>Ga0210383_10004827_pt1 | contig 11915 bp, 10 predicted proteins | sample IncBWC14OmetaG_FD_160072 | JGI IMG/M metagenome (GOLD analysis project Ga0210383, IMG submission 160072) | Forest soil microbial communities from Barre Woods Harvard Forest LTER site, Petersham, Massachusetts, United States - Inc-BW-C-14-O ...
GACCCATCATGCGAGCTTCGTCGAGGTTGCGATGCCGCATGCCGAGGAACATGGCCAGCGAGTCGTAACTTGGTCCGAACGACGGATTCAGCTTGATGCTGGCCCGCAAACTACTCTCCACTTGCGCTTCGTCCGCGGACGCGACCGTGCCATTCATCGACATCGCCGCGAAGTAGTAATGCGCAAGGAAGCTCTGCGAATCGAGTTTTACCGCTTGCGCATACCAGTTCCGCGCTTCGTCCATGTGGCGCTGACGGAATGCGAGATAGCCCATAGTTTCGTGCGCGGAAACGTTGTTGGGGTCTTCCTGCAGAATTTGATCGAGCAGCGCTCGGGCGTCCGCGGTACGCTCGTTGTAGGCCAGAAAATCCGCGCGCACGGCATCGGCCTGTAAACTCGTCAGGCCCTGGGCCTGGAACGCCGATTCATCTACATCCGTTGTGGCAGCCACTTTCATGTAGTGAAATGCATTCTGCTGCACATAATCTTCCAGAGCGCTTTGCAGCTGTTTCAAATCTCCAAACGCACGCGTCGCCGCGGTCACCGCGTCTACGTTTTGCGTCAGCAGCGTGGCGTAGTCGGTCAAGCGGTGCGTGTTCTCCTGCGAATCCTTGACCCGGAGGTAGTGAGTGAGAGCCCACGACTCCGCGTAGAAGATAGAACCCTTGTTCTCTTCATGGTAATAAGGCGACGTGTGGTCCACGGTAAACAGCGTGGCCAGCGGCAGCATGCGGTTCGCACGCAGCCAAACCACGTTTTCTGTGCTCGGTTCTCCCACGAACACTGCCTTCTCGCGAATATCCGTGTTCTGGTAATACTCGGCCAGGCCCTCGTTCATCCACAGCGGCATCCAATCCGCCTTGCTCAACAGCAAGTGCGTGTATTCGTGATACACCACGGAATAGGGGTGGTCGCCCTCGGCATCGAGCCGCATCAGAACGTAGTTCTTATCCAGCGCAGTCAGGAAAAGTCCGGCCAGTTTGACCTGTCCCCTGGCCAGATACGCGGCCGGTTCCAGCGCGCGGAAATCCTTCTCGTCCTTTGTAGCCAGCACGATGATGGGAGTGGCAGGGTCAATCGGTAGCTTGGGGAAGAGCTTGTGAAACACCGACCGCATGCGCTCGAACTGGTCGGCCACGCGGCGAGCCTGCTTTTCATTGGAGTTGCTGATGATCGTGAAGTGCGGGCTGCGCACCTGCACCCAGTTCTCCGGCTTATCCCGCGCCGGAGCCTGCACAGCCGAGCAAATTGTGGCCAGCAGTAGAATGCGTTTCCACATGGCGGATGCCCCTAGAGGTATCGCGCAGCGGCGTGGATAAGTCAAATGAAATTAGCGGCGCATGAAATTAGCGGCGCAGTGGTGCAGTTTCCCGCAACGCAGTTTGTCATCCTGAGCGAAGCGAGGGACCTATGCAATTTGCCGGCAGCGCCGCAACGGCAAGTTGCATAGGTTCTTCGGCCCGCAAAAGGCGCGGGCCTCAGAATGACAAAGCGCTCTGTGACGAGGAGGGTTCGTAACTCGATGGTTACGGCTTCGCGTCTCCCAGGCCCACAATCTTCGCCGACGTGCGAAACTTCTTGTAGTCGCGGAAAGTGTCATCGCCGTCCATCTTGTAGCCTTTGAACAAGGCCACGCGCGCGTCCACCTTGAAGGTGATGTGGAGCGGCAGCCACACTTCGTCGTTCACCCGCGTCTGTTCCAGCATCATCCGTGTGCCTTTGTGGATGCGCGCCAGCACCAACCCGATAGAAACCGTTTCGATCGCCTCCACGTTCATCTTGGCTAATTGCAGATCGTCTTTGTCGATCCACACCCGTCCGTGGAACTTGGGCAGGAACTTTGCTTCCTTCATGTGCGGCTCGTATCCCGGACGCGGCTCGCCGTCAATCACCCAGGCCTCGCGTCCGCCGAGCACTTCCGTTCCTACCAGGGTGAAGTTGTAAGCGTCGGCAACCTCGCGCACAAACTTGCGCCCGTCTTCGCGATCTTTTTCTTCTTTGTCTTCGCGCTTCTTGCGCTCCTCGTCCGACTCGTTCTTGCGCTTGTCGAGAATCTTCTGGATCTTCTCTTCTTCTTTGGCTTTGTCCTTGTCCGAAAGCGGCTTGTCATCTTTTTCGATGAGCCGCCTCACCTGCTCGCCATACAGTTCCATCACTTCATAGGTTTTTGCTTCGGTCGACTTGGTTTGCCCATCCCCATCTAGTTTGTGTTCTTCGTTGCGCTCGATGTAGGTGTAGTCGCGCAAACGCTTATCGTTTTCCTCATCCTTGCTGGCGACCACGCGAAACAACTCCTGCATCTGGTGCTCCGACAATCCGCCGTGGGCGTCGGGAGTTAAGTCCAGCTTTGGGTTTGGATCGAGTTTGGACGCGGCGTCGACAGCAGGGTCAGCCGACGCTGCTGGGTGATCCTCCTGCGCAACGGCCAGGCAGACGAACAGGGAGAACAGGAGTCCGGAAAGAAATGCGGAGACCGCGAAGCTCTGAATCTGAGTCCTCATGCGAATAGTCGACGTACGGCAATGGCAAAAATTACAGTGGCGAAGCGGCCAAAGTCAACGTTGTTGAGGCTCGTCGCCTGCGAGCCTACTTCCCGCTTCCCGGAGAATCGTCCGGCAGAAAACGAACCAGCACGAACCGCGCAGGGGCCGAACCGGCACTCTCCCACGCTGACCCGCTCCCAGCTTCAATCCATTCCACCTCGCCCGCCGATTTGCGAATGTGGCGATCGTCTTCGGCCTTGAGGTCCAGGCCTGCGATGGGAATTAGCAACTCGCCAATGTCTTTCGGCCGGGCGGGAATGGACTCGCCATGTGGCAGGTATGCGGTGGTGACATACGATGCGCCGAGCGGCACAGTGGCGATCGACTTGGCCGCCGCGTCCACCTTGGCTGCCGGATCCACCGACGGCCCGGCGTTGCCCGCATATCCGGTGCCCGCATATCCAGTGCCTGCATTCATCGTGGCCCTGAGATCCAGAAACTCGACCACGACGAAGCGGCACATGCTCTTCTGGTCGTTGCGCATACCGCGAGTCCATAGGCCGGACACGAGGTTTACATCACCTTGCTTCAACCTCCCGGGTACGATGGGAGACTGATCTTCGAGCCACATTGCCGGCTGGCAATCCTCCAATGTAACCAGCAGAAAGGCATGATCGTGGCATGTGAACTCGCTTTCGTTGTATCCCAGCTTCAACGAAAACACACGAACCTGAGAATTTTCGAACAGCAGCCTGTGATGCGATTCATGCGCCATATCGGGCGCCGTCTGCCCCGCGGGGGTTTGTGCGAGGGCACTCTGCCCCACCGCGCTCAATACCAGGAGCCAGAGCAGCAGCAAACACTTCCGCTTCATGTCTCTATTATATTCCGCACGAGTTCAGCCCGGGCCAGGATTGTCGCCTCGCGATTGCAGGTGCGGGGACTGCTCGAGGGCGAGTTGCGCGCAGGTGCGTCCAATGGTTTCCCGGGTTGTACTGGCCTCCAGAAATTGGAAGCCGTAGCGAAATGCATTCTTCTGGCGAACCAGCGCAGGAACCTCAACGCTGCCCAGCGGAAGATCGAACTCCAGCCGAACCACCGCGCCTAAAGGGACCTCAACCCGCAGCATGGCGGAGACGCCGGATTCGCTGATGTCGACGGTCTGCCCTCGAACCACCGGACTGTTGCGGGGATAGATCCGGAGCTCGGCCTCGAGCTTGAACCGGGGATGGCGGCGCGCATCCGCTGCAGCTTGCATGTCGTAAACTCTGGACTGCGGGCCCAAGCTCCAAGTTCTAATTCCCCCGGGGGCCGCAGCCGAGTCCGGGCGAACCATCTGCCGGACTGCGGCGTTTCGCGTGCGCGACGCACCACTATCTGGAATCGGCGGAACGCCCCTGGAGCTTTAACGCAGGTAATGAAGACCTCAGCGACTTCTAATCTTAATCCCGACCCGAAATCGCATTGGCACGCCGAACTGTAATGCGGCGAGACTCTGCTCGGCGAGCGTGCTTCAGCGAGCCCAGTTAAGACTCGCGCTTGAATGCCTTCCCCAAACATTCCGCCTGAAACAGCCGTTCGTCCACGCGATGCAGGCGTTTCGCCTGGGCCGGCGTGATCAGCGAGTAGTGTTTGATATCGAAAAGATGATAGACGATAAACCACACCGGCTTCTCGGTCGTCATCCAGTGCTGGCGGTCAAAACGCTTCAGGTTGACGGGGCCGGAGTATCGGCGCAGCGTGCGCTCACGCCGCAGGTTGCAGTAACCGTTGAAATAACTCAACGCCAGCTCGCGCAGCGAGCGGTGGACGGGCTCGCGCCAGCGGCATCCGCTGTAGTTTGACTTGGCGACCGCGCCCCAGTATCCGTTCTCGCGAAAGATCGCGATCACGTGGTCGGTGTCAAGTTCAGCTTCAAAATCCAGCAGCAGCGGAGGGTACCCGTTCGCCCGCAGCGCCGCCGCCGCGAAGATCGCGCCTTCCAGGCAATGCGCGGTTCCCTCGGCCAGCACCTTGCGCGGTGACCACGCGGTATCTTCCAGGTGATAGGGAATGGCATCCAGAAATTTCTGAATGCCGTGCGGATTTTTCATGCTGCGCAGTCTGCGCAATTCTTTGGTAGTGAAGTCAGACCGAGCAGATGTGGATGCGCTCATGAGTTGGGAGATGTAGTGGAAGAGCGACTTGCCTTGTCAGGTTCTTCCTTGTCGCAGCAGTGTAACGTAAGCATGCCTCAGCGAGGGTGCCGGATCATCCCCAGGTTTGACCTTGCCGTTGAATTTGCTTATGTGGAGCGGGCACTCTTGCCCGCTAGCCCTTGACCTTGCACTTGATCTTAACGAGACGAATAACGAGACGAACCTATTTGCAGGTACGTATGCGACCCCGCACCCGGAGGTGATCGTTTGACGGCGATCGTCTCCTGGCAATCGGCTCAGGAAGTGCCCCGTGCGGTGATTTGGGAGCCCGCAGTCGCTCGTGGACGGTGCACCCGACCATCGGTGCGTGAGACAAATCGAACGCCCAGGAGGGGAAGGTAAATCGCTTTGGCGGAGATATTTAAATCGCTTGTTTTCAATGTGATACATGGAAGTTATTCCATAGCGCTTGAACCTTGCAATCTCTTTGCATTCATGAGCTTGCCGTCGGCTACACCAATCTTGGTGCAAATCTGGTGTAATTCGTAGAGACGTAGCTTGCTACGTCTCTTGCGTGCGCCGCCTGATGGCGTCCGTGGCAAGTTGCGAGACGTAACAAGTTACGTCTCTACGAATTACCTCGGGCACCGATCCCATGTTGTAGCGGATCGTGGTGCCGCGAATCATAGTGCCGCGAATCATGGCGCTGCAAACAGCGCCGGCAATTCGCTGGGATGATCCACCAGAACATCGGGAGGTTCGTCCTGCAACGTATGCGGAGCAAAGCCGTAAGTTACGCCGACGGTGACCATGCCCGCGTTGCGTCCCGTATTCACGTCGACGTGGGAGTCACCGATGATCGCGGCGTGCTGAGGTTGCACGCCGTACTCTTCGAGCAACCGGCGCGCGCCCTCGGGATCGGGCTTCTTGGTCGGGAAGCTGTTGCCGCCATAGATCTGCGAAAAGAATTGACCCAGCCCGAGCGCGTCGACAATCGCCTTCGAAGGAACGACCGGCTTGTTCGAGAGCACCGCCAACTTGCGTGGCGCGCCGTTCTGGGACTGGCTGGCTGAATTCTGAATCGCCGCCAGCGCCTCGGCCACTCCGGGATAGACGGTGGTGTGGTCGAGTTTGTGCTCGCGATAGTACTTGAGAAAAAACTCGAGCCCCTTGCGGACCAGCGCCTCGTCCACCACCTCGCCGCCGAGCGCGCGCTGGATCAGAATCGGTGCGCCGTCGCCCACGTAGCTGGCGATGACATCGTCCGGCAACTCCGTCCGTCCGATATGGCGCAGCGCTGCATTCACCGAATGCACCAGGTCGAGGCGCGAATCAATCAGCGTCCCGTCGAGATCGAAGATCACCAGTTGGATGGAGCGCGGGTCGAAGGCGCGGAAGGTCCGAATCATGCCTTCTCAGAATAAACGATGGCGGCGTAGAGACGCAGCCGCGTGAGCGATCACTCCAACTGGAAACTCACCCTAACGGATGCCCGAATCGTGACTTCACCCGGCGCTACGGTGGATTCATCCGCACCAGCTGCGAACTTGTCTCCGGCGTTGTACGCGTAGTTCGCATTCGCCCGTGCGCCAAAACTGAAGAGGCCGGGACTGTCGCCCTCCTCCGAAATCTCCCAGGGCCTTCCTACCGTCTGGCCAAGCTGCGTTGCCATCGCGCCGGCCTTTTCTCGCGCGATCCGGATCGCCTTTAGTCGCGCCTCGGCCCGGTATTTCGCAGGATCGGCCACCGCGAACTCAATCCCCTGTACCTGGTTCACGCCCGCTTCGAGAACCCGGGTCATCAACGCCTCATACTTCGACAAATCCTTCAACGTTACGCTGACGCTCTGCGAAACCTCGTAGCCTACGAGGTTCCTCTGATGATTGTCAGAGTATTCAGGACCCATGGTGAGCTGGCTCGTCTGGATGTACTTGGCCTCAACCCCGGCGTCATGGGCGATGCCGATGAGTTTTTTCACCCGTTCGTCGTGACGCGATTTGGCGACGGCCAACTCTTTGTCGCGCGATTCGACAGCGAGACGCAGAATGGCCTCGTCTGGGGCCACATTAACCTCAGCGGTCCCATTTACAGATATGAGCCGGGGACGGACACAGTTATCTTGCGCCAGAGTTGAGGATGCGGATGCCAGGAAAATCAGAGATACAGCAAGCGAGTGGGTGAATCCGTGCCACATGATCAAAACCCTCCGACGAAAGCTTAGAGGATGCCAAGGCTGGCGTCGACCGCAAGGTTAGACGCAACTTGGCGATTACCAAAGTCCCGAAACTTCTCGAGGAAGCGAACTTCCATGCTTTTCCAACCTGCCGTCTCCATTTACAATGCAACAGGTTTGGAGTAATCAGAATCTCAGAGTGAACCCCGGGAAGGGTTTCGCGAATCTTATGTAGTATGAGTACGCGGAATAACCTAAAACGACGGCGAGCGGATGGCGACCACAAAAACTGACCCTAAGCTGGCTCTCGGAGGCAACGGCGCGAAAAAGTCCAAGAATTATGAAGGACTTACGCACGAACGGCTGATCGAGGCTTACCGCTTCATGTATATGTCCCGGCGGGTGGACGACCGGGAGATATTGCTGAAGCGGCAGCAAAAAATCTATTTCCAGATGTCGGGGGCGGGTCACGAAGCCATCGGCGTGGCTGCCGGACTGGCGCTCAAGCCGGGGTACGACTGGTTTTATCCGTACTATCGCGACCGCGCGCTGTGCCTGGCGCTGGGCGTGAAGCCGCTCGACATGTTTTTGCAGGGCGTGGGTGCGGCGGACGACCCGAGTTCCGGCGGGCGGCAGATGCCCTCGCACTGGAGCTATCCGCGGCTCAATATTGTGACGCAGTCTTCCCCGACGGGATCGCAGATTCTGCAGGCGGTGGGGTGCGCCGAGGGTGGACGCTATTTCGCGCAGCGTCCGAAAGCTGCTGAGGTTCCGGGATTTCCACCCTTCGCAAAGGACGCGAAGGATGGGGCACCGGGCGACGCTTCTGACTACCGGCTGTTTAAGAACGTAAAGTTTCAGAATGACGAAGTCACTTACGTTTCGCTGGGTGACGGAACTTCCAGCGAAGGGGAATTCTGGGAAGCGTTGAACGCCGTTGCGTTGGGCAAGCTGCCGGTGATTTTCTGCGTGCAGGATAATGGATACGCGATCTCCGTTCCGGTCGAGGTACAGACCGCGGGCGGCAGCATTTCGCGGCTGGTTTCCGGCTTTCCGCATTTTCATTTTGAAGAAGTCGACGGCACCGATCCGGTGGCCAGCTATGCCGCGTTCGCGCGGGCGGCGCAATATTGCCGCGAGGGGCATGGGCCGGCGTTCGTGCACGCGCATGTGATTCGTCCTTATTCGCATTCGCTGTCGGATGATGAGCGGCTTTACCGTCCGGATGTGGAACGCGAGCGCGATGCGGCCCGCGATCCGGTGACGCGCACACAAATGTTTCTGCTGCGGGAGGGCATTCTCGACGAGAAGGGAATCACGCAGCTCGAGAAGCAGGTGGACGAAGAGCTGCAGGTGGCGGTTGACCAGGCTCTCGAGGCCTTGCCTCCGGCTCCGGAGACGATCAAGAAATATTTGTATTCTCCGGATGTGGACCCGACTTCGGCGGCGTTTTCGACGCAGCCGATTGCCGAAATTTCCGAGGCCAAGTCCGCCGACGGCAAGAAACCGGCGGCGAAAACCATGGCCGACCTGATCAACGCCACGCTCCGCGATGAAATGAAGCGCGACGAGCGCATCTTGATATTCGGCGAAGACGTGGCCGACTGCAGCCGCGAAGAATATCTCAAGCGCAAGCTGGTAAAGGGCAAGGGCGGAGTGTTCAAGTTGACGTTCGGCCTGCAGAATGAATTTGGCCCCGATCGCGTGTTCAATTCTCCGCTGGCCGAGGCCGCCATCGTGGGCCGTGCTACAGGCATGGCAACACGCGGGCTCAAGCCGGTGGTCGAGATTCAGTTCTTCGACTACATCTGGCCGGCGATGATGCAGATTCGCGATGAGCTTACCGTGATCCGCTGGCGGTCGAACAATGGATTTTCCTGTCCGGTGGTGATCCGCGTGGCCATTGGCGGATACCTTACCGGCGGCGCGATTTATCATTCGCAATGCGGCGAGAGCATCTTCACGCACATGCCGGGACTGCGCGTGGTGTTTCCGTCGAACGCGCTCGACGCCGCCGGGTTGCTGCGTACGGCCATCCGGTGCGACGACCCGGTGCTGTTTCTCGAGCACAAGCGGTTGTATCGCGAGACCTATGGACGCGCGCCTTATCCTGGCCCGGATTACATGATTCCGTTTGGCAAGGCGAAGATTGTGCATCCCGGCACGGATCTTACCGTGATCACCTATGGAGCGGTCGTGCCGCGGGCGTTGCAGGCCGCGCAGAAGCTGGAACGCGAGAATGGAGTCAAGGTCGAACTGATCGACCTGCGGTGCCTGAATCCGTTTGACTGGGATGCGATTGCGGCTTCCGTGGAAAAAACGAATCGCGTGCTGGTGGCGTATGAAGATTCGCTGAGCTGGGGCTACGGCGCCGAGATCGCGGCGCGCATCGCCGACCAGTTGTTCGACAAGCTTGACGCTCCGGTGCGGCGTGTGGCCGCCGCCGACACGTTTGTGGCTTACCAGCCGATTCTCGAAGATGCCATTCTGCCGCAGACGAATGATTTGTTCAGGGCTATGAAAGAGCTGGCCGAGTACTGAAGAGCAGTGGCTAGGGGTGAGTGAAAGCCAACATCTTTCGTCATTCTCCGAGGTTATTCTCCAAATATTGTGCGGTAGATTCCTCCGCCGAACGCGCCGCCGATTAACGGAGCTACCCAGAACAGCCATAGTTGTTGTAGTGCCCATCCTCCGACGAAGAGTGCGGGGCCGGTGCTGCGGGCGGGATTTACGGACGTGTTGGTTACGGGGATGCACACCAGGTGAATCAGGGTTAGGCAGAGGCCGATGGCGATGGGGGCGAATCCTTTCGGAGCGCGGCTATCGGTGGCACCCATGATGACAATCAGAAAAAACGCAGTTAAGACTACCTCGGCCACCAAACAGGCGAGCAGCGAGTAGCCGCCGGGAGAGTGTTCGGCATATCCGTTTGAGGCGAAGCCCGCGTGCACATCGAAAGTGGGCACGCCGCTGGCGATCACGTAGAGCACGCCCGACGCGGCGATCGCTCCGACGACCTGCGCGATCACGTAGTGAGGCAACTCCGAAGCGGGAAAGCGCTTGCCCACCACCAGCCCCAGGCTAATTGCGGGATTCAAGTGGCAGCCGGAAATGTGTCCGATGGCGAAGGCCATGGTGAGCACGGTGAGGCCGAAGGCGAGAGCGACGCCGGCGAATCCGATGCCGAGCGTGGGAAAGCCGGCGGCCAGCACGGCTGCTCCGCATCCGCCGAAGACCAGCCAGAAGGTTCCGAAGAATTCCGCAAGCGCACGTTTGCTCAGGGGCATGGGAGATCTCCTTACATGAGTGCAATGATGTGACGCAGTTTTCGAGCGCCAAGAGGGTAGCACAACCGGGCTCAGAGCAAAACCACGCTGTGGGGGCACGCTGTGGGGGCATGCTGTGGGGGCACGGATTTTTGCGGATTGCCCCGGACACCCCGAGCACAACCCCAAGTTACCGAAGGCTTTTTCCGCAAGGCGATGGCCGTTGCCCGTTCCCAGAGCGGATGCTAGGCTGGCAACAGGTGCCTCCCGCATACGCAGATTCCGTGAGTCCCCCCGCCCCCGGCGGCGGCCCGATGCAATGGCTGCAATCGGCCTCGGCGGAAGTGTGGGTGAAATTCCTGTTGGCACTGGGAGGGCTGGGTCTGGCTTTTGCCGCCGCGCTTTTCTCGACCGTGTCGCGCGACGCGGGCAACGTTTGGGCGACGGTGATTCTGGCCTCGGCCTCGCTGGTGATGGCCACGATCGTGGGATTGGTCACCGTGCCATATCTCGCGCGCCGGGTAGCGATGGAGCGGCTGCGGGAAACGTTCGACTACGAAATCAACCGCGCCGGCGTTATTTATGTGTTGGTCACGCTGGTGATTGGGATCGCCGCGCTCAACACCGGAAACAACCTGCTCTACATTGTAGTGGCGGCCATGCTGGCGGCGATTCTGGTTTCCGGAGTGGTTTCGGCGATGGTGCTGCGCTGGCTGGAACTCGATGTGCGATTGCCCGAGCACGTGTTTGCCGGGCGCGCTGTGCCGGGACGCATTGTGCTACGCAATCCGCGCCGATATTTGCCATCGTTTTCCATCTTTGTGCTCTCCACGCGCAAGCAGCGGACGAAGCCCGAGAAGCAGTGGCAGTGGGAGGCGGTGACGTTCGCTTTTCCGTTCAACCGTCCTCAGGAAGAGCAGTGGCTGCGACTGCCGGACCGACGGTTGCGGCGCGTGACGATTGCTCCTGACCCGCCGGGAATTTTTCCGGGCATCGCATATTTTCCGTTTCTTCCGGCGCGCAAGGAACTGTCGGCCGATCTCGAATTGCTGTTTGAACAGCGCGGCCGGTACCGGGAGGGCAGCTTCGGCGTCGCGACACGCTTTCCATTTGCGTTTCTCACCAAGACGCGTCACGTTGCGCTGCCGCGCGAAATTTTGGTCTATCCCCGGATCGAGCCCACTGAGGAACTCTTTGAGATTTTGCCGAGGGTGCGCGGCGAGTGGGAGAGCTTTGTGCGGGGGCGCGGGTCTGATCTACATCGCATCCGTGAATATCAGCCCGAGGATTCTGCCCGACATGTTGACTGGAAGGCCACGGCGAAGTCAGGGTCGCTCAAAGTGCGTGAATTCAGCCGCGAGGATGAACGCAAGCTTTGCATTGTCTTCGACAACCCGGCGCCTGGTGTGCTTGGGGAAGCCGAATATGAGCGCGCCGTGGGCCTGGCGGCTTCGCTGGCGTGGCACTTCTCCGAGCAGGACGCCGAACTCTCGTTCCTGTTGCCGGGGCGGCCGCGGACGAAAGATCTGCACGAATTCCTGGCGGGGCTGGCGGTGATTCAACCCTCCCAGGGAGCGCGCACCGCAAACGGTGAGGAGAGTGGCGATGTGCTGCGACAACTGAATTTGGCAAGTGGAGGCGAATACAACATCCTGCTCACTGCGCGGCCGGGGAGCAGTCTGCCGCCGGGGTTGAGGAATTGCTCCCACATCGTTGCTCTGGGTGAACATCCGGGCGCCAGGCAATAGACCGATGAAGGCAAAGCTCTACTGGTGCGTCTTCGTTCTGACGATGAACGTAATGTTCGGCCAGGAGGATCCGCAGCATTCGCCGTTCGGATGCAGCGGCCATGCGG
>Ga0210383_10004828_pt1 | contig 11915 bp, 13 predicted proteins | sample IncBWC14OmetaG_FD_160072 | JGI IMG/M metagenome (GOLD analysis project Ga0210383, IMG submission 160072) | Forest soil microbial communities from Barre Woods Harvard Forest LTER site, Petersham, Massachusetts, United States - Inc-BW-C-14-O ...
GGAACCGATGGTCTGGGCTCCCGTTCTCGCTTTCGTTATCGTGCTGATCGGCTTCCGCATTCCTGAGCTCCTCGTCCATTCGCTTTACATGCTGGGACACGCATCCGGCGGTGTCGCCATATTCGCCTGCGGGATCGTGCTTGCATCCGGCAAAATCATGTTCAACTGGCGTGTCTTGTTCTTCGTATTTCTGAAAAACATCGTACAGCCCGGGTTGGTTCTGGGTGGCTTGCGATGGCTTGGCTATGGCAATCCTACCGTAAGCGACGCGGTGCTGACGACGGCCATCCCATCCATGCCCATTGTCGTCATGTTGGCCCTCCAATATCGCGTCGTTGAGGCGGAGGCTGCCTCTGCTGTGTTCCTCAGCGTGATCGGCTCGGTGATCACGATGGGGATTTTCATCGCCCTGACATCCTAAACAAATCAACTCGGAAAATAAAAATGGAGGATTCCACTGATGACTCAAGTCGAAAGTCTCGCGAAGTATGCAGCCCGCGCTACTTTTGCCGACCTCTCGGCCGAATCGCGCAAGCAATTGCCAATCCATATTCTTGACTCGCTGGGCTGCTGCATCGCCGCCCTGGGAGCCGGTCCGATCCAAGCCTGCCGCGAGCAGGTCACGGAGTTCGGTGGCACAGGCCCGTCCCCGCTAATTGGTGGCGGGCAGGCTAACCCGATCTACGCTGCGTTCTGGCACACAGTACTCGTGCGCTATGTCGATTTCATGGACAACTTCCTTGCGCAGACCGAGACGTGCCATACGGCAGATAACTTCGGCGTGGCGTTGACCATCGCCGAGTATGTGGGCGGCAGCGGAAAAGACTTGATGCTCGGGGTGGCGCTGGGCTACACGGTTCAGTCACGGTTCGTCGATCACGCCGATTTCATGACCAGTGGCTTCGACCACACCTCGCAACTGGCCTTTTCGCACAACGCTGCTGCCGGTCGCCTGATGGGGTTGAGCGAGCAGCAGATTGCGCATGCCATCGCGATGGCAGCGGTTAGTGATGCGTCCTTCGCAGTGGTTCGGGCCAAGCCTCTGTCCCAGTGGAAGGGCCTCGCCTCGGCACAATCTGCGCTCGGCGCTATGAACACGTTGTTCCTGGCTCGACGTGGCGTCGAGGGACCGTTGCAAGTAATCGAGGGCCCGATGGGCATCGACCATCTCCTGAGGATGAAGATCAATATTGACTGGGACAAGGAGGGATATGAGGGTGTTGTGGAGAGCACCATCAAAAAGTACAACTCCATGATCCACACGCAGTCGGCTGTTTATTGCATGGTCGAACTGGTCAAACAGAACAAAATCGACCCCGCCAAGGTGGTCTCGATTGAGGCAGATGTGTTCCAACTCGCCTACGATTTCGCCGGCGGCGGCCTTTATGGCACGGACAAAGTCATCCGGACCAAAGAACAAGCGGATCACAGCCTGCCGTATCTGCTTGCGGTGTCCCTCCTTGATGGCGACGTACAACCAGCGCAATTCAAGCCGGACCGCATCGTGAAGCCGGACGTGCAGGCATTACTGAAAAAGGTTTCCGTCCGGCCGAACCATGAATACACGGAAGAATATCCCGCGAAAATGCCAGCCAAGATCACCGTCCGGCTACAAGACGGGAAAGTGATCGAGCACGAGGTTCAGGACTATCCGGGCCTCGCTTCTCGTCCGTTCACATGGGTGGACTCTGTCGAGAAGTTCGATAGGCTCGTCGCTGGCCGCGCTGACAAGGGACTGTCCGAGGAGATCAAGGACGCCGTGCGGTCGCTCGAAAGCATCCAGGTTAGGGACTTAATGCTGCTACTCGGTCGCGTCAGAGCAGCTGCTTCGGCCGCATAACCGGAGATTACCTGACAAACCCGTAATATAGATCGCCAAGAAAAGGAGAAATCCAGATGGCTATTACACTCGATCGCGTTCGCAATATCTTCAAGGGACTTGAAAACGGCGACGGCGCTGCCTTCTTCGAACATGTAGCCGACAATGTGGACTGGATTGTAGAGGGGACACACCCGCTTGCCGGTCACTACCTTAGCAAGAAGGCCTTCATAGCAGGAACATTCGACAAACTGGGGCAGGTTCTTCCGCAGGGCGCCCAGCTCCACGTGGAGAATCTGATCGTCAGTGATGATGAGGCGGCGGTCGAGCTTCATTCTCTAGCGACTGCCAAAAACGGGATGCGATTCGACAATCGCTACTGCTGGGTAGTCTATTTCCGGGATGGAGTGATCGTACGCGTTCGCGCGTACCTCGACTCGGCCATGGTCGCCCGATTGTTCGAGGAGAACCCGATAGCAGGTTCGGCTGGAACGGTATAGCTTTGGGTGAACCAGCCGTCCATCAAATCACCTTCAACCTGGAACCTAAGATATGGGCGAAATTCCGGTTCAAGTGATGCCTGGTAAGTCGTGCAAACCGGATAAGTGATTTTTGAATGCCCGAATAACCGGAGGCCGAGCTAAGTACTTTCGGCAAATTCCCTGTATCGTGTTGCGCTCGGCAACTTCATTTTCGTGGCGGCATCTCGAAGGGCGATCCAAAATTCTTTACTGACCTGATGATCCTCGGCATACGCTTCGAGCATGTCGCACGCTAATTCAAGTTCATTGTGGTTGAGAAACTCTTGATAGTAGCGAATGGGTTCGCTGGTCGCAGCCTCTTGGGGCAAACTGCTCCGCGCCCGCTCAAGATCAGCTTCGATGAATGCCCATTGCTCGGGGAGATCCATCGCTCAGAACGATACGACGGCACATGTGGGATCGCAATTGCCATCGGATTCGAGTGACATGCCTGGTTAACCGGAAAAGTAGATTTTTCCAGTTACCGGTAACGCGACTAACCAGGACTTGACGTGCACCACGTGTTAAACTCCCGCGACTATGCCGCCCGTTCATCGAAACTCGCCCTTCGGTATTGCGGTTGTCACTATCGCCCTGGCCATTCTGGCGACGGTGAATATACACGCCCAGAAACCTCGTCTAGCGCAGGCCCAGGAAGGCCTGGAGGCTATCGTGGCTCCGGTCGCAAAGATGATTCGCGATTCAGGAAAGAGCACCATCGTCGTGATGCCTCTCGCAGACTCCGAAGGTAGAGTCGATGCGTTGGGCGCAAATCTTGCTCGCTCAGTTTCCGATAGCCTCGCGAAAGCAGTTCCCACCATACGCATCATCGACCCAGCAACTCTCCGTTTCCCGGAAGATTCGAAGCTAGACCATACTTCCTCCACTACAGAAATACTGCAAGGTCTCGCCAAAGATGCGGGCGCCGATGTCTGTGTACTTGGTGACTATTCTCGTTTCAAGGACCAGGTCGGCATTTCCCTGCATGCTTGGAATTCGGATCGATCATTGTTAGCGGAAAGTTTCGGCGGAATTCCACTGGCACCGGAGATAGCGGCTGACGCTTCAAAGCCTCTGGTGTACACGTCGCCTGTCGATGGCATCTATACGGCCGGGCTTGGCGGAATCGGCAAACCGGAATGTATAAACTGTTCTGCGCTATTCACTCCATCCGGTTCAGCGGGGATGGCGCGCGCAGGTTTTGTCTCGATGGATCTCGTCGTTTCGGCAGATGGGACACCGGCGAAGGCCAACGTTCTGGACAGCTCGAGCACTTCATTTTCGTCTCGATTTCAGAAAGAGTTTCACAAGATGCACTTCAGCCCAGCTCTTGCACCGGACGGCTCGCCCGTAAATGTTCGAGCACACTTCAAATACTCAGTGGTTCTCCTGGAGATAAGTGTTCTTACGGATGGCAGCGCTGGTGAGACCAGGGTCGTGGAAAGCCCCGATCCCCATCTGTCGGAGCTTGCGCTTCACACGGTCAAGGCTTGGAAGTTCAAGCCCGCCACCGGCCCCGGCGGAGTACCCTTCGCTCATGCCACGACCGTCGAGATCAGCTTCTTTTTAGTTGGATAGTATGGAACCTCGTCTGTTTTGTTAGCGCGCCAACTGGTCACCCGCCTCAATGAAACCAAAGAAAATGTCGCTCGAATCGTGGAAGGCGTTGATGCGGACGTCAATCGACGGGATTGAGGCCGCTTTGAGTGTCGCTGACCCTGCGCCGCACAGGGCTAAGCTCGCGGCTTTGCGGAAGCGGCTCGAGGGGCCATCGGTCGCGCGGCATCGGAAGCGCCTCGAAGACGAATTGGACGCGCTTGTGGAAAGTGACGTCGCGATGCAAATTGCGTCGCGCCGATACTTGCGGCCGAAGGTGCAAGAGGCGCTTGAGCAGGCGCTGGTGGCGTTGGAGAGAGCTAATCGCGTGCTGGCGAAGGCGGCTGAAATGAGTAAGCAAAGTGGGAAGAAGTCGCGTTCGTAACTGGCGCAAGGTCCTGATAAACGCGGTGATCTCAATGGGTCGATGCAACACCATCTAATATGGAACGTCTGTTCAAAGGTGGTGTGTATGACTCAAGGGAAATACGTGGAGCTCTCTGTGTACGCTTCGCACCCACCAGTCGCCCGGTGAATGGCAACACTCGCTACCGGCCTGCCTGCTCGCTTTGGCCGTGCGGGACTGGCACCCGCTGGACTCCATCAAGAGGTTTCACCGTCTCATCTTCGGCTCCTCCTCTTCCAAGCTTTTCCCAGCGCGATAACAATGTCGGCCCTGTCAAACTGTTTTTGAACACACTTCTTTCTTTTCGCCTAAAAGAGTTTTTCTCTTTCTTGTTTTTTGGTTTCTTGTCTTCCTGCATCGACGACCACGGCTCGTTCGTAATCTAGCGGTCGGTTTCAGTCCGACCCATACATCTCTCCGATCAAAACTTCGACCATGATTACTAGTTCAAACTCCCTTTGCAGGGAGCGGGATGCCCCACTACGTGGGCGGCGTTCTACTTCACGCCATGTCCGGTACCGAGCTGTCCCGCGTACGAACCGCACTTCACTGACTGCGAATACTCGCAGCCAGTTCGCCACATCCAATACAACTTAATCGCCAGCCTGCGTCCCATCGCTACCTTGGCAATACTCTTGTGACGACGCATCGCCAGATGGATATACCGTCGTCTCCAGTCCGGATGGATACGCGCGGCTGCTTGGGCCGCCTCCACCAGCAAAAAACGCAACAAGGAACTGCCTTGCTTGCTAATGTGCCCCAGCCGTTGCTTGCCACCACTGGAGTCCTCGCTCGGAATCATCCCCACGTAGGTGCCGATCTGCTTGCCCCGTGGAAATCGTGTCGGAGTTCCGATGATCAACACGTAAGCCAGGGCCGTAAGCGGGCCCACGCCCGGATGGGTCATCAGTCGCAGAACCTCAGGTCGCTTTCTGGCTTCTCGCTCGACGGCGACCGTCAACTCTTCAATCGTCGGATTCATACGGTCCAGTAACTCCAACAACTCTTGCCGGCGCCGACTCGCCCAGGGAGCTAACGCGAGCTTCTCCAGCAGCGTTCGGCCCTGTTCGCTGTACAGTTTTTTCTTCAGGCGATAGCCCTCGTTCATGGCCAACGCCTGCAGCTGATTCATGATCCGCGTGCGCATCTGCACCAGCCGATGCCGGTGCCACAGCAGTTGCCGTAGATCCCGATTCTCGGGACTCGGTATCCAGATTTGTGGGAAGTTATTTTCCAGCATCAGCCGGCGTAGCAGTCGAGCATCGTTGCGATCGAACTTCTGCTTCTTCACTCGCTTGGCCTTGATCTCGGCGGGATCCCCGATCCACAGCTCGAATCCCAACTCTGCCAGCAGCCGTTCGAACCAGCGTGAATAGCCGGTAGCTTCCATCCCTACGCGCACGCGGATTCCGCGCTGCTTCAGGTCGCGATAGAATTTCTCCGCTTGTCCATCACTGTGGTTGAGTTCCTGTTCACCGCACTCACCAGTCTCTTCTACACAAAATGCAATCGCTTGAAAGCTCGGGTGGTAATCTACGCCTATAATCATCATGTCCGGCTCCTTTCTCCGAGCCTGAGGTCGTCGATAAACCACAGTCTACTCGGGTCGAGGGGCCGGCATTGTTATGCAATCAAGTGCCGCGCGTCCGGGCCGAAGTTACGGGTGTGAAGGCAGAAGGTCCCAGATGGCGGGATCTTCGGTCCCCAGAACCCAAGAGCAGAAGCCTTGCAGGCCGCGTTCTTTGGTGAGGTCGTAGCGCTCGCGGAACGTGCGCGCGTCAGTGTAGAAAATCCATTCGCGTTCGTCGTCGCGGTAGAAGTAGAAATACGCGGTGCGATCGGTGGCGTCCCATTCGATGTGGCCGCCATAGGCGCGGGCGAGGTCGAGCGCGTCGGCGGTGGAAATGTAGGCGGCGGATGGATTCGGGCGATCGGTGGGTTTCGCGTTGGGAGGCGGCGGCGCGGCGGCGAACCAGTGGTAGCCGTAGAGCGGGATGCCGAGCGAAATCTTTTCGCGCGGGACGAATTTGACGGCGTAGTCGAGATTGCTGACGGTCCAGGACCATCCAGCGACAGGGCCGGGCGGAGTGAGGCGGGTGTGCTGGTCGTAGGTCATCAGGCAGACTAAATCGACGGATTTGGCGAGCGCGGCTAGGTCGTACGCACCGCGCCAGTTTTCGTAAATCCAGGCGGAGTAGTTGGTTTCGCCTGCGGCGCCGGGCGCGTTGGGAACCGTGGCGATGGTGAGATGCAGATTATTTTGGTGAAAGAGCGTGGCGGCTTCGGCGACCATCGCGGAGAAGATGTCGCGGTCGGTCCAATTCACGTTTTCAAAGTCGAACTGGAAGCCGGTGTAGCCGTTGTCTTTGCAGGCTTGGATTAGTTGGGTGAACATTTGGCGGTACGCGGCGGGGTTCGTGAGCAACTTGTGAAAATCATCCTGCAGGAAATTGAAGTTCACCACGATGGGCATTACCGGGACGTGGTTTTGCCGCGCGGTTGTGAGTACCTCCGGGTTGGGGCCACCCGAAACCAGGCCGTTGGAATCGACCGAGTACCAGGTGGGGACGAGCGTATCTATTTTATTGGCGTGGGCGAGGAAAGAGCGGACGGAATTGGGATCGCGCGTCATGTAGAAGAGAGATTTTGGTTGCTGCGCGCTCGTGGGGAGCGCTGCGCAGATTATAAGGACGAGAAGGCATCGCAGAATTTTCATGGCATTCGTATGTTATGCGGTTCTCTGCTTGGAGACAACGTTGCCCGTTCACAATCATCTCAGAGATTATTGCCACCACCTCCGGCCCTCGCAGAAAGAAGTTACTGTGTGTGCGTCGGACGCTCTGTATTGAGCCCCATCACAAAATTCCGAGACTTATGGTCAATCGGTTCGAGAATTCGCTGCCCCTCGACAGCGCGACAACGGCGTGGAAGGCCAGTCAGAGGACCGATAAGGGGATTCTGCCCGGGTATGGCGACATCTGAATACCAGTACTCCGGTAAATGCGTTTACCAGGAGCTAGGCGACTAGTTCCGGCTTGCCAACAAATCGTCTCAGAACTCATGTATGTCTTTACGGGCTCCGGGCGCAAACAACCTGTTATCTTTTGCTGTTGGCTGGCAGATCTTTGCGCGAAATTGGTTTCCCATGCACGAAAACTGTGGTGATGCTGTCGTATGCATCGATGGTTTCCAACGGATTCTTCGTCATGAGCACAAGATTGGCAACCTTGCCCGGCTCGATTGTCCCGATCTGCGATTCCAGCTTGAACTCCCGCGCGTTACTGATCGTAGCCGAACGGAAAATTTGATTCAGCGACATTCCCGCCCTTTGCAGCTGTTTCATCTCCAGAAACCCGTTCAGTCCGGGGAGATTTCCGTAAGTGGGCGCGGAGGGTGTGTCCGTTCCAAACAGAAGATTCGCATCCTTGCTTGCCAGGTACGCAACGACCTGACGCACCCGACGGACCTCATTCTGTTCGAAGGCCTCGACGATGGCAGCGTCGGACTGACCCGCTGGATTCATTTCTTTGCCGAACGACTTGCCCTCCGGACTCCCGAACCAGTCCAGCATTTCCTTGGGCACGACCTCCGCAACGCCTTTCATGTCAAGGTAATCCGGTTCAAAATACGCCATCAGGCCGTACAGAACTTGGATCGTCGGTTGATAGCCGATCCTCTTCTCCGCGATCCGGTCCAGCAGTTGCTTGATCTCGTCTGGCAACTCGGTTTTATTGTTTAGATCGCCCCAACGCCACATGCCGTGGGCGATCACGTCCGCGTCTCCATCGACGGCGAACTTCTGCGCTTCAAAGCTGTTGGCGTGAATCATCAGGACCAGACCGTTCGCAGTTGCCGCCTTGCGGATCTCGGACAAAACGTCCGGCCCCATGACTGGCAGGTTTCTGACTGGGCCGAAGCCGCGCTCGAAGAAAGTCTTCACACAGATTCCGCCCGCGTTTTTCACTCGCGCAACGTCGGCTGTGGGCGTGTGATCTTCAGGCTTGTACTCCAGCGGAATACTTGCTGCCTGCTTGGGGTCGTAAATGAAATTCGGAAATAGTTTGAATCGCACCTCTGGCGGAGCGTACGACATGGGATATCCGTTCGCGAAAGGCATCGACGGGTTGCAGCCGTAAAAATCTGGGTGCAAAGGCTCGCGGCGGAACTCATCTAATGCCTGAGGGAAAGGCGCTACCAGGTCTACCAGCGTGGTGTAACCATAGTACAAGTAGGAACGTGGCAGCTGTTTGAGGTAGGACTCGACAAGGGCCTCGTGTTTGAGATAGGACTTGGCCAGCGGCTCGTGGAGCTTCACCTGGTCGGGCATCACTCCAATTCCCGGAATAGAAGCCAGGTGTACGTGCGAGTCCATCAGCCCGGGAATCAGATATTGTCCGTTGCCCGAGACTACAATCGCGCCGTCAGGTCTCTTCGCTTTTTGCGTCCTTTCCACGCGGGCAATGCGCCCATTCTCAATCAGCACGTTCCCTTTTTCTATGTGATCGAGATTCTCGGGCGAGATAATGATCGCGTCGGTGATCCAAATGCGGTCCGGCTCCGCTTTTGAACCTGAAACGGCACAGGCTACGACGAAAATCAATAAGGTGAAGAGTGTGGCGAATCTGCTCATGCTGAGCCTTTCGGCAAGTATAGCCCTGCATCATGAACGTACGGAATGGAAGGTGGGAATGTTCCTCTGCCATGATGGGTAACCGGCAACTCGGAAGTAGCTCCCGATTAGTCGTGCCAGCTCAAGCGGTCGATGCAACACCATCCCGTACGTTGATTCGGCAATGGTTTTGCGGCAGAACCATCTGTTTCGCTGCACTCGGCCAAAACCTCGCCAGGGCAGCGTTCTTGCTGGCCTAACCTTCGCCAGCGATTTTGGCTTTCGTTTTCAACACAATGTGGGTTCAAGCTTAGTGTTGCGTCGACCTATTGAGACCACCCCCAGAGCTTCAAACGATGGCTACTGCGCGACCTGTATCGCAGGCGGCTGCCAGGTCCCTTCGCCCGCTGGAAGAATGGAGGGCGGCTCCGTCTTCGGCCAGTACAAGCGCATGACCAAATATATCGGACCGTCTGGAGCCGGGAGCCAGTTAGCTTTTTTGTCGCCCGCCGGAGGATCCTTCTGAATATAGATTGTCAGTGAGCCGTCAGAATTCTTCTTCAGGACCGGCAGCATCGGAGAGTTGATTAAGTATCGGTTGATTGGATTCTGAATCAATAACTGGGTTTTGCCATCGTACATCGTGACGGACCAAAATGCGTTCACGGGAGGGTATTGTCCAGCAGCGAAAGTCAGCGTGTAATTGTGCTTGCTGCCATCAAGGGGCTGGCCGTCGCTGGCAGCTTTAGCTGCGGGATACATAGCTTCCACAGCGTCGTTGCCGTAGATGCCAGCCAACGCTGAGCCAGCGCGGAGCAGGTAGTCGCCGTTGTAGAACGCCCGGTTGCCGAACGCGGCACCGACGGTCCAACCGTTGATGTCTTTGCCGATGTTGAGTTTTGCTGTCGCAATCGCCTCATAGCCTTCCTTAACGGCTAAGCCGAGCTCGCCCTTTTGCACCTCAGAAAGTTTCGCTAAATCGAAGGGTTTTCCGGGTTCGATTCCGACCGTTGCAAACTTCGCCCGAAGCGCAGTTTCTTCAGAAGGTGTTGGGCAGAACTGGAGCAGGAAGTTCAAGTATTTGGGGAAGTCCAATTTGAAGGCGTCATCCGTGAACGCCGGAAAATCAGGCAGCGGTTGCGCGGGTGGCGCGGGCTGATGGGTGAACGCCGACAGCGTCTGTGCCTTATAACCAGCTTGTATTTTCTTCACATTGTCCATGTCGCTTGGATTAAATAATTGCGTGCGGATGACGGCGAGGGAGAACTGCGTCTCCGATGGGAACACCTTTTTAATACCCGGAGGCGTTGTACCGCCCCAGCCCGGTCCCGAAACCATGTAGCAACCCGGGTCATTTCCGGTTGCGCGGCTGCCGATGTAGGCATAATTCTGTGAATACAGGTCGGCTATTTCGAATGTGTAGTAACGACCCTTCTCAACCTTCGGAACACACAGGACGATGGGCTCGGCGCGTAGGTCCATCTGCACTATCGAATACGGGGTATCGCTGTTGGGAGTTACGATGCTGGTATCTTTATAAGTGAAGACCCGAGCCTCGTTGAGGACTGTGTTAAACGGTCCTTTGTACTGCGAATTCGTTTTGTCCACATTGAACTGGTACAGCGCCTTGTACGCAGCAATCATAGGAAACGCGTAGATGTACGCTTCCCGGTAGGTATCCTTGTTCGATACGACCTCACGAACCGGGCCTTTTTGCTCAGTGCATGAGATCGCCGCCACTGCAACCATCTCCAAAACGGCGAGGAAAGCCAATCTGCGTTTCATAAATCCCCCTTTCACGGCGGCATTCTCTCCAATGCTAATCGGATAGGAATATTGTCAAAAGTGACAGGAGTCCCGCTGAGTGGCTGTCCACGCAGTCGGGACGCAGGGTGGAATTTGTCATTCTCTGTCATGCCCAATTCTTAGACTCGTTCAATTTCAGCCCGCTGATAGCCGGCAACGAGCCGTGCCACTGTGATTGCGATGTACAACACACCGGTTGCGCCCTCAAGGGCTGCAAACATTCTTGCAGGTGGAGAGATTGGAAGTATGTCTCCATAACCGACGGTTGTCAGAGTAATCAGGCTAAAATAAAGAAAGGCAGGGCGAGGAACGGTGGCAGGAGAGGCTGCACCCGTCTGAACAAACGATCCTGGATTAATCGCCTCGATCACATTGTAGAGGGCAAACCAAAACGTAGCCAGCATCAGATAAAGGCTCACCGAACCGTAGACGCGCCCGCTCGTGATCGCGCCTGGCTGACCCAGATATGCAAACAGGGCGACTGAGGAAAACCCAAACAAGGCCATCAACAGCGCATAGTCTACGATGACCAACCTGTGAACAGGATAAAAGATGCCAGTTAGCACAACCAACATGTACGGGACACCGAGGGAAATGGCCAGCCATCGAAGAGTTGTTTTCCCGTGTAGTTCCAGCAAAGCAGGAATAAGCGTTACATACATCAAAACGACAAGAAAGAATTCGCCGAGTCGATTATTTTGAAGGAAAGGGCTGAGCAGAAAGAATACGAGGAGCGACAACAACAAATACAAAGACCGGCGATCGTCGATTGCAGCACTCATCTAGTTGCGTCATCCCGCCAACTCTAGAAAAAGAAGGAGGCGACATCACGACGCAGTCGCGCGGGATTGGTCCCACTCGGGGTGAGTCGCCCCATTTGCCTACACAAGTTACTCCGGCGAGATCTCGTTGGAATTGTCAAAAGTAACAGGGTGACGAAACCGACCGGCGCAAAGGGTTTTTAGCTCGACTGGGGAGCGGCTGCCGCGATTCCAAGCTCGCCTGACAACCGTAGAGATCCCGCCAACTGATTAGCGCGCCGTTACCGGAAATCTCTAACAACGTCGGCTCTGGCAAGCTATTTATGAGCGCACTTCTCCGTTCACTTCAAAGAGTGTCCTTGTTCGTCGTGTTCTTTTGCCCTGTCGATGACCACGG
>Ga0210383_10004831_pt1 | contig 11912 bp, 8 predicted proteins | sample IncBWC14OmetaG_FD_160072 | JGI IMG/M metagenome (GOLD analysis project Ga0210383, IMG submission 160072) | Forest soil microbial communities from Barre Woods Harvard Forest LTER site, Petersham, Massachusetts, United States - Inc-BW-C-14-O ...
GTTCCGCTTCGGCCTCAGCACCGTCCTCGACGGGATCGCCTGCCGCGCCTGACCCCAGGGCCGGGGCGCCGATGGACCATCGGTGTCGTTATGGCGGCGCCAATGGACCATCGGTGTCGTTGCGGCTCCGCGACCCACGGGCCGACGCCGGTTACTCGGCTTCTAGCTCGCGCAGGTTGGTCTTGGTCAGCTCGACCAGTTCGTCGCCCCCGCCGGACAAGATGGTCCTGGTCGCGTACAGGGTGAAGCCCTTGATCTGGCCGTAGGTGAGCTTGGGCGGCAGGGACAGCTCGTACCGGGCGGTGAGCACCTCGACTAGGGCCGGGCCGTCGTGGGCGAACGCCTCGGTCAGCGCGTTCTCCAGCTGATCCGCTTTGTCCACCCGGACGCCGAACAGCCCGGTCGCCCGCGCGATCCCGGCGAAGTCCGGGTTGTCCAGGTCGGTGCCGTAGGTGACGATGCCGGCCGCCTTCATCTCGAGCTCCACGAACCCCAGCGCGCCGTTGTTGAACACCACGACCTTGACCGGCAGGTGCCGCTGGCGCAAGGTGATGAGCTCGCCGAGCAGCATCGCGATGCCGCCGTCCCCGGATAGCGCGATGACCTGCCGGCCGGGGTGGCTGGCCTGGGCCCCGATGGCGTGCGGCAGCGCGTTGGCCATGGAGCCGTGGTTGAACGAGCCGATCAGCCGGCGGGTGCCGTTCATCCGCAGGTAACGGGCGGCCCAGATGCACGGCGTGCCGACGTCGGCGGTGAACACGGCGTCCGCGGCGGCCAGCCGGTCGACGGTGGCCGCGACGTACTGCGGGTGCAGCGGCGATTCGTTCCGCCGGTCGCGGGCCAGCTTGTCCAGCCGGCCCCGGGCCCGGCGGTAGTGCGCGGTCATCCGGTCCAGGTGCGCCGAGTCGTCCTTGGCCAACAGCAGGGGTAGCAGCGCGTCGACCGTGTCCCGGACCGTGCCCACCAAGGGGAAAGCGACCGGCACCCGCCGTCCGATCCGCTCGCCGCGCACGTCGACCTGGATCACCGGGACGCCCTCGGGGAAGAACGGCCGGTACGGGAAGTCGGTGCCGAGCATGACCAGCGCGTCGCAGTGCTCCATGGCCCGGTACCCCGAGGCGATCCCGATCAGCCCGGTCATCCCCACGTCGTACGGGTTGTCGTACTCGACGAACTCCTTGCCGCGGAACGCGTGCACCACCGGAGCTTTCAACGCCCCAGCCAGCGCGATCAGCTGCGAATGCGCTCCGGCACACCCGGCCCCGGCCAAGATCGTCACCGCGCTGGCCGCGTTCAGCACCGAAGCCGCGTCCACGAGCTCGGCATCGCTGGGCCGGACTACCGACGACGTCGCCCGGATCGGCACCGGCTCCCCGGCCCCCCGCGCGTCGTCCAGGAACGTCCCGCCCGGCACCACGACCACCGCCACGCCGCCCCGGGCCAGCGCCGTGCGCATCGCGACCTGCAGGATCCGCGGCAGCTGCTCCTGGGTGCTGATCAGCTCGCAGTACACGCTGCACTCGCGGAACAGCTCCTGCGGATGGGTCTCCTGGAAGTACTCCCCGCCGATCTCCTCGGCCGGGATGTGCGCGGCGATGGCCAGCACCGGGACGCCGCTGCGGTTGGCGTCGAACAGGCCGTTGATCAGGTGCAGGTTGCCCGGCCCGCAGCTGGCCGCGCACACCGCCAGCTCCCCGGTCAGCGCCGCATCCGCGGCCGCCGCGAACGCGGCCGCCTCCTCGTGCCGGACGTGCTCCCAGGTGATCGTGCCGTCCCGGCGCATCGCGTCGGTGAACCCGTTCAGGGAGTCCCCCGGGATCCCGTACACCCGCTGTACCCCCGACGCCCGCAGCGTCGCTACCATCACATCAGCCACCGTGGTCGCCATCTCCTGCTCCTCCTTGCACGCTGATTAACACCACTATCCGCCCCGAGACGGGGGCCGTACCAGTGGGAGACCCTGGACCGGTTCCTGGGGTCAACACCAGGGCATCGGCCAGGGATAGGCCCGGGTGCGCCCTGGCCGCCCGGCGCGCGACTATAGACACCAGGACCACTGAAATAAAGAAGGAGCCGGACACGATGAGCGACACGCTCTCCTACCAGCAGATGGGGACGGCGGCCCGCGGCCAGACGCACGCCCTGTTTTCCCAGACGATGGCTTACGTCGCGGCCACCGCCGCGTTGTTCGCGCTCGGCGCCTGGCTGGGCCGCAACCTGACCGGCGGGATCGGCATCGTCTTTTTCATCGCCGGGTTCGCCTGCCTGATCGCCATGCGGTTTTCCGCGCGCCGCTCGCAGCAGCAGCTCACTGTCGGGCTGCTCGCCGCGTTCGGGCTGCTGATCGGCCTGGCCGTGGCACCGACCATCGCCTACTACGGCAGCATGGACCCGCGCGCCCTGTGGCAGGCCGGCGGGGCGACCGCGCTGTTCATCGCCGGGTTCGGCGCTGCGGGCTACGCCACTCGGCGCGACCTGACCGCGATCGCCCGGGTAAGCTTCTGGGCGCTGCTGGCCCTGATCGTGTTCGGCATCGTGCTGATCTTCGTCAACATCCCCCACGGCGACCTGGTCTACTCCGTGCTCGGCCTGGTCATCTTCGCCGGCTTCACCATGTTCGACTTCCAGCGGCTGCGCACCAACCAGGACATCACCTCCGCGCCGTTCCTGGCCGCGTCGATCTTCCTGGACATCCTGAACGTATTCCTGTTCTTCCTGGAGATCTTCTCCGGCGGGCAGGAGCGGTGATGGCCGTCATCGACGAGATCCTGGCCGGCTACGAGGCGCTGCGGCCCGCCCAGGAGGCCTTCTACCAGGACCTGCACCGCCACCCCGAACTCTCCCACCAAGAGCACCGCACCGCCCAGCGGGTGACCGACCAACTTCGCAGCGACGGCTTCGCGGTCGTCAGCGGCATCGGCGGCACGGGGGTGGTGGGCGTCCTGGCCAACGGCAGCGGGCCCGGCGTCCTGCTCCGCTGCGAACTCGACGCGCTGCCGCTGCGCGAAGCCTCCGGCGCGCCCTATGCGAGCACGGACACCGCCACCGACGCCAGCGGTCACCAGGTGCCGGTCGATCACGCCTGCGGCCACGACCTGCACATGGCCGCCATGGTCGGCATGGCCAAGCTCATGGCCGACCACCGCGACCGGTGGAACGGAACCCTGATCACGCTGTTCCAGCCCGCCGAGGAGACCGGCGAGGGCGCCCAGGAGATGGTCGACGACGGCCTGTTCAAGCGCATCCCCGTCCCGGACGTCGCGCTGGCCCAGCACCTGCTGTCCGGCATCGCCGGCACGGTCCGCACCCGCTCCGGCCCGTTCATGGCGGCCGCGGACAGCATCAAGATCACCGTGTACGGGCGCGGCGGCCACGGCGCCGCGCCGCAGAACACCGTCGACCCGGTGGTGCTCGCGGCCATGATCATCATCCGGCTGCAGACCATCGTGTCCCGCGAGGTCACGCCCGGCGAGGTCGCGGTGGTGACCGTGGGCAGCTGCCAGGCCGGCACCAGGAGCAACGTCATCGCCGACTTCGCCGTCCTGGAACTCAACGTGCGCAGCTACTCCAGCGTGACCCGCCAGCGCATGCTGGACGCGATCCAGCGGATCGTCCGCGCCGAGTGCCAGGCCAGCGGCTCGCCCAAGGACCCGGAGTTCGAGACCACGTTCAGCTTCCCGGTCACCGACAACGACGCCACGGTCACCGGCCGGGTGGCGAAGGCCTTCGCCGCGCACTTCGGCGACCGCGCGGACGAGATCCCACGGCAGACGGTCAGCGAGGACTTCAGCAAGATCCCCGACGCCGCGGGCGTCCCGTACTGCTACTGGGGCATCGGGTACACCGACCGGGGCACCTACCTGGCCGCCCAGAAGGACGGGCACCTGGACGACCTGACCGCCAACCACTCGCCGAAGTTCCTGCCCCCCATGCAGCCCTGCCTGCGGACCGGCACCGAGGCGCTGCTCGCGGCCGCCCTGGCCTGGCTCGCGCCCTGAACCCGTAGCACCCCGACTGGAGGCCCGCCATGCGCACCCGCAAGCACCCGCTGACCCCCCTCACGGCCGTCGTCGCCGGCCTGCTGGCCGGCGGGGTGGGGACCGTCTGCCTGGACACCCTCCAGTACCTGAAGTACCGCCGTGCGGGCGGCACCGAGAGCCCGCTGGCCTGGGAATTCGCGCCGATCGACAGCTGGGAGACGGCCCCGGTCCCGGGGCAGGTGGCTAAGCGCCTCATCGAGGGTTTCACCCAGCGCAAACTCCCCGAGCGCTCGGCCTGGCCGATCAGCACCGCCATGCACTGGACCTACGGTTCGGCGGCGGGAGTGGCCTACGGCGTCGTGGCCGGATCGCTGCCCACGCCGCGTCCGGTGTACGGCGTGCCCTTCGGCGCCGCGCTCTTCGCCAACGACTACATCGCTCTGCCGGTGGCCGGCCTGTACCAGCCAATCTGGAAGTACGACGCGAAGACCCTGGCCTGGGACCTGGGCGGGCACCTGGCCTACGGCACCGGCACCGCAGCCACGTTCTGGCTACTGACCAAGATCTTTTGACCGAACGGAGCATGCTGCGCGCTCCCGGTCACGTCCGCCGTCTGCCGAAGGGGGCGCGGTGCCATGGACCGCGCGGACCCGGCCGCCTGATTCTGTCGCGCGCCCGGTTAGGCCGGCCGGGCCAGCCCGGTGCGGTCGGGCAGCGCGGCCTGGAGTTCTCGCCGGGAGCTGATGCCGAGCTTGGTGAACACCTTGCGCAGGTGCCACTCGACCGTGCGCGGGCTGATGAACAGCTCGGCGCCGATCTCGGAGTTGCTGTAGCCGTCCCGGGCCCGCCGGGCGATCTGCCCCTCCTGAGCGGTGAGCTCGCCGCGTAGTTCCACGGCCCGCCTGGGCACGGTGTCCCCGGCCGCGGCCAGTTCCCGGCGGGTCCGTTCGGCAAATGCCTCGGCTCCCGTCGCGGCGAAGATCTGGTGCGCGGTCCTCAGCTGGGTCCGGGCCTCGGCGGGCCAGCCTCCCCGGTTCAGCCATTCGCCGTAGACCAGATGGGCCCGGGCCAGGGCCATGACGCCCCGGCACCGGCCCAGCTGGTCGATCGCCTCCCGGTACAGCTGCCCGGCCTCGTCACCCTCGCTTACCAGCGCGCGGGAGCGTGCCTGGATGCCCCGCCCCCACGGGGTCTGGCTGGGGCCGGTGGTCCGGGTCAGCCGCTCCGCAGCGTCGGCGGCGTGCGCGTCCTCGCCGCTGCGGGCGGCCGCCTCGACGAGCTCGACCAGCGCGAAGTTTGCGAAGCCGAGCTCCTGCGGGTACGCGCTGGCCCGCTTGGCCGCGTCAAGTGCGTCCCGGTGGCGGCCGAGTCCGTTGTGCAGCACGGCGCTGGTGTACAGCGTGAGGCTCAGCCCCATGCCTTCGCCCCGCGCGGTCACGCGATTCAAGGTGGCCCGGATCAGCCGGGTGGCCTCGTCCTCGTGGCCCTGCCAGGCGGCCAGCGCCAGGGCGCTGTAGGGCGGCAGGTCGGCGCCCGTCGCCTCGGTGATGGCCTCGGTCTCCTCGACCAGCGCCCCGGCCGCGGCGAACTCGCCCGCGTGCAGATGCATGCCGACCCGCTGGGCGATGGCGATCGGGAGCACGCCGAGCGCGCCGACGTCGCGGGCGAGCTGGAGATGCCGTGTGGACAGCGCCTCCCAGCCCTCGTCGTCCCAGAGGTCGTGGGCGGTATGGGTGGCGACGAAGGACCAGCGTATCGCGTCCTCGGCGGCGAGGCCGGGGCCGCGGAAGGCGCTCACCGCGCGTTGCGCGACGGGCGTCCCCGCCTTGTACCCGTCCGTGATCAGGATGGCCAGTCCGTCCAGGAGCAGGTCGGGTGCCTGCGGCTGGAGCGCGGCAGGTGCCGCGCGCGCGGCCCGCGCGATCTCCGGCAGGCCGGCCTGGCCGGCCAGCCGCCCGACGAATATCCCGGCCGCCAGCGCATCCAGGTAGGTCTCGCGGGCCAGCCGCGGATCGAGCCGCTCCAGCCGCTGGGCCATCTGGAGCAGCAGCGCGGACGCATCGGCGCTGCGCCCGGAGCCGAACGCCATCTGACCGCGGAGCAGGCCGATCCGGGCGCGCAGCAGCGCGTCCGGGGGCCCGGCCTCCGCCGCGGCCAGCAGCGCGTGGGCCGTGTCCGGCGCGCCGGCCAGGTACTTGGCCTGCGCGGCCGCCAGCAGGCGATCCGCCCGGCGGGCGGAATCGACGGTCAGCTCGGCCGAACGCTCGAGGAAGGCCGCCGCGGCGGCCAGCCCTCCGCGTGCCTGCGCCCGGCCCGCGGACCGTTCAAGCTCCGCGGCCACTTCCTCGTCCGGATCCGCCGTGGCCTGGGCGCGATGCCAGGCCCGGCGATCGGGATCGACCTGCGGATCGATGGCCTCGGCTAGCGTCCGGTGCGCCCGCTGGCGATCATCTTGCGACGCGGCCCGGTAGGCCGCCGAGCGCACGAGCGGATGCCGGAACCGCACCCGCGCGCCGATCTCGAGCAGCCCGGCCGATTGCGCGGCCCCGGCCGCCTCGGCCCCCAGCCCGAGCTGTCCAGCCGCCCGCCGCACCAGGACGGCGTCGCCGGTGGGGTCGGCCGCCGCGACCACCAGCAGCATCCGGGTGGGTTCGGGGAGCTGCTCGATACGCCGCAGGAAACTGTCCTCGATCCGGTCCGGGGCCGGCAGCACCTCCGGCAGGCCGAATCCGCCTGCCAGCTGGGCCGGCGACAGCTCCCGCGACAGTTCCAGCAACGCCAGCGGGTTCCCGCGCGTCTCGGCCACGATCCGCTCCATCACCCGCCGGTCCAGCGGTGAGCGCACCGCCGCCGCCAGCAGCGCCCGCGCATCAGCCTCGCGCAGTCCCCCGAGGACCAGGTCCGGCAGCCCATGGAAGTCGGGAGCTGGGTCCCGCGCGGCGAACACCATCAGCACCGACTCCGCGTGCAGACGTCGCGCCGCGAACGCCAGCGCCTGCGCTGAGGCCCGGTCCAGCCACTGCGCGTCGTCGACCACACACAGGAGCGGCCGCTCGGCGGCCACCTCCGACAGCAGGCTCAGCACGGCCAGGCCGACCAGGAACCGATCCGGTGGCGGGCCGCCTTCCAGGCCGAACGCGGTGCCCAGGGCGGCCCGCTGTGGCGCCGGCAGCCGGTCCAGACGGTCCAGCATCGGTCCGCACAGCTGGTGCAGCGCGGCGAAGGCCAGTTCCATCTCCGACTCGACCCCGACCGCCCGGGCCACCCGCAGGTCCGCCGCCTCCTGGACCGCGTAATCCAGCAGGGCGGTCTTCCCCACGCCTGCTTCGCCGCGCAGGACCAGCACCGCGCTGCGCCCGTCGCGCACCTGGTCGAGCAACCCGCCCAGGACCGCGCACTCGCCCCGTCGCCCGAACAACCCGCGGGGCCGGCTCGCCGGTCGTTCGGAACCTGTCAAGCCTGCCCCTCTTGCGTACCCTTGGCCTGCCGAGATTCTAACGCGAAGGGGTAAGGCTCACGGTGTTCGCGCCGCGTCTCGAAGTCCGGCCTCCGCTAGAACACCCTCTGCCCTTACGTCACAGGCGCCGGCCCGGCGCAACCAGGTGGCAGTGACACCGTGATGGCCCTTCCCATCAGGTTGTGGCATCCATGGGTTCCATCCTGGGTCCGTGCGATGTTGAATCCTGCGTAGACAGGTATCTGCAGCGAGGATTCGGCCTCCGTCAAGTGAGGATCCGGCCTAGGGTCAGCTTGGGCATGTCGGCCTGGTCGGCCGCCGGGCCGTGCCGGAGATTCACGACCAGAGGGGCAATGATGACCATCTTCTATCCTGACGTGGCCGATTATCAGGCTGGCATTAGTTTTTCCGGCTGCGTTATTGCCATGGTCAAGGCGACGGAAAATATCGACTACACCAACCCGGACTATGCCGCCGCCAAGGTGCGCGCGGCCAATGCCGGCGCCTATTTCTGCGCCTATCACTTCCTGCACGCGGGCAATGGCGCGGGCCAGGCGTCATACGCCTACAGCCGGGTCGGCAGCGGGATACCGCTGATGATCGACTTCGAGCCGACGTACAATTCCAACGGCACCATCGCCTCCGCGCCGCAGATTTCCGACGCCGTGGACTTCATCAACGAATACCGGGCGCTGGGCGGCACGGTCCACCTGCTGTACCTCCCGCACTGGTACTGGCAGGGCAACCTGGGCCAGGTTTCGCTGTCCCCGGTCATCGACCTCGGCATGCTGCTCGTCTCCTCCGACTACACGGGCTACAGCGACACCGGGCCCGGCTGGGCCTCCTACGGCGGAATGACCCCTCTCATCTGGCAGTACACCTCGACCGCATCGCTTAACGGAGTCTCTAACGTGGACATGAACGCCTACCAGGGCACACTGGCCGACTTCCAGGCCCAGGTATCGACCGGCGCCCAGACCGGCGGCAACCCGACGCTCACCGAAGGCGACAGCGGTCCGGCGGTCCAGACGCTCCAGACCCGGCTGAACGTCTGGGGTGCGACGCTCACCGTCGACGGCGACTTCGGTCCCGCCACCCTCGCTGCGGTCAAAGCGTTCCAGGCCGCGCAGAAGCTGACCGTCGACGGAATCGTCGGCCCGCAAACGTGGTCCGCGCTCAACGAGAACCCCGGCGGCGCGGTGCCGTACCCGGCCCCGACCGGACTGGTGGCCGGCGCGGTCAGCCTGGCCGTCAACTGGGACGCGGTCACCGTCAACGGCACCGCCGTGGCCAGCTACACCGTCCAGGCGGTCGGCCTGAACGGCGAGGTCTACGCCCACGAGACCCCCGCCACTAATTCCGTCGTGCTGACCGGCCTGGTGGCCGGCTGGACCTACAACATCCAGGTCTGGGCCAACGGCGGCCCGGGATCGCCCCCGAACGCGTCGATCAAGGTCATCGTCTGACCGTTCGTTCGGTGATGAACACGAACTCGCGGCCCGGGCGATCCGGGGCATCCCGCACCTCCAGCACCCGGTAGCCCCGGGCGGTCAGGCTCGATTCCAGCTCGTCGCGCCCGCGGAACCGCAGCGTGGAGTCAGACGTGATGACCGCGCCGTCGGCCAGGAAGGTGTAGGTGTAGCGGAACGAGACGAACGGAAGGGCCACGGCGGTGACCTCGAGGCGCCGCTCGACCAATCCGCTGCCCGGGACGTCACGGCGGACCGGGCCGGTCTCGGCTGCCCATTCCTCCCACGCCCGGCGTCCCGGGCGCCGGGTTTCGAAAACCAGGTACCCGCGCGGAGCAAGCGCGGCCCCGATGGCCCGGAGCACCTGGTCCCAGTCCTCATCGGTGCGGAAGACCTGGGCCACGTTCCCGGTCATCACGGCCAGGTCGGCGCTGGCCGCCGGTGCCGCGGTGGCATCGCCGTGGATCCAGGTGACCGCGGCGCTGCCGTCCTTGGACCGGGCGACGTCGATACAGGCCGCGGCCGGGTCGACGCCCGTCACGGCGCGGCCGGTCCCGGCCAGCTCGATGGCCAGGCATCCCGTCCCGCAGCCCACATCCAGCACGCGGTCCGCGCCCAGTTCCCCCGCGATGGCGACGTAGGCGGCCAGGTCGTCGCGCGGCCCGTCGAACGCGTCATAGACCAGCGCCAAGCGCGGGTCGGCGAAGATCGCATCGGGCACGCCCCGACCGTACCCGCCGCCGCGGCGTTTCCGCGGAGACGGCTTGTGCGTCGTTTCACAAGCTGCTGGGTAGCGTTGCGGCCCGTCCGGTCCCCACCCTGTCCGCCGAACGGTGGACAAGCCCGGCCGCACCGACGTACCCGCCCGCCCGACCCTGCTGTCGCGGAGGTAGCGTCCATCTTTAGCGGGCGGTCGCCGATGGCAGCCCGATAGCCCCGGAGGGATGTAGATGGCCAGGTCCGTTGCCGATGGCATGTGGGAGATGCTCGTGTCGGCGGGGGTGCAGCGGTGTTACGGGATCGTCGGCGACGCGCTTAACCCGGTGATCGACGCGCTGCGGCGCAACGGCTCGGTGGACTTCGTCCATGTGCGCCATGAGGAGTACGGCGTGTTCGCCGCGGTCGCGGAGGCGCGGCTGACCGGCCACCCGGTCGCGGTGTGCGGCACCGCGGGGCCGGGCGTGACGCACCTGATCAACGGCCTGCTGGATGCGCGGAAGGAACGCGCGCCGGTCATCGCGATAGCCGGCGACGTCGAGTCATCGCTGCTGGACTCGGACGCCCTGGAGGAGCTGAACCCGTATAAGTTCTTCGAGACCGCCGCGCTGTACACCGGGCGGCTGGTCAACCCGGAGCAGCTGCGGTTCATGGTGAGCACCGCCATCACCACCGCGGTGGCCGAACGCGGCCCGGTGGTGATCTCGGTGCCCGGCGACGTGGCGGTCGCCGACGCGCCTTCGATCTCGCTGCGGGTGCCGCTGCCCGCCGCGACGACCGGGGCGGCCTCCGCCGCGGATCTGGCCGCCATGGCCGAGCTGATCAACCAGGCGGAGACGGTGGCCATTTTCGGCGGGGACGGCTGCGAGCAGGCGCAGGACGAGGTGCGCGAGCTCGCCGCGCGGCTCAAGGCGCCGGTCGGCTATAGCTTCAAGGGCAAGCAGTGGCTCGAGCACGACAATCCGAACGCGGTCGGCATGACCGGCCTGCTCGGGTACGGCGGCTGCCACGCCGCGATCAACAGCGCCGACGTGCTGCTGATGCTCGGCACCGACTTTCCTTTCTCCGACTTCCTGCCGCACAAGAAGGTGAAGACCATCCAGGTCGACCGCGACCCCGGGCACATCGGCCGCCGGGCGCCGCTGGAGCTGGGCGTGGTCGGCGACGTGGCGGCGACGCTGCGCGCCGTGGCGCCGATGGTCCAGGACAAGCACGGCGATCACTTCCTGCGCGAACACGTGAGGCAGACCGAGCACGCGCGGCGGCGGCTCGGGCACTACGTCACCAAGGGACCCGGCCTCAAGCCGATCCGGCCGGAGTACGTCGCCGCCGTCCTGTCCGAGCTGGCCGACGACGATGCGATCTTCACCGTGGACACCGGCACGCCCTGCATCTGGGCCGCCCGGCACATCACCTACGGCCCCGACCGCCGGCTGTTCGGCTCGTTCACCTGGGCGTCCATGGCCAATGCCGCGCCGAACGCGTTCGGCGCCGCGCTGGCCTTCCCCGGGCGGCAGGCCATCGCCTTGTGCGGTGACGGCGGTTTCACCATGCTGGGGCTGGGCGACCTGCTGACCCAGGTCCAGCGCAAGGCGCGCGTCGTGAACATCATCTTCAACAACGGCATGCTGGATTTCGTCAACCTCGAGCAGCAGGAGGCCGGTTTCGTCCCGTTCGGGACTGATTTCGTGAACCCGGACTTCAGCCAGGTGGCCACGGCGCTCGGCGCCCGCGGCATCCGCGTCGAGGAGCCCGGCGACGTGCGCGACGCCCTCGCGGCGGCGCTCGCCCACCCCGACGGACCCGTCGTGGTGGACATGGTGGTGGACCGCTACGCGCTCGCCCTGCCCTCCCACGTCCCGGCCGCGACGGCCAAGGGCTTCACGCTCAGCATCGCCAAGCAGGTGCTGAGCGGCAAGATGGACGAGGTCATCGAGACCGTCGAGCACAACGTCCGGCTCCTGTGACCCCGGCGTTCAACGGCCCGAGAATGACTCCCCGGTCGCGGCAGCCATCGGTTACGGCAAGCCTGTTCGGCTATATCGGCAGCACGGATATAAGGAATTTCTATACGGGCCATGAATTCTTCGAAACCGTCCCATCCTTGCCAGTCTATGAGTAATGTGCCAGGCTCGTTTGTGTCCATTAGCCGGGGAGGACCCAGCCCTAGCCAGTTCAATAGGGAATCTAGTACTCCGGATCGAGCCTCCGACGTCCACTGCTGCGTGGAGGCCAGACCCGCCCGGCACCCGCCGTCCTCTATCCGAGCGTGAGCATCGCCTCGGTGAC
>Ga0210383_10004832_pt1 | contig 11912 bp, 10 predicted proteins | sample IncBWC14OmetaG_FD_160072 | JGI IMG/M metagenome (GOLD analysis project Ga0210383, IMG submission 160072) | Forest soil microbial communities from Barre Woods Harvard Forest LTER site, Petersham, Massachusetts, United States - Inc-BW-C-14-O ...
TCTCATCTAGTCTGCAGTACAAGATGCGCCTCAAACAGATAGAAGCACTACATCGGATGTTCGCGATAACACGAAGCTCACCTTTCAAGGAGGTTCAGCGGTGACGGAACAAACTAAGGTAGTTGTCGTTGGGCTCGGAGAAGTGGGAAAGCCCCTCCTAGCGCTCCTCTCTAAGCACTACGCGACCGTTGGAGTGGACCTCGTGCTGCCGGAACATCCGGTGGGAAAGGTAGACGTTTTGCATGTGTGCTATCCGTTCGAGATTAAGGATTTTGTGGGGGAGACGGCTCGCTACATCGACCTTTTCAAGCCGTCGCTGACGGTTATCAATAGCACAGTCTCAATCGGAACAACCCGAGCAGTGGCAGAGCGAACAGGCGCGAAATTGGCGCACAGCCCTGTGCGCGGGAAACACGTCCGAATGCTTGAAGAACTCAGCAACTATGTGAAATTCATCGGGCCGATCGACGCAGCCAGCGGCAAGCACGCTGCCGAGCATTTTCAAGGCGCTGGTATGAGGACGAAGATTTTGGCGGCTCCTGAAGCGACGGAGTTGGCGAAGTTAACGGAGACTACTTACTTCGGGCTGCTGATTGCCTGGGCGCAAGAAACCGAGCGATATTGCGATCAAGCAGGGGTGGCGTACGACGAAGTCTGGAGTTTCTATGAAGAAATCGGATTTTTTCCGAAGACGAAGTACTTTCCAGGAGTTATCGGCGGCCACTGTGTAATGCCGAACATCGAGCTCTTGTCTAAATTTGACGATTCGACATTATTGAAAGCCATTCGAAGCTCGAATCGTGCGAAAATTGAACGTGATTCGCACAAGAAATTGAGCGATCAGAAGATAGAAACGACCCGGACAAGGGGTTAAAACCGCGTGCGGCGACAGATTTATACAGAAGTGCATCTAACTTGGGCGCCAGCAAACCGACGATGACTGATTCCGTGATGACGCAAACAACCGGTCCCACTTCGCACGGCATCCAGGTGAGCGCAAGCAGCAAGAGGCTCGCCGGCCGGCGCGTGGCGATGGTCACTTTTTCCTCTTACCCGTTTGACCCTCGGCCGCGGCGTTCTATCGATGCGCTGCTAGCCGAAGGCGCGACGGTGGATCTGATTTGCCTGGGAAGTAAGAATGATGTGAAAGGGCAAGCTCCACACGGAGTCAAAGTATTTCGAGTTCCGCTCAAGCATCCGCGTAGGGGAAAATTCGAATACGCTTTTCGATACGGCGTCTTCATTCTGATCTCATCCTTGACGTTTGCCTTACGGTCATTAGGCCGGCGCTATGATTTGGTTTACGTTCACAATATGCCTGACATATTGGTGACGAGCGCTTTAATACCCAAGATGTTCGGGTCAAAGGTGGTCCTTGATCTACACGACCCGATGCCGGAGTTGATGATGACGATCTTCCGGACGCAGGAAGACAATCGAAGCGTCCGATTGATGAAAAGCCTTGAGAAGTGGAGCATTGCGCGTGCAGATCTGGCGGTAACGGTGAACGTCGCGTGCAAACGAATCTTTTCCTCGCGGAGTTGTCCCGCGGAGAAGATTGCCGTGGTGATGAACGCTCCGGATGGCCAAATATTTCCATGTCGGGAGCCAAGCCTACGCTCGGTATCCGCCCAAGATGGCGGCAGGCGTTTTGTGATCATGTACCACGGGTCTATCGTGGAACGAAATGGATTGGACGTCGCGCTTGACGCTCTTGCGCGAGTACGAAAGACGATTCCCGGCGCTGAGCTGCGAATCTTCGGTTCACAAACCGCTTTCCTGGATCAAGTGATGGAGAAGGCCCGAAGCATGGGACTTCAAGATGCGGTCCAGTATATGGGTCCACGGAGCCTGGAAGGTCTCGTAACGGAGATAGACGACTGCGATCTGGGCATCATACCGAATCACCGGAATGCGTTTACAGACATCAATACACCGACCCGAGTATTTGAGTACTTGGCGATGGGCAAACCTGTGATCGCACCGTCCACCCAGGGCATACTCGACTACTTTGACAAAGACTCTCTAGTATTTTTCGAACCTGGAAACGCCGCAGAATTGGCGCAACAGATCGAGTTCGCGTTCTCCCATCCTCGCGAGGTCCTGGAAATTGTCCGACGAGGGCAGGAGATTTTTTCGGAACACACCTGGGACCGCGAAAAGGAAACGCTGGTCAGCCGCGTGAGTTCCCTTTTCAACTGAGCTGGACCCATCCGCACCATTCACGCTTAACGCAGTCGACGATTCCAATGACAAAGACCGCACTAGTAACCGGCGCAGAAGGATTTATTGGGTCTCATTTAGTCGAATTCCTGTCCGGCGAGGGCTGGAAGGTAATTGGGTCTTATCTTAACGAGCCTTCTAACGGCCTTCCGAGGTTAGCGAGTGCCCGTTTTGCACAGTGCGATCTGCGCGATGGCCGGCGCGTATCCGAAGTATTGGTGGAATACCAGCCGACGCACATATTTCATCTCGGAGCGCAGAGCTTGCCCACTTTGTCGTGGGAAAATCCGGTTGAGACTTTTGAGTCGAATATCATGGGTTCCCTGCATCTGTTCGAAGCCGTGCGGCGAATGAAACGGCGGCCCGTAATTGTTTCGGCCTGCTCGAGCGCGGAATACGGCCATGTTCCGCCAGCCGCCATCCCGGTTACCGAGGAGCAGGCGTTTCGGCCGTTACATCCTTACGGTATTAGCAAGGTTTGTTTAGATCTATTGGCGCGCCAGTATTTCCTGGATTACAAAATTCCAGCAGTCAATTTGCGGCTTTTCAACACCACGGGCCCGGGCAAGACAAGCGATGCACCATCGGATTTCGTGCGCCAGTTGATTCGGATCAAGAAAGGCCTGCAACCGCCGGTTATAGAGGTGGGGAACCTGAAGCCGCACCGTGCGTTTCTGGATGTGAGCGACACCGTTCGTGGATTTTATCTTGCTGCGCAAAAAGGAAAGCACGGCGAAGCCTATAATCTCTGCGCAACCAAGACTCACGAAATCGGCGAATTGCTTCGCACAGCGATTCGCTTGTCCGGCGTAAAAGCCGAGATTTGGCCTGTGCCGCGGCTGATGCGCCCTTCGGACGAGAAAATTATTTTCGGCAGCACTCGCAAAATCCGCAAGGATACAGGTTGGAAGCCCCTGAAATCGATCGAGCAGACACTACGGTCCATGCTGGAATATTGGGACGCGAATAGCTAAGAATCAGCAGAGTTCAAGGAACCTGAAATTAAGCGCATACCTCAGTGAACTCTACGGAAAACATTCCTGCTCGATTAGATCTTGAAGACACGCCTGCTGTGCTTCTTGTCGGAGGGAAGGGTACGCGCCTGCAATCGGTTCTGCCATCGACACCAAAACCGCTGGCGCGAGTTGGAAATATGCCTTTCTTGGAGCTATTGGTTCTGCAGCTTCGGTCGCAGGGTATTCGACGCGTCGTGATGTGTACGGGTCATCTCGCCGACCAAATCGAAGAAGAATTCGGCGATGGGCGAAAATGGGGCGTTGCAATTGAGTATTCGGTGGAAACGCATGCCCTGGGAACGGCAGGAGCAGTGAAGTTGGCGGAACGCCATCTCGAGCGGACTTCCGATTTCCTGGTAATGAACGGCGACTCGTTTCTAGAGATCGACTTTCCTGAGTTCGTGCGGTTTCATCGTGCACATGGCGGTTTGATTAGTATGGCGGTTCGCAAAGTGGCGGATGCGGCGCGATACGGGAGCGTTCAACTCGGCGCGCAGAATCGAGTGGTTGGCTTTAGTGAGAAAAGCAGTGATTCGGCACCAGGCCTCATAAACGGCGGCGTGTACGTATTTAATCGAGCGATCCTGGAGAGTATTCCGCAGGGAGCAGCTAGTTTGGAAAGGGACATATTTCCCATCTCTCTCGAAAGTGGAGTCTATGCCTTCGAGCAGCACGGTATGTTCATAGACATTGGTACCCCTGAGGACTATGCACGAGCTCAAGCCCTCGCTGAGAGCCTTCGCCAGGCAGCTTCTCCTCAAGCTAGATTCAGTTCCTAACGATTTTTGTGCTGGCTGGAACGAGCCGAAATAGATCCTCATTTTGGGGATCTTTGGAATCCTGCATCGTTGACTGATTGCATCGATGGGGCGCCCGAGAACACGAGCTAGCGCTGTGATTCTGCTACAGTTGTACTACGATTCGATTTCAGTGCTTCAATTCGCAACAAGTCACATTCTTCAGAAATGGGCTCTAAAGGCGATGGTTCATGAAGAGAGCGGTTTTTTTGGATCGTGACGGTGTCATCAATCGAAAGCCCCCCGAAGGGGATTACGTCACTCGCTGGGAAGACTTTCACATTCTTCCGGGAGTCGCCGAAGGCATTGCCCTCCTAAACCGGGCCTCATTCTTGGTAATCGTTGTCACCAACCAGCGCTGCATCGCGAAAGGGCTTATGAGCGCGGCTGAGTTGGAGAAGATGCACGAACGCATGACCGAGCTGCTTGGGAAGTCTGGAGCCATCGTTGATGGAACGTTTTACTGCCCCCACGAAATCGGATCCGGCTGCGATTGCCGCAAGCCGGCGCCGGGAATGCTGCTGAACGCGGCTCGCTTGCACGACATTGAGCTATCGGCATCATGGATGATTGGCGATTCCGAAATCGATGTAGAGGCAGGCAGAAACGCGGGATGCAAAACAGTTCGACTGCTGCCGACCGATGAAGCTCTCGACAAAGCAGGACGTCTTCCTGGCAAGCCGCGTCAGGCGGACATTGTCGCTGTGACTCTTCTGGATGCTATTCGCCAGATATTCTATCGAGAGGGAGTTATTGTTGACTCGTTTTCGACAGTTCGCGCAGTCAGATAGATGCGATGCACTATGAGTTCAAATCCGCTTCGACATTCAATGAATAAAAGGAAACAGACTTCATGATTACAACGCGCACTCCGCTCCGTATCTCATTCTTTGGTGGCGGCACCGATTATCCGATTTGGTTTCGAGAATTCGGCGGCTCTGTGTTGTCTACCGCGATTGATAAGAGCTGCTACATTACATGTCGGCACCTACCGCCGTTCTTCGAATATCACAGCCGCGTTTCCTATTCGAGGATTGAGAACGTAAACCAGAACAGCGCGATTGAGCATCCGTCCGTGCGCGCTTGCTTGCAATTCATGGGTATCGATGCGGGAATTGAGATTCACCACGTTGCGGATCTGCCTGCTCGAACTGGCTTAGGTACGAGTTCGGCGTTTACGGTCGGGCTTTTGCTGGGCCTGTATGCGCTTCGCGATCAAATGCGTAACAAACACGCACTCGCCTCAGATGCGATTCACGTTGAACAAGAAGTGATCAAGGAGTCGGTTGGGTCACAAGACCAGATCAGCGCTGCTTACGGCGGGTTCAATCGAATCAACTTCAACAGAGACGGCAGTTTCGAGGTCAAGCCGATGATCACTTCTTCGGAGAGATTGGCCTCACTTCAAGAACATTGTGCGCTCTACTTCACCGGATTTTCCAGGATCGCGTCGGAGATCGCCAAGGAGCAGATCAGACTGACGCCCCAGCGAAAGAATGAGCTGGAGCGGATGGGTCAGATGGTGAGCGAGGCCGAAGCCATCGTGACAAATCCGAATCGGTCTTTGGACGAATTTGGCCATCTGTTGCACGAGTGCTGGCAGGTGAAGAAAACGCTGACTCAGAAAATCACGAACAATAATTTGGATGAAATTTACGAAGCAGGCCGGAGCGCCGGAGCGCTGGGGGGCAAGCTGCTCGGAGCTGGTGGCGGCGGTTTCATGCTGTTCTTTGTGCCGCCTGAGCGCAGAGAGGCATTGCGGTTGCGCCTTAAGAATCTGCTGTGCGTTCCGATGAAGTTTTCGGATCGAGGCAGTCATGTGGTCGTGTACGAACCAGAAGAGCAGTATGACGAGTCGCTGACCGCGGAGCGGTCGGAAGTGTATGCGCAGCGAACTTCCCGAGACGCCGTTTGATACTGACTGATTTATATCCGGGCTTGAGTTAACTGGCGATGGATAAAACCCTGGACAGAAGTTCTCTACGGTACGTTCTGATCACTCCCGCTCGCAATGAGGAGCGCCACATCGAAAAGGTAATTCAATCGATGATCGCGCAGACCGCTTTGCCAATAAAGTGGGTGATCGTGAATGACGGTTCGACGGATGCCACGGCAAGTATCGTTGAACCGTATCTCGCGAAGCACGCTTGGATCGAATTGGTGAATCTTCCGGCGCATCGCGACCGAACTTTTGCGGCGAAAGTGTATGCGTTCAACGCCGGGTTTGAGAGGGTGAAAAACCTTGAATATGAAGTGATCGGGAACCTGGATTCTGACCTCTCCTTTGATCCGGATTACTGCGAATTCCTATTAAGCAAGTTTGAGGAAGATCCGCGTCTTGGCGTAGCGGGGACTATCTTCCGGGAAGACGGCTATAGTTCTGCGACGGACAGCTTTGAAGGACAGAATCATGTGGCCGGCGGTTGCCAACTTTTTCGACGCCAGTGCTTCCAAGAAATTGGAGGATATGTTCCGAATAAGGCGGGAGGCATCGATTGGATCGCAGTCACTACGGCGAGAATGATGGGCTGGACCACGCGATCTTTTCGCGAGAAGTCCTTCTTTCACTACCGTAGTTTGGGGACGGCTGAACGATCGCTACTCGCTTCCACATTTTCATACGGAGAGAAAGACTATTATCTCGGCGGGCATCCTGTATGGGAATTTTTCAGGGTGGGCTATCGGGCGACGAAGAAGCCGTATCTGGTCGGGGGAATTGCGCTGTATTCCGGATATTTGAGCGCGTTCCTGCGCCGCATGAAAAGACCCGTTTCCTCGGACTTGATGCGTTTTCACCGCAAGGAGCAGATGTCAAAACTGAAAATGATACTGAGGTCGATGTTCAAATTGAAGCGCATCGATAGCTTTGAAATCAGGTCGAGCTAGATGAACATCGTCGCGGAAGCACCGGAGATAATGGCAGAGACCGGACAAGTTGAGCAGGTACGCGCTTCGGTACTGCGGTTAGTCGGATGGCTTGATCGCTATGGAGAGACTTCGTACGATCATCAGAGTTTTTTTGCCAGTGATTTAGCGCGCGCCGCGAAAGCCCTGTACTACAAGAAGCCGGTACTCGGAACGCTGGCGGTTTCGCCAATGATTTTTTGCGAGGCTTTTGTGCCGTCGGCCCGCAGACTTTTTTGGAAGCCGCAGAGATTTCCCATTGCGGACGCTCACTATGCCATGGGCTTTGCTTTCCTCGCGCGCGCTCTGGGACAGAAGCAATACTATGAACGGGCGGTACATTTTCTTGAAGTGCTCAAAGAAACCAGATCTCCCGGATTCGAGCATTACTGTTGGGGATATCCGTTCAATTGGGAAACCAGGCGCGGAACGATGTGGCACGACACTCCGCTGATAACCACGGTTCCCTATGTGTACGAAGCTTTTCGTGAGGTTTACCAGATCGATGGAGATCCCAAGTGGCGCGAGATCATGCATTCGATCGTCCGACACGCTGTGGAGGACTATCCCGAAGTTGCGACCTCGGCAAACGCTTCTTCCAGTTACTACAAACCTGGCGCTGATGATGACTCGAGCGGAGTCATTAACGCGAGCGCTTACCGAGCGTTTCTTCTGACGTCGGCCTCTGTCGAATTCTCGGATGAAAGCTACCGGAAAATCGCTGACCGCAATCTGAATTTCGTTCTGCAAGCTCAAAGTGCGGATGGATCATGGCCTTACTCCACGGATGAAGTACGGACCTTTGTAGATCATTTTCATACATGCTTTGTTCTTAAGGCGTTGGCGAAGATTGAGGCCATTACAGAAAATCCGGATTGCACGAAGGCTATCGAGCGCGGAGTGGATTACTACGTTAAGAATCTTTTTGATGAAGAAGGATTGCCGAAGCCTTTCTCCCGGCGGCCTCGTATGACTGTGTATCGGCGGGAACTGTATGATTACGCGGAGTGCATCAATGTGGGCGTCCTGCTCGCCGGGCGCTTTCCCGCACTGGACGAGATATTGGCGCGCGTGATCAATCTCGACGGGTGGCAAAAATCCGACGGCTCGTTCCGAAGCCGGCAGCTTCTACTCGGTTGGGACAATACCCCGATGCACCGTTGGGCGCAGTCGCAATTATTTCGCAGTCTTAGTTTTTTTCTGTTTCGGAACATCCAGAATCCCGAGACCAAATTGTTAGGACGGAACTAATCATTTATGTGTGGGATTTGCGGACAATTTAACTTCGGCAGCAGGGCTCCGGTCCTTCGCCAGGATGTAGAGCGGATGACCCGCAGCATACGCCATCGCGGGCCTGATGACGAAGGTTATTACATTGCTGGGCCGCTCGGATTCGGCTTCCGCAGGCTTTCGATTATCGATCTTGCGGGCGGGCATCAGCCCATGTCTGACCGGGAAGAATCCGTTTGGGTGATCTTCAACGGCGAAATTTACAATTTTCCTGAGCTTAAAGCTGAGTTAGAAGGATATGGCCACGTTTTCCGAACGAAGTGTGACACCGAGGTCATCATCCACGGGTACAAGCAGTGGGGCGATGACGTACTGAATCACCTGAACGGAATGTTTGGATTGGCGATCTGGGATGCGCGCAAGGAGCGATTGATCGTCGCGCGAGATCCGTTCGGAATCAAGCTGATCTATTACAGGATCGACAAGGACTGTGTTTACTTCGGTTCGGAAATTCGAGCTGTGGTTGCGGCAAAGAACGAAAAGGCGGAAGTAAATCCTGTCGCGTTGAATCTTTTTTTGCGGTATCGCTACACACCGTCACCCTACACGATCTTTAGCGGCATTCGAAAGCTGGCTGCCGGTACCATGTTGGTTTTTGAAAAAGGGAGCTACGCCGTTCGGCGTTGGTACAACTATAGGCCCACGCCATTTTCGCCGACGAAGTCCGCCAGAGAGGCTACCGAAGAGTTGGGCGAACTTTACAAGCAATCAGTGAAAAGGCAACTGCTGAGCGATGTGCCTTTGGGGCTGCTGTTAAGCGGCGGCGTGGATTCCGGACTGTTGCTGGCACTGATGAATTTGTACGGGAAGTCGTGGCGCACCTACACGGTTGGATATGGTTCGGCGTTTTCTGATGATGAGCTAGCGGACGCGGCCGATACCGCGGCTCGATTTGGGGCTCAACATACGTCCGTCGTTCTGGATAGAAAAACCTTCGAGGAAGCGCTTCCGCACATTGTTTCGTGTTTGGAAGAACCTATCGCGTCGTCATCCATCGTTCCCATGTATTTTGTGTGCAAGCGCGCACGGCAAGATGTGAAGGTCGCTCTCGTTGGGCAGGGTCCGGACGAACTGTTCGGCGGTTATCGACGTCATCTCGGCGTGCGATATGGGGAATATTGGGGAGGATTGCCAAAGCCAGTGCGCACTGCTGTTGGTTCGGTGATAAGCGCGCTGCCGCGGAATGAAACCCTCAAGCGCGGTGTTTACTCTCTGGACCTTCCTGACCGGATGAGCCGATACCAAAACGTGCTGTCGCTTCTTCCTGGCAGCGAAATCGACGGGCTGTTCCAAGACGGAATCATTCCCGCTGGGACCGGGGACAAGATTCTAAGTTCATGGCAGGATCTGGCGCCTTTAATGGACCAGACTGACGAGCTGGGCGGGTTTAGTTTCCTGGAACTGCGCTCTACGCTGCCGGATGAGCTGCTTATGTATGCAGACAAATTGTCGATGGCGAATAGTCTCGAAGTAAGAGTGCCTTTCCTGGATAAAGAAGTGGTGGAATATGCGGAAAGGTTGCCGTCGAACTTGAAAGTTCGGAACGGCTCGGGGAAATGGCTGCATCGCCAGGTGTGCCAAGAAATGCTTCCGGCTGCCATCCTGAAACGAAAAAAACGGGGATTTGGCGTGAACGTCGTGGATGATTGGTTTCGCGGGAGCGCACAACAGAAAATGGAAGGGATTCTGCTGGATTCCGAGAGCCAGATATACAACTACCTACGCCCGTCATCGGTAAAGCAAATTTACGACGAACATCGCTCCGGACAAAACGACAACCATAAGATTCTTTTCAGCCTGGTAGTTTTCGAAGAATGGTTGCGAACGCATGAGGAACCCGTAACGGCGTTGGGTTAAGAGACTAGGTCATGATAGGCGTTATTGCAGAATCCGCGGACCACGCCATCGTGCGGGAATTTTTCGAGCTGTTCAAGACTCCGTGGGAACTTTGCCGGGCAGATCGGGCATATGATGTTGTGCTCTGCTCCGGCGGCAGTCGCTTCGATAGAGATGCAAAGCTCGTCGTAATGTACCAGGGAAGCGAGACGTCGTTTGACCAGGAGCAGAAGGTTCAAACGCGCTGCGCTCCGGGAAGTACCCACGTTCTCTCGCATCAAGGGAGCCGAATACCAATTTATGGGAACACAATCACGTTTCCAGAGATGGGGAACGGTCTTCTGGTCGATGAGGACTCTCGGGAATGCGCGTCATATTTAGACGAGCGGGAAGGAAGAGTGCTGGCGCGGATCGGTTATGACCTGTTCAGCGAGATCCGTGCGTTACTGACGTCAGGCCAGCCCATTGCTAACGCCAGCTCACCTGCGCTGGAGCTGCACATCGCGTTTTTAAGAGACTTGATTACCCGCAGTGGCGTTCCGCTGGTTGAAATTCCACCAGTCCCGGATGGATATCAATTTGTGGCATGCCTGACGCACGATGTGGACCACCCGGCGATCCGCCGGCACAAATGGGATCACACCATGTTCGGTTTTTTGTATCGAGCTACGTTTGGTTCGTTGCGAAGTGTTATTCGCGGAAGAATGTCGCTCCGAAATATGTTCAAGAATTGGGCGGCGGCACTAAAGCTTCCGTTCGTTCACTCCGGTCTGGCGAAGGACTTCTGGCGCGAGTTTGACGATCGCTATCTGGAATTGGAAGAAGGTCTTCGCTCTACCTTTTTCGTGATTCCGTTCGGCGGGCGAGCGGGAAATAAATCGAGCGGACCGGCTCCATCGATTCGCGCGGCTAAGTACGGCGCGCAGGATGTCGCCAGTGCGATTCAAAAGTTGACAGCGGCGGGTTGCGAAGTCGGATTGCATGGGATTGATGCATGGATGGATAGCTCAAAAGGACGCCAGGAGCTGGAGGAAATCCGGCGTGTGACGGGATTGTCCGAAGTCGGTGTGCGAATGCACTGGCTCTATTATGACCAGCGATCGACCGCGACTCTGGAGGCGGCTGGAGCGGCTTACGATTCCACGTTTGGCTATAACGAGACGGTGGGGTATCGCGCCGGCACGACGCAGGCTTACAAGCCGCTCGACGCGAATCAGTTGCTTGAACTACCGCTGCACATCATGGACACGGCTCTTTTTTACCCAAGTCATCTCGAGCTTTCAGAATCGCAGGCGAAGAAACTCCTGGCGCCCATGTTGGACAATGCAGTCCGCTTGGGAGGTACGCTGACGATCAATTGGCATGATCGCAGCCTCGCGCCGGAAAGATTGTGGGGCGAATTTTATTCTGATTTGATTCAGGACTTAAAACATCGCAATGCATGGTTTGCGACGGCGGGACAGGCGACTGCCTGGTTTCGAAAGCGCCGGTCGGCGCAGTTCGAATCAGAGGGTGTCGCGCCAGGTACGGTGAACGCTAAGGTCGGGGTTGACCAACGCGACAATCTTCCTGCTTTGCGATTGCGAATTCATAACTCGCGGAAGTTAGGCTCGAACGACGCCCAAGATAGCGTTTCATATGTTGACACGGTTGTCGGGGAAAAAATTGAAACTAGCATTCCCTCCGCGGCGGCGAGATGAATAACTTGGCGGCCAATATCACAATTCCGGAAAGTCGTTCGCCAGACCATGATGGATACATTGTTGGTCCAGATGATCGGATACTGGTGACAGGCGCTGCCGGTTTCATAGGATCTCGGGTTCTGCAGAGCTTGCTCGATCGTGGA
>Ga0210383_10004834_pt1 | contig 11912 bp, 8 predicted proteins | sample IncBWC14OmetaG_FD_160072 | JGI IMG/M metagenome (GOLD analysis project Ga0210383, IMG submission 160072) | Forest soil microbial communities from Barre Woods Harvard Forest LTER site, Petersham, Massachusetts, United States - Inc-BW-C-14-O ...
TCGCCGCCGCGGAACTTCGTCTTTGGCTTGCGAATATCGTGGTAGGGACTGTTGCCGTTTGGAGCAGCTCTTTGGCCACTGATGTGCTGCGAGTCTCGAAACTCACACGACATACTAAGTGCGTGATCGGACCTTGGATCGCTTGCCGCAGCGTGCCAAGGGGGACCTTAAGCATTGCTGTCTGGCTCCGGGTCGTCGTCAGCGATAGGCAGGCTCAGTTGCGCTACGTCAAGGTTGTCTTTAGTCTTGAGTGCGACAAACTTGTCGGGGTCGAGCATAGCCATCCCGAGGGCTTCCGCTGTAACAGACAAATGCGCGGCGTAGCCCGAAATATCGAGCTTGAAGTAAGGACCTAATCGCCGCGCTAGGATGTACCGCGGTCGGCGCCCGGCATATGCTTCTTTAGCTGCGTTATCGGATCTTTGTAGGTATCCTGAACGCACACCGTATCCAAGGACCTCATCCAATTCAGGAGATATCTTGCCACGCACGACTACAGAGAACGCGCGTTGTTCGCTAGCCTCAGGATCAAGAAGACGAGCGCGGAAGAAGCGACCCAGCGCATTCACGAGATTATATAGGCGCTTAGCAATGTGCCCTTCATGGCCGACAGCATGAAGACTGGCGTCCTTGGTGAGCAAATTCTCCTTGTCGTCCGGGTCATTGACTGGGTCACCTTGGAGTGATTCGGCGAATTCCTTGGACCATTGATAAATCTCTCTGTCTTGAACGGAAGGAGGAATCGCGGCAATTGAGTCTGAACCAAGCTCGCTAGCGAGCTCGTCATACATGCGTGCTGCGGGTTCTAGAAACCAGCGGACCACTCCCGAAGATAAATCGACGAGCGAATCGAAGCCCGCATAACTGAAGGTATGGCTTGAGCGTGAAGCTCCGGACAATTCGCGCATAAGCCTTGGTACTGCATAGCGTAGAACTTCGTCGCGCGGCCGAGACGCTCCTTCCCGCGCCCTAGGATCGAGAATCGACCTCGCCTCCCAATCATGAACAATAGCCGCTTCGATCTCCGCTAAGCGCTTCTGCTGTTCTTCATCTCTAGGAAAAAACAGGGTTGGAGGGGAGTTGATGTCTGCTAACTTCAGTCTCCTCTGCACGATTTGTGAGACGCGTTCGCTAAAACGATCCCGGACGTTTGTGTAAAGGGAGCCTATGTCTATCACATTAAAATCGTGCGGACTCTCAATGAGCCTGCCGTCCGTGGTACGATATGTGGCGTAGCCCAATTGAGTTGTTATCTTGAGACAGACACGTCGCACCGCGCGCACTGAAACCCACGAATTCAAAATACGCTGCATTCCGATTGGAAGATTGTCAGCGTCGTCAAGCATCACGTAGACCGGCACGGGAGGTTGAGGCATGCAGCGCAGGTCGACGAGTCTGTCCACAAAAGGCAGGAGAAAATCTAGGAATCCGCAAAGCGCACCGGAATAGGGTTGCTCGCCGCCAAAGAGTGCGCGCTTAACGAATTGCCTAGTAGCTATTGCGTCCCGTTCGCATGTTTGTGCTATCCAGTGCAGATAGTCGTCTGGCGATGCGTCGAGGCCCGGTTTGCCATCGGGCTTTCCTCCACAAGCAGAAAACAAGTCAACAAATTTTCCCGCTAGTTCGCGAGTTTGGTCTGCCTTGGTGGGATCTAAGACCCCGACGAGGGAATTTGCCAGGCGTAAGGCGACATGCATTATCAGCATGTGTTCGCCCAATGCGACCTTGGCTGCACCCTTCAGCAAATCCAATTCGGGTATGCTAAAGTCTACCCGCCTCAAAGGGACATGAACTCCTAAATGTTTCAGTTCGCTTAGGTTGCGGTTCTCCTCTTGGCAGAGCATGACAGCTGTCTCGAGACTTCGCATCATCATGCTTTTGCCGGTACCTCGTGCCCCATGCACAAAGCTGTTTTCGGGCTCACGCACCTTCGCAAAATCTGTAAACATATCGACGAAATTCTGAGCGATGTATTCCGGCGATTGATCCTCGGGATTCTTAACGCCGAATGGGTTTTCAGGCATTTGGATCCCTCCCTGTACCGCCACCATGAAGGTCGTGCATAGCTTTCCCATCGAATCGCGGGTCGTAATCTCTCATGGCTTTAGTAGAATTGGGGTAGCCCTCGTCTTTAATTGTTATTTTTAGTTCCTCTAGGATTGCCTCATCACGCACGATGCGCAGAGTGACACGAATCTTATCGAACCAAATGATCTCGGACGTAAATCTGTTACAGTAAATGCGTTCGGTGTTACATTTCGATAGTCTTTCGCCGATATAATCAATAAAATATGTGCTGCTGGTATCGGTAAGCGGAAATCTGTGACTGAGCATCTCCGCTGGTACTTCGTAATCAGCCACAATCGCACGATCGCGAGTGTCAACCGTAATGTTGATATGCTCACAGTAGACATTGTGAATCTCGGCCAAAGGGCTGTGACCAGGCTCTGTCGTGGCTACATAATTAGCGCGACCCGGGTTCTCGCTGATTTCATCAGCGAGTCGGAGAATTCCTGCTAAGACACGGCCACGGAACACGGCGTGTTGAATCGCGGACTGGTCCTGAGTGACTATTGCGGCAATGGTATCCTTGCTGCCTCCTGAGGTACGGCCACCGTGCGCCTGTGCCACATTGGAAATCACTCGCTTTTCAACACTGTTCGAACCCGACACATCACCCATCTTTTGAAGAATCGAGAAGGGCCGACGTTCATGGCCGACGCGACCATAGGCGTTGCCGGCGTCGTGAAGAAGTATAGCGACGAGAAGCACGTATATCTCATAGGGATTAAGTTTATCGACCAGAGCAGTATCGTGGCCAATGCCGAGTATCATGCCGGCGGACTGGATCACGTCGTCGATGTGGCCGATGTCGTGCTGCGTATATAATGTTCCGTCGTCGGCTGCGAGGCCAGCGCCGGCGTTTCGAAGGAGATTTGCCGAGATCCACTCCTTGATGTTCAGATAGCGTCGGAAATAGTCAGTCCGCTCAGGGAACGCCGATCGCTTTCTTGCGGCTGTCTTCAATTGCATTTCAAGCGGCAGATATTGGTCGACTCCGGCGCTCACGCTAATTGGCCCATACGCCCAGCTCGGTCGGCACCCGACGATGTTTACGAGGTCGATCTCGTCCGATCCAGCGTGATATTTGTGGGCAATGGCGGCGCGAAGCTCGCCGTACGCGTGCAAGTGCTGTAAACAAAACTCGCCTCCCCGCTCAGCTTGTCGTCAGCATTTGAACTCTTCAAGGTTGAAGAATGATCAGGGAATATCGGGGCGGTTGTCAACCGCAAAGTCGAGTGGTCCGGGTGTGAGAGCGGGGAAATAGTTGTCGCGGTCGCTTGGCTTCTTCACCGATCTTTCGGAAAGTTTACCGTAAGCGTGGCCGGTGTCGAGCATTTGGCTTGACAACGCTTCAGCGCGCTGCGACTTTTCGTAAGTGATCTGGGGGATCGATTTGTTTGGAGGAGCCGGAGGTATGGCTCTAGGGGCCCGATGGGCCGGTATCGAAACACGCGTTGCAGTAGAGCTGAATCCGTGGGCAGCACGAACCTACTCGAGAAACCACCCAGGTTGCATAGTGATTCGAGGCGATGTGCGGTCGGTATCGGATTTGCTGGTACAACAAGCAAACGAAGCAGAACTCGTGCTCTTTGGAGGGCCGCCCTGTCAGGGGTTTTCTACGTCGAATCAGCGGACGCGCGGTCCAGGCAACAACAAAAATTGGCTCTATCGCGAATTTCTGAGACTTACCAAAGTTCTCAGACCCCAGTGGGTCGTCTTCGAAAATGTTCCCGGCATGCTCGAAGGACACGGCCAAGCATTCGTGAAGGACATTCAGAAGAGCCTTAAGGCGTTCGGATTCCACACGTCGTGCGGCGTGCTCAATGCAGTCAATTTTGGAGTACCTCAGTCTCGGAAGCGTCTTTTCATCATAGGGGTGCGTGGGGGAGCTCCGCTCGAGTTGCCCGAATCGTGCATTTCGAAGCACGTCACAGTCGAAGAGGCCATATCGGATCTGCCGAAGCTCAAAAACGGAGCTGCTGTTTCATCGCTCCGATACTTCACAGAAGCGGGTTCCACCTATGCGCGGAAAATGCGGGGCACGATGCGCGAGTGCGCCAACAACCTGGTCTCCGACAACGCGGATTACGTGATTCGAAGGTACGCGCACATACCTCCGGGCGGTAACTGGCAAGACGTTCCAGCCCACCTGATGAGGAACTACGCTGACCGAACCCGATGCCACACCGGAATCTATCATCGACTGCGAAACGACTTTCCGTCAGTCGTGATCGGCAACTATCGGAAAAACATGCTCATCCATCCCGATCAGGACCGCGGCCTGTCAGTGCGCGAAGCGGCTAGACTCCAATCGTTTCCAGACGCTTACGTTTTCGAAGGCTCGATCGGGGTTCAGCAGCAGCAGGTTGGAAACGCCGTGCCGCCGTTGTTGGCGGAGGCCGTCTTTCGCAGCATTGTGAGACAGGCCTCTGAACGTTCACCGTAAACTGCACGCGATAGCGAGCAGGAATTGGAGGGTTTGAGCGAGGGCAAACTTCATTTGTATCTCACCCCGCGACCAGAACAGCCAAAGTTCAGCCAACGTCAGTCGCGATCCGCGAACCCGCAGGTGGTTGCCCACGGCCGATTTTCAGTCCTTCTCGGAACGGATCGGCCTTGGGCGAGGACGCTGATCAGGAACCGGTTGGGTAAACCGGTGAGGTCATGCAAACCGCGCTACGCGTGAGAGTTTAAAGTCGGCCGCCGAGCTGAGTGCTCAGTTCCTATCAACTAGCCCAGGCAGCTACGCCGAAAGCAGCTTCGTGATCGTGTTCTAACCTTCTCAACATCGGAATGATGCAAGGGCTCTTATGCGCGATGCACCGCGTGACCCGCGTTCTGTCGTCTCGACGATTTGCTGGCCGGGGATCAAATCTCCCGATATCCAGCAGCCGGGACATCGACGAAGATTGTATTCGTGTGAGTGGTGGTCGTTAGTTTTGACAGCCAGGGGCTTGGTCAAGGGCGTATCAAGCGTACTTACGCGGACTGGAGACCCCACGATTCCCTTAGGTTTGGACGCGGGCGGGCACGATTCAATGGAACTTAAAATTCTCGGAGTGGCGACCTCCGCGCTGGTTCGAGTCCAAGCCTCGGCGTACTGAGAACGGGGCCTCCGCACTTGCGTCCATATTCGACTCCGACTATATGGCCTGAGACCTCGAAAGCAGTTAGGCTCACCAATTCGACGGACTCGTCGACTGTGCCTTGCTGTTAACGCTAACAAGCTCTTCGTCACCTGCGACCGATCTGGGCTATTTGCTCTACAAGAATCCTGCCCGTGCGCAGTCATTCGAGCTTACCTTCGGCAAGGCCCACGTCTTTTACCCGGAAGCCACTGAGGAGCGATGCACGGCCGCCCTGATGCTCGAAGTCGATCCAATCGGACTGGTACGCCGTAGAGATGGCGACAGCCGCACCCTGGAAGAGTACGTGAACGATCGTCCCTACGTAGCATCATCGTTCATGAGCGTTGCGATAGGCGACGTGTTTGGCACGGCTATGTCAGGAAGATGCAAGGAGCGGCCTCAGCTTGCCGCGCGAGCGCTGCCGTTGGAGGCGACGATCAACGTGCTGCCATGTCGGGGAGGCGAGGCTTTCCTGCGGCTGCTGTTCGAGCCGTTAGGATATGAGGTTCAGGCGACGCCGCACATCCTTAACGATGCAAATCCTGAGTGGGGTGTAAGTCGCTACTTCACGGTGACACTTCGGAGCGAATGTCGATTGAGCGATCTTCTCACGCATCTCTACGTACTTATTCCCGTGCTCGACGACCAGAAGCACTATTTCGTCGGCGATGACGAGGTTCATAAGCTGATCCGGCGTGGTGAGGGATGGTTGGCGTCTCATCCGGAACGCGAAGTCATCGCCAATCGATATCTGAGACATCAGAAGAGTCTCACCCGACGCGCGCTTGAACAGCTGATGGCGGAGGAGGTGCCGGAGGTCGATGAGGTTGAAACCGAGCACAATGCCGAGGAGGTCCAACTTGAGAAGCCGATAAGCCTCAACCAGCAGCGCATCGGTTCTGCAATTGCAGCAGTCAAAGCGAGTGGCGCGCGTCGAGTGCTCGATCTGGGCTGTGGCGAAGGAAATCTGCTGCGCGTATTGATGCAGGAGAAATCTTTCACGGAAATCGTCGGAGTGGACGCTTCCCATCGCGCGCTGGAAATAGCGAGTCGGCGATTGCGTCTAGAAAGGATGCCTGACAAGCAGCGTGCGCGGCTGAGTCTGCTGCACGGTTCATTGACCTATCGAGACGAACGTCTATCCGGCTTCGAAGCAGCGGCAGCCTTGGAAGTTGTTGAGCATCTTGATCCATCGCGATTGAACGCGTTCGAGCGGTGCCTGTTCGAGTTCGCTCGTCCGCTAACAGTAGTGCTGACGACGCCCAACATCGAGTACAACGTAAAATTTGAGGATCTTCCCGCCGGTAAGCTACGCCACAGAGATCATCGCTTCGAATGGACGCGCGCCCAGTTTCAGGAATGGGCGCACAGCGTCAGTGAGCGATTCGGATACAAGGTCCGGTTTCTCCCTATCGGGCCGCAGGACGCGGCTCTCGGCTCACCAACTCAGATGGGGGTGTTCACTCGACCGGCGTGAAGATTACTATTCCTGAGTTGTCGTTGGTCGTATTGATCGGACCGTCAGGGGCGGGAAAGTCGACCTTTGCGCGACGTTGTTTCAAGCCGACGGAGATAATTTCTTCTGACTATTGCCGTGGCCTGGTGAGCGACGACGAGAATGACCAGGCTGCGACCACCGACGCGTTCGAGGTTTTGAACTTTATCGCCAGCAAACGGCTCGCGGCGGGCAAACTGACCGTGGTCGACGCGACCAACGTTCAGCCCGAGGCGCGCAAGCCACTGGTCGCTCTTGCACGCGAGCATCACTGCCTCCCGGTTGCGGTAGTCTTCAACATTGCCGAGAGAGTCTGCCGCGAACGAAATCAGTCACGCCCTGACCGCGACTTCGGCGGACACGTGATAGGGCAACAGATTCAGCAGATGCGGCGTTCCTTTCGAGGTCTTGACCGCGAAGGCTTCCGGCACATCAGCGTGCTTCGCTCGCCGGGAGAAATCGACGAGGCCACTATTGAGCGTCAGCCGTTGTGGTGCGATCACCGCGAAGAAACTGGACCATTCGATGTGATCGGAGACGTTCACGGCTGTCGCTCCGAACTGGAAGCTTTACTGACGAAGCTCGGGTATGACATGGAAGCACGTCGTCATCCTGACGGCCGGAAGTTGGTCTTTCTCGGCGACTTGGTTGATCGAGGTCCAGACACGCCGGGCGTCCTGCGGCTGGTGATGTCGATGGTCGAGTCGGGCCGCGCGCTTTGCGTGCCCGGAAATCACGACGTGAAGCTGATGCGTAAGCTTCGTGGCCGCGATGTTCAGATCACTCACGGTCTGGCCGAGTCGCTCGCGCAGCTCGAATCTGAACCGCCCGAGTTCAAAGCGAAGGTCGTCGAATTCATCGATGACCTGGTCTCCCATTACGTTCTGGACGGCGGCAAGCTGGTCGTTGCGCATGCCGGTATGAAAGCTGCTATGCAGGGCCGTGGTTCGGCAAAGGTGCGGGACTTTGCACTGTTCGGCGAAACGACCGGCGAGACTGATGAGTTCGGCCTGCCAGTACGCTACGACTGGGCCTCCGAGTATCGAGGCAGCGCCATGGTGGTGTACGGACACACACCCGTTCCAGAGCCAGAGTGGCTCAACGGCACTATAAATATCGACACCGGATGTGTTTTCGGCGGCAAGCTGACAGCCCTGCGATATCCGGAAAGAGAGCTGGTCTCAGTTCCTGCCGAAAAGATCTGGTGCGAGCCGGCGAAGCCATTCCTCGATCACGAACCCGAAATTCCGGTACTCAGTGCGCAGCAGAGTCACGACGACACGCTCGACGCGGCCGACGTAATCGGCAAGCGCATCATTTCGACGCGGCTTCATCACGGTGTCACCATCCGAGAAGAGAACGCGGCGGCCGCTCTCGAGGTCATGAGCCGCTTTGCGGCTAATCCAAAGTGGCTTATCTACTTGCCGCCGACGATGGCGCCGTGTGGTACGTCCGAGCTTGCTGGAATGCTCGAGTATCCGAGCGAAGCGTTTGCCTACTATCGCGGCGAGGGCGTGCCGTTCGTAATGTGCCAGGAGAAGCACATGGGATCGCGTGCGGTGGTGATCGTTTGCCGCGATCGTGACGCCGCGCGAAGACGATTCGGCGTTGCTGAGGACGAAGCAGGCATCTGCTATACACGAACGGGCCGTCGCTTCTTTGACGATCCGATAGTTGAGCGTGAGTTGCTGGACCGCCTTCGTTCTGCCGCGGAGTCTGCAAGGTTGTGGCAGGAACTCGAAACCGATTGGCTATGTCTCGATTGCGAGTTGATGCCGTGGTCGGCAAAAGCTCAGGACTTGCTCCGTTCGCAGTACGCGGCGGTGGGAGCCGCTTCGCGGGCCAGTTTAGCCGCAGCAACCGCGACGCTCCAACTCGCCGCCGACCGCAATCCAGAGATCGAGCCGCTTCTGCGACGCACACGGGATCGTGCGGAACTGGCGGACAAGTTCGTTGCGTCCTACCAGCGCTACTGCTGGCCGGTGAGTTCAGTCGACGATCTCAAATTAGCCCCCTTCCATTTGCTGGCATCGGAGGGACAGGTCCACACAGCGCGAGACCATCGATGGCACATGGAGAAACTGGCGGCCCTTTGCTCTCATGGATCACCGCTCCTCCTTCCTACGGACAACAGAGTGATAAATCTGACCGAGCTTGAATCGGAGTCCGAAGGCATCGAGTGGTGGACGAAGCTGACGGAGCGAGGCGGGGAAGGAATGGTAGTCAAGCCATTAGAGTTTATTGCGCGAGGACGGCGCTCACTGGCTCAGCCAGCGGTCAAGTGCAGAGGACCCGAATATCTGAGGATCATCTATGGTCCCGAGTACACGCTGCCAGACAATCTGGATCGTCTCCGTTCTCGCGGACTCTCGGTAAAGAGATCGCTCGCGCTCAGGGAATTCGCGCTTGGTATCGAGGCACTGGAGAGATTCGTCCGTGGTGAACCACTCAGACGGGTCCACGAATGTGTCTTCGCAGTACTCGCGCTCGAGAGCGAACCGGTCGATCCTCGCTTATAGCGACCGTCTGTCGATAAAGATGGAAGGCGGAAGAGGTTCCCACTCGAGGCGATCTACGCCGAATCTTGACAGCCAATTTGACAGCCACGGGCTCGGCCAAGTACGGATGAAGCGGACATCCACGGACTGCACACCCTACGATTCCTCTAGGTTTGGACACGGGCGGCCACTATTCAATGGAACTTAAAATCCTCTGGAGCGAAAGCTCCGTGCGGGTTCGACCCCGCCCACGGCATTGAAAACAAACAACCTTTCGTCATGTTCCCAGAACAAGTCGTCAAAGTCATTCGGGCTGACAGCCACTTTTGACAGCCACAAATAGCGATTCCAAATTCAGTCGATCGGGTGTTGAAAATGCCCCCGCCGAGGCGTTCAGATGCTGAAAGGGGCTTCAATAAAACTTCGATCCCACAAGCACGGAACTAAAAATGCCGAGCAAGGTCAGAACGAGGCACGACTCCGCGAACAAGTCCCCAAACCGGGTGTAAATCGTCTTCGCATCAGTCCAGGAAGCAGTCTCTATTTCGTCCGTTCGCTTAAACAGCTCGGTGCGGCCTTCGATGCGGCCAGTCGTACTGATCATCGCGCTTATTCCAGAATTCGCCACGCGCGCTACCGGCAGGTGGTTCTCCACGGCGCGGAACACATCCGCAGACAAGAACTCGTAAGGTGCAGAACTTTCTCCCGACCACGTATCGTTGGAAATGTTGATCAGTACATTGGCGCCGTTGTCTGCGTATTGTCGGCTAAGCTCGGGGAAGAGCGATTCATAGCAGATCAACACTCCGATTCGGGCCGCACCGACCTCAAACATTCGCTTAGAAACCCCAGCGGTATATGGGATATCTCTGTGTACTATCGTGTCCATAAAACTATTCAACACGGCGCTGGCCGGAAGATATTCCGAAAATGGCACCAGCTTGATTTTGTCGTAATAGCCATCCACCTGGCCCTGCGAAGAAATCAGGTACGCACGGTTGCGCATCGAGATTCCGTCCTGAAAGTATAGAGACGGAGCCCCGAATAGTATCGGTTCCTGAAGTCCGCGAGCGAGATCGAGGATCTGAGTGCGGAAACTCTTCTCGATTTCATAGTTGGACGGATAGATATCGTTGGGTTGAAAGACGAATCCGATCGCATTCTCAGGCCAGACAATAAGATCTGGGCGTTGCCGTGCGAGTTCCATTGTCGCCGTCTTATAGACCTTGAAGCTCGTTGCGATTGACTGACGCTGGAAGTGAAAAGTCTGTGGCAGTCCGCCCTGCACCATCCCGACCTTAAGCACTCCTACCGGGCTCGCGTGATCCAACTGATTCGTTCGAACATTTCCAAATGCCAGGACGGCGACTACGACAATAGCGCCGGATATCGCCTGGGTGAGTCGAGCCGTCCGACTACGCCTCCCGAACAGGAGCCGAAACGCTGCGACATTCGCCAACACGATCAAGGCTGAAAGCCCGTAGACCCCGGTAAATTCGGCGATCTGGATCATCTTAAGATCGCGGTAAAGGGCATCTCCGAGAAAGCCCCAGGGAAACTCAACCGGAAAGAGACTACGCAGATACTCCCCAGAGACCCATGCGACCGGCAGTGTAACGACTAAAGGCGCACGCGTTCGGCGCTCAATTAAGACTCCCGCTGTCACAGAGGAGGCAAGAAAGGTAGCTTCGAATGATGAAAGCAAGATCACGCGGCCGACCGAGTCAGGAAAAGGTCGGTCAGCGTAGTGATGATAGGTAATCGCGAGCCAATATAGTGTGGCCGAGAAAAAACACATGCCATGCACCCACGCATACCCAAATGTGGTGCGAAAAGACTGCCCGTCGGTCGCTATCATCAACGGGATAAGAGCAATCCAGGCTATCCAGCTGAATTCAGATCTCGAAAATGCCAACCCTAGTACCAAACCTCCACACGAACACAAGAAAATACGGGTCGACAGCGTGAGATCGTACTGGGGCCTTCCAGCTATGCCTAATGGACGGGATGGGCGTGGAGTGCCTTCACGGCGTGCGGTGAAACGCCCGAAAGTTTCAGCCAGATCTTGGAAGATTGATCTGAATCGGCCAAAGGCTTCGCGTCCAACTTTCGTAGCTCCTTCCTTCACAGAAGAACGTCGTAGATATCGCAGCATGATTCCGCCTTGGTGTTCTGGGGCACCTCCTTTCTCGGGACGGGCTTCAATGGTTGGTAGTATCACTTGCGTGATATTTGGTGTTGCTTAACATCTGTTGACGGTAGCAATCGTCCGTAGGCTCAGTTTCCTTTTCTCGGACAAGATTTCATTTTTCGCTCGACAATGAATGACATTCCTTTACATCGAAACGCAACCGGTAGTCACCAGATGAACACATTCCAAAAGCCGCAGTGTTTGCGATGTAACGCTGCGCAACGTTAGCCGCTTGATAACGAAGTGCGGTGGCATGTTTCGAGCCGTATCGCGAATCGAAATTCGAGCCCATTTTGCGGTCTCACGCTTCGAGTTCTGAAAAAGGCCGCGGCGGTTAGTTGATCTGCATTGAAACGCGGCTGTCTCGAACCGCATCCGCAGCGGACCGACAAATTGCGACAGCTATCAGTTTTCAAATGAAGCATACAGTTTGAACTCAGCGCTTGACAAAAACAAGGCTTGGCGCTATCTGAGGGCGTACTCAATCAACAATTTGTGGGGTCCGCGCATCGACCAGACAGGTTCAAAAAAATTGG
>Ga0210383_10004835_pt1 | contig 11911 bp, 8 predicted proteins | sample IncBWC14OmetaG_FD_160072 | JGI IMG/M metagenome (GOLD analysis project Ga0210383, IMG submission 160072) | Forest soil microbial communities from Barre Woods Harvard Forest LTER site, Petersham, Massachusetts, United States - Inc-BW-C-14-O ...
ACATCCAAAGAAAAACAACGAATGCTCTCTTCTGAGCGCGTTTTACAGAGTTCATGAGAAGACCTCCTCCTGAGTTGTTCTGGAAACTTTGATGTGTGATTTTCTTTCGCCACGGAATCACAACAAGGTCGGACGGGCAAAACGAGCACGCGTTAGCGGTAACTCATTATCGAGGAGGAAGGCTACTGGAGTATTAACGATGGGAAAAATTTAGGTTCCAGAGCGACAAACCTGATGGACGTCTTTGCTTCGGGAAAACTCAGCCATTGGTCATGCGGCGCGATTTACCATACGTATCCTTCATCTCCTTCGCGTGACGCTAGGAATGATTTTTCGGTAGTATGAGTTTTCGGGCACATCGGGCTTGAAAAATACGGATGAAGAGACATTTGGTAGTTAGCGTTTCTCTGTTGGCGATCATAGTCGCCACCGGTATTTCCCTCTACTTATCAAACAGGAAAAAAACAGATCCGACGGTGGCAAACGCCTACGCCGACCCGAAAAGCTGTGCTCAATGCCACGTTACCGAAGCGGCGGGATACGCAACCACCGGCATGGCGCACGCGTTCTATAGGCCGCAGGGAAAGGATACCGTCGAGATCCCCGTTAAAGATCGCCAGTTTTTCCATGCAGCATCCGGTACGTACTACAGCATGACGGAACGTGGAGGAAAGTATTTCCAACGCCGGTGGCAGCAAGGATTCGATGGGAAGCCGGAGAACGTCGAAGAGCTGCAGATCGACTACATCATGGGTTCTGGAAATCACGTGCGCACGTACCTGCATCGGGAAGAGGACGGCACTCTGATCGAACTTCCGCTGGCATGGTATGCGGAGTCGGGTGGTCGCTGGGGGATGAATCCTGGGTATGACAATCCACACCCTATGACGCGCCGACCGATTGCGTACGAATGCATGTTCTGCCACAACGCCTACCCAGAGATTCCTGCAACGGCACATCGCGACCTTTCGGCGAATCCCGTCTATAACGATCCCTTACCGGAAGGTATCGACTGTCAACGGTGTCACGGCCCCGGAGCGGCGCACGTGAAAGCCGCGCAATCACCTGGCTCGTCTGGTTCGCAGATTCGAGCGCTAGTCCTCAATCCAGCGCGCTTGAGCAACGAACGGAAGATGGAGGTCTGCGAGCAATGCCATCTCGAAACTACGAGCCGCTCGCTACCGGACCGCATACGGCACTACGATCAGCAGCCTTTCGGATATATGGCGAATCAGCCACTCGCTAGCTTTAACTCATATTTCAGCAGAGATACTGAACACGGACGTACCGACAACTTCGAGATCGTGAATGCTCCATACCGGTTGAGACAGTCTCAGTGCTATCTGAAGAGCCAAGGCGCTCTAACATGCGAGACATGCCACAACCCGCATGATCTGCACAAGGGTCCTGAATCGGTTTCGTACTATACAGCCATCTGTATGAAGTGTCATGGCGCGAACCTTCCTGAGCAGATTGCCCTCCACAAGCATCCTGCTTCTAATGACTGCGTCTCGTGCCACATGCCAAAGCGTCGCACCGAGGATGTGGTGCACGCGATGATGACGGACCACTTGATCCAACGACGTCCGCCACCATCCAAAGAGCTGCTTTCAGAACGGCAGGAGATTCCTGCGAATGCCGAGAACGCCTATCACGGTGAGGTGAAGCGCTACCTGCTGGACCATGAAAATCCCACCCCAACGAACGATCTCTATAACGCGCTTGCCCAGGTAATTGATAGCTCCAATCTGGAGACAGGTATTCCACGTTTAGAAGAGGCGATCCGTGTACAGCATCCCGATCAGCCCAATTTCTATGTTGAACTTGGCGACGCGATGCGGCATACCGGGAATCTTTCAGGAGCGATAGACGCCTATCGACAGGCACTGGTATTCGATCCTCTTTCCTCGCGCGCTCAAAGACGTCTTGGAGCGACTCTCGGAAGCGCTGGGCAGGAAGACCAGGCATTGGCCGCTCTGCAAAAATCGGTTGAAGGCGAACCGACCAACGCTCTTCTGTGGTACGAGCAGGCGTTGATTGAATTGAGAGTGGGAAAGCGGGAACAAGCAATAGAACATCTGAGGAAAGCACTCCAACTCAAGCCAGATTTCGCCGACGCACAGAACAATCTGGGGGCAGGTTTGGCACAGATGGGAGACCAACAGGGTGCAGAAGCGGCCTTCCGCGCGGCGTTGACTACCAATCCATACGACGCCGAAACCCGAGCTAACCTTGGCCGTCTGTTAGCCGGCAGAGGTGATTGGAAGCAGGCCGCCTTCCATCTTCAGAACGCTGTTCAACTGGATTCCACGGACGCGAATGCTCACATGGCCTATGCTGTGGTGCTTCTGCAGATGCATCGCTTGCCTGAAGCAGGGAAAGAGGCTGAAGCCGCCGTTAAGGCCGATCCAAAATCTTCGCAGGCACAGGATCTCTTGGAACAAATACTCGCGCAAAGAGGTTACGCGCAGAGTTTGAATCGGCACTGAAAACTCACTCCAGAGCCGCTCGACTGAACCGTGCGGAGTCTAATTCATAGATATCAAAAGAGATTTTGTTCCTAGTTGATACAAAATTTGGACATTAGCGAAGTGTGTATCTTTTGCAGACAGAACAGACTTAGTCTCGCCGGGAGTACTCAACTGAACCAATTCATTGCAGATTACGAATGATGAGTTACCTCTCAGCATTCAGACCGCAAAGAAGGAGTTGACAACGCTTCTTCCTATGCTTTCTTATGGAGTCCGCAATTGTTTTATCTGCAAACTTATCAAGACAAACGTTTGCTCCTGACGATAATGCGCGACTTTTTGGAGATACGTCCCCCTCATGCGATGCGCTTATTTTCCCCAGATAAAACGTAATGACACGAAACTTCGTTTACGCAGAAGTTAGTACCTTTGGAGGCTCTATCGTGAATTTCACTAAGACAATCAAAAAAACTCTGTATCAGGTCGGATGCATTCTACTCAACCCGACTGCCATGGTGATGCTGGGTCTTCTCGGATCGATCATACTGCCTGGTATTTCATCAGGCTCCGGTGTAGCGTACGCGCAAAATACCAATGCGACCATCCGTGGACAAGTGTTGGATCCCACCGGCGCTCTGGTGCCTGGCGCTAAGGTCGTCGTTGTCAATCAGGAGACCAATGTAGTTGTGTTCAATGGCGTGTCGGACTCCGCGGGAGCCTTCGTAGCACCGCAGGTGATTCCCGGTACCTACCGGATTACCGTCACGGCGGAAGGTCTGAAGCAGGCAGTGATCACTAACCTCGTTGCTACGGTGGCGCAGGTTGCCTCGGTAAACATCGAGCTGCAATTGGGCGGTACCACCGAAGTAGTAACCGTTGAGGCAAGGGGCGAGCAGCTGGACCGCAGCACATCAGACGTCTCGACGCTTATGTCACCACAGGAAGTTCAGAACCTTCCATTGCAGCAGCGTGCCACGGAAAACCTGCTGTCATTCATCCCGGGTGTAGCGCATGGTGGCGCTGGCAATCAGCCGTCGACCTCACAGCTCTCGATCAACGGTAGCCGCACCCTGAACACCGAGGTGCTGCTCAACGGCGTTTCGACGATCGTTGCTTCGACCGGAACACCAGCGACATTGCCTTCGCCGGATGGTGTCGATCAATTTCGCGTAATCACCACCAACGCGCCGAGCGAGTATGGTCGCACCTCAGGCGCCGTGATCTCCGTGAATACCATCTCCGGCACTAACACCTATCACGGCAATCTCTACTTCCTCTTACGCAATGAGGCGCTCGACGCCAATAAGTTCTTCAATAAGCTCACTATCAACTCGACGACAGGCAAAGTCACCCCCCGCGCGCGCGATCGTTTCTTTCAGGGGGGCGGTTCAGTAGGCGGACCGGTTCGGATACCTTTCCTCTACAACGGCCGTGACAAGACCTTTTTCTTCGTCAACTATGACCGCACCATCACTCCGTCCACGACAAACCTCTCGTTTACCACTCCAACGGCTGCCCAACGTACGGGTGACCTCTCCAACGCGCCACAGAAAATTTATCAACCTGGAAGCTTAAGTTCACCAGCGTTCGCGAACAACCAGATCGGCCCCATCGATCCCGCAGCTGCGAAGATACTTGCCTTGCTTCCACTGCCGAACACCCTCGGTTCGCCCGACCAGGCGAACGGACGGTATACCGGCAACTGGACGTCGCAGCAAAACTTTCAGACCACAACAGTCAAGCTCGTAGCCCGAGTGGATGAGCAGCTTACAACTAAAGACAGGGTGTCCTTTAACGTCTACCGCTTCACTACTTCGACGCCCAACGCGATCTCCTGGAACAGCACTCTGCTCAATACAACATGGGACTGCACCTGCAACAATGCATGGCTGCCCTCCATCGATTACACCCGTGTATGGACCCCAACCCTGGTCATGGATTTGAACATGGGCTTTTTCCGCAACGTTGTGCTCCGTAACCCTCCGGGAGCTGGCCAGAATGCATCACAGCAGCTCGGGATCGCATCGCTGCCCCTGGATCAGACGCCGGAACTTATCTTCGGTGCCACTACTGGCGCTACTTCTACCAGCGGTACAAATGCAATCAGCGATATCGGTGCGGATACCAACACGAACCAGGTCAATATCACCAACACCTACTCACCTTTTGGCACTGTTACAAAAACAGTCGGTCCTCATACTTTCAAGTTCGGCGCATCACTTCGCAAAAACCAGTTCAACTCGTATAACCCAGCCACAAGCCCCGAAGGGCAGCTCCTCTTCGACGGCACTATCACGAATCACGGCGCCCCTGGCAATCCCAACACGCAAATTGCCGATTTCCTTCTCGGCAAAATCAAAACTGCCCAGTACGAGCAGTCCCAGCCACCGACCGGTAGGCGCAACACCAATTTCGGAATCTTTTTACAGGACGACTGGAAGGTCACTCCGAAGCTGACCCTCAACGCAGGAATTCGCTACGAGTACGAGTCGCCGCTGACGATCGCCACCAATATCTACAGCCGCATTGACCCTGTCAGTGGTAATTTGTGGGCGGCTGGCCTCAATGGCGTCTCCCGTTCGCTCAATATCACAACACCGAAGGCCAACATTTCACCGCGTTTTGGCCTGGCTTATAGCGTCAACGATAAAACCGTCATCCGTGCGGCATTCGGCACCTTCTACGGCACCATCTTCCAGAATCTCGGCGGCCAACTCGCCTATCCGGGATTTGACAATGTCATCAGCAACAACAATCTGGGGACGGGAGTCGCTCAGCCATTCTCGCTTTCGCAAGGTCTCCCGATCGCACCTCCTCCAAATCTACAAAACCCCTTTGCCGCCCTGGCGACTTCTTCAGCCAGTAACCCATACAGCGTCGGCATCTCGTTCAACGACCAAAGCCACATGCCGCTGGTGCAGCAGTGGAACGTCGGTGTCCAACGTCAGCTGCCTCTCTTGCTTACTCTTGAGGTCAACTACGTCGGAAACCATGCGCTCCACCTCTCCTACAACCTGAACGAGAACGCCGTTCCCCTCTCGTCGGTGCCGGCGGTAACGCTCGCCAACACCAGCGTCGCAACTCAAAATGCATCACCATTTCCGAATCTTAAACAGTTCCAGGTAAATAACAACTCAGGCGGCTCCAACTACAACGCGTTGCAGGTAACGGTTCGCCGACAGTTCAACACCCGGCTTGCTGTTCTCTCCAACTACACCTTTGCCAAGAGCATGGATGATGGCAGCACCATCTACAATTTCTCGGCTCCGAATGGAACCGCGAACTCACAATACCCTGTCGCTGGTCCGAACTTCATCAAGGACCTCGCAGTCAGCAACATTGATGTCAAACATGTAGTGAACATCGCTATGATCTACACGACCCCGGGTCCGTGGTGGCTGCGTAACTGGCATATCTCGCCGGTCTTCATAGGCCACACCGGACTGCCCATCAACATTACACAGACGAACGAGATTCCGGGCTCATCGCAGCGCCCCAACGGAAACGCCCAGCTTCTCAAGCTGGCGCATCCGACTACGAACGGACCCGCGCTGCAATACTTTGTCTCCGCATCCGATCCAAACTTCCCGCTAACGCCGTCAGGACCGGTCTACAACACCATTAACGGCGTGCGAACGCAAATTGTCGCTACAGGGTTTGGAAATGTTTCGCGCGACTCTAACCGAGCACCTGGCGAAGTAGACTTCGACGCCTCAGTCTCGAAGGACTTCAAGATTCTTGAAGCCCTGAAATTCCAGTTCCGTGTGGACGCCTTCAACGTCATCAACCATACAAACTTCCAGTCGCCCAGCGGATCCCTCTCGGTAACGGCGACTGGAAACGCGGCAACATTCGCTACCTCGTCTGGCTTCGGCAGAATCACGGGGACGCAACTTCCTCGCAACATGCAAATATCAACGCGCTTTTTCTTCTAAACTTTTACTCTCCGATATACCTACTGGAAGGTCACCCAATTGGGTGGCCTTCTTTTTCTCAGGGCAACACAGGCACTTGAATCGTGTTCGATCTCGAGTGAGGGCACTTCTCCACATAAAAAGTTTGATCTAGGTGAAGGATACAAAGATGAATAGACTTACGCGATTCAAAGATCTGATCAGCAATAGCTATGCCAGGGGCCCCCGCTACGCTATCTTCCCGGTTCTGCTTGCCGCCTCACTTCCGGTTTTCGCAGCGCCGGCGCAATCTCTTCGTTCTCCCTGGGATGGGAAGCCCGTCACTATGACGGACGCGGCCTTCACATGCCCAGCCATCGTGCACATAGCTCCGGATCTGGTGACGGACGGCTTCTACAGGCTGGACGATCCGACCCACTCCATCATTGACCCAGTGCGGCAGGAGGCCTACCGCAAATCGAGCGACGGAGTAAAGAATGTTGGGATGGCCATTGTCAAAGCGGCCGACGAGTACCGCACCACAGGCTCGCGCAAGGCAGCACAATGTGCGATGGTCCAGATCCTGACACTTGCGCAGGAACACTCATTGGCTGGAAAGATGTCATCGAATCAGGCGTACTACGTGCAAGGCTGGGTCGTCGGAGCCATTGCAGTCGCCTATCTCAAGATTCGCGAGACGGGTTTGGCGACGCCGCAGCAGACCGAAACTATCGCCAACTGGATGCAGAGCGTCGGAGAGCAGACAATTGGCTATTATGACGCGCATAAGAGAGTGGGTCATGGGGATAGTCAAAACAACCATCTCTACTGGGCCGGGGTCGAACTTGCCGCGATTGGAGTGGCAGCAAATAATCGCAGGGATTTCGATTGGGCGATGTCAACTTACGACAATGGAGTCGACCAGATACAGCCCGACGGTGCGCTTCCATTAGAGATGGCCCGAGGCGGCCGAGCCCTGCACTATCATCTTTATGCCCTTGCGCCTCTCGTCCTGCTGGCAGAGTTTGGAGAAGCAAATCATCTTGATCTTTATGCCCATGCAAACGGCGCAATTCATCGGCTCGTCAACTTTTCGGTCGCTGGCCTCCAGGATCCGACGCCCTTCGTCAAAGCAACAGGTGTGCAACAAGAGATCCCGAAGACGATCAATGGAGACCAGATTGGCTGGGCACCTCCCTACGCGCAGCGTTTTCCCAATCCCGCACTTGAGCGAATGATAAAAGCTGCCACGAATCTAAGCGTCTACTACTTAGGCGGTCTCCCTCCAGGCGCATGAAAATCACCCGAATTCTTCAAATCGCACTTTTGATGGAATTGTCTCTGGGCACCCTCGCGGGTGCTCAAGCGGCACCCGTCTCGGACCAATCGCTCGACCCCCGCCTTTTCCTGACACTACAGGATTTCGAAACGCGAAAAGCGTTGGTTGAGCACGAACCCTGGGCCAGGGCTGCCTTGGCATCTGTTTTGAAAGAGGCCGATGGATATCCGCAGGACTATCTTAAGAAATTCGGCCTCACCAGGGTCGCCGCGCCCGACAAGGCCGCCCAGTGGGCACATTGGTATGTCTGCCCCGAAACCGGGACGCACCTGGAGTTCCATCCGCCGGATCACAACATTTGTCCGGACACGGGAAAGGACTATCAGGACTGGCCGATCAGCGATGTGCACTATCACTACATGCACGACATGCTGAGCCATGACGCATTGATCTTAGGCATTGCGTACCGCATGACCGGCAAGGAGATCTACGCACAGCATGCGGCCGAGATTCTGAAGCTCTATGCGGATAAATACAAGGACTATCCAATCGTCGACAACTACGGAAAGCAGTCAGACTGGGGTGCGCGCGTCTATTCACAAACGCTGAACGAGTCCATCTGGCTGATCGACATGACCTTCGCTTACGACCTGGTGCGAGGATCAGGCGAGCTCAGCGCAAGCGATCGTGCGCATATTGAAAAGGACATGCTGCTCCCCAGTGCCGCGACGGTTGTACGAGGACACAAAGAACCAACGAACAATATTCAAAGCTGGATCAACGGAGCGCAAGCGGCTGTGGGGTTTGAACTAGGTGAAAAAGCGCTTATCGATGAAGCCATCGACGGGCCGCTTGGTTTCCGATATCAGATGAAGAACTACGTGCACGAGGGGTTCTGGATCGAGGGAGCTTGGGGATATCAGTTCTATGCGATGCGCCCCTTGACGGAGACCGCCGAGATGGCAAAACGCCACGGCATGGATCTATGGAAACAGGAGCCTGCATTGGCAAGCATGTTCCACTCTCCGCTTGGAATCGTGCTGCCCGACGGAAAACTGCCCGCATTCAATGACTCCGAAGAAGTGCGCTTGTACGCAAATGCCCCGCTCTATGAACTGGCTTACGAAAACACGCACGATCCCGCTCTCCTTACCGTCCTCGTTAATGCTCCTCGATCCAGCAAGGAATCGCTGCTCTTTGGCGTAGCCACTTTACCGCAGAGCAAGACCTCATCACTCGCGAGTGCCGTTTTTCCCGAGTCCGGTTACGCGATGTTGAGGGCAAAGAACAATGACCTAAGTATTATCTTGAAGTTCGGTCCGCATGGCGGAGGGCACGGACACTACGACAAGCTCGGCGAAATCATCTACGCCGAAGGCCAGACTCAGGCTGTTGATCCCGGCACACAGCTATATGGAATGGCTTTGCATAAGCAGTGGGATCAGATGTCCGTCGCACACAATACGATAACGGCGGACGAATTGCGGCAAGACCAGGCAACAGGCAAGCTAATCGCGTGGAAAAACGAAAACGACTACGTCGCTGTGACAGCGAATGCCGGCCCGGCATACAAGTTCGCCGACCTCACGCGAAGCATTTTGGTAACGGACGAATATGCGTTGCAAGTAGACCGCGCGCATTCTACCGATGGCAAGCCTCACGTCTTCGACTTCAACTATCACAACTACGGCAACCAGGCGATGCAGTTGCAGACGACGCCGTATAGCGGACTTCCTGGTGCGAATGGATACATGCATCTGGAGCAGGTGCGCCGAGGAGAAACTAGCGGCAACCTAACGACGCGCTTCGATAACGAAGGCACGGTCTTGTCGCTCGAGGTACTGGGCGGAGTTCCTACAGAGGTCTTTCAGGGAGTAGCGCCAGGGCCACATCCTGCGGTGAAGGTACCCTTTGTGATTGTGCGCCGCAAAGGCGCGGATGCCGAGTTTGTTTCGTTATTCGTTCCTCATAGAGGGAACACTCCGGCAATCACAGCGATAGCTGGCGAAAACGGCACCATAGTAGTGCACGGACCGCAATGGGTAGATACCGTGACGCTGGGCGACGTGATCCGCTACCATCGCTCGAAGCCGGCGATGGAAAGTGGAAGTCATGGGCGCGGCAACTGAATTCGCCACTTGTTCGCCTGAAAATACAGCCAATTGTAGGCCGCGGGGAATTAGAGCAATTGAGCAATCCCCGCGGCGCATGGTAATATAGAGGAATCAGCAGACTACCCTCCGCAGGGTAGAGGGCCAGCGGCTATGTCCGCTCTTCCCCACCACTTCCAGGCATCCCGAGGTTACACTCACTCAGGTTTGAACTCTGGGAAGTCTTCTGCGACTCGAGATTGGAGTATTTCGTCATGGCTCAAAAATGTGAACTCTGCGGCAAGGGACCGCAGTTCGGCAACAACATCTCTCACGCCCACAACACGACCCGTCGTCGCTGGAACGTAAACCTGCAGCCGGTCAAGGCCGTCGTTGATGGCGTCAGCAAGCGCATGCGCGTCTGCACCAGCTGCATCAAGACCGGCAAAATCGTCAAAGGTTAAGCTCCAAATACCTCTGGAAACAAGTCGCCCCAGCCGCATCACAGCAGGCTGGGGCTTTTCCTGTTTTTCTACAATTTGAAACCGAAATCGACCACAGATAACAACGAGCGTCTTTAGTCCGTTGTTCCGCGCCGATCCGTGGTCGTTACTGCTTCTCAAACCCCAGCGAAGCGCTATTGATGCAATAACGCATCCCCGTAGGCTTAGGGCCGTCCGGAAACACATGACCCAGATGAGCGCCGCACTTCGCGCACGTCACCTCGACCCGCCGCATCCCCAGAGTATTGTCTTCATGTGCCTCAATCGCGTCAGCTGCCACTGGCAGCCAGAAGCTAGGCCAACCGCTCCCTGAATCGAACTTCTTGTCCGAAGTAAACAGCGGAGCATTACACGCAGCGCATTGATAAACCCCGCTCTCGTGATTATTCAGCAGAGCCCCGGTAAAGGCTCGCTCCGTTCCCTTCTCCCGCATTACATGGAACTGATCCGGAGTCAGCAGCTCGCGCCACTCGGCCTCCGTTTTGTGAATCTTTTCACCCTTCGTCGTCTCAGCCATTCCTCTATCCTCCTCGTATCTAAGGATTAGATGCCCCAAGGCGATTTAAGCTCCGACCGACCCCCTGGCAACAACCTCGATCTCCACCAGCGCATCCTTCGGCAACCCAGCCACCGCCACCGTCGACCGAGCCGGCGGAACCACTCCCTCTGGAGCCAGATAGGTCGCATAGACCTCGTTCATCGCCACAAAATCGCCCATGCTCTTCAGAAAGACCGTCGTCTTCACCACATGCGTCAGGTCCAGCCCGGCCTTGGCCAGCACCGCCTTGATATTCTCAAACACCCGTTTGGTCTGTTCCGCCACACCCCCCGCAACCAGCTGCCCGGTAGCGGGATCGAGCCCGATCTGCCCGGAGGCAAACAGCGTATCGCCGGACCGAACCGCCTGAGAATAGGGGCCAATAGCGGCCGGAGCTTCCTTGGTAGAAATCGCTGTCTTCACTTGATCGCTCATATGAAGCTAAGTCTATCGTCTTCTGCGCGGTTCAGTTCAATTTGAACCTGGGTTGCGGCGTAGTCAAAGGGGTCGACGGTATAGGCGAAATCTGCTGTTCCTTGACCTTATGACCCGGAACACGCGTCGCCTCAAAGCTTGTAATCTTCCATCCCCCGGACGGCAATCTTTGATAAACCCTCGTGTACCGGTAGGTTCCCTTAACCGAAGCACCCTCGTTAGTCCCCTCCACCTCGGCGCGAGAGGTCACGATAGCGATCCCGCCAATCAGCTTCACCTTCATATCACTCAGCTCAACTTTGCTGAGGGCCACTTTATGAGCCCGTACCCGATCCAGCAGTTGCGCCTTGGTATTCACCTGGCCCGACATCGAGATCCCGATAAAGTCCTCGGAGAGCATCTTGTCCATGGTCGCGAGATCGCCCGCCAACTGGGCCGTCCGCCACTGCTCCTCCAGCGCCTCGACCTGTCTCTTGGCATCGTGCTTATCGTGCGCCTCAGCCAATGCCGGCCGCACGCCAGCGCCCGAAACCAGCAATGCCACAAGTACGGACGAAACCACCGTCAAAGCGCGATTTGTAGGACCACTCCAGAGCATAGGGCGTACCGGATAGTAGATCGCTCCCCCCTAAGAGTCAAAACAACTTTCGTTGTATCCATATTATCGGCTCAAAGCGACCATGAACCACAGCGCCGCCGGAA
>Ga0210383_10004836_pt1 | contig 11910 bp, 9 predicted proteins | sample IncBWC14OmetaG_FD_160072 | JGI IMG/M metagenome (GOLD analysis project Ga0210383, IMG submission 160072) | Forest soil microbial communities from Barre Woods Harvard Forest LTER site, Petersham, Massachusetts, United States - Inc-BW-C-14-O ...
TCGGCGCCCTGACCCTGGCCGCCCTGCGGATGCGGCGGCGCCCCGGCAAGCACCCGGCCCGGTAAGGCATCGCCCGCCACGACAACCCGGCCGCAATCCCACAGGTATCCACCGGAGGTAGCCGCCGGGCGACCCGATCACCGGTCGGTGCGCAGCCCCAGGCTCCCGCTGACCGCCACGCCGCCCGGCTGCCGTTCAGGGTGCGGCTAGAGTGTCTAAGGTGACGCGTGTCGGGTTCGTTGGCGTTGGGCGGATGGGATTGCCCATGTGCGCGAACCTGGTGGCCGCCGGGTACTCGGTGACTGCGGGTGACGCGTGTGCAGAACTTGAACGAGCGGTCAGGCAATGCGGGGCGCGGTGGCGTGCCACGCTCGCGGAGATAGCCGCGGACGCCGATATCCTCATCACGATGCTGCCCGGCTCTCGTGAGGTGCGCGAGGTGATGGCAGGATCCAGTGTGCTGGCCGCCATGCCTTCCACGGCCGTCTGGGTTGACATGACCAGCAGCAGCCCTGCGGCCGTGCGGGAACTTGCCGCAGCGGCGCGGGCCCGCGGCGTGGGTGTCCTTGACGCCCCGGTGGGCGGCGGCGTTCCGGCCGCCCGGGCTGGGACGCTACAGGTATTCGTGGGTGGCGACGCGGCGGTCTTGGACCGGTGCCGTCTGGTGCTGGAAGCGCTCGCCGACCCGCAGCGCATCATCCACGTCGGCGGCAACGGCGCCGGGTACACGGCCAAGCTGCTGGTTAACCTGCTGTGGTTCGGCCAGGCCGTGGCTACCGGCGAGGCTCTGCTGCTCGCCCGCCGCGCCGGAATCGACCTCGACGTGCTCCGCCAGACGCTGGCGACCAGCGCGGCATCCACCGCCTTCGTCCGCGACGACCTCGGCGCGCTGCTCGACGGGGACTACCTCATGTCCTTCGGGCTGGACCGGTGCTGTGAGGAGCTCACAGCGATCGCGGACCTCGCCCGCGAACTCCGCGTGCCATCTCAGCTGACGCAGGTCGTCGAGCAAACCTACCAGCGGGCACTTCGCCGCTTCGGGCCAGTCGACGGAGAACTACTGGCGGTAGCCCTCCTGGAGGAAGAGGCCGGACTCCGGCTCCGGCACGGCCCAGCCTGAGGCTTACCGCGAAAGCGCCGCAAATCGATCCAGGGCACATCTTCGCGGCATCCTACGAAGCCATTGTGGAAGCCGACGCAGTGCTCACCGACCCGGGTCACCATGTGCGACCGGAGTAGCACGGCGGCGCGGGACGAGGTTAGCCCGGGACAAGGCGGGTAGCCAGAGCACCTCGCGGGGGACAACGAAGGGACCCTGAACATGTGGGCATTTTTCTCCAGGCGCCTGCGGATGTGGCTGCTGCTCGCTATCGCCCTGCCGCTGACCCGGGCGCTCGTGCATCGCCTGGCGCTGGCCGCCGAGCGCCGTGATCCGTCCACCCGGACAGCGAAGGCGCTACACCAGGCTGACTCTACGGTCACCGCCGTATCCCGGCGGGCCGCTCGCAAGGCAGAACGCCGCAAGGCAGAACGCTGACCCGTTACCACGGACGAAGCACCTGCTCAGCGCCGTGGTCGCCCCGGGCGGCATCAGCGCCGTCGGCCACCCCCTCGAGATCACCGGAGACCATCCCGTAGCCGACGCGGCACGCGCGGCGCGACACACACCTGCGCGGCGCCCCGCTACCAGACTCGCCCGCGAGCTGGACGACCTTCTCTGGCAATTCCTCTGACTGAATGGATCAGCGAGCGAGCGGCCCAGCCCGCTACTGCAGCGGCCGGGACCCGGGACGCACTCGCAGTGCTGTCCGGTCCCGTCTCGGCGTGCCGGTAAGGCTGGTGGCAGGAAGTGCCAAGTAGCTGACGAGTGATGTCTGGCAGCCGACTACCGGTGGCGGATCACCACAGGGCCCGCAGTAGTCGTCAGGCTAGGCATCTCGGGTGACTCTGCGAGATGTCGCCGATGAGGGATAAGGCCGCTGGGGCCCGCCTGCTGTGCCCGGGCGCCACGCTTGCCGGACGGTCGAAGGCGGCGAGGTCGGTGGGGCGGTGCGGTGCAATGAACGCGCCGCCCGGTAGTAGCTCCCCGGTGTCTTCGAAGATCACGACGCCATTGCAGAGCAGGCTCCAGCCCTGCTCGGGGTGGTTGACAATGGTGTGCGCCGCTTCGTGGCCCGGAGCCGAAGGCGCCGGACAGGGCGGTGTGTGCGGGCACACATCAGTGCCTCTAGAGTTCATCGTGCGTCTTTTCGGTTGGTGGTAGTGTGCCGCAGCTCATGCTGCGATAAGACGTTTTCAGTCGACCCTGGTGGCGGCCTGACGGAAATGGCCAATCCCGACAAGGCCCATCACCAGGCCCGATCACATCCCTTGCTACACGGGGAACCGGTCGGCTTGTTTCGGGGCCTGGCCGGGGCGCAGGCGTGCCGGACATTGCAGGAGACCTTCCCCCGGCGTCCCGCGATCTTCCGTCGCTCCCGGCTCTGTTGCGGCGCTTCGGTAGATGAAGAACGCTCCTGACCCTTGCGTGCAGCCGGGCTGATCGCGACCGCTCGCCCGCTGCCTGTGGGACAGGCTTCACGAGATGCCCGACGCCGCGACGATCAACGAGCAGGCCTGACCCGGTTTGCGCCTTCTGCGATTGCGTCACGGCGGCGGACTGCGGGGTGATGACAGTGCCGGGCGTGACCAGGTGCCGGCGCCGACGGTGCCGTTCCCCGGTCAAGGCGACCGGGATTATCCGGTCGCTTCATCGTCGGCGCCGGCCAGGAGGCCAGGATCTCGCCAATGGCGCGTTCCCGGCTGTCGGTCTCGGGGACCGGCAGGTGGGCCTGGATCTGGCAGCGGTTGCGGCGGCTGTCCTCGTGCTTGACGACGTACCCGGCCTCGGTGAGATCGGTGACGATGCCGTAGGCGGTGCGCTCGGTGACGCCCGTCCTGGCCGCGATGTCGCGCAGCCGCACGCCCGGGTCGTGGGCGATGCGCAGCAGCATCCGGGCGCAGGCGCTCAGGACGCTCCAGTCCGCCGCGTCCGCAAATCATTGTAGGTCAATTCCAGAAATCTATTGCCAGTTTCTGGTTGCCGACGTAGCGTGAAGACAACCCGATGAGGCCGGTGATCCGCCCCCGCCGGTGCCCATCGCGTGCCGCTGTCATCGACGCGGCGTGCGCATGCACCAACGAGGAGGAAACCGTGGACCAGAACTACCCCGTACAGGTACGAGCTCGCCTGGATGAGCCGCTGAGCCGCTGGCTGTGGCTGGTCAAGTGGCTGCTGGCGATCCCGCACTACATCGTGCTGTTCTTCTTGTGGATCGCGTTCGCCGCCGTCACCATCATCGCGTTCTTCGCGATCTTGGTCACCGGCCGCTACCCCCGCCCGCTGTTCGGCTTCAACCTGGGGGTACTGCGCTGGTCCTGGCGGGTCGGCTACTACACCTACAGCGCCCTGGGCACCGACCGCTACCCGCCGTTCAGCCTGAACGAGGAACCGGACTACCCCGCCACGCTGGACATCGCCTACCCCGAGCGGCTCTCCCGCGGCCTGGTCCTGGTCAAGTGGTGGCTGCTGGCGATCCCGCAGTACGCCATCGCCGCGGTGTTCGCCGGCGGCGCCGCCTACACCGCGACCGGGGCCACGGGGCACACCTGGCAGGCCGATGCCCTCTCCGGCGGCCTGATCGGGCTGCTCGTGTGCTTCGCGGCGATCACGCTGCTGGTCGCGGGCCGCTACCCGCGAGGACTGTACGACTTCGTCGTCGGCATGAACCGCTGGGTGCTGCGGGTCATCGCCTACGCCGCCTTGATGACCGACGCCTACCCGCCGTTCCGCCTGGACCAGGGCGGGGCCGACGCGCCCGCCTCCGCACCCGATGACCCCGCACCCCCATCGGCCGCCTCGGCCCTGACTCCGGCCGTACCGGTCAGCTAAAGGATCCTGTGGCCGTAAGGAGACCAACATGACAGCCGGAATGGCCGCAGCCGACACCGCGCCCGCCTACCACGACGTCACCGCCTAACCCCCGAACACAGCCGGGCCCACCAAGGGCCTGCCGGCAGTGTGCTCGCCGCCGTCATGGCCACGACCGCCGCCTGGCAGCGAAGCCAGACCAAAACCACTGGCAGCGAAGCCAGACCAAAAATCAAAGGCGATGAACGCATGAACACTCCAGCAGACCATACAACGCGCGCCAGCCATTCCAGCTCCGTGCCTCCCGTCCAGGAAACCAGCTATCTCAGCTGCCCGGAGGGGCGGATCGGCTACGACGTCGCGGGCGACGGCTCGCTGGTGATACTCGTGCCAGGCATGGGCGACCTGCGGGCCGGCTACCGTTTCCTGGCCCCCGGCCTGCGGGCGGCGGGCTACCGGGTGGCCTGCACCGATCTTCGCGGCCACGGCGACAGCGACACCACGTTCGCGTCCTACGGCGACGAGGAAACAGCCGGCGATGTCATCGCCCTGATCGAGGAACTCGGCGGCCCCGCCGTGGTGGTGGGCAACTCGATGGGCGCCGGGGCCGCGGTCCTAGCCGCCGCGCAGCAGCCCAGCCTGGTTTCCGGCCTGGTGCTGGCCGGGCCGTTCGTCCGCAACGGCAAGACCAGCATGATGCAGCGCCTCTTGCTGCGCGTGGCCATGGCACCGCCATGGGCGGCCATCTCCTGGAAGTCCTACCTGCCCAAGCTGTACGCCGGCCGGAAGCCAGCCGATTTCAGCGAGTACCGCGACCAGGTCATCGCGAGCCTTCGCCGGCCGGGATACGCGAAGGCGTTCTCGGCCACCACGCGCACCAGCCACGACCCGGCCGAAGCGCGGCTGGCCGATGTCACCGCGCCGGCCCTGGTCGTGATGGGCGAGCAGGACCCCGACTTCCCTGACCCGCGGGCGGAGGCTGACTGGATCGCCCGCGCCCTGCGCGGACGAGTCGTCATGGTGCCCGAGGCCGGGCATTACCCGCAGTCGCAGCGGCCCGACATCACCACCGGCGCAGTCCTGCGCTTCCTGGAATCGGTCAAGGGCCGTGCCTAGGGCAGCGCGCCGAGCCGCAGTGCTGCCCGGCATCGGGGGCCACGGCCTGGGGGTACTGCCCATGACGGATTCGCCCGCGGTACTGCTGGCCGCCGGCGGCCCGGACACGCGTCCGCGGGGCCGTGTCCTGGCGCCGGCGCGGTACCGGCATCCGGGCGATGTGATCCGGCTGATCGCGGCGGCCTTGGTGCTGGCCGTGGCGGTCGTGATCGCTGCGCTGCTGCCTGCCCTGCTCCGACCTGCTGCGGCGGCGGTCACCGGGGTCGGGCCCGCGACCGCGGCCGGGCGGGTACTGACCGGCCTGGTCCAGGTGATGATCGCGGCGGCGGCCCTGGTGCTGCTGGCCGCCGCGCTGCGGTATCGCCGGTTCCGGGTGCTGGCCACCGTGGCGGGCGGGTTCGCGGCGGCGGCGGCCCTGATGGCCGGGATCACCTACCTGGCCGGGCCCGGCGGCCCCGCGCCCGCGGGGCTGCGCCAGGGTTCCTGGCTGGCCGGCGCCGGCTTCCCCGATCCGGCGGTGCTGGCGGGACTGGCGGCGGTCGCGGTGGCCGCGGCGCCATGGCTGAGCCGGCCGTGGCGCCGGGCGTCCTGGGCCACGTTGCTGCTGATCGGTGCGGCCCGGCTGATCACCGGCGGGCTGCTGCCGCTGCAGCTGGTGCTGGCGCTGGCCGCCGGGGTCACCGTGGGGGCGGGCCTGCTGGTGGCGTTCGGGGTGCCGGACCGGCGGATGGGTCCCGCCGGGGTGGCAGCGGCGCTGGGTGCGGGTGACGTGCCGGTCAGCCAGGTGACCGGGCCGCTGCGCGCTGCCAAGGGATCGCGGCCGTTCGAGGCGACCGCCGGCGACGGGAACGGCCTGTTCGTGAAGGTTTTCGGCTCCGATCAGCGGGACGCCGACCTGCTGTACCGGGCCTGGCGCGGCATCCGGCTGCGCGGCGTCGGCGACACCAGGCCCGCGGCCTCGCTGTTCAAGGCTGTCGAGCATGAGGCGCTGCTGGGCGTGATGGCCGAGCGGGCCGGGGTGGCGGTGCCGCACGTCGGCCAGGTCGTCAGGGCCGGCGACGGGTCAGTGCTGCTGACCATGGACCTGGTTGCGGGCATGTCCCTGGACGAGGTCCCGGCCGATCGGATCACCGATCAGCTCGCGCGTAGCCTGTGGCGCGAGGTAGGCCGGCTGCATCGGGCCAGGATCGCGCACCGGTCGCTGCACGGCAGCAACATCATGATCGGCCAGGACGGGTCTGCGGTGCTGGTGGACTTCAGCTTCGCCGAGCTCGCCGCGACCAGCCGTCAGCGGGCGATCGACGTGGCTGAGCTGCTCACCTCGCTGGCCGGGCGGATCGGCCCGGACCGTGCCGTGGCCGCCGCGGCGGCCGCGATCGGCGCTGACGGCGTCGCCGCCGCCGTGCCGCTGCTGCAGCCGCTCGCCCTGTCGGCCGGCACCCGCCGCGAGATCAAGGGCCAGGACGGGCTGCTGAAGAACACGCGCGCGGCCGCGATCGCGGCCTCCGGCGACGACGCGGACAAGGACCTCGTCCGGCTGCAGCGGGTGCGGCCGCGCACGCTGCTGGCGATTGCGGCGCTGGCCGGCGCCTTTTACTTCCTGCTGCCGCAGATCGCCGATGTGAGCAGCAGCTGGCACGCGCTGCAGCACGTTAACTGGGCCTGGCTGCCGGTGATCATCGGCCTGTCCGCGCTGACCTACGTGGCCAGCGCGATGGCGCTGATCGGCGCGGTTCCCGGCCGTGTCCCGTTCGGCCCGTCCGTGCTGACGCAGGGCGCCTCATCATTCATCAACCGGGTATCGCCGGCCAACGTCGGCGGGATGGCGCTGAACGCCCGGTTCCTGCAGAAGAGCGGCACCAGCACCCCGGCCAGCGTCGCGGCGGTCGGCGTGAACGCCCTCGCGGGCGCCATCATGCACGTCGTGCTGATCGTGGTTTTCTTCGCGCTGGCCGGCCACGACCTCACCAAAGCGTTCAAGCTGCCGTCGGCCAGCAAGATCCTGCTTATCCTGGCGGTGATCATCGCGGTCATCGGAGTAGTCCTGGCGACACGCCCCGGCCGCCGCTGGACCCGCAAGCAGCTGATCCCCGGCGTCCGCTCCGCGGCCGGCAGCCTGCGCCAGGCCGCCGCCAGCCCGGTCAAGCTGGGCCTGCTGTTCGGCGGCTCGGCCCTGATCACCCTCGCCTACATCGCCGGGCTGGCCGCCTCGGTCCAGGCGTTCGGCGGGGGCCCTGGCCTGGTCGTGATCGGCGCGGTGTACCTGGCCGCCGCGGCGCTGGCCGCGGCAGCCCCCACGCCAGGCGGCCTCGGCGCGATCGAGGCGGCGCTGGTCGCCGGGCTCACCGGCGTCGGCATGCAGCCCGGGCCCGCGGTCTCGGCCGTGCTGCTGTACCGGCTGGCGACCTACTGGCTGCCGGTACTGCCGGGCTGGCTGTGCTGGCGGTCCCTGCAGCACCAGGGATACGTGTGACCGCCGGCCCGCGGCCGGCCCAGCTGGCGCGCCCTGCCACGGCGGGAGTACGTATGAAATCGCGCACGGTGCTCATAGCGGTGGCCAGCAGCTGGCTGCGCGCACATGGGCTGATCTCGGCGGGGGTGACGCACGTTGGGTGACGACATCAAGACCGTGGCCGCCGGGAACGGCCCGGCCAGCTTGCCGCCGGGCCCGGCCGTCCATAAGGACCGTCGTCAGCGCCGCCCGACCGGTGCGCCGCCGCCGCTGCCGCACCCTATCACCATCAGCACAACAGCGTGGCTGATCCTTGGGGCCGTGGCGCTCGCCGGCGCGTTCCTGGCGTCCCAGCACACGCCGTGGCTCCGGATCGATGACCGGGCAAGCACGTGGGTGCTGCGTCTCCTGGCCGGAATACGGACGCCGTGGCTGACCGATGCGGCCAACGGGATCAACGGGGCGGGCTCCGGCTGGGGGGCCACCGCGCTCGGCCTGTCGGTGGTCGCCCTGACGATGGCGTTCCGCCGCTGGCGGCACTTGCTGGTGTTCCTGGGAAGCGTGTTGTTCCTGGAGACTGCCGGGACATCGATCTACTTCGGGCTGTCCAGGCCACGCCCGTACGGTGTAACGATCATCGGCAGCTGGGGCGGGTACTCCGGGGTGTCCCCCTCGGCGGCGGTCCTGACGATCTTCTTGATGGGCGCCGTCTACTGCCTGGCCGTGCCGGGCCGCCCCCGCACCTACACTAAGGCTGCGGTGGCCGTGGTGGTCGCCGTGTTCTGTCTGGCTCGCCTGTACCTGGGTGTCGATCACCCCAGTGATGCGCTGCTCGCCGTGGCGTTCGCCGTGGCGATCGCGGTCACCGCGTTCCGGTACTTCACCCCGAACGAGGCGTTCCCCGTCGCCTACCGCCGCGGCAACACCGCGCACGTGGATGTGACCGGCCGGCGGGGGCAGGCGATCCGCCAGGCCGTGCGCGACCAGCTCGGGCTCACGGTGACCGAGATCAAGCCGGTCGGCCTGGAGTCCTCCGCCGGCTCCACGCCGCTGCGGCTGCGAGTCGAAGGCAGCCCGGAGGAGTTCGTGTTCGCCAAGCTCTACACCAAGGGCCACGTCCGCGCCGACCGCTGGTACAAGCTGTGGCGGACCATCCTGTACGGCTCCCTGGAGGACGAGCACCCCTTCCAGACCGTGCGGCGCCTGGTCGAGTACGAGGACTATGCCCTGCGCCTGCTGCAGGACATCGGGGTCCGCACGGCCCGGCCGTACGGCATCGTGGAGATCACGCCCGAGCGCGAGTACATGCTGGTCACCGAATTCCATACCGGCGCCGTCGAAATCGGCGAAGCCGACGTCGACGACACGGTGATCGACCAGGGACTGCAGCTGACCCGCACGCTGTGGGACGCCGGGATCGCCCACCGCGACATCAAACCAGGCAACCTGATGGTCCGCTCCGGGGAGCTGCTGCTGATCGACGTGGCCTTCGTCCAGGTGCGCCCGTCACCATGGCGGCAGGCGGTCGACCTGGGCAACATGATGCTCGTCCTGGCCGTGCGCACCGACCCGCAGCGGGTCTACCGGCGGGCGCTGGCGTACTTCACCGAAGCCGAGCTCGCCGAAGCATTCGCCGCCACCCGCGGGGTCGCCAGCCCGACCCAGCTGCGCGCCTTCATGAAACGGCACCCGCGCGACCTGCTCGGCGAATTCCGCGCCCTCGCCCCGCAGCGGCCGCCGATCGCGCTGCAACGCTGGAACATCCGGCGGGTCGCTCTAGCCGTCGCGATGCTCGCCATCATCACCGTCGCCGTGGGGGAAACGTGGAATGCCTTCTTCCCGGCGGCCCGGAATCTGGGCGTCCACGCCCCCAGCTGCGGCACCGGCCACTCGATGATCCTCAGCGCCCAGGCAGTCCCGTCCGCGGCCCTGCTGCCCTGCATCGCTGCGCTCCCGGCGGGCTGGAGTATCGGCGGCTCGGACATCGCCAGCGGGAAAGCCAGCTTCTGGCTGGACTCCGATCGCGCAGGGCCGCGAGCGGTCACCGTAACCCTCACTGCGACCTGCGACACCTCGGGCGCCCAGCAGATCCCCTCCGACCAGCCCGGCATGCGCCGGTTCGAGCGCCCGCTGAGCCTGGTCCCTGCGTACTCCGGCGTTCGCTACTACACCTTCCCCGGCGGCTGCGCGACCTACCGGTTCGTCCTCGCGCCCGGCGCGTCCCCGGTCGTGACCACCACGGTCGACACCGCGGTGGCGTTCATGCCCCGGTCGGCGCTGGTCAGCTACGTCCGGCACACCGAAGGCCTGGCCCTGTGCGGGCGAGGTGCCGCATGCCCCGGGTGACCCGGCCGGCACCGGCCCGGCGGCAGGAGGACGCGCTGCTGGGCCGCCCCCGGCAGGCCGCGCTCCTCACCGCCGGGGTAGTGGCGGTCACGGCCGTGGTGTTCGCCCTGGTCGCCGACCACGGCACGCTGGCCGGCATCCAGCGGCTTGACGATGCGTGGCTGCGGCTGATGATCTCCGGCCGGACGCCCCCGCTGACCGCCATCGCCAAGGTCTTCAACGTCCTCGGACTGGTGTACGTCACGCTGCCGGTGCGGATCGCCCTGGCCGGGTTCCTGGCCCTGCGCCGCCGGTGGTGGCATCTGGCCGCCTTCACCGCCGCCATCGTGCTGTCCGAGGTGCTGATCGGCCCGCTGAAGGGCGTCTACGACCGGACCAGGCCGCCCGGCTCGCTGGTCGCCACCACCAACGCGTCGTTCCCGTCCGGGCACGCCATCGCCGCCTCAGTCACCGTCGTCGCGGCGGTCATCGCCCTGGTCCCACCGGGCAGACGGCGCGCCCTGTGGGGCGCGGCCGCGGTGGCGTTCTCGATCGTGATGGGGCTCTCCCGCGCCTACCTCGCGGCCCACTGGCTCTCCGACGCCACCGCCGGGATCCTGCTCGGCACCTCCTGCGCCCTGGTCACCGCCCTGATAGCCGACCAGTTCCAGCGGCGGCAGAACAGGCTGCAGCGGGCCGCCGGGACGCACTGTCTGGCGGGCGTTCCCCCGGCCCACCGCGCTGAGGACAGGCGATGACCGGCAGGAATCCGGACGGCATCGAGGACTTCCCCTCCCCCGACTGTTCCGACGTCGGCGGCGGGGGTTCGGGTCGTCTCGGTCGTAGCTCGCCGGGAAGGGGGGTGTCCCGTGCAGGCCAGACTGGTCGATGTGCCCGGGGCGGAGCGCCAGGCGCTGGCGCCAGAGGCCGCGTGGCACACGCTTAGCGCCGAGGAGGTGCTGCGAGCCGAGGGGGCAGACCCGCGGCACGGCCTGAGTTCGGCGGAGGCGGCGTCGCGGGCCGGCCGGTTCGGCCCCAACACGCTCGCCGCAGGCAGGGCAGAGCCTCGCTGGCGCGCGTTCATCCGCCAGTACTCCGACCCCATGCAGATCGTCTTGCTAGCGGTCGGCCTCCTCAGCCTCTTCCCCCTCAGGCAGCTGGGAACCGGCCTTCTGCTGATTCTGCTGACCCTGGCTAACGCGGTTCTCGGCCTGCAGCAGGAGGGCGAGGCTGAGAGCGCGGTCGCCGTGCTCCAGCGGAGGTTGATCGTGACCGCCCGGGTGCGGCGCGATGGCCAGGAGGCGGAGATCCCCGCTGAACAGCTGGTCCCCGGCGATGTCGTCTCGATCGAGGCGGGTGACGTCGTTCCGGCTGACGGCAGGCTGCTCCGGGTGGCCACGCTGGAGGTCGCCGAGTCCGAGCTGACCGGGGAGAGCCTGCCGGTCTCGAAGGGCACGGCCCCGGTCGGGGAAACCGGCATGCCGCTCGGCGACCGGACCGACATGGTGTACATGAACACCTCTGTCACCCGCGGGACGGGCGAGTTCGTGGTCACCGCGACCGGGATGGCGACCGAAGTCGGCCACATCTCGGGAATGCTCCAGGCGCAGCCGACGGTCAAGACCCCGCTCACCCGCCAGCTCGACCGGCTCTCAAAGCAGCTCCTGCTGGTCGCGGGTGTCGCGCTGATCGCGTCGATGGCCGTGAACCTGTCTCGCGGCTATACCTTCAACGCGGTGTTGCCCGCCGCGGTCGCCTTCGCCATCGCGGCGGTCCCGGTGCAGTTGCCCTTGGTGGTGACGACGATCCTGGCGTGGGGCACCCGGGCTCTGGCCAGGGTCGGCGCCATCATGAAGCAGCTCCCTTCGACCGAGACCCTGGGGTCTACGTCCGCGATCAACACGGACAAGACCGGGACGCTCACGCTGAACCAGATGACCGCGGTCCAGATGGTCATCGCCGGGCACCGCTATGCGGTCGAGGGGAAGGGCTACTCGACCCGCGGGCGCATCAACCGCGTCGCCGGGCAGGCGGAGATCCCGCTGGACCAGTTCCTGATGCCGATGGTCCTGGCCTCCGACGCGGTGCTCAGTGACGGCGAGCTGAT
>Ga0210383_10004839_pt1 | contig 11904 bp, 5 predicted proteins | sample IncBWC14OmetaG_FD_160072 | JGI IMG/M metagenome (GOLD analysis project Ga0210383, IMG submission 160072) | Forest soil microbial communities from Barre Woods Harvard Forest LTER site, Petersham, Massachusetts, United States - Inc-BW-C-14-O ...
TTTGGGTGGTGTCCCAAACGGCCAGCGCATTATAACCGCCGGACCGGGTGAGCTGGCATGTATATACGGCCAGAAACGTCGACCCGCCATTGGCCGAGCAAGGCGCGGGCATGGATGCGCCCACCATCCAATTGAAAGTGACGTTATATGCGGTAGCGGCTGGCGTAGCGCCGATGGGTGGCGGATAATACAGCGTTCCCCAATCGGGCGCATCCCAGCCGTACCAATACATGTTGTGGATGCCCGCCGACCAATGCAGCAGGAAGGTGCGTGCCACGAAGGCCGATCGCAAATCCGGATCGGGGATGGCGAGTGGCCCTCCCCACGAGGATTCCGTATCCCAAATCGGCTTTGTTCCCACCCCAGCCTGGATCATCGAAAGCTTGATATTGACGCTCTTGAAGCCGGTGATCGCTTCCGCCACATCGTTTTGCGAAACATCGGGATAGCCATGAATCGCGATTGCGTCCACGCCCAGAGGCGCGCCCGGCGTGGTCAGGTACGTTTCCAGATAACCGGCCGACGTTGGCGAGGGCGAAAGAATAGTCGCGCTGGAATTGTTGGCCCGGATCGCGTTATATGCGGTCGTAGTCAACGTAGCCAGGTCTGCGAAGCTTCCGGTATAAACGTTGGTGACGTTCGGCTCGTTCCATAACTCATAAATCTGAATCGGCCCAGGGGATCCGGGCCCTCCGTTGTAGCGAGTGACCAGAGCGGTCATGAAATCCGTAAGATATTGGTAATTGCTGACCGTGCTGGTGCAAGCGGAGATGTTTGTTCCCGCGTAAAGCGAACACGTCGTCGGATCTGAGGCTGCCCATGGTGGCACGTTCGCATTCGTCCAGTAGATAGTGAATGGGGTGTTCGAGCCGGGCACCTGATGCGCCACGGCATCCTGCACATACTCATCGAGAGCCGTCCAGTTATACGTGCCTTGGGTCTGTTCGATGAAAGGCCACGTAGTCCCCAAGCCCTTTCCGAGGGCGCCAAAATTTACGGACGGCCACGTGGTTTGATCGTAGAGAATCATCCCGAAGAAATTCGCGGGAATCGTTTCGGAGCTGAAGCCAAAAAGAACGTTGAAGGTCAGCGTCGTGTTAGCGATATTCGGTGGGACCGACGTATCCGCTACCTGCAAGCCGATCGTGTAGGCGGCATAATTGGCCGCGGGCATTCCACTGATAACGCCCGTGGAGGCGTTGAGCGTTAGGCCCGAAGGTAATGTTCCCGATTTAATCGTCCAGTTGTAAGACCCGCTTCCACCAGTCACCGCTAAAGTGTTGCTGTAGGGAAAACCGGGATAGGCATCGTCCAAGCCTTGCGTGAGAATCAATAACGAGTAAGTGTACGCACTTGGCAACGTGTACGATCCGTTAGGATTAATAACTTTGACCGCCACCGGATTCGTGCCGCCTGAAAATGCGGGACTGGTCACCACAACTGCGTTCGAACTGGTGCTGGAGATGGTAGCCGGCGTGCCCCCGAAAAGGACTTGAGTTACCGACTTCAGGTTGTAGCCTTTCACCGTAACGCTGTTCCCGCCCGCCGGCAGCCCGGAGGATGGTGCAAGGTTTGAAATGATCGGTCCGCCCGAGAAGTCATAAGCTTGCGGAAGAATGCCAGTTCCATTCGAATTGGCAACCGTGACACTCACCATTCCGGAGCCATGGACCGGCGCCACCGCCGTAAGCGTGGTGGACGAAACGAATGTAACTGAGGCAGCCGCCGTGGTGCCGAAGCTCACCGTGGATCCACTCGTGAATCCAATTCCTGTAATGGTGACTGTGTTGCCGCCGCTGATTGGTCCGATTACCGGGCTTACCTGCGTGACATTGATCGCCGTGTAATTAAATCCGTTATTCAGAGTCGTCGTTAGTCCATCGGTGTCCGTGACAGTCACGTTCACCTGCCCGGCCGCTTGCGCCGGAACTCCCACCGTCAGTGTGGTGTTGTTGTTGAAGAGGACCGACGTTGCGGGTACCGTACCAAAAAGCACCGCCGCACCCGCGCGGAAATATAGGCCGTTGAGGACGACCGTATATCCGCCGGCCGGTAGCCCGAATGCCGGTGTTATGGATGTCAAACTTGGTTGAAGATGGTAGAGCAATCCTCCCGTCAAAACTGCACTCTGGCTATCGGGATTGGTTACCGTTACGTTCACGTTGCCTTCCACGTTGCCGGTGGATGCGGGCGTGGTGGCCTGCAGGCTGGTTTTGTTGACGAATACTACTTTGGTCGCGGGATTCAAGCCAAAGCTCACCGTCGCGCCATTCAAGAAGTTGTTCCCCGTAATCGTGATTACCGCGCCGCCGGTGGTGACCGATACCGCGGGCGAAATGGAAGTAATCGTGGGAGCCGCATATTTGTAAGTCAAGCCGTTGGTTAAAGTGGCCGCCTGGCTATCTGGATTGGTGACCGTCACGTTCACCGGACCCTCAGCTTTATTGGTTGACGCCGGCGCCGTAGCCTTCAGGCTGGTGGAACTGGTGAAGGTGACCGCAGTGGCGCTATTGGCTCCAAACATGACCGTCGCCCCCTTCACAAAATTGGTGCCCGTAATCGTGACGCCGGCTCCGCCGTTGGGCGAAGCTGTCGTGGGTGAAATGCTGGTGATCGTCGGCGCAGGAAACTGATACATCAAGCCGTTTGTTAGCGTCGCCGCTTGACCATCGGGATTGGTCACGATCACATTCACTTGGCCTTCCGCTTTGTTCGTGGAAGCTGGGGTGGTGGCCTTCAGGCTGGTCTTGCTGGTGAACACGACGTTGGTGCCGGCATTGGCTCCGAAGCTGACCGTCGCCCCATTCACAAAATTATTGCCCGTAATCGTAATCACGGTTCCACCTTTGGGCGTGGCCACAGTGGGGCTGATCGAGGTAACGGTGGGCGCCGCCAGCTTATACGACAGACCGTTTGTCAGAGTTGCGCTTTGGGTGTCCGGATTGGTCACCGTCACATTCACAGAACCTTCAGCGCCGCCTGTCGAGGGAGGCACCGTGGCTTTCAAACTCGTGCTGCTGACGAACGTGACGCCCGTTGCACTATTCGCTGCAATCGTTACCGTTGCGCCACTTACAAAATTAGTGCCCGTAATTGTAATAACCGCTCCGCCCTTGGGATTAACCGCATTGGGCGAAATTTTGGTTATGGTGGGAGCGGGGGCTGCCTGGGCTTGTGAAAGCGGGCAAAGCAACAATATCGGAGCAATCATCGCGGTCAGGCCGGCGATGCGCAGAATAGAAGTCAAGGCTGAAGAACTTGGTTTTTGTGATTTCATACGCTCTTTCTGTTCGAACGTTCATTTCCTGCGGCACTCGGCCGCTCCCGCTTCATTGAAGATGGACCTCGATGGCTTTCGCACTCTCGGAGTCAAAAGTAAATTCACCGCGCAAATGCCGTCCGCCGGATTGCGCCGTCAATTGATAGCTGCCGTAAAAACCTCTTAGGCGAACGTCGCCGCTTGCATCCGCGACTTCTTCCGCACGAGTCCACCATTGGTTCTTGATCAAATCCTTTAAAGCCGTGTAAGCCGGCTTGGGCGACATGTCGTTTCTCAATAGCCCTGCCGGCGCGTTCTTCCAGGCGTGAAGATCGGCAAGATCCCACCAGGTGATGGCGGCGACGGCTGGATTGCTGAAAAGTATCTTGTAGTAGAGAACAACCTGTTCGGCCTGCTGGCGCTCGCCTTCTGGCGTTGTGCTCCAGCCAGCAGCCGGCGGCCCATCGAATCCCTGCAATGGACCCGACAATATCGTGGTTTCAGTAAAGTGAATCGGCTTGCCGAACGAGGCGAAGCTATCGCAGATGCTCCAGATTTTCTCGGGCGACCACACTTCGGTGTGCTGGTGGCTCTGGATGCCGATTACGTCATAGGCCGGATGGCCCGAACCGTCTGTAACTTTAGCCAGTAAGTCGCGGAACCGCGGCCCGGTGAGATAGTCATTCACAATCAAAGCGGTCTGGGGATTGCCTTCCCGAGCTTCGCGCAGCACGGCTTTGGCATAAGTAACCTGCCCCATGCGATCGATCACCGCCGTTTGCTTCGGCGCGTCTTCCCGCATCGAAGAGCGGTCATATGCGGTGAGCTCGTTGAAAGCGTCCCAGTAATGGATTGAACCGCTAAATCGGCGCACGATGGCACTAACCCGTTCGAGCATCAAGCGCTGAACGGTGTCCGAATCAGCCGGCAGCCAATCGGGATCGCGAAGATTCCAGGCCAGCGGATGACCCTTGATCTCGATTCCGTGGCTGCGGCACCATTCAATCAACTTCTCGGTCTTCTGATATTCCGGCTGCCCTTGCACCGGTTCGTACGCGCGCCAGTAAAAGGGCGCGGTCGCATAATTCATCAAGTCCGCGAACCGCTCGCGGTACTGAGCTTCGGCGCGTGGATCGTCGATATCGGCGAAGCGGAAAAGATTGGCCCCAAACAAAAACTTGTGCCGGACCTGCTCGATGTGAACATGGCTTCCCGGCCCCAGACGTTTGCCCTGGGGATCGATCAGCGCGAGGACCATATTGCCCTCCCGATACCGCTCGATACGCTGATCCGCACCCCGGACAATCTCCTCGGAAGAAATCGATTTCGCGCAGCCGCTGGTTACACACAGGGCTGCGAGAGCGCACCACGCTGCTGCAACGAGAGCCCGCATTAGCTGAAATCTCTCCAGCCCAGCAACTGTAAAGTGACGTTCCACCCAAACTTGCCGCCCAAAATGATGTAGCGCCGCCACAGCCTGCGCGGTTCCGACAACAGACGGAATAACCACTCGAAGCCGTGCTCGCGCATCCACACTGGAGCTTGCACGGCGCGTCCAGTATGAAAATCGAAAGCCGCTCCCACGCCGATCATCACTGGTGCATTCAAGTGCCGATGCGCTTGCATCCAGCGCTCTTGCTTCGGCGTGCTCAAACCAATCCAGACAACGTCCGGCTTGCTCTCTTCAATCAGCGCGGCAACTTCGTCTTCTTCGGCCGGCGTTAACGCACGGAAGGGCGGGCACCAGGTGCCAGCCACTTGAATGTCGAACTTTTTGTGGAGCACGCCGGCCAGCTGATCCGCTACGCCTTCCGCGCCTCCGTAAAAGAAGTGCCGGTATTCGCTTCCGGTCTCCCGCAGGAACGTTTCCATCAGCTCTGGCCCGTATACGCGGCGGCGCAACGGTAGGCCAAAGGTTCGGCCCATCCAAACCAACGGCATGCCATCGGGAACCACCAGGTCCGCTGCGGCCAGCACCTGACGAAACTCGCTGGATTGCTGTGCTTCCATGACGCCGTGCATGCCCGTTACCGCGATGAAGCGTGCCGGTCCGCGATCGCGAATCCACTCGCGCACGGTTCGAACCACGTCGGGAATCTGCACGCCGTTCACACGCACTCCCAGAACCTTGTATTCACTCATGCGTTCGCCGCCATGGTCTTTTCACTAACTGCTTCGCCCACACCCGCGTGGACCACGCGTTCATAAATGTCCATCAGTTGCCGGTAATTCCGCCCAGCCGTATAGCGCGCCAGATAGTCGGCGCGGGCGGCTCTGCCTAGGGCCCCGGTGGCTTCGAAATTGTTCCATGCACGCATAGCTATCTGGACCAGGTGATCGGAATCGCCGGCCCTGAAAAGTAATCCAGTTTTTCCCGAACTGACTATCTCCGGCAATCCCCCAATATCGGCGCTGAGTACTGGTACTCCACACGCGAAACTCTCCGCAATAGTCATGGGAAAGCCCTCGGGCCATTCGCTTGGAAACACCAGGAAACGAGCGCCCCGCATGGTGTCCAGCGTGTCGGCCTTGCTCAAATGGCCCCTAAATGTCACGTTCGTGAGACCGGTACTAGCGGCTTCCGCTTCCAGTTCGGCGCGAAGCGGACCGTCCCCGGCAATCATCAACGGAATCCCAGGCAGATGCTTCCAGGCCGCCAGCAGCGTCCGGAGACCTTTATCGGGACTTAGCCTGCCAACGAATGCCGCATAGGTTCCGCGGCCTTTCTGGGGCCCGGGGTCGTTGGCAACAAAGTTCGGTTTAACGGTAACTTTCTCGGCCGGCAGTCCGCCCCTAATAAACATCCGGCGGCCATATTCTGTGAGAGCGATATATTGATCCACTCTTTCCGACCACGTATTGCGGAGGCGATGAATGCCCAGCATGGCGGCGGTAACCGCCGTGGCGGCGCGCGATCCACGGTAACAACCGTGCACCACGCTGTTCAGCAAACTGCCATTCAGGCATCGATCGCAAAACGCGTTGTCGCGATAAAACGTGGCGCCCGGACACAGCAGCCGATAGTTATGCAGCGTCTGCACTACCGGGACACCGGCGTTGCGGCAGGCGTCGTATCCAGCCGGAGATATTTGAGGAAACGTGTTATGGAAGTGCGCCACGTCCGGCTTGTCGGCGGCGATGATCGCTTTCATCTCGCGATACGTATCGCGGGCCCAAACCGTATTTACGGCGAGCGAAGCAGCTCGGATAAGTCCGCTCGAATCGATTTCGTCGTTATCCCGGACGTAAATTTTGACGTCGTGTCCCGCACGCCGCAGCATGTCGGCCTCGGCGTTCATCACCACGTCTTCGCCGCCCGGCAGACGGTAAAAATTGTGGATGAGAAGGATCTTCATTATGCTGTCCGGGGTGTGGCAAACAACGGACCGGCTGACGGTTCAACCTCCGCCACCCGTGCAGGAACGCGGCTGGCCAGGAACGTGAGCCGTTCCCCAATTGTCACCAGCGCCAGCAGAACCATAAATGTGCCCCCCGCGCGGCCGCCAAAACTGGCGTTGAACATCCCATTCAGCAGAATGTTGAAATAAATCGCCGTGCACCCGATTGCGAGTCCCCGCAGCCGGGCGTTGATTCTCTTGTCGCGAATCATCCGAAACATGCTGCGCAGGATGTACGCGTGAATCGCCAGCATGATGAAGAGCCCCACGAAGCCGTTGTTGTAAAGCGCTTCCAGAAAGCCGTTATGCATGTGGCCCGGATCCCACGAGACGCCGCCCACCTGCAGTGAAATAAATCGGGACGAAGCGTAGCCGTAGCCGAGAATGGGGCGGTTCCGGATGAAAGGCATGGCAAGTCCCCACAGTTCGGTACGCGCGGTAAGAGTGGCGCCATCGGCCGAGGCCGCGTAGTTCATCAGGTAGCCAGACACCGGCGTTACTGCGATCACCGCCACTCCGGCAGCCAAAACGCCTGCCGCAACTCCCACCGCTGCCGCAACCCGCTTCTGCATCAGGAAGAAAAGCATCGCGGAGAGCACGCCGGCGACAATCGACGTCTTGCCGCCCGCCAGGAACATCACGATCGCGCCAGCGCCTGCCAGGAACCAGGTCTTTCTGCCTCCTGTCACCGGCCGGAAGGCGAGGGCTGCCAGAAACAAAGTGCCCGCGATCCCCGATAAACCAGTGGGTGAGATGCTGTTGCCAAGCCGGCCGTCTTCGAAGATGGGCCCCGCCAGGAACAGTGCCCGAACCGGCGGCACGATGGTAAGAAAAGCCAGTCCCCAGAGTGTCGCATTCAAGAACATCTTCAACTTCCGCTCGTCTTGAATCTGGCTGCGGCACAACTGCAGCAGCAGAACAACGATGCAAAGCTTAAAAGCCCATGCGACGGAAAACGCTTTCTGCGTTGCCCACACGCAGGAGACACCGCACAGCAGCGCGTAGATCGATAGCCACTTAGAAGGCCCTTTCAACAGGCCATCCAGCGAACCGGGTCTTCGCAACAAAAGAACTACGCCACAGAAGAACACCACCAGCCAGACCATGGCCTCTTCAAACGCTTCAGGCGCGAAGTGTCCCAGGGCTGTGTCTTCCGTTTGGTTCAACCGGACAAAAAACTCTTCCGAGCTCAGCAGCACCCACCACAGCAGGAACGTCAGGCGGCGGTATGTTTCTTCTGAACTACCCAAGCGGCCGCTCGCGAAACACACCGCAACGATAATAAGGATGCCCACCGTGAAGGCGGGCAACATATCCGGCGTCAACAGCCAGGCCGGCATTAGCCACACGAATGCCGCCGTCAAGGCAAACAAAAGCAGAATGCCCGCCAAGCGCAACGCTGCGCGATTGGTTCCAGACTTGTTCATTTGTTTAGCGGCTGGGCCGCGACTGAAATAACGTCGGCGCTCAAGAGCGCATCTTCGGTGGCTGGATATCCCAGCCGTTGCATTTCACTCTGCATCGCCAGGTCGATGCGCTGGGCCTGCTCGGGAGTGAGATTCTTTCTCCATCCTCCTGCCGAGCCTTCCCGCACAAACCTGCCGTCCCTCGAGGTCTTTTGGGGCGTGTCCAATTCTTTCGCGCGCATCTCTTTAACGCCGTTATTCCGAATCGCACTCAGAATTTGGGCTTGATCCGCGTGCACTTCCAGAAAGCCCAGCATCTCCCGCAAGGTACCGGCAGTGTCCCGGCGCAGATCCTCAAAGCGGAAGATACGTATATCGGGATTCTTCTCACTTGCATCCAGCCAGCTCCGCGCGTGGTCGCGCCATGAACCGTTGGCATTCACCTGCCGCATGACAAAATCGCCGATATAGTCGTCCATCTCGACGGCCGTCAACCCCAGCGCTCTTTGGAACGCGTACTCGGAAAGCAGCACGTCGCGCGGGTCTCTTACCAGGTAAATCGCTCGGCCGTATTCCTTGCGAAACGCCTCATGCGTCTTGATGATCCGTCCGCCGTTCGGCAAGCGATGTGCATTCTTGTGAAATCCCACTTGCGGGATCACGCGGTTTACCGAAGGGAATGTAGATGGCTGCTCCATCAATGTTTCCTGCAGCAGGAACCGCAGCCAGGTGCTTCCCGCTCGCGGATAGGAGGCGATGAAAGTATCGTCGGAACGTACGTCCCGGTGGCGCAGAGCCGTTACCGGCCCGCGCAGCGATGTCATGGAGAGCTGATACCGTAAACGTTGAACTGTCATTTTCTGATCCAATATGAATGAATGATCGTTTGTATGATTACGAGGCCCGGATAGCGGGACCAACTTACTCGACTTACTTACTCGTCTTACTCGTTGAACGGCCACGATTAACAGCGCGAAGGCCGCAAGATCGGAAACGTTAATGCCCCAGATGGCGCCCCTTAGTCCGAGCGCGTGGGTGGCTGGTATGCCAACGATCAGCGATACCGCGGCGGCAATACCGAACCCGATGAAGATCCACCGTGGGCGCTCCATGGCTCGCAAGGCAGTGGAAAATCCGAATGTGCCCGCCCAAAAAATCGACCCGATCGCGGCCAGAGGAATCAGCGCCGCCACTTCTGGGTACCTTCCGGCGTAAAGTGCGCGGAAGATGTTGTGTTGAAAACCTGCAATCAGCAGCCAGTAAGCGATCGCGGAGCCTAGCCCGCAGAACGTGAGAAGTTTGGCGAGCCGAAGCAAGTTCTCTTCGCCGCCCTGGCGAAAACGGCGCGTGGCATATGGGATCAGCAGCATCGAAAACGCCGCTTGAAGTTGCGTCACCGGCGCCGCCAGATTCATGAGCGCCTTCAGGCTGGCCACCGTTCCGAGGCCGGCAAAACCGCCCAGCAAGGGATAGTAAATGTAAGCCGGTATCCACGACGCGATGGCGCCGGCCAGTGCCCACGCCCCGTAACCCCAGTGCCGTCCCCAGGTATGCCGGGTAGAAGGCGCTGGATCTCTGCCCGCGATGGAGCCGTGAAGAAGTAAGAACAGCACCACCGCCGTAAGAAGCCCCGAAAGACCCATCATCAGGAAGGCCGAAAATGGCGATAGCGCTCCAATGGAGTGCATCACCCAAAGGCCGCACATCATCGAAACGCAATAGAGGACCGCGCCAGCGGCGGCCACACCAGAGCGCGCGTCTAAGTAACAAGCGCGGCGAGCCAGCCAGAACAAAAGGATGCAAGGAGCCGCTATACCGATTCCCGCCAGCGCGCCGGGCAACCCGCCCGCATTCCCGCGCATGTAGGCCAGCGCCGCAGCGGCGGCAAGAACCACAAAGATCGCACCTGAAATAATCCCGTGGATCCCGAGCAGGCTTTTCAAATATCCGCGCAGACTCGACCCGTATTCGCCCGCGCCGTAAATGGCCATTGGCTCCAGTAACAGGCATTGATAAGCCATGGACAAGAGCAGGAAAACCGCAAACACCAATGCGAAGCCGCCGTATTGTTCCGCACTCAGCCAGCGCGCGAGTACAATGCTGACGACGAAATTAGACCCCGACACCAGCCCTTGATCCGTAAGCGCGAAGCCGGCCTTTGCGGTCCAACGCGCTGCGTTCGACGCGCGCGGCTGGACGGGCTCGCCGATCGCTCCGGCCGCGCCGACCAAAGTGATGGCCGGCGTCTCAAGTTCCTGCGCTTCCGGCCTACTTACCTGTGGCTGATTCACCGTGCCACCTCCGCCGGCCTTCGTATCCGCCGCCCCTGCTCCACGCGCGCGCGCTCGATTCCCGAAAGGATCAGGTTCGCCAACTCCCGGGCGCTTGGCTCATCCACGATACTGCCGTGATCGCCCGGAACCTCATAAGCAACCACGCCATCGGAGGCATACTTCCCCCAGCCCCCATCCTCGGCCGGTGAATTTCGCAGCGATTTCCGCGATGGCAAAAATAAAGAAATCTTGCCTTCGAAAACGTGCGGCTCGTAGAGGCGTTCCGCGTCGGCGCAGCCTTGGCGTACGGCCTTGACAGCTGCGGGCAAAGCAACGCCCGAGAGTGTTCTTCGAATCTTTTTCCGGATCTTGCGCGATAGGTACGAGATCTTTTCCCTCGCGGGCAGCCCCATAAAAACCTTTACCAGGGAGCTCTTAGTCGCGGGCTTGCCGGCGAAAGTATCGATAAGCGCCAGGTAGGCTACTTCCTCGCCGAGATTCTTAAGCCGGCGTGCGATTTCCAGCGCCACAAATCCGCCGAACGAATATCCGCCGATGCAATAAGGACCCTCTCTCTGCACGGCGCGGATCTCCTCGACATATCGATCCGCCATGTCCTCCACCCGATCCAGGCACGGCGCTTCGCCGCTGAGTCCCTGGGCTTGCAACGCAAACACAGGCTGGCCGGGCGCGAAATGCTTCACCAAACCCCGGAAGCGAAGTACGTGACCACCCATGCCGTGCACCAGAAAGAACGGCGGTTCGCTGCCCAGCGGCTGCACAACCACCAAAGAATCGCGGATCGGAAGCTGTTTCGGTTCGCGGATGATCGCCGCGATCTGCGATGCCGTGGAAGAGTGAAACAGAGTAGCCAGCGGAAGGCTTTGGCCAAACGTCTCGTCAATCGCGGCCATTAGCCGGATCGCCAGCAGCGAATTGCCACCCAGTTCGAAAAATCCGTCATGAATTCCGATCGGCCGAACCTGCAGCACTCGCTCCAGAATCGCGACGATCCGATTTTCCATTTCGTCCCCGAAGGTAAGGATTTTCGAATCCTGACCGATGGGGTTTTCCTGTGACGTTAATCCTTTCCGGTCCACTTTGCCGTTGGGCGTGAGTGGCATTGCCGCCACCGAATGGAACACGGACGGAATCATGTAATCGGGCAGCGTGTTCGCAAGAAACTCGCGCAGCTCTTTGGCTGTCGGGCATTCGGATTGGGCCGGAACGATCCACGCCGCGAGAATCTTGTCCTCATCTCCCAGAACCGTGGCGACGCATTCCCGCACCGCCGGATGTCCCTCGAGAGCAGCTTCGATTTCGCCAAGTTCAACCCGAAAACCGCGAAGCTTTACTTGATGGTCTGTGCGGCCATGAAACTCGATATTTCCGTCCGGCCGGTAACATGCCATATCGCCAGTCTTGTAGAGAATCGCACCGGGCTCAGCGGAAAAAGGATCGGTTATAAATTTCTCAGCCGTTTGAACCGGCCGGTTTAAATATCCCCGCGCGACGCCCGCGCCTCCAATGTAAAGTTCACCGATCGCGCCCGCCGCTACCGGTTTTAG
>Ga0210383_10004841_pt1 | contig 11903 bp, 8 predicted proteins | sample IncBWC14OmetaG_FD_160072 | JGI IMG/M metagenome (GOLD analysis project Ga0210383, IMG submission 160072) | Forest soil microbial communities from Barre Woods Harvard Forest LTER site, Petersham, Massachusetts, United States - Inc-BW-C-14-O ...
TAGGCAAAATGAAGATGGTGGTGCAGATTGTGTCGGTGGTAGCGGCCATCATCGATCATCACTGGGCGTACCTTCCCTGGTATTTTCTCGGACTGCCGGTGCACCCCATCGCTTTGGCATCGATCTGGATCATGGTGTGCCTGTCCCTGGTTTCGGCCATCGATTACTTTGTCGCCTTCTGGAATAAGATTGATCGCCGCTCGGAGAAGCGTCGCCGTCGCCGTTCTTTCGTTTTGAGTCGGCGCAGGAAGCGCAATGACGTCCCCGCCATCTGATGAAAAACCCGTTATAACTTCTGTTATAACTTCCGAATTTTCGCAGGAAGAACGCAGGCTTCTGCTGCGCCTGGCGCACCGAGCGATCAGCGCTGCGCTCGGTGTCCAAAAGCTGGACTTGACTCCTCCAACTCCTCATTTGGCACAGCCACAGGGCGCCTTTTCGACGCTTCATTTGCACGGAAAGCTTCGTGGTTGTATCGGCTACGTCCTTCCTAAGCACTCGCTTTTTCAAACGGTTGCCGAAGCCGCACAGGCCGCCGCCTTCGAAGATCCTCGATTTGTGCCTGTAACGGCCGATGAAGCTCCTTTACTTGCTATAGAAATCAGCGTTTTGTCGCCCTTACAGTCGATTCAGCCGGAAGAGGTCATTGTCGGCCTTCACGGCTTGGTCGTGAGCAAAGGCAGCCGCCGAGGGTTGTTGCTCCCACAGGTTCCCGTCGAGTGGGGCTGGGACCGCGAGACTTTCCTGTCCCAGACTTGCCTGAAGGCAGGTTTGTCGACTGACTGCTGGATGCATGATGCTGAAATAAAAGCCTTTACAGCAGAGGTATTCAGTGACGAGGACTTTCCAGGTTCGGACTCGACCGCGTGCTCTATCGGTCCTTAGATCCGGCTTTATTATTCAAATTCGGCATCAAATTCACGATTCCATAACAAGACGGTTGCAACAAACGTTGTGCATCTGTACTATCGGGACGCCCTATGCACGCAGTTTCAACCGTTTACGCCTCTCGTATCCAACGCTTTCGGCTCCCCCGGGTGTGTGTCGCCGTCGTGGGGGAAGACGCCGCCAATATTCTCGAGCGCGCTGAGTCTTTGGTTCGCGATAACCCCTTTATGGAGTTCAGGTTAGACTACCTGTCGAACCCCGCGGCCGGACTTCCGAAGCTCAAGCATTTTCTGGACATGCACCCTGAAGCGACCGTAATTGCCACCTGCCGGCGGGCGGTAAACGGCGGCAAATTCAAGGGTAGCGCGGCGGCGCAGTTGGATCTGCTGACCAAGGCGGCAGCGACCGGATTCCAGTTGGTCGACATCGAACTGCAAAGCGCACAGATTCTGAAACCTGCTGAGCTGGCAGGACTTAAGGACCGGGTAGGAGTCATCCTCTCGTTTCACGATTTTAAGGCCACCAAGAAGCTGGAAGACACTTTCGCCGACATGAAGCGCTATCCGGCGGACTTCTACAAAGTGGTGTCCACGGCTACCAGCTTGTACGACAACGTCCAGATGATGAAGTTCCTGCAGGCGCACTCAGCCCAGTACGAGATGGTGGGACTGTGTATGGGCGAGCAGGGAATCATCAGCCGATTGTTGGGTGTACGCGCGGGAAGCGTGTTCACGTTCGGTTCGGCCACGCGTGGGGAAGAGACCGCTCCGGGGCAGGTGACTGCCGGCGAGTTGCGCGACACCTATCGGATCGACATGGTGGATGCGGCCACGCAGGTGTATGGCGTCGCGGGCGATCCAGTATCGCATTCGATGTCGCCGATCATGATGAACACCGCGTTCCGGCGCGAGACCGTGAACGCTGTGTATTTGGCACTTCACGCCAGGTCGCTCAAAGATCTGATGGCGTGCATCAACGACATTCCGCTGCGCGGCCTAAGCATCACGATGCCGTACAAGCAGGACATCGTTGCCCTGCTGTCGAACTCCGATGCGCTGACGCGCCAAATCGGGGCCTGCAACACGGTCGTGCGCGCACAGGACGGCAAGCTTTACGGCTTCAATACCGACGTGGCTGGCATCGTAACCCCTCTGGAACAGCGGCTAACCTTGCACGGCGCAAAAATACTGGTGCTGGGCGCTGGTGGCGTCGCGCGAGCGGCGGTGTTTGGGCTGAAGAACAAAGGTGCGGAGGTGTTCATTACCAACCGCACTCCGGAAAAAGGGCAGACGCTGGCCCGGCAGGCGAAAGCCAAGTACATGAAGCGCGCCGACGTGGCCAAATCAAACTTCGACGTCATTATTAATGCCACGCCTGTGGGCATGGGGACCAACCGGCAGTCTCCGCTGGAAGACAAGGAACTGAATACGAAATACCTGTTCGACTTGGTTTACGTGCCGGCCGAGACAAAACTCACGCGGATGGCAAGGGCGAAGAACATCGAGGTCATACCGGGGCTGGAAATGTTCGTACAACAGGGCGCCCGGCAATTCGAAATCTGGACGGGCAAGCCGTCGCCGATTGCCGAAATGAGCTTTGTGGTGAGTAAGGCCCTGGAGAGAATGGCACCGGCAGAAGAAGAGCCGTCGGCTCCCAGTGCTGCCAGCGGCAACGGTGCGAAGCCTGCGGCCAAGCCTCCCGCTGCCACGACCAGGCCCGCCGCCAAACCTATCGCCACGAAGAAAGCGCCGCCAGCTCAGGGCAAAGCGAAAGCGAAAGCCGCGAAGCCGAAACCCGCGAAAAAAGCGGCCAAAAAGCCAGTCAAGCGCTAGACATTCCCCACGTGTCCTTCAATCGGGAAGCAATTCTCGTGCCGTTTCGCGTGTCCCACAATGTAAGTCCCGAAACGGCGATGGCTGGAAAATGGCGTCCAGTGCGGGTTTTGGCGCAGTGCCGTCCTGCGGGCCGCGAAGAAAAAGGGGATGCAAGCGGTTCTTTGTTGCAGTTTCGATACAGATAGGCTTAGGATGAAAACGGAGGCGGCACTCTCCCGCCTTCGCCAAAAATATCAGAACTAGCCCCACGTTCGAAGTCGAAAAGCCCTCACGCACGGAAGGTAGACCTGTGTGCGAGCATCCCAGGAGAAGACGGAGATGGCGTGGTACGCATACTGTATTACTGAACAAGCGAGCCTCCAAAATGGCAGCCGCGCAAGGCGACCATTTGCACTGGAGAACCTCAAGGGAGTTAACGAGGCGCCGGTTTTTGCTTACCCCAGCGGAGAGTTCGCGGTAATCGTCAGCGATCATTCCTCCGCAAGACCTCTCACCCAGCAATCCATCGTCGAGCACGCACGGGTCATCAGTGAGTGCTTCCGCACCGTCACCGTATTGCCATTCCGCTTTGGCACCATCTTTGAATCGGACGATGCGCTGCGCCGCGCCGTACGGGCCAACCGCAAAGCCTTTATGGAGAGCGTCTCGCGGCTGCGCGGAAAGTCGGAAATGCACGTCAAAATTGTGGTCAAGGACGGAACCATCGAAGAAGCGATCAGCGATATTCCGGCGGGAGTTGGCGGCGAATATCTGCGCAAACTCCGTGATCAGGCGAGCCGCGAACGGGAGCGCCAGACCAAAGCCCGGGCGCTCTCAATGCAAGTACACAAACTCTTCTGTCCTCTGGAAGAAGACGTTGTCTGCAAACGCACCGACGGCGGCAACATGGCCATTGATTTCGCCCACCTGATCGACAACAATACCGTAGCCAAATATCAGAACCGGTATTCCGCCGCCACCCGGCACTTCAAAGACTGCCAGGTGACGATCAGCGGACCGTGGCCTCCGTATCACTTCATGCCAGGCAAACTGCGGACGGTTTCCGGCGGAAACTAGCGTCGCAGGGCAACGACTCAATGAAAGCTTTCAGGCGGCCGAAAGGCCGCCTCACTTTTTGTTGCACAGGAGGATGCTGATGGAGCATCTGATTGCTGCACGAACCTCGCTTTCCGGGAACCAGTTCCATCCAGGGAAGGAAGTCAGTGCAGGGACGAAAAAGGCGGCCTGTAATGTTGACGCGTTCTGGTGGCGGGCATATTATCTGTGATTCGCCAAGCCGAAATTTTAGCTCAGGGCGAGTTCCGAGTAGGTAGGCGTGGAGTACGTACTTATGGACAAAAAGAAGTTGGACACTTTCAAAAAGCGGCTGGAAGAACGGCAGCGCGAGCTTCGGCACAATGTGAGCCGCACGGCGCAGGACGGGCGCGAGGCTGACTTGGAATCGGCGCAGGACGTGGCTGATCGTGCAGCCAACTCCTACACCAAGGAATTTCTCTTCAGCCAGAGCAGCAGCGAACGCCAGATCCTGCAAATGGTGGAAGGCGCTCTGAACCGCATTCGGGAAGGCTCGTTCGGCGAGTGCATCTCGTGCGGTGACGAGATCAACCCCAAGCGACTGGAAGCTGTTCCGTGGACGCGCCACTGCATTGCGTGCCAGGAGAAAGTGGAACAGGGCCTGCTGGAGGCTACTGGAACGTAAGGCCCGGCATCACTCCTCTTACAAGGAAAGCCGCCCTGCGGGGCGGCTTTGATTTTGCAGCGACATCGAACGAGCGCTACTGCGGCGGCTTCTTCTTGCTTCCTCCGAGCAGCCCGCCAAGTGCATCCTGCAGTTGCTGTTGTTGGGATGGCTGCGCCGTCTTGCCGGGCTGTTGACCCTGTTTCGCCTGGCTTCCGCCGAGAAGCGCGCCAACAAGGCCACCGGCACTCGGAACAAGGTTGTTCAGTTTCATCTGCGCAATCTTCTGCATGTCCGGAGTCACCGACGGATGGCTCATGGTGCCGCCGATGATCACCGGTAGCACCAGTTCACCGTTCTTGTTTCCCAACGCAGTGTTTAGATAGCCTCCGACGCCAGTTCCACCGACCGACTGACTAAATGCTTTATCGAGCACTGCAGTCATGTGCAGCGCCAGCGCCTCGTTTACCAGGTTGATGGTCCCAGTCGCGGCCATGCTTCCAACGTCGAGCGCGGCCTTCAAGTCGTTGGTATTGGCGACGCCGTTGTGGACGTCGAACGTGCCGCTCATGCTCGAGATCGCCGTGTAGCCTTTCGACCCGCCGCCGAACTTGGCGATCTTGCCTAGCTCATTCAGCAGATCGATTTTCATCAGCTTGCCGTTGGTCAGAGTGAAAGAGAAAGGACCGTTGAGCGTCTGCGTAACGTCACCCGACGGGGGAGTTGCGAAAGTCTGGTTCACATTGGCGTTCAGCGTCCCGGTGAGCGTGTCTTTCATATTGCCAACCGCGGTCAGCAACTGGTTGGCATCGGCACCATTGAGTTTGGCGTTGACGACGAAGCTAGAGGTCACCTGACGCAGGTCAGCGGTGATGCTGCCGTTGATCTGTCCGCCATAAATCTGGCCAGTCAGCGGGTTCAACTGCACAACTCCGTGATTGAGGTTGACGCCGGAGTGCACGTTGGTCAGCGTCGTCCGGTCGTAAATCAAAGAACCGACACTAATGGTGCCAGTGCCGGTTGCTGTGTCGAGGAAGCTCGGTTGCGGTGCGGGTGCAGCCTCGGCTGTGGGAACGAGAATCCATGAAGAAGACGCTTTCTTCGCCGGTGCAGGCTTGCTCGGTGGCATCAGCTTCTGCAACTCAAGGACATTTATCTTGTCAGCCGCGAGCGCGAAGGTGAGACGAGGCGCCTGGAAGTTGGCCATGCTGAGGTTGCCGGTTGCGTTGGTGGAGCCGACCGCGGCGTTGATGTTAGTCAGGTTGACGGAATTCTGCGTGAATTGCAGATTGACGTTGCGAACGGTGACCGGCTGAGTGAGCGACGGGGTCTTCAGCGTCGCATCCTGGATGGCGCCGGTACCGCTGAAGTTCATGGCATCCGTGTTCTTGACTGGCCCGGTGGCGTGCAAGTCGAGCGTGATGGCACCGCTTCCGCTCATGCCTTCAACCGCGCTTACGCCGTAGGCCTTGGCGATACTCAGTAGCTCATCGACCTTGGCATTCACCGTCTTGATCGTCGCATCCACCGTGGGAGACGGGCTCGTGTATTGCGCGATGGCCAGCTGTCCATTAAGTGTGGTCGCGCCAGACGTTGCAGTGAAGGGGCTGGAGCGGATGTCCTGCGGAGTCATCGTCAAATCGAGATTTGGCACCTTCACGGCTTGCGCGATGTCTTTGCCGGTGATCTCGAGGTTGCGGCCGTTGACTGTCCCGTTTAGCGCGAGGTTGTTCATCGCACCCTGCGCGTGAACGTTGGCACTCAGCTGTCCGGTGATTTTTGCGTTCGGGCTGAACGCCACACCGAACGCCGCGGCGAGCCGCGCGGCGTCTTCGATGGACGCTTCTTTCGCCGTGACATTGACGTCAGCCGTGCCGGGGGTTGTGTGTGTGTTCAGCGTGCCACTGACCGACAGCGGCGTCGAGCCCAGCTTCACATCGCCTTTCTTGATTTGGATGACATCCGTATTGAGGTTGTCGGCGACATCGAAGTCCGCTGTGATCGGGTATCCGACCTGCACGTTGTGAACGACGGCGTCGTTGATCTTCAGCGATCCCTTGGCCGCCATGTTTCCGCCGGAATTGACCAGGTCGGTCGAGCCGGAGAGCATCGCGTCACTGCCCTCCAGCGCGGAACTGTTGAGGAACTTTTGCGCACCGGCGACTGAGACTTCGTCGAGTTTTAGCTTTCCGTCAAACGGAGTGCTCAGCATCTGGGCCTGATTGATCGGCCCGACTTTGCCCTCCAGCGAGAGCGTCTCGGCTCCTTTGCCGGGAACGTGCGCTGCTACGTCAATCGAAAACTGTTTGTTAGGAGCGTAGTCCTTCACGGTCGCGTCGATGTGGTCGTATACCGCGCGTGGCTCGTGTTTTTGCAAGTCCGTGACAGCCACCTGTCCGTCAGTGATCTTGAGCTCGTCGAGAGCAAACGAGGAGTCCGAATTAGACGGTGCAGCCGCAGCGGGTTGGGTTGACGTGGGCGCCGCCTGCGCCGGGGCGGCTGTTGGGGTAGGCTGACCGATTCCGGAGAAATTCCAGATGCCGGCTTCATCTTTGATTAGCTCGATCTTGGGCTGTTTCAGCGTCAGACTACTGATTGCGATTGTCTTGCTGAGCAGGGGCAACAGCTTCACGCTGATGTCCATCTCGCCGACCTGCGCGAAGGGCAGGCTGCTGTGAAAGCGCGGGTCCTCGCCAATGGTGACGTTTTGCGCCTGCACGCGCAGGGGAAAGACCGCGAGCGACAGTGGACCAAATTGCACCGGGCGATGCAACCGGTCCTGCAACTGAGACTGGATTTCGCCGCGGTACTGGTTGATGTCGATGATGTGCGGCAACAGCAGCATCACCAGCACGAAAAGTACTACGACAGCGACAACGGCAATTACCAGCTTTCGCATAACGGCTCCTGTTCCGGTATGTTTCGCCCGGTCACCCCGGTGGTTACGAATGGACGCTTATTGTAATTAGAAACCCGCTCTGGTGCCGCAGATGCATCATTTCAGAGGTTGCGACGCAGGCCATGCACTTTCGGGGGGAGAAATTTTACCCTGCCAACTTCTGGGTTTCTCTGACGCGAAACGCTGCTGACAAACAGCATTGCGGGACATAGTGACCCGCTTAGGTCGCTTTGGGAAGAGGCGCTAGCTCTACGATGGCGCGTTCGACGGCTCGTCTTCTTCGGCGTGCATCAGGCCGAATTTTTTCAGCTTATAGCGCAGCGCGTCACGACTGATATCCAGCAGGCGAGCGGCGTGCGTCTGATTGTTGTTCGCTTGTGACATGGCCAGCTCGACCAGCGCGCGCTCGACTTCTTCCAGAGACGTGCCGCCCTCGGGAATAAAAAGCTTGGGCAGACTGCGGCCATCCGGCAGGGTCTCGCCGCCGCCGCCGCCGTTGCTCCCACCGGAAGACATTTCGAAGGCGGTATAGGCTGATTGTTGCTGGGCCACGGCAAAAGGCAGATAGTCAGGACGCAGCACGTCGCTGTCTTCGAGGATCATCGCGCGTTCAACCGCATTCTTCAACTCGCGGACATTTCCCGGCCAGTCGTACTTCAGGAGCAGCTTGCGCGTGTCGTCCGTAATGCCCTGCACTGACTTGCGGAATTTGCGGTTGTAACGGTCGATGAAGTATTCCACCAGCGGCAGGACGTCTTCTTTGCGATCACGCAGCGGAGGAAGAAAAATGGAGATGATGGCAAGGCGATAGTAGAGGTCCTGGCGAAAGCTGTTTTCGCGAACACCGCGTTCCAGGTCGCGATTGGATGCCGCGATCACGCGAACGTCGACCTGCATGTCACGCACGCCACCCACGCGGCGGATGATCTGGTCCTCGAGCACACGCAACAGTTTGGCCTGCAAGAGCGGCGACAGCTCGCCGATCTCATCGAGGAAGAGCGTGCCTCCGTCGGCGACTTCAAACAGGCCCTTCTTCATGGTCTTGGCGTCGGTAAAGGCGCCGCGCTCATGGCCGAAGAGTTCGGCTTCCATCAGCGTTTCTGGAATGGCGGAACAGTTGATGGCCACGAACGGCTTGTCTTGGCGACGGCTCTGGTAGTGGATCGTCTTGGCAATCAGGTCTTTGCCGGTGCCGCTCTCGCCCTGGATGAGGATCGTCGTGGCCTCGCTGACCGCGACCTTGTTGACGAAGCCCAATAGCTCCGACATCTTTGCCGAAACACCGACAACGTTGTGGTAGCCGGCGCGACGGCGTACCTCACCGCGCAGCGACTCGACCTCAGTGCGCAGACGGGTAGTTTCGAGAGCGTTCTTGACGGCGACCGCGAGCTCGTCGAAATCAAGTGGCTTGCCAACGAAGTCATAAGCGCCGAGCTTGAGGGCGGTCTTTACGTCGTCCAGTTGCGGGTCAGCGGTGATCATGATGACCGCGCGCGCGTCGTTGTTTTTCTTGATCTGTTCGAGGATGTCGATACCGCTGGCGTCAGGCAGACGCACGTCCAGCAGCACGAGGTCGGGGCACTCGTTATGCGCTACGCGAAGCGCAGCCGAGCCGTTGTCAGCCTCCAGAACGCGATATCCCCACTCTTCGCACTTTTGCCGGAGTGACCAACGAACCAGCTTCTCGTCGTCAACGATGAGAACCTTTTCCGAAGGCATTACGTACCACTAGCTTACTACGCTGCGCGGGAAGAGGCATGTCCGTGTACGCAGGCTTCCGCGTGGCTCGGCCACTGCAGGTATGGGTTGGGTTAGAACGGCTGTCCGGCCACGAACACTCATATTGGGTTTCGGACAAGTGGCTGGCTACGGACGACCGCCGCGGTGTCTATATTCAGTGACTTCCGTCGGCGGCTGAATTGCTGGAATTGATATGGGACTCGGCCCGCAGGAGTAGCTTCTATGGAATCTTTGCTTCAGGACCTACGCTTCACGACCCGCCAATTACTGAAGAACAAAAGCTTCACCCTGACGGCAATCCTCTCACTGGCTCTGGGAATCGGTGCCGCCACGGCAGTGTTCAGCGTCGTGTACGGCGTGCTGATCGACCCCTATCCCTACAAAGACGCCAAACGCATGGTGCACGTGGAATTGTTCGATAAAGACGGGCGCCAGATGGGATTGGTGTTCAACACCGGCGCGGAATTAAACGACCTGAAGCAAGCCAAGTGCGTGGACGAAATCTTCATGCAGGGCGGCAACACCGTGACCATGACCGGTAGCGGCCAGATTCCCGTCTCGGTGCAGTTGGGCGAGTACACACTCAACGTCTTCGAGTACATGGGAGTGCCGCCACTTTTGGGACGGCAATTCAACTCGGCCGATATCACCGACGGCAAAGCGTCACCGGTTGCGGTATTGGGTTATCTGTTCTGGAAGAAACAGTTCAATGCGAGCCGGGACGTTCTCGGCAAAACGATCGAGCTCGACCACAAGCTGTACACCATCATCGGAGTGGCCGCTCCCCGTTTCACTTGGGGAGACTCGGATGTGTACGTCCCTTACACTCCCACGGGCGACCCGAAGGATTATCGCAACAGTTTCATTAAGCTCAAGCCAGGCGTCACTTTGGAAGCAGCCAACGCCGAATTGCAGCCGATTGTTCTCAGCTTCAAAGACCGGGACCCCAAGGGTTATGCGCCGGTTGTCCGCACCAAGACCGTGACACTGAACGAACAGGTGCTCGGCCAGTTTTCCGGGACGCTGATGCTGCTGTTTGGCGCGGTGGTATTGCTTCTGGTCATCGGCTGCGCCAACGTTTCCATCCTCATGCTCGCTCGCGGCGCGGCACGCATGCACGAACTGGCATTGCGTTCTTCTGTAGGCGCATCACGCTGGCGCATCATGCGACAACTACTGACGGAGTCGGTGTTGCTATCGTTAACTGGCGCTGTGATTGGAGTGCTTCTGGCGTTCGGCGCGGTGAAGTGGATCGCGGCCGCCATGCCTTACTACTCGTTCCCGCACGAAGCGGCGATTCATGTCAGCATTCCGGTCTTGGCTTTCTCTGTCGTGATCGCAGTGATTACCGGCATTCTGTTCGGGATGTCTCCGGCACTGCAACTGTCTCGTCCAAACTTGAGTGAACTGATTCAGTCCGGCTCAACCCGGCATTCCGGTGGAGGCAGCGATCGCAAGACGCATCGCATGCTGATCGGTGGACAGGTGGCCTTGACACTGGTGTTGTTGACGATTGCGGGAGCGGCCACGCGAGCATTCCTCACCGCGTTTCGAGTACCGCTAGGATTCGATGTCGACAAAGTCACCAGCCTTAATCTGGTTTTGCCGCGGAAGTCTTACCCCGGCTGGACGGAGCGCGCCAACAAATACGAATCAGTGCGACAGGCGATCGCGTCAGCGCCGGGTGTTGAGCAGGTAACCATATCCTCAACCTGGCTGCCGCCGATGCAGGCGTACACCGTCAAAACCGAAATCGAAGGCAAACAGGAGCTAACGGGAATTCAATCGCAAGTAGTGCTGACGACTCCGGAGATGTTTGCCACGTTGGGGATTCCACTGGTTCAGGGTCGCGACTTCACTCAGGCGGAGATGATGCGCGGCGCGCACGTCGCGCTGGTGAACCAGGCATTCGTGCACAAGTTTCTGGGCAATGGCGATCCCCTTGGCAGTCATGTGAAAAGCCCCATGCTGAAGTTCGATCAGCAGGATTTCGTCTTCGGAGACGATAACGAAGGCTGGTTCGAAGTCATCGGGGTTGTGGCTGACGCGCGTAACAATGCCGGCTTCCGCAATGGCGGGGAAGATGCGACGGCCGTCAGCTCTCGAAACGGAAAGGGACTGCCGGCAGAGCCGGCCTTCTATATTCCGCACACCGTGGTGCTGACGCCCTACATGAACTTCCTGGTACGAACCAAAGGGGACGCGGCTGCCGCGGTCCATTCGGCGGAACAGAAAGTCCAAGCTTTGGACCCTGAGATTGCCATAGTCGATGAGCATCCCCTGACCTGGTACATGGACACCATGATCTGGGGGCAGCAACGCTTTATCGCCGCGCTATTCGGGGTCTTCTCGCTTTTGGGGCTAGTGCTCGCGGCTACCGGGCTCTATAGTGTCGTGTCGTACTCCGTCAGCCAGCGAAACCAGGAGATGGGCATCCGCATGGCGCTGGGAGCACAAAGGCTCGACATCGTCCGCCTGGTACTGCGCTCGGTAGCCGCCACCGTGGGCATCGGAATCGTTGTCGGACTCGTGGCCAGCATTGCACTCAACAAGGTTGTCTCGCACTGGGTCCTCAGCAGTTCTCGCGATCCGCTGACGCTGCTAGCTGTAGCTGTGATTCTGGCGGCGATTGCGCTCGTGGCCTGCCTGTTCCCGGCTCGGCGCGCCGCTTCATTAGACCCCATGAAGGCCCTGCGCACCGAGTAGGTACCGCGAGATCGACTGCATTTGACAAAGCTGGCGACTGTTGTCGCCAGCTATTAATGCGGTTCATCACATCACGGCGTTGCGGACCGCATCCGCGATTCAAAAATGCGGTAAAATCGGCCACCGTACACCAGTCGTCGCTTCAAATTTCACGGGT
>Ga0210383_10004842_pt1 | contig 11902 bp, 14 predicted proteins | sample IncBWC14OmetaG_FD_160072 | JGI IMG/M metagenome (GOLD analysis project Ga0210383, IMG submission 160072) | Forest soil microbial communities from Barre Woods Harvard Forest LTER site, Petersham, Massachusetts, United States - Inc-BW-C-14-O ...
CGCACCGGTGCAGATCATTGCTCCGAAAAACGGAGGCACTCTCCCGGAGTTGGCGACGAGCGCCAGCAACGCCTCCGCCGGGCTCCTTCTTCAGCAACAGACGATCCGGACCAGTGTCATTACTACCAATGAAGAGAAAGGACAACTAAGTCTGCCAGTTTCCCGAGGTCGGCCGCTCGGGAGACTGATCGGGGTTCTAGCCGTGGTTGCGGTGGCCGTAGCGGGTGTCTACGCGTGGAAGCAATTCCGGCGAGTCCCGCCGCCGCTGCAACCTCCTGCCATCAGTTCGACCGGAGTGCACCTCCCGGCGCGCCGTTCCGTCGCCGTTCTCGGCTTTCGCAACCTGTCCGGCCGTCCTGAAGAAGGCTGGCTGTCCACAGCCCTGGCGGAAATGTTGAGCACTGAACTGGAGGCCGGAGAAAAGCTGCGCCTGGTTTCGGGGGAAGACATCGAGCGCACCAAACTCGATCTTCCTCTGGCTGATGCTGACAGCCTCTCCGGAAGCACGCTGGCACGATTGCACAAGGACTTGAACAGCGACTTGATCGTCCTCGGCTCCTACACCGCTCTCGGCGAGAAGCCCGGCACTCGCATCCGTCTCGACCTGCGCCTGCAAGACACGGCCGCCGGGGAAACAGTGGCTGATGTCGCGGTGGTGGGAAGCGAGGCGGACTTGTTTGACATGGTGTCTCAGGCGGGTTCCCAGTTGCGCGAGAAGCTTGGCGTCGAAGCGGTTTCTCCGGTGGAGGCAGTCAGCATCCGCGCTTCCTTGCCTTCCAATCGTGATGCCGCCCGGCTTTATTCGGAGGGACTCGCCCGGTTGCGTGTGTTCGATGCCCTGACAGCTCGCGATCTTTTGCAGCGAGCCGTAACTCTTGAGCCGAAGTTTTCCCTGGCGCACTCCGCTCTGGCGGAAGCCTGGTTCCGGTTGGGCTACGACAAGAAGGCTCAACAGGAAGCGCGGCAGGCATATGAACTGTCCGCCAATCTTTCTCGCGGAGAAAAGTTGGCGGTGGAAGGCCGCTATCGCGCTATCGATCATGAACATGAGAAGGCGATCGAGGTATATCGCGCGCTGTTTACGCTGTTCCCCGACAATGTCGACTACGGTCTACGGCTGGCAGGGTCGCAGGTCAGCGGCAGCAAGGGGAATGATGCCCTGGCCACGGTCGAGTCACTGCGCAAGCTTGCGCCTCCAGCTTCTGAAGATCCGCGCATTGACTTGCAGGAGGCAGCGGCATGGGATTCGCTGAGCGAATTCAAGCAACAAGAACAGCCCCTGGCACGAGCGGCGGAGAAGGCAAAGGCGCAGGGAGCCCGTCTGGTGCTCGCGGAAGCGCGGGAAAACCAGTGCTGGCTATTCAGGTATTTTGGGCAGACCCAAAATGCGGTTGCAGCCTGCCGCGAGTCCAGGGACATTTTTGCTGCGGCCGGGGACCGGAAGAACGAAGCCAGGGCTGTGCGCGCCTGGGCGGATGCGATAAGTCTGACGGATGCACCCGAATCCATCCGTCTATATCAGCAGGCACAAATTCTTTTCCGCAGTGTTGGCTCGGAATTGGGAGTGGCAGAAGTGCTCAACAACCTTGGCGACGTCTATTATGTGCAGGGCGATCCCTCCACTGCCGAGAAAATGCAGCGCCAAGCCCTGGCCATTTATCGACTCACCGATCGCAAGAGGCAAGAGGCGGCGGTAACCGGGAACGTTGCTGGCGACCGAGTGGAGCAGGGGGATCTGCGCGGCGCGCTCAGGTTATATGAGGAGTCGCTGCAGCTCGACCCAGAGGACACGGGGATTGTCGCCGGCGTCGGTCTGAGCGTCGCAAACATTCACCAATTGCAGGGTGATCTTGCCGGCGCAAAGGATGGATACGAACAGGCCCTCGCTACCTTGCAGAAGAACGGCGATCACGGTTCCTCCGCTTATGCGATGTCGAATCTGGGAAGCGTGCTGCTCCAGGAGGCCGACTTTTTGGACGCCCGCAAGATGTACGAGCAGGCGTTGGCTTTACGAACCTCAGCAGGCGACAAGCTCAGCATTGCTGAAACTCAGCTCGGGCTTGCAGATTTATCGTTGGAAGAGGCGCGTTCTTCTGCCGAGCAGGAAGGGGCGATACGTCAAGCTCTCGAAGTTTTTCAGATACAAAAAGCTCGCGACGACGAAACCAGTGCCTGGTGCATCCTGGCCCGCGCGTTGCTCAAGGAGGGCAAAGTGCCGGCAGCTACAGAGGCGATTCAGCACGCCCGGTCCCTCGCGGCCGAGAGCCAGAATCCTGAAATCCGCTGGCGGACCGCGATCACTGCAGCCCGCATCGAGACCGCCGAAAAAAGTGCTGCGCACTCCGCTGCCGGGGGTGCGACACGGAAGGAATTGGGCGCAATCATCGCGAAGTCACGGGAATTGGGTTATCAGGGAATCGAGCTCGATGCTCGTCTGGCGCTCGCTGAAATCGAAGTAAAATCGGGGCAAGTGGCGGAAGGACGAGCGCATCTCACCGGGATCGAGGCCGATGCCAAGGCCAAAGGCTACAACCTTGTCGCCCGCAAAGCGGCCATCGCTCGCGGCTAAGATTTCCACTCAAACAAGGGAAACGGCCATGTGTTCTCGATTTCGCACTCAAATAGCGCTGGCGCTACTCGATAGAATGCTGGGCGACCCACACAGTGGGAGTAAGGCCAGTGACCGCCTCGATCCGTGGTGGTAACGTCACTGCGGACGAAGAGCTAGGAGTGAGATTCAGGACAACGGTTGGCTTGTAGTTTTTCTTTGGCTGATAGACAGGCTTCCAAGGCGGTCTCGCGGTAACCGTGCTTGCTTGCCGCAACAACAACGTGAAGATCTCCCGTTACATCATGAATCAGACGTTGGAGCGGAGCCAGCGGGATCGTGCTCATGGCGACCGCCTGCTGCTACTGAGCGGAGGATCTAGGCTCGCTGTTTTCTGGGTGAGAGCGAGGTTCATCTCTCTCGCCAGTTCCGTCAACTTCTCAGGATCTTGTTCCTTCAAGGCCAGGGCCGATAGTTGTTGCCATCGCTCAAAGTTCATAGACCATGATGAACCGCAAGGTGGAAGAATTCTGAGCACTACTGACCACTTCTGTGACGCCGAGCTTGCCGGGTGATGTCTGAGGCATCGTGAGCACAACAGCTCAGATTAAGTTGTCTCTGTCCTACATAATTAGTAAGTACACATCAGTTAGGACGGCCTGTGATAAAGCGAATAACAAGAAAGAGAAAACCGGATCTTAATCCTCACACCTTTCTTTCAACGATGGGGAAGGGCAGGGAGATGGTGTCGTTTGCAAAGAAGAGAAGGATCTTCACTCAAGGTGACTCCAGAGACGGCCTATTCTTTGTTCAAAGCGGGAAGGTGAAACTCAGCGTGGTATCGGAGAATGGGCGAGAAGCAACTCTTGGTATTTTAGGCGAGGGCGATTTCTTTGGAGAAGGTGGTCTCGCTGGTCAGCCTGTGCGTATGTCGTCGGCGACTGCGTTGACCGATTGCGTCCTGCTGCATATCCAGAGGAAGGCGATGATGCAGGCGATGAGCCGGGAAGCGAAATTATCGGTCATGTTTGTCAAATATTTATTAAAGAGGAACATCCGATATCAGGATGATCTGGTCGATCAACTTTTCAATTCCAGCGAAAAGAGGCTGGCGCGGGTTCTTCTTCTGACGGCACACTTCGGTACAGAAGGAGTGTCCGAAATGTCGGTTCCAAGATTAAGTCAGGAGATCCTGGCAGAGATGGTAGGAACGACGCGATCGCGGGTCAGTTTCTTCATGAACCGGTTCAGGAAGCTAGGCTTTATCAACTACGACTATGGCGATAATCTACACGTTCATAGTTCCCTCCTAAACGTTCTTCTTCGTGACGAAGATGGAACAACCGTAATTCCGGGAGACATTCAGACTGCCCGTAGAGGTTCGGAACCACCTCCAGAACCCGGCGAGGTCGCCGACAAAGACCGTGCTAGGAGACCACCCCTCCCCAGCCTTCTACAACACCGCAAGTGAATTGATTTTATCCACCTGGTTCTGGATTGGCTGGCATCCTCATCCGTGTGAACGCTGCGGAGATAGGGATCTACTTGGGACGGCGTACTCGATGCGACTCAAGCTTCTCTTTATGTTCTTCGATCCAAGCGTCGATCCGCTTCCGAATGCCGCCATCGTTGCAGTCCCGGCGAGCCTTCTCCAGTCTCTCAATCTCGGCTTTGATTGTCGCTACCTCTTCTGGTGATAGCACTTCGTTCTCCCACACGGGCTGGAGTATACGAAAAGCGGGTTGCGGTATCAACAACACTGTTTGGATGTTCACGATGTACTGGAACTACTGTATGGCTTGGAACATGAGGGCCGTAGCATTTTCCTTGATTGTGCCCACCCGCCGTCTAGAAGATCGCATTCGCCAGTTGTGTGCCGATGCCGTCGCAGCGTCAGCGTCAGCGTCTGATCTGGAGCCGGTCATCACGGAATTGAAAATTGTTCTTCACGAGCATACAAAGCGCCTGCGAAAACTAGCTGCCTCGAAAGTGGCATTGGCTATGGATCTGTCAGCCAGAGATCGGATCGACCATCCTCGGATTCGGCCTAAAACCTCCGAGTAGTCTGGCATTCGGTGTGAATATTTACTAGCGAAAGGAAACTATCGGCGATGGGCAATTCTGATCTTCCGTTGTCATGCATCATATGAGCACGGAGCCAACGATTCGCATCCGCGCAATTTTGAAATGATTGGCAGCAGTTGGCTCGCTAAGCGGTCCTTAGCTATGTAAGCGTCAACCATCTTCAATGTTTGCTCGGGAACATCTATCGCTCCAGAAAGCATGATGATTAGAGCTTGCGGCCTTAGCCGTCTCATGGCGATTGCAACTTCTCCTCCGTCCATCTCCGGCATGTAGTAATCCAAGATAAACGGTGTCAACTGAATTTAGGCAAGCCAGTTCCAATCCTTCGCGACCGCTCGGTGCGGTCAGGACGGCAAAGCCGAAAGATTCAAGGAAAGACTTTTCGCACTCCAGCACATCTTGACTATCGTCGATGCAAAGGAGCACAAGTCTCTGACGCATGTCATCCACCGAGAAGGGCACACCTCGCAGATTCTCGCACTGCGAAGCCGCGGAATATGTTCACTTTTGCACATCCTGTACCAAGACATCAAAAACAGCGAATCTTTTCTGACCGAACGCGAACAGGTGGAAGATTCTGGACTCGGGGCTGGCAAAGATGAGCCTGGGGGTGAGGATTACGCAGGATGAGGTCGACTGCCGAGTTGAATCCCACGCTGTCTCCGCTGACCTCGCACGAATCCTGGAGAAGGTCCTAAGAAAGACCGAACTCTACGGTGCGAGACGACCACCGAACTGAACCCCCGACGTATGAATTCAGGTTCTAGTCATTATTGGAAACAAGAGAATACAGGAACAACAGCATGCCGGAGGCGAAAAACAAACCCCCGACGACCGCGAAGGACATAAAGGAAAATGCATTATTCCAGCACAGGCTCAGCGCCTCAACAACCAAGCCACCGATCAGCAGAATCCCAGAAATTCGCAATGTACGCAGTATCACGCTCGCCTCCGTCTAGTCATTTCGTGGGTTTCCAAAACTTCACCTGTCCGAGCTTGTCAACCGGATGAAAAGTGTCATGGCAACCGCTCGTAGTACAAGAAAGTTTGTTCGACTTCAAATCGCTCATCATTGCGGTGTGCGTTGGACTCTCTTCGAAGGAGCGGGCCCCTGAGTGGCAGTGCAAGCACTCCCTGTTGTTGTAGGGGTGGTACAGCTGAATGGGATGCATCGGAGTTCCAAACCAATAGACATACACGTGGTGCAGGCCCTCCACCTTGGCTCGGATTGTGCCAAACATGGCGTAATCGGTATGGCAGGTGTAACAGGCTTTGTCCGCGGGAACCCGGTGATTCTGGAAGTGCGCCGCGGGAATGTAGGCCGGATCGTCTACATACAGACTTCGGCCGTAGGGCTCCATGATGTGGCAAGAGAGGCAGAACTGTGTCTGCTCAGATCGTTCCATGTGCTCTGATGCACCGACGCCCATTGTCACGATCGGCACGATGAAGAGGGCGATAAACGCAACGATCTTGCCCTCGCGCGAAGCAGTGATCGAAGGCCGAATCACAACCGCGAGGATCAGCAAGATGCTAGCGCCGATCAAAAGGAACACGAGAGTCTGGGGACCAGGCATTGAATAAATCCGACGCTATTTCTGTTTGCCCAGTTGCCGAACGTATGCCACCAGGTCCTTAATTTCCGAATCCTTCAGGCTCTTGCCATAGGCAGGCATTTTGTTCTTCCCCGTTGTGACGATTTTGATGAGATCGTCGTCGCTCATTTTCGTGACTTCGTCAGAGGCAAAATCATGCACTCCGAGCGCCTTGCCGGGGGCAGTTCCACCCTTGCCATCCGACCCGTGACAACCGGCACACTTCGCTTTGTATGTGGCCGCCGCACTTTGGGCATGCGCTGACAAAGACAGAGCAAAGACGACGGCGATGGCTGTCGCGGTCACGAACATCTGGATAGTGATTTTCTTCATTTCCTAGCCTCCTTATTGGGTACTACATTCCTGATTCTTCACGTGCCCGGATACTTACTCCGATGATTCCTTTGCACGTCCAGCTCAACTTGCTCGATCCGACCACAGTGAAGGTGTGTCGTGCATTTCGGCGTTTACTGTGGACTCTAACTTTCATTTCCGCGCGAACGTCAGAATGCGTAACGCAGCGACTCAGTCACCGAGTTCGAGTGAAAATAGCGTGGCGCCGTGGGCCCGACAAACGAACCCTCCCCGTACTGGTAATAATTCCAGCCCATAACCCACGCCAGTTTATGGCCAATGTCCACACTAAGGTTGGCCACCGGTTGCTGGTACTTGTACTGCAGCGTTCCGAGAGGCTGCAGTATGTTGAACTGCGGCACGCTGCCGTCCACACTGGTGATGCTGTACCCCAGGTTAGCCGTCAATCGCTTCGCAGGATTGAACCGGACGGTGGCCATTCCGAAATTAGTGTGGTTTGTGTAATACGAGTTGGCCATCAGAGGATTGGCCGGATCGTTCCCGCCACAGTTGTTGTTGTTCGCGCCGGACACGAAAGGTAGAGTCGCGCCCGCCGGAATCGTGTCGTTGAAGCAGATCACAGCATTCTGGATCACGCTGTTGAAGTTGTATGCCAGATCCACTCCGATGCGCTCACGCGGTACGAGCGATGCGGTGACTCCATAATTTTGGTTGTGTCCAACGTAATTGGTGAATGCGGCGCTATTCGAGTCCTGCAGAATGTTGACAGACCCGCCGATGACCGCCCATGGACGCGGTGTATACGTCGTCTGGAAGCGGTAGCGCGATTCCTTCCGCGGAGCTATCCGAACGATCACATTGTCGTTGTTCGTATGCTCGAAATCAAAATTCAAACGCAAGCCATGGACGGGCCGTGCCCAGAACCCAAAGAGCGCCGTGAACTCGTTAATATCGTAATGGTCTAGGTCTCCCGGCGCATAATCATTAAAGTGGTTGAATATCCGATTGCCATAGCGAAAACCGACGCGCCCTCCCAGTTTTTTCGAAACATCCCAGGCCAGTTCCATCTGATTCCTTTTCCAGGTCTGGTTGAAGGACGACAGCGTCAGCGTGTTGGTCCCCCCTGGGACCTCCGGAGTAGTGAGCGGCGTGCTCAGCAGCGTACACGGTGGCACCGCACAGCTATAGTCGAGTTCGTTGAAATTCCCATTCTCCGGAATGCGGTACGCCCAATAATAAAATTTCTCAATCAGCCGCAGATGTTCTGTGATGTGCAGCGTGCCCTCGGCATCGAGTACATTCGAAATCCGGTTCGCGCTGCCGCTGCCGGTGCCGTTGAAGACGAGGGTGTTGGTGCGCGTGAGCAGACCGGCGAAGTTCTCATCCATCGGAGTGCTCGAGACCGCCGAACTATAGGAGTAAGAAGCGACCAGGTCCAACCGCTGAATGTTATTGCTGTGCAAACTGAGCCGCTCCGTGGGCGTGGAAGTGCGAATCCGCTGGTTTCGCGAATAGCGGAAGTAAGCACTGCACGTGTCATTGGTCAGGACTCCGCCGACAATCAGACTCTGTTGCCCGGTCGGCACAGCACAAGGAAACTTGTTAGCCGTGTCGATCGACAGCCCCAACTCCACCGGAGTTCCGGTAGACAGCAGCGCCGGCGCAAAGGGAGCCAGTTGATAGTCCGTGTCTCCCTTGTAGTAATCGAAATATTGGTCGTAGCTGATAACCGTTCGCGGCGCGGCTCTCCAGTCCACACCGAAACGGTAAGAATTCATGGTCGTGTTCCAGCCTTGCAGCAGCAGAGCCTCCGTACCCTCATGCACACTGCTGTAAGAAGGTCCCGTCATATTATTGTGCGAAAAGCCGAGGCGAAAGCTCAGCCGGGACTGCGGCAGCAGCGTGAGGTCGACGTCGCTCATGCGCCGCGTCGTATCAAATAAGTGCGGAGAGTTTTCCGCCTGAATCGACGGTGTCGAACCACCAAGGGCGGGTGGAGGCCCGGGATTCAGTGGATTCGCCAGCAAATCGTAGTCGGAGAAGCTCTCGTCGCGGCGGAAACTGCCTTGCAGGTTGTACCACTTGTTCTTGTCCGCGCGCAGCCGCAGATAGTTATTGGGATCGCCCCCCCAACCCGAGCTGTTGAGATAGAGATTGTCAAAAAGAAATCCCGTGTGGTCCAGCGATTGCATCGAGAGTGTCTGGTCGAAAATCCTAGGCCCGGTCTGTTGATCCACCAGAGTGTCGTACATATCTCCGCTGCCGGTCACGTCCACGGACCGGTAGCCGATCTCGCCCGACGAGTGAATCAGATAACCGCCGCTGGTAACCCCTTCGGGCTCTCCGGACTGGACGGGCGGTGCGGGAGGTTTCGCACTAGGAGTCTGCGCGAAGAGTGTATCCGGTGACGACACCATCACGGCGCAAAGCAGCGCCACGAATACGATCGCGATTCGAACCTCGCCGCGCCCATCCTGCATGCCGAGTTTTCCTGGCAGCGCCAACGCTACTCCCTCACTTGAAAAACACATCGCTGAAGTTAGACCCATGAATCTGGGTGTGGCACATGGTGCAGGCCTGATACTTTGCCGACTGATTGTGTACGGGCCCGGCTGGCCCCTGGGTCGGGAAGGTATGGCACTGCAGGCACAGCATGTTCACCGGCATTACTTTGAGCAGCCGCGGATTAGTCGACCCATGAGGCGTATGGCAACTGACGCAGCCCTCAGTCTTCACCGGCACATGCTCGTAAACGAAAGGCCCCTGTTTGTCAGCATGGCACTTGTAGCAAACCGCATCCCCGCTAGGCAGCGTCCGCACCTGCCGCAAAATCGCCGTCCCGTGCGGGTTGTGGCAGTCATTGCATTGGATCAGCCCCTCATTCACCCGGTGGTGATAGGGTTTGGCAAAATCCGCCTTAGCCGAGATATGGCAGCCGTAGCACAACTGCGGCTGGCTCTGGACCAGCAGGTGCTCACTCTCCTTGGCGTGATGTGGAGAGTGGCAGTCCAGACACCCGACATCGCTGCCGGAGTGGGCGGATTCCCTGAAATGCGACTGCGCATGACTTTCGCCGTGGCAGCTCAGACAGCGAGTGCTGTTCTCCCGCCGCGAGTGATCCTCGAACACGTAGATCTTGGTTTTGTCCCCGCCGCCCGCCACGTGGTCCGCCCCCGGACCATGGCAGCCCTCACACCCTTGCTTCGAGGGCCCGCCCTCTTTATCGAGTGTCGTCTTCCAGTGCGGCGTCTTCTCCCACGAGTCATAAATTTCCTCGTGACAGAGGTTTTGCAGGTCTCCGCTCCCACGTACTTGGAGGCATCGGACGAAACGACACTGGCCACGGGTGGGGTCGGGGATTGCGGGCTCGCTGATTGAGCGCTCTTGTCGGCAACCGGCTTGCCAACCTGAGCAGGAGCCAAGGCAACGAAAAACAAAAGACACAAAACCGGTAACAGAAAAAATTGGGCGCACCTGGAGTTTGTCGATATCAGCATGAGCACGCCCGTATCGGCAGCACCGATAAACCCGCGATCAAGCAAGAGATCAATTCCGGATATCCACTCATTCCTTGAGCCGTCCTGTCCGAGACAACACAGATGGTCTCGAGTTGTGGCTTACGCACTTTCGCTGGACGTTGCCTTCTTCGCCGCCAGTTCCTCTGCCAGCTTGTAAGCACTCATGGAGTGCTCATGCGCCTGCCTGGTGAGTTTGTGAGCGGTCAGATGATCTCCCTTGGCACGGGCGACAGCGGCGGCGTGGGCGTGCACGACCAGGTTTTACGGCTAGTCGTTTGTGCATGCTCTGTCGTATCGTGTCGTCCTTATCGTGGCCGGTCCCACAACCTTTCTTCGAAGCGCGCCCCATGCTACGACGACTCGGACTGTCGCAACTGTTCAAAATTGCACACTGACAAAAAAATCAGTCCCACGCCTGTCCGCGCGGGGTTGTGGAGAATCCGTATCGATCAAGAGGTTGCACGAAAATGCGATGATTCACTACCGCTCCCTGTTTGAGGAACTGGTGCAGGTACCGGTTATTGTGGAGAGGAAAGAGGTGGCGTGATGGCGGAACTCAAGGAGAAAGCAACGACGAAACCAAGCACGGAAGGCAAGGCCGAGGGCAAGATCCACGAAGTGAAAGGGAAGATCAAGGAAGAGATCGGAAAAGTGACGAACGACTCGAACTTGGAAGTCTCAGGCGACGCGGAAAAGAAAGCCGACAAAGTTTCAACAATGGATCGGCCGCGCTGAAAAGGCAGATGGGGTATAAGAACGCATTACCACGGTACGCGCAACGCCCGAAGGCAGCAACAAAGAGTTTAATTGGAAAGTCTTCGTGGCGTCCGGAAAACAGCGGGCACGATGGGTGGGAACCGCATCATCTTTAACAACCAGTCAGATATTCTAAGGTGCGTTGAGTTCTACCCCAATGAGCTTGGCACCCATGAGGTGGCTGACCCTTCCCCAGAACAGCAGTAACTCAGCGCAGCGAAACACTATCACAAGCCAATGTGAGATGGAGATTAAACTGGGGGACTGTGTCGGCTTTCCTACTCACATTACGCAACACTGTACTCTACCGCACAGTCGGAGCTACAATGCCGGAAATGTGAGATTGATATGGCCGATTATCAGGATGAAAACTGGATCGCGCTCTACGGATTAGCCTTGGTCGAACTTGAGCACGCCAAGATGTCAGGCCGAATCGAAGCTGCCCAAGCTGCGATTGTGGCGCGGATCGAAACGCTTCAGCACATGCCCGGATTACACGCCGATGAACGTCTGGCTATCGGGGACGCCCTTTCCGGTCTTCGGGTTTTACAAGATGAGGAGCGACGGTACAACCAAGATCAAAAACGTCATGCCGTAGAAAACGCACTGGAGAAGCTGCGTTACATCGGTCCTTCAATCCTGAAGAAGCAGAACGAAGGCAACCCCGATTAGAGTATTGTGCCAAAATCCTGCCGGTGCTGGGGGTGTATGCTCTGGTGGGGATGGCGATTGGTCCTATCGCCGGACCAAGCGGGAATCGCCTTACCTCCCCCGCAACGCTGTCCCCACATTGACCTGACCATCTAGATGACGAAAAAACCCCCCGCTCAGATGTTGTTGAACGGGGTTCTGGAAGGTATACCTACCTCTTTCGGGTTGTCTTGTTCGTGAAACCGAAATCGTACAACGACCGCTCTACCGGGTCTGTTCAATATTGGACACTGAAATGGTCTGTTCAATATTGGACACTGAAATGGGCACCCGGCCGGAGCAACTCCTCACGGATGGCTTGTAGTTTTTCTTTGGCTGATAGACAGGCTTCCAAGGCGGTCTCGCGGTAAGCGTGCTTGCTTGCCGCAACAACA
>Ga0210383_10004844_pt1 | contig 11899 bp, 11 predicted proteins | sample IncBWC14OmetaG_FD_160072 | JGI IMG/M metagenome (GOLD analysis project Ga0210383, IMG submission 160072) | Forest soil microbial communities from Barre Woods Harvard Forest LTER site, Petersham, Massachusetts, United States - Inc-BW-C-14-O ...
TTCTACGTCGTCACATGGGAGATCATCTACTTCAACTTCCTCCACGGCTTCATGGACAGCTACTTCGCTCATCAAATCCAGAGGGTTCAATCCACACCCGGCACCCCCGAAGCCATCCAGGCCAAAGTCGCTGCCATCCGCCACTCGCAGCAGCTGTACGAGAATCCCTTCGTCAACGCTCTCTACACCTTCATTGAACCCTTCCCCGTCGGCCTGCTGATCACCCTTATCTCCGCCGCCATCCTCCGCAAGAAGCCCCAATCCCAGTCCGCTTCACTTCCGGCGACAGCTTGAGCAGCTTTGCGTTGAAGGGCACGAGCGGGATGGAGCCGCGGGTTCGTGCGCCCGTCCACATTCGAACAATATTTCGCGAAATCGAACACTCGCCGCCGAATTCGGCGATGGGAGAGGTGAGTTATCGCGATGATGCGAAGGCACTTGGCCGAATCGTAAGCGATGTGCCTACGTGGCCCGAAAATTGCGAATACTTAAAGGCGAAAAGACCTTCATGGAGGCATCTGATGCCGTACTTTGAACGGATTCGCGACGTAATCTCCGGGCCTTTCAGCGGAGATCTAATTCCTCAACGCATCACGGCGGGCTGGCAGATGGTATCGATTGAATGGCGGCGTGAGCGGCCCGACTCGGATACTCCCTCGGAGGGAGCGTTCCATGAGGAGATACCGTATGGTCTTCGCATCTCAGACGATTGTCAGAGGCTGGAGGTCGAGCCGACGGAGCATCAGATATTGATTCTGATGATGGAGATGATCGGCCAGGACTTTCCTTATTCGTCGATTGTGAGTGACCTGAATGAGAAGGGATTTCGGATGCGCGACGGAAAGCCGTGGAACCGCGTGGCGGTCTTTAATATGATGCCGCGGCTTATTGAGGCGGGGCCGCGGCTGTTTTCGAGTGAAGAGTGGAAGCGGCTGCAGGGGAGTCTGTCGCCGTCGAAGCATTCCTAAGCGGCGGGAAATACGAAAGACGGATCAGGGGCGGCGGGACGCGGGGCGGGCTTGCGCGGTGGATTCGCGGACGACCAGCTCGGGGTCGACCTTAATGGTGTCGGGCAGCTTCTCGTGGTTTAGTTTTTTGAGGAGCGAGCTGGCGGCGAGTGCGCCCATCTGATGAAGGGGCTGCCGGATAGTGGTGAGGCTGGGGACGATGTAGGAGGCTGCCTGAATGTCGTCGAAGCCGAGCACGGAGACATCGGCGGGAACCTTGAGTTCGGCGTCGTGAAGGGCGCGGATGCTGCCGATGGCGGAGACGTCGTTGAAGCAGAGGACCGCGGTGAAGTCTCTGCGGCGGAGCAGAAGCTGATGAATGCCGGGATAACCTAGCTCCGGTGTGTTGAGGTCGCGGTCGAGCTGGATGATGAGATCCGGCGGGACCTCGAGGGAGAGCGCGCGGGCGACCTGCATGATCGACTGCCAACGGCTTTGCGAGTCGGAGCTGAAGGGCTGGCCATGCATGTAGGCGATCTTGCGATGGCCGAGCCGGTAGAGGTGGCCGAGGGCAAGCTCGGCGGCGCGGTGATGGTCGAGGACGACATTGGTGAGACCGGGGAAGGCGGTGTGACCGGCGACGGAGACGGTGGGTGAGGGGATTGCTCCCTCCAACTGGGTGTCGATGGCGAGGATGCCGTCGACGCCGCGGGCTTGGAGAAGACGAGGGTACTCGGCGACTAGGTCTCTTCGGTGACGGTGGTGCGCGGTAAAGAAGAAGTAGCCTTCCTGCATGAGGACGTCTGCCGCTCCGCTAAGGACTTGCGAGTGATAGCCTTCGCCGAGTTCGGGAAGGAGGATGCCGATGGTCTGTGTCCTAAGGCCCTGGAGCGAGCGTGCAATGAGGCTGGGCTGGTAGCCGAACTGCTTCGCAGCCGCCTTTACCCTTTCGCGGGTGGCGGGCGGGATAGAGCGGCCGGGTGCGTTGTTCAAGACGAAGGAGACGGTTGCCGGACTGAGGTCCAGGTGTTCGGCGAGCATCTTGAGGCTGACACGGCGCGGAGTTGATGGGAGCGACGGCGGTTTTCTGGGCATTGGAGTTTAAGTCAGGAACCAGTCTAGCTGACGCGGGATTTCAGGTGTGCTTCGGCTAACGGGTAACTGGGACGCGAGTTTTGCGGATAAACGGTGTCTTTGGTTAGAGATGGCTGGGCCGGGGTCGAGGTTGGGCCAAGGTAGACGAGGTGCGGTGGGTCTGGATGTCCGGCCGGCGGATGGGTATACGAGATATTTATGGCGTTTCTATGAATTTTTTATGGCTCGACTGCTCCAATGAAGTAGTGCCAGGCGAATGGCCCGGGGCATTGGGCTGCTCAGACTGCCGGTGCCGGCGATTGAGAGCGCAGCGAATAGGAAGGCAAGACGATGTGGGATGTGGGATGTGTGGCCGTGAGCGTGCTGTTCTTTGCGATTGCGATTGCCTACGTCGCCGGGTGTGAGCGATTGGGTGCAAAGGAGCGGCCGCGATGATTGAGGTATGGTCCCTGGGCGCGGTGACTGCCGCGCTGTTTGTCTACCTGGTGTACGCGTTGCTGCGACCCGAAAAGTTTTAACGAATAGGACGTCTCGAACATGACAGCGAACGGCTGGTTTCAGATTTGCGTGTTTTTTTCCCTGATTCTTCTCTGCGCAAAACCCCTTGGGTTATATATGGTGCGCGTCTTTGAGCGCGAGCGCACCTGGGCGGATCGTTTTCTGCGGCCGGTGGAGCGGCTGATCTACCGGCTGACCGGAGTGGATGAGACGCGGGAGATGGAGTGGACGGAGTACGCCGTCCTGATGCTGATCTTCAGCCTGGTTTCGATGCTCGTGACGTATGCGATCGAACGGCTTCAGCATTCGTTGCCGCTCAATCCTCAGCATCTTCCCAACGTCGGCCCTGACCTGGCGCTGAATACGGCGGCATCGTTTACGACGAATACGAACTGGCAGGCTTACGTGCCGGAGTCCACGATGAGCTATCTGACGCAGATGCTCACGTTGGCGTATCACAACTTTTTCTCGGCCGCGGTTGGTATCGCGTTGGCCATCGCGCTGGTGCGGGGCATTTCGCGGAGGGAGTCGAAGACGCTGGGCAATTTTTGGGTGGATACGACACGGGCTTCGTTGTGGGTGCTGCTGCCTGGGTGCGTCATTTATGCGCTGCTGCTTGTCTCGCAGGGAGTTGTGCAGAACCTTAGGCCTTATGATCAGGCTCGGTTGCTGCAGGCGCAGGCGGTGTCGACGACGGGGGCGGATGGGAAGGTGGTGACGCAGCAGGTCACGACGCAGAGCATCGCGCAGGGGCCGGTGGCGTCGCAGGAAGCTATCAAGATGCTTGGCACGAACGGGGGCGGTTTTTTCAATACGAATAGCGCGCATCCGTTTGAAAACCCAACTCCGCTCAGCAACCTGATGCAGATGTTTTCGATCTTTTTGATTCCGGCGGCGCTGACGGTGACGCTGGGACGGATGACGCGGACGCCCAGGCATGGCTGGGCAGTGTTTGCGGCGATGGCGGCGCTGTTCTTTGTCGGTGTCTTTGTGGCGTACTACGCGGAGGCGCAGTCGAATCCGCTGCTGCATGGGGTGAATCAGCATGCTTCCGTAGTGCAGGCGGGCGGGAACATGGAGGGCAAAGAGGTGCGGTTCGGCATTGCGAACTCGGCCTTGTTTGCCACGGTGACGACGGACGCGAGCTGCGGTGCGGTGAATGGAATGCACGACTCGTTCATGCCGCTGGGTGGGTTGGTCCCGATGCTGAACATCATGCTGGGCGAGGTGATCTTTGGCGGAGTGGGCGCCGGACTCTACGGAATGCTGATCTTTGTTGTGTTGACGGTGTTCATTGCGGGCCTAATGGTCGGACGGACGCCGGAGTATCTCGGCAAAAAGATCGAATCGTACGACGTAAAGATGGCGATGCTGTACGTGCTCATCTTTCCGCTCTCCATCCTGGGCTTCACAGCAGTCTCGCTCATGACGCCGAACCTCGGTCTCCCCGGCATTACGAATCCCGGTCCACACGGCCTTTCTCAGATTCTCTACGCGTTCACGTCGGCCACCGGAAATAACGGCTCTGCCTTCGGCGGAATCAACGCGAATACGCACTGGTACAACTTCTCGTTGGCGGCAGCGATGTTGATCGGGCGATTCCTGATGGTCGTTCCGATGCTGGCGATGGCGGGAAATCTTGCGCGGAAGAAACTGGTGCCGCCCTCTCCGGGGACCTTTCCAGTGCATATACCGCTATTCACTGTGCTGCTGGTTGGCGTGATTCTTATTGTCGGCGCTCTGACGTTTTTCCCGGCGGTTTCGCTTGGGCCGATTCTCGAACACCTGTTGCTGCATGCAGGTAAAAGTTTTTAGTTGATTAGGAAAGCTGAATCATGTCACCTACACGCAAACGTTCCCTTTGGGATGCACAAATTGTAAGACGCGCTTCTGTCGATGCGCTGGTCAAGCTGAACCCGCGCACGATGATGAAGAACCCTGTCATGTTCGTGGTGGAGATCGGCAGCGTTATCACGTCGATTTATCTTCTGCGCGATATTAAATTGCATCCCGACGCGTTCCGCTTCGATTTGCAGATTACGCTGTGGCTTTGGTTTACGGTGCTGTTTGCCAACTTCGCTGAGGCGATGGCGGAGGGCCGCGGGAAGGCTCAGGCGGATGCGTTGCGGCGCGCGAAGTCGGAGACCAGCGCTGTGCGGCTTCTTGCCAACGGCAGCACGGAGACGGTTGCCAGTTCCGTTCTGCGATCCGGGGATCTGGTGATGGTTATTGCCGGGAGCATGATTCCGGGTGATGGCGAGGTGATTGAAGGCGTTGCTTCTGTGGATGAGTCGGCGATTACGGGTGAGTCGGCGCCGGTGATTCGGGAGGCTGGTGGAGACCGTTCGGCGGTGACGGGCGGGACGCGCGTGCTGTCGGACCAGATCAAGGTGAAGATTACGTCGAATCCAGGCGAGACGTTTCTGGATCGCATGATTGCGCTGGTCGAGGGCGCTGAGCGGCAGAAGACTCCGAATGAGATCGCGCTGAACATTCTGTTGGCGGGATTGACGATCATCTTCCTGCTGGCTGTCGTGACGCTGCAGCCGATGGCGATCTACTCGAGCGCTCCGCAGACGGTGTTTGTGCTGATCTCGCTGCTGGTGTGCCTGATTCCGACGACGATTGGCGGATTGCTGTCGGCGATTGGGATTGCGGGAATGGACCGGCTGGTGCAGCACAACGTGCTGGCGATGTCGGGACGCGCGGTGGAGGCGGCTGGCGATGTGAATACGTTGCTGCTGGATAAGACGGGCACGATTACGCTCGGCAATCGTCAGGCTGCGGAGTTCATTCCTGCTCCGGGAGTGAGCAAGGACCAGCTTGCCGATGCGGCGCAACTATCTTCGCTGCCGGATGAGACGCCGGAGGGCCGCAGCATTGTGGTTCTGGCGAAGGAGATGTATGGACTTCGCGGGCGCGAGTTGAGTGAGATGCAGGCGGAGTTTGTGCCGTTCAGCGCGGTGACGCGGATGTCGGGCGTGAACCTGGATGGACGCGTGATTCGCAAGGGTTCAACGGATGCCATTGCAGGGTTCCTGAAGGAGAATGGCGGAGTTTTGCCGGAGGAGGTGCGCGCCGCGGTGGAGGTAGTAGCACGGAGTGGTGGTACCCCACTGGTTGTGGCGGAGAACCGGCAGGCGCTGGGCGTGATTCACCTGAAGGATGTGGTGAAGGGTGGAATGCGGGAGCGGTTTGCGCAGCTTCGGTCGATGGGCATCCGGACGATCATGATAACCGGCGACAATCCGCTGACGGCGGCGGCGATCGCGCGCGAGGCGGGTGTTGATGATTTTCTCGCGGAGGCGAAGCCGAAGGACAAGATGGACTTGATTCGTCGCGAGCAGGGCGAGGGCAAGCTCGTGGCGATGACGGGCGATGGGACGAACGATGCTCCCGCGCTGGCGCAGGCGGATGTGGGTGTCGCGATGAACACGGGCACACAGGCGGCGAAAGAGGCGGGCAATATGGTCGACCTCGACTCGAACCCGACGAAGCTGATTGAGATTGTCGAGATTGGGAAGCAGTTGCTGATGACTCGTGGCGCGCTGACGACGTTTTCGATTGCGAATGATGTGGCGAAGTACTTTGCGATTATTCCTGCGATGTTCGCGGCTACGTTTCCGGTGCTGAATGCGCTGAACGTAATGCACCTGAAGACTCCGCAGTCGGCAATTCTTTCGGCGGTGATCTTCAATGCGCTGATCATTATCGGGCTGATTCCTCTGGCGCTTCGTGGAGTGGGCTACAAGGCGATGTCGGCGGAGGCGCTGCTGCGACGCAATTTGCTGCTGTATGGAGTTGGCGGGCTGATCGCTCCGTTTGTTGGCATCAAGCTTATCGACATGGTGATTACGGCCATTCATCTGGCCTGAGGGATTTTTTTATGATGCGTAATTTGATCGTTGCTATTCGCTTTACGGTTGTGACCACGGTGATCTTCGGGTTGATGTATCCGCTGGTGGTTACGGGACTGGCCCAGGTTCTGTTTCACGACAAGGCCAACGGGCAGTTGCTGTATCAAAACGGCGAGTTGGTGGGTTCGCGGATTATCGGTCAGAGTTTTACGGGTCCGCAGTACTTTCACTCGCGGCCTTCAGCGGCAGGGAATGGATATGATGCTGCGAACTCGAGCGGGTCGAACTATGGACCGACGAATAAGAAGCTGATCGATCGCGTGGCGGGAGATGTTTCGGCGCTGCAGGTGGATCATCCGGGCGAGGATGTGCCGGTCGACCTGGTGACGGCTTCGGGTTCGGGACTGGATCCGCATATCAGTCCGGCGGGGGCGGAGTTCCAGGTGGCGCGTGTGGCGCGGGAGAGGCATATGTCGGAAGACGCCGTGCGGAAGCTGGTGGCGGGGCATACGGAGGGGCGGCAGTTAGGGTTTCTGGGTGAGCCTCGGGTGAATGTGCTGCTGCTGAATATGGATTTGGATCGGGCGGCAGCGGGGCGATGAGCTGATCGTGCCCCTGGGGAGCCGGGTTGCGCGGATGAGAGCGTGAAAAACTTTTCTTGCCGGGTGGGTTTGAACCTATACTGGCCCATCCCACTGATCGTGTGGTGGCATTCTGGGAGCTCTCCGATCTCATTTCACTGACCGGGTGCCCTATTGGCAAGCAATCGCGATTGCGAACCCGTAAACGTTTTGTTGAGGAGTAAGCCTTGCTTCGCCGGCTCTCCCCCCGCTTGCCTCTGCATTCTGGGCGCTCTTTGCGTTCTCGCGCCACTCGCGCGCTCCCAGGAGAAGGAGACCTCGGCCTTACCGGATAGTCCGTCGGCGCCGAACACCGTAGCGGCAACAGACAGCCCGCCGGCGACGGATACCACCCTTACAACGCCGAAGAAGATTCCCAGCAAGCAGCCAGTGGAAAGCGAGATTTCTGTGTCGGGCATGATTCCGTATGGCGACTATCGTTTGTATAGCGCTACGGTACGCTGTGATGCCTGGACTGTGGCGGTGGAGTACGACCGCCATAGCTGGGGCTACTTCCTCAAATCACAGTTCGATTATGTGGTGGAGGTTATTCCCGTTCTGCTTCTGAGCGAACCGGCCAAATCTGATTTTTGGGGTAATCCGATGAGCCCCTATCAGCAGTTGGTGCCTGGAGTGTCGATTTCGCCGTTCGGCTTTCGCCTGCTGTGGCGGAGGAACAGGGCGGTCAGGCCCTACGTGACCGGGAAGCTAGGAGCTGCAGTTTTTACGCAGAAGATCCTCTCGCCTGCCGCGAGCTATGCGAATTTCAATGTTCAGGCTGATTTCGGCATTCTGTTCAAATTGACGGAACGGGTTGACCTGCGCGTCGACCCATTTGTGTTTTTTCATGTTTCGAACGGCTACCTGGCGGCGAGTAATCCGGGAATGGATGAACTGGCTTCGAAGATCGGGATCAACTACCGTCTTGGGAAAAAGGGTCTTGGCCGATAGAGGGTGAGACCACTGCTAGCGATTCATTTTGTGCCAGTCTTCGGCGGTTAGCTCCCAGTGTTCTGTGGGAAGGCGGCCGGAGACGTAGTCGTCTTCGGTGTGGGCGACGCAGCGCATTCCTTCGCGTACCGAGATGGCGCGTGAGGCTGCGTTCTCGCTTGCCTTTTTCGTGTGCAGGATGGGCTGTTTCAGATCTTCGAACCAGAAGCGGTTAACGGCCTCGACGGCCTCGGTCATGAGGCCTTGTCTCTGCCAGGGCAACGCGATCCAGAAGCCGCGATTGACGGGGCCGGGGAGGACGAGGCAGATGGAGCCGATGATCTTTTTCCCGGGGTCGTTTTTGAGGCGAAGCATCCAGTGGTATTCTTCGCCGCGTTCGATGGCGGGTAAAGCGGATTCGAGGTAGTAGGTGCGAACGCCGTCCGGAGGAAAGGGCCAAGGCACGCGTGCGTTGAGATGGCGGACGATCTCCCAGTGGACGAAGAGGGGTTGGACTTCTTCGGCATCTTCGAGTTGCAATGGCGCGAGCAGGAGACGTGGAGTCTCAAGCACGGGCGTGGGCATTTAGCGGCCGTGGGCTTCGAGGTATTTTTCGACTTCGAGGGCGGCCATGCAGCCTGAGCCGGCGGCGGTGATGGCCTGGCGGTAACGGCGGTCCTGGATGTCTCCGCAGGCGAAGACGCCGGGGATGATTTCGCCGTTGAGCGTGGTGAAGACGTTGTTCTTGGTGAGGATGTAGCCGTCGGGGTCGAGGTCGAGCATGCCCTGGAAGGCCTTGGCGTTGGGGATGTGGCCGATGGCCAGGAACATGAAGGCTACGGGAAGGACATACTCGTCACCGGAGGCGCGATTTTTCAGGCGGAGGCCTTTGACGTCCTTGTCTTCGACGCCGAGGACTTCTTCGACGGTGGTGTTGGTGACGAACTTGATCTGCGGGTGGGCCATGGCGCGGTCGAGCATGATCTTCGAGGCGCGGAAGTTTTCAGTCCGGTTGATGATGGTGACCTTGGTGGCGAAGCGCGTGAGGAAGAGAGCTTCTTCCATGGCGGAGTCGCCGCCGCCGATGACGGCGATCTCTTTACCGGAGGAGAAGAAGCCGTCGCAGGTGGCGCAGGAGGTGACGCCGTGGCCGATGAGGGCTTGCTCGGAGGGGAGATTGAGCCAGCGCGCAGACGCCCCTGAGGCGATGATGAGGGTCCGGGTGTGGATGGTCTCTTTCCCAAGGTGAAGTTCGAAGGGGCGCTTGGTGAGATCGATGGAGGAGAGGTGAGACATTTTAAGCTCGGCGCCGAAGCGGACGGCCTGCTTCTTCATGTTCTCGATGAGTTCCGGGCCCTGGATGCCTTCGGGCCAGCCGGGAAAGTTTTCGACGAGGGTGGTGATGGAGAGTTGGCCGCCGGGCTCGTGGCCTTCGAGGACAAGGGGTTTAAGGTTGGCGCGTGCAGCGTAGATGGCAGCGGTGAGGCCGGAGCATCCGGAGCCGAGGATGACGGTGTCGCGTGTCGTATTTTCAGGCATAGGAACCACTTTAGTGTAAATGCGCGGCGGAGGAAAAAGATGCAATTGGGGGATTGGTGCAAGAATTGAAGCTATGGCAAATCTAACCTTGGTCTATGGAATGAGGCTGTTACCGGCAGATGAGGTAGCGGCAGTGGGCGATGCGCCCGTTACATTGAAGAACGGCAATCAGGCGCAGGTGACGATGCATGTGCTGGAGGGAAGCCGCGAACAGATTGAGACGCAGCTGAGGTTGAGCCTGGATGCGTTTTTTGATTTTTATCCAGAGATATAGGCGGCTGCGTTCGGCTGGGCTGGGCAGCTCGTGTACGGAATCGGGTCAGTGCTCTTTGCCGTGTCTCTTCCTGACGAAAGGAGTGAGAGAGCGGAGGAGAGATGAGCCGGTTGGTGAGGATGTCTTTTGGGCTGCGGATTGTGGCGGTGGCGGGTGTGCTGGCGGCTGGTGTGGCGTGTGGGCAGACGGCGTCTGCGCCTGAGACGGTGGTGGATGTTCTGCATGATTTTTCGGACCGGGCTGCGGTGATCTTTGCCGGGCAGGTGTTGGCAGTGCGGCGGCCGGGAACGGGTGTGGTGGAGGTGGAGTTTCGAGTAGATGAGGCGGTTCGTGGGTGTTCAGCGGGGATGCCTTATGTGTTGCGGGAGTGGGATGGGTTGTGGGCTGGCGGCGTTCAGAGGTACAGGGTGGGACAGAGGTTGTTGATGCTGCTGCATGCGCCGAGTGCAGCGGGGATGAGTTCGCCGGTTGGTGGGTTGGATGGGGCGATTCCGATTCGGCAGGGGAGTGCAGTGACGGAGAGCGCTGGGGCGGTGCAGCCTCCTTATGTGGATCTGCGGTGGCTGGGGGCCCGGGTGCCGCGTGCGGTTGTTTATGCTGCTCAGCCGGCAAAGCGAGTTGGTGGGGGTGCGCGGGCTGAGGTTGCGGCGGCTGGCGGGAGTGTGGGCGTTGCTCCGATTGTTGTGACGGGGAGTGGGGAGCAGTCTTCGGTGCCTTCGCAGCAGGCTTCGGTGGATGCGGTTGTGGGGATGTTGATGGGATGGCAGAGGGCGCAACATGGCGCGCCGTGAGGTTTCTTGGTGGTTGCGGTGTGGTTTTTTTGTGGTGGCGTGGTGGTTTTTTGCTGGTGCGGAGATGGTGGCGGGAGGGCCGCGGTGGGTTACCGGGCCTCCGTACTTTACGCAGGCCGGGACGCCTGTCGTTTGGTATACGAACACGCCGCTCTACTTCACCGACCCTGGGGAGTTGAGTGCGAGTGTGAATCATGCTGCCGCGGATGCTCTGGTGGCGGCCGCGGCGAATGTTTGGAATGTGCCTACGGCGAATTTGGTGCTGGCAAAGGGAGGGACGCTGGCGGAGCATGTGAGTGGGGCGAATACGTTTCTGGGGCCCTCGGGGGTGATGTTTCCGGCGGATGTGGCTAGCGGGAACTATCAGGCGGTGCAGATTGCGGTGATCTATGACGCGGATGGGTCGGTTACGGATTTGTTGTTGGGGAATGGGGCAAGCGATCCGACGAGCTGTCTGCAGAATGGGGTGACGGAGAGCGTGGACTCGATTGTGCCGGCGGGGTACATCGAGCATGCGGTGCTGGTGCTGAATGGGCGGTGTACGGGGAGCGATCCGGAACAGCAGACTCAGCTGCAGTATCAGTTGATGCGGGCATTTGGGCGAGTGCTGGGGCTGGGGTGGTCGCAGACCAACGACAACGTGTTTACGGGGAGTCCGCAGGCGACTTTTAGCCAGGCGATGAACTGGCCGGTGATGCATCCGATCGACATTATTTGCGGGAGATATACGTACCAGTGCATGCCGCAGCCGTTTGTGCTGAGGCCGGATGATCTTTCGGCGCTGGCTGAGCTCTATTTCATTGATCGAGGACAGGCGGGACCGGGAAAGACGGATAGTCTGCTGAGAGCGAATCTGCTCTATGGGTTGGTGCTGTTCCCGGGCGGCCAGGGGATGCAGGGAGTGAACGTTGAGTTGCGGCGTTGGGAAGTGTTCACCACTTCAGCGGATATTGAGGACTGGTACACAGCGTCTTCGGTGTCTGGGTTTCTGTTTCGGCAGTCAAACGGCAATCCCGTGACGGGTGCTGACACTTCGTTTGCGGCAAGCCTGGGGATGCAGGGACAGGACCACGAGGGGTGGTACCAGATTGAGCGGGTTCCGATGCTGCCGGGCGATTGGCAGAACGTGATTCTGGAGACGGAGCCGATCAATCCGCTGTACACGGGGGCCTACGCGGTGGGGCCGTATGTCGGAAATACGGTGGAGCCATCGGGGAGCGATCCCGCTGAGCTGGTGCAGGTCGTTCCGAGCTATGCGCAGGTATTGTGGGGTGTTGATCCGATTGGGGCGGCGAGTGGATGCAATACTGCCGGGGATGGGACGGAGGGTTCTCCGGCGGCGGTAAAG
>Ga0210383_10004845_pt1 | contig 11898 bp, 12 predicted proteins | sample IncBWC14OmetaG_FD_160072 | JGI IMG/M metagenome (GOLD analysis project Ga0210383, IMG submission 160072) | Forest soil microbial communities from Barre Woods Harvard Forest LTER site, Petersham, Massachusetts, United States - Inc-BW-C-14-O ...
TGAGGAAAGATCCAGGTCAGCGGGAAGCGTTCGCCGCGGACGGTCCTATGAGGCGAGCCCTGCCTCGTTGAGTACCTGTTGCCGGGCCGAGTTGGCGGCGTTCTGCACGGTCTCGGGCGAGGGAACCCCGGATGGCAATTGGTTGAACAACTGGCTCAGCCCGGCTGCCGCAGCCTCCGCGCGAGGTGTCCACCGGGTGATCCAGCGCCGCAGAACGTCCCGGTTGGCGGCCCGCTGTTCGATCGCGTACCTGGCGAGCGCGAGGCTCCAGCGGGTACAGCGGTCGGCGTCGGCGGCGAGATTGCCGAGCAGCAGCCAGGTCAGGTCGTCGTTATTGTCCCGGGCGGCGTTCGCGAGTTGCCTGATAAGGACCTGGTCCAGGGTGGGACGCAGCACCAGGTTCATCGCCGTGAAACACTCGCCCCAGTCGTAGGCGGTCAGCAGCTTCTCCAGCGCTTCCCTGGCCGGCTGCCAGGCCTCGTTCCGCTCCCACACGGCCCGTTCGGTGCTGCCGATCGATGAGCTGGTCGCGTCGGCGAGCTCCCGCGTCCGGTAGGCCACCAGCGACACCCGGCGCAGCAGGTCCCCGGCCCCGAACACGGCGCAGTTGGATATATAGGACGCAGGTGCCATCTGGCCCAGGTAGGCGGTACACATCTGCAGTGCGTGCACCGGGAACCGGGTAGGCGTGAACAAGGTCGCGAGGCACTCCACCCACGGCTGGGGCAGCGAGGCATCGTGCCCGGCAGAGCCGTACTCATCCAGGATCCGCTCGACGGCGGTTTCCTGTTCGTCCTGCATCGTCACGTACTTGCGGTAAATCATCTGGTCCGGATCGCGGAAGCCGCGCCAGTCATCGGCCTGCAGCGGCGACTTGTCCCGATAGGTCAAAAACCACATGTTCGCCGGAGTGGTGGGGTTCGACTCCAGTGCCGAGGTGCGATTGGGGCGGGTGGTGTAGTTGAGATTGTGCGTGACGATCTCGTACTCGCTGGGAATGCGCCCGAGCTGCCCCAGCGAGCTCCAGGTCTTCAGCCCCCGCTGCGGGCGCGGCGGGCGGCCCTCGGTCACGTCGGCTCCTCGGCTGGTCCGGACGCTGCTGGTCCGGACGCTGCTGGTCCGGACGCTGCTGGTCCGGAGGCCGCTGGTCCGCCGGATACGGGGTTTCCCCGCTTGAGCCGCCACCGGACCTCTTCCGAGGTCATCTCGATGCGCCCGGCGAAGGCGGACATCAGCCCCTCGAGCTGGCGCATCGCGAACTCACGCCCGAGATGCCGCTCGATGGACTCGCGGGTGACCCGCAGCTCGCCGTCCGCGCTGACCCGGGTGTATGCGCCCCGGTCGACGACGGTGACCTCCTGGCCGGGGTTATCGTCCACGATGGCGGCGACGATGCCGTCCACGTCGTCGGACATGCGCAGGACCGGGCCTACGGACTTGCTCATTGCTCGGCCCAGCCGACGGTCACTACGTCCAACGCCGAGATGCCGGACTCGGCCACGGTGATGCCGCCGGGGACAACCGTGCCTGCGTGGCGGACCACCAGGCCGGCGTCCCGCGGGGCGACCCGCCTGCCCACCACCTGGGCGGCGACCTTGCGGGCGGCCTCCTCGACGGTGTCGGTGTCCAGCACGACCACGAGCTGAGTGACGAAGTCGTCCTCGAACAGGGCGTTGACCGGCACGGGCCGCGCGCCGGGCGGAGGTGGCGCGATCTGCTCGGGCGGCATACCAGGCGTCGTGGTCTCGTGAGGCCTTCCGGGCCGGTCCCGCGGGCTTCGAGTGCGCGCATAGGGCTTGGCCCATCGGTAGTCGTAGGCGTCATCACCCATGACGTCCGGGGTGAGGCCCATCCAGGTCAGGATTCCCTCCACTGTCGGCGGCTGGATCTCGCCGCCGAGCAGTCGCTCGATCACCGTCCGGTCATACAGGGTGTCCCGGTCCTCCCACCAGATCTGCCTGCACGGCCGCGAGCAGAAGTGGTAGGTGTTGCCGTTATACCTGACCGGGTAACTGCGCACCGGGAACTTCTCGTTGTGCGGTGAACCCGCGGTGCCGATGGGCAAGTGGCACATATTGCACAGCCACGGCAGTGTCTCCGGCAGGGTGAGCTCCATCCGGTTGTCGTTGATGTTGTCGATGATCACATCCCAGATAGCGCCGAACTGCTCTTCCCATTGCGGGTACTTCTCGTGGAGCCATTCACGTTCGTCAGGGGAGATCCCGCCCTGCGGGTTCCACCACACGGTCGGGCGCCAGTACCAGACGCCGAGGTGCAGTGAGTGGTGCCAGGTGTCCAGCCCGGCCATGAACTCGTCCCAGTACCAGGGCTTTTTCAGTCCGTAGTCGCTGATCTGGTCGAGGAACTGCCCGGCGATCCATTCCTGCATGAACTCCTTGTAGGACTGCTTACGCATCGGCAGAGGCGTGTAGTAGTCCATGCCCGGGCCGGTCAGGATGGAGAACAGCCGCGCAGACACCCAGAAGGTCTTGTCGATGATCCACTGGGCGCGGCGCGGATCGTGCTCGACGAGGATCTCCAGGGTGGGGCCGCCCTGCTGAGAGTGCCGTGCCTCATCGGTCTGGATCGACGAGATCATGTTGGCGAAGTTGATGTCGCCGGATTCCAGCGCGTCCGCGGCCAGCGCGACGAACTGGAGATTGGTGAACCCGGTCTCGAACGTGAACGGCAGCTGGATCGCGACGTCAACCACGTTCGGGTTCATCATCATGCCGTCGAAGGTGGCCCGGGCCGCGATGATGCCCCACTGGTTGGTCTGGTACGCCTTATGCGCCCAGTCGTACTGCGGATCCTTGCCGAGCAGCCCATGCGGGAAGTACAGGCTGATCTGGGTATGACGGGTCTCGTCCAGAGCTCCGAAGATCGCCATGTTGCGCCAGGCCGGCGACAGGCCGAAACGCGCCATCCGCAGCTCCGCGTACATGGCCAGGTCCTCGACGAGGGCGACCGCGCCGAAATGCTCCTTGGCCACCGACTTCCAGCCCTCGTCCAGCTGGTCGAAGACCCGGGATTTCTGCAGCACCGCCTTCACCGAGTAGGCGCCGGTCTCCTTCTCTCGCTGGGTCGCCACGTACTCGGGATAGGTCACCTTGTAGGGCTCGTCCCACTTCGCCCAGACCTCACGGGGAATCTTTCCCGGCCCAGACATCCACTCCGGGAACACCGCCTCGTAGTCCACGTAGGACAGTTCCCAGTCGAGGTCGCGTGCGATGTCATACCATTTTTCGCGCGCCATGCGTGCCATGGTCTCCTCCTGCTGGGGTTAATCGACCTCCAGGCAGCCCAGTTGCTTCCTCCAGCCCACGTTGTCCCAGTAGGCGACGATGTCATCGATCAACCCGTCGCCGGTCACATGGAACAAGAACAGATGCGGTGTCTGGTAGCGGCCGCCGGTGCACGCGATAGTGCCGAAGTCCTTAGCCTGCGTCCCGCCGATGCCGACCTCCGCGGCGACATTGCCGTCTGTGTCGGCGCGCAGGCTAGTCACGGCGTTGGCCAGATCGGGGAATGCGTCAATCAAAGCTGTCCAGATCACCTTGCCGACGGTGCGCACCTTGCCTTCGCCGTACAGTACCCGCTGGCGGCCCCACACCTCGAACGGCACGTAGCGGAAGCCGGCGTCATCCGTGCACAGGTCAACCATGCCCTCGACATCGTGCGCCCGATAGGCGGCAAAGAACTCGCGGACCGTCGCCACAGCGCTGTCTTCGCGAGGTACCGTGCCGGTGCCGACCCGGAATGCCCCGGTAGTCATCGCCACCTCACCCCGCCGTGATCGTGACCTTATCGAGCCGTTTGACGCCGAGCCGGCGATAGAGCTGGTTCTGGTCCCAGTACGCGATGACAGCGCTGATCCGGTCGTCCGGCGTGACCATCAGCATCCAGGCCTGGTCCAGATCGACATGTTTCTCCTGGTTGGCCACGGCGAGGAAAGCGTCGGCCTGGGTGCCGTCGATGGTGATCTCGGCCACCGCGGTGTTGTCGCCGGTCACGAACAGCCGCCGCACGCGCACCAGCAGGTCCGGGAAGGACCTGGACAGCTCGCGCAGATAGGACGCACCGTCGGCCGCCATCGGGCCGTGCCGGTTCAGCGGGACCAGGGACACGGTGGCGTCCGGCGTCATCAGGCCCAGGATCTCGTCCACCTTCCCGGCCTCGATGAGGGCGAAGAACTTCTCCGCCAGGCTGCGCGCGCTCATATTTTCACTCCGTCAGCCGCTTGAGCACGGCGTACGCGGCGGCGTCGGTTGATCCCGGGTTCTGGGCGGTGATGAGGTTCCGGTCGATGACCACGTGGGAGACCCAGGCGGCATCGCCGTCGTCATATATCGCGCCGCGGTTCTTCAGCGCCGCCTCCAGGGACCAGGGCAGGCCGATCTTCCCGGGCTTGCTCTGGTCCTCCTCCTCGTCGGTGAATGCGGTCATCCGGTAGCCGTCGAACATCCACACCCCACCGACCTCCGGGGCGGACAGGAGCGCCGCCGTGCCGTGACACGGCGCGGCGACGATCTTGCCCGCGTCATGCATCAGCCGCAGGACGCGCCCGACATCGGCGTTATCCGCCAGATCCACCATCGGCCCGTGGCCGCCCGGGATGAACACCCCGTCACAGGACAGGATCTCGTCATCGGTCAGCTCGCCCAGGCAGCGGGGGTGCTGCAGTCCGGGAATCGTCGAGAGAGCGTCGAACGCGCGCCGGGCGTTCGCCTGACTGGCCTGCCATACCTCGTCCCGGATCTCGGTGATCCGCTCCACGGACAGCCGACTGGTCACCTCATCGTCCTGCGTGAGCACCTGGATGAAGTCAATGTTGCCTCGCCAGGCCCGGTACGCTACCGATTCGACTGCCTTGCGCGCCACCGCAGGCTCCATCCCGGTATCCAGCAGGGCGAGGTAGACCCGTCGGACCGCCACCAGGTTCAGCTCGCTGAAATGCGTGAACGTCACCCGGACCCGGTCTTGGTGATAGGCGAACCTGCGCAGGACCGAGAACATGAAGTCCTCGTCCACCTTCGGATAGTGGAAGTACGGCTCGAAGCCCCACGGGTCCGGTTGTGGCACCTTCCCCTCCGGGGAGGCAATCACCACTTCGACGCCCGCAGCTTCGAACGCCTCGTATGGCTCTAGGACCTCTTCGGCCAGGTAGCCGGTCGGATAATCGCTGCCGTCCGCCAATCTGATCGTCCGCGCGCTGGAAACGACCATGAGCAGCTTTGCCATGCGAACTCCCGGGACGACGAGGTGGCGTACTCGCCCGCTGCTAGCGACGCACGTGAACCTCACACCATCCTCCCTCGCCCCGGCCGGCGAAACAACCGCAGGTCCACAGAACCTGGCCCGTGCATCGGCCGCCGACGAACAGCGCGTTACGCTCGTAGCCGTGCCCAGGCCGTCGACCGGGCCCGCGCGATTCCGGTGAATAGTCGCCTTTGTCCGCGATTGGGTGTAGGCAGGATTTGAGGTAGTCAGACTGTTCGTGGAGGTGACGGATGAGCTCAGGCGCGGGGCGGCCGGGCCGAGATCCATCCGTCCGGGCCGAGGTCGTCCACGAGAGCGAGCGGACACGGCCCGCCATCCCCGGGCAGCTGGGCGTCGCCCTGGACAACACCCAGCTGTACGCCGAGTTCCGCCGGATCGCGGGCGAGCAGGCCGCGTTGCGGCGGGTGGCGACGCTGGTCGCCCAGGGGGAGCGGCCGGAGCAGGTGTTCGCCGCGGTGGCCGAAGAGGCCGGGCGGCTGCTGGTCGCGGACTTCGCGGTCCTGGTCCGGTACGACGGCCCGCAGGAGGCGATCACAGTTGTCGGCACGTGGACCAGCACCGGTACGCCGGCGCCGACCCCGGTCGGCGATCAACTGCCGCTCGGCGGGCAGAACGTGACCACGCTGGTATACCGGACGGGCCAGCCTGCGCGGATCGACTACGACGACGCCATCTCGGGCGCGATCGGCCAGGTCGCTACCCACGACTGGGGGCTGCGTTCTTCAGTGGGGGTGCCGATCAGCATCGAGGGCCGGCTGTGGGGCGTCATGGTCGTGGCGTTCACCCACGATGAGCCACTGCCCGCGGACACCGAGGCGCAGCTGGCCGGGTTCACCGAGCTGGTCGCGACCGCGGTCGCCAATGCGCAGGCCCGCGGCGAGCTGCGCGGGTTCGCCGAGGAGCAGGCGGCGCTGCGCCGGGTGGCGACGCTGGTGGCCAGGGCGGTACCGCCGGAGGAGGTGTTCGCCGCCGTCACCGCCGAGGCCGGGCGGCTGCTCACTATCGATCTCGCCGTCCTGGCCCGGTACGATCCGGACGGCACCGAGACGATCCTCGGCGCATCGGCCGGCACTGGCGCCTCGCCCGTCGCGGTCGGCACCCGGGTCGCCCTCGGGGGGCGGGACGTGTCGTCGCTGGTGTTCCAGACGAGCCGGCCGGCGCGGATCGAAAGCTACGCCGACGCTACCGGGTCGGCCGCCGCCCTTGCCCGCGAGCTCGGCGTCCGGGCGGTGGTCGGCGTGCCGATTAGCGTTGCGGGCCGGCTGTGGGGCGTCATGCTGATGGCCACCCGCTTCGAGCCGCTGCCGGCGGATACCGAGGCGCGGCTGGCCGGCTTTACCGAGCTGGCCGCCACCGCGGTCGCCAACGCGCAGGCCCAGGCCGAACTGGCCGCCTCCCGGGCGCGGATCGTGGCCGTCGGCGATGCCGCCCGTCGCCGGATCCAGCGCAATCTGCACGACGGCGCCCAGCAGCGGCTGGTCACGCTCATCCTGGGGCTGCAAGAGGCGCAGGCGGCGGTGCCGCCGGGAGCCGATGAGCTGGCCCGGCGGCTGGAGGGCGCGGTGACCGAGGTAGCTGACGTGCTGGCGGAGGTGCTGGAGATCGCCCGCGGCCTGCACCCGGCGGTGCTCACCGATAGCGGGCTACGGCCGGCGCTGCGAGCGCTGGTCCGCCGCTCAGGCGTCCCCGTCAGCCTGGACGTCCAGGTGAAGGGGCGGCTCCCCGAGCCGGTCGAGGTCGCCGCCTACTACGCGGTGGCCGAGGCGCTGACCAACATCGCCAAGTACGCCGGCGCCTCCGCCGCAGAGGTGGAAGCGATCGCCGGTGAGGGTGTCCTGCGGGTCTCGGTCCGCGACGACGGGCGGGGCGGCGCGGACTTCGACCGCGGGTCTGGCCTGGCCGGACTCAAGGACCGGATCGAGGCGCTCGGCGGCCGGATCTCCCTGCACAGCCCGCCCGGCGCGGGCACCACCTTGCAGATCACCCTGCCCCTCAGCGGCCCTACCAGGACGGCATGGGAAGGCTGACGGCGGCTGCGCGACATAGCGTTGGCGGCCAGGTGAACCACGGACCGTTCGGTCAAAATAGATTTTTTATTCCGAACGGGCCGTGGTGCGTGCCCACGCGAGTTGGCAGCGCGGTCGCCTGGACAGGCTGGGAACAGCTCAGTGCCATGGCCTGGCCGCCCGCTCCGCCCAGTAGGCGTCGGGGGCTTCGGCCAGGCTGAGCGGCGGAAGCTGACCGACGGTGAGCGCGGCCAGGTTCTCATCCAGCTGCGCGCGGGTGACGGCGCCGGACAGCACGACCGATGCCCACGGCTGGGCCAGCGCGGCGGCCAGCGCGATCGCGTCTTCGGTGACACCGCGCGCCGCGGCCAGCGCGGTCAACGGCGCAGGCGGCCCGCCCGCCGGAGTCAGCCGCCCGTTGGCGACCGCCTCCTTGACCAGGACCGCCCACCCGGCCGCCGCGGCTTCGGCGGCGGCGGGGCCTACGGATGGCTCCAGGAGGTTCCATGTCACCTCCGTTGCCGTAAACAGCTGCTGCCCGTCAACGGTCACCGGCAGCGCCCGGCGGATCGTGTCCGCCTGATGCGGCCCGGTCGCGCTCAGTCCGATGATCACACCCTCGGCGCGCAGCCGGGACAGCGCCGCCAGCAGCGCAGCGTCGGTAAACAACCCGTCATCAACGGTCAGCGAATGCACCTGATACAAGGTAAGCCGGTCACCGAGCAGGGCCCGGCTTTGCGCCAGCTGGGTCGTGAACATGGCCAGCGAATGTTCCTTGACCTCCTGCACAGGAGCATCGAGCCGCCAGCCACCGGTATAGCGGTATCCCCACTTCGAACCGACGATCACGTCCGCATGGCCGCGTTCGGCCAGCCAGCCGGCCAGGAATTCCTCCGCCCGGCCGTATGAGCGGGCCGCGTCGACGTACCTGACCCCGGCCGCGTAGGCGGCGTCCAGCATCGAGAAGGTCCGGGTCCGCAGGCCGGCCACGCTGCGGTCGGGCAGGTCCTGCTCACGGCCGCTGGTGATGTACGCCGGGCGGCCCAGAGCGGCCAGCCCCAGCCCGATCCGGGAGACTACCGGTCCCCCGGCCCCGAGTACCGCGGTCGGCATGCGGATCGGGTGGTCGCTGACCATGGCCACTACCGTACCGGCGGCCTAACGCGAGCAGGCCCGGCACCTATTGGTGCCGGACCCACGTCTAGCTTCTACCTTGGCAGGCCTGGCCTGCCGCGGCTCAGACGGCGCGAACGCCGGTGGCCTGCGGGCCCTTCGGGCCCTGGGTCACCTCGAACTCCACGTGCTGGTTCTCCTCGAGGCTACGGAAGCCGTAGCCGTCAATCTCGGAGTAGTGCACGAAGACGTCGGGTCCGTCCTCGCGGGAGATGAAGCCGTAGCCCTTCTCCGCGTTGAACCACTTAACGGTTCCCTGTGACATGTCGCTCCTTACAGGGGCTGGATACGGGCCCGCACGATGCGGTACCCGGGCCGGTTCTCGACGCGACTATCCCCAGATCCCTGAAGCGGCGCCCGCAACATCGTTCTCCGCGAGCGTGCCGATGACACGAACACACAAGACAACTACGACCGCCTGAGAAAACCGATCCGGTGTCCGGTTCATTCCCGCCAGCCTGCTAGCCGGCCTTAGTGCTCAGGTCAGGCGGCGCGGCGGCGCACCAGCCAGACGGTGGCGGCGATAAGCAGCACCGACAGCGCGAGCAGCCAGCCGCCCTCGATCCACTGGAACGGCCAGAACCGGCTGCCCGGCTGGTAGGTGGTCCACAGCGTGTACCCGTGCTGGGCGAGGTACTGGTTCACGGTGGGGTCGTCCTGCGGGATCCCGCCCTTCCCGCCGGCCAGCTGCGGCGCCCCCTGCTGGAGGACCTGGCTGAGCGCGTTCTGGCTGACCGGCTGGCCGCCCTTGGCGTACCACTGCTGGCTGATGACCCATGCGGAGCGGGGCGCGCTCGCGTTCTTGACCAGCAGCGGCGCCATGTAGTGCTCGCGCAGGTACAGGCCGGCTGCGACGGCGAGCCCGGTGTAGACGGCGAGGGTGGCGGCGATCGCGGTGGCGACCCGGCGGATGAGCATGCCGGCCAGGGCGCCGATCGCGAAGGCGGCCAGCGTCCAGGCGGCGAACGCGACCCCGCGCAGGTCGAACACCCCGGCATCCAGCGGGACCTGGGCATTGAAGGACAACGTCTGGGTGAAGAACGGCTGGTAGTACCAGGAGAACAGCAGGCTGAACGCCCCCGCGGCGACCGCCACCGCGATCCCGAGCGGTACCAGCTTGGCCAGCGTCCAGCGCCACCGGCCGAAGCCCTGGGTCCAGGCGTACCGGAAGGTGCCGGTCTCCATCTCCCGGGCCAGCACCGGCGCGCCCACGAACGCCCCGATCAGCGCGGGCGCCGCCTGCAGTACGGTCGCGATGACCTGCCCCGTCGAGACGTAGTTGAGGAAGTAGCCGACCAGGGTTCCGCAGGCACCCGAGCTGGCCGGGTGACAGTCGGCCGCGGCAGCGTAGGCGCGGTGCGCCGCAAGGCCTTCCAGCCACAGCCACACCGCCAGCCCGCCTAGCAGCACGGCCACCCCGGCCAGCGCGAACCGGTGCTGCCGCCAGGTGACCCAGGCCATCCGCCGCCACGGCACCGGCCGCGGGCTCGCGTCCTGCTCCGGGCGGGCGGCCACCCTCAGCGCGGTCATTTCGCCACCTCCGATGGTTCAGCGTGCCGGCCGCGGGCCGGACCGGGCAGTGTCGGCCCAGGCAGGGCCGCGGCGCCGGGCTCGCGCAGGTAGGCCAGGGCGAGTTCCTCCAGGCCGACCGGGTGCGACTCCCAGCCCGGCGGGACCGGATCGTTCGCGGTGGCCCGGACCAGCAGGTGGGCCTGGGCCTCGGCCCGGCGGACGTGCACCACGGGCTGTTCGGCATATCTGTCTGCCTCGCCGGCCGGGCCGGTCAGCACGCGGTGGCTGGCGAGCAGGTCGTCGACCTCGCCAACCATCTGCACCCGGCCCCGCGACAGCAGGATCAGGTAGTCGGCTACCCGCTCGAGCTCGGCCAGCACGTGCGAGGACAGCAGCACCGACACGCCGTCGTCGAGCGCCGCGGTCAGCACGATGGCCATGAAATCGTGCCGGGCCACCGGGTCGAGCATCGCCACCGGCTCATCAAGGACCAGCAGCCGCGGCCGCCTGGCCAGCGCCAGGGTCAGCGCGAGCTGCGCCTGCTGGCCGCCGGACAGCCTGCCCGCCTTCCGGTTCAGCGGGATGCCCAGCTCGGCCAGCCGGGCCTCGGCGTAGCCCTGGTCGAAGCGGTGGTTCAGGTTGCGGGTCACGTGCAGCATGTCCGCGACCGACAGGTTCTTGTACAGCGGCGCGTCCTGCGCGACGAACGCGATGCCGTCCAGCGCGACCAGGGACCCGGGCGCCCGGCCGCCGAGCACGGTGACTCCGCCCGCGGACGGCGTGGCCAGGCCGACCGCCAGGTTCAGCAGCGTGGTCTTGCCCGCGCCGTTCGGGCCGACCAGCGCGGCCACGTGCCCGTCCGGGATCGCCAGCGTGCACTCGCGCAGCGCCCAGGTGCCGCCGTACCGCTTGCCCAGGCCGCTGGCCTCGACGACGTTCATGCTCATGCGACACCCTCCGTTTCGCCGCTCGCCGCGCCGCCGCGGGTCCGTGACCCGCTGCGGCGCTCATGGAAATCCCGCAGCGCGCTGGTGAACAGCGCGACCATCCCGTCCTCGTCCAGCCCGGCCCCCTCCGCGGCGGTCAGCCAGCCGAGCAGGGCCTTTCTCAGCCCGGCGAGCTCGGGGAGCCCGACCTGGCTCAGCGTGGCCTGGATGAACGTGCCCTGGCCGGGCCGGCCGGCCGTCAGGCCCTTGGTCTCCAGCTCCTTGTAGGCCTTCAGCACCGTGTTCGGGTTGATCGCCAGCGACGCGACCACGTCCCTGACCTTGGGCAGCTGATCGCCCAGCGTGAGGTAACCCAGCCGCAGCGCGTGCTCGACCTGGTGCACCAGCTGCAGGTAGGTCGGCACCCCGGAGGCCGCGTCCAGCCGGAACTCGATCGGTGACCCCGGCCCGCGCGGCCCGCCCCCCGGCGTGCTGCCTGGCGTGCCGCTTGGCGTGCCGCCTGGCGTGCCGCCGCCACCCCGTGCAAGCTCTGGCCCTGCCCGGGCCCCAGTTTCGGACAGGTCGGCGAGCAGCCCCCGCAGGTCGCCGCGGGTCTTGGCGCTCATGGCCCGCCTGACCCGGTCGTCGAACTCGGCCTGGTCGAGGCGGCCGGCGGCGAAGTGCTCGGCCAGCCGGCCGGAGACCGCCTCGCGCTCGGCGTCGGAGACGCGCAGGTGCTGGTCGGAATACATGCCGCCACTCGCAGGCGAAGCACCAGCCCCGTCGTCGTCACCTTTATCTATGACCATAAGACATGCATACAGTCGATAATCCGGCTTGTCAACCTGGCGGGCTTACGGCAACAGCGCAGTCCGGCGCCCGTTACTACGAAACGTAGTAACATAACGTGCGTGAACGGCGCCGTCCCCACGACGATCATCGTCGCCGGTCTCGCGCTTGCCGGGTACGCGCTGCTGATGACCGCCCTAAACCGGCGAATG
>Ga0210383_10004847_pt1 | contig 11897 bp, 15 predicted proteins | sample IncBWC14OmetaG_FD_160072 | JGI IMG/M metagenome (GOLD analysis project Ga0210383, IMG submission 160072) | Forest soil microbial communities from Barre Woods Harvard Forest LTER site, Petersham, Massachusetts, United States - Inc-BW-C-14-O ...
ATAGAAGCTGCCGCTTTTTGCGTTTAAGACATGCACCTGAAGCGCTAATATCAAAAATAGCAATAGTAATCCTTCGTCTATCATGGGGATGAGATCAAGAATACACTTTGACGCAATTAATCATGCGATGACTACACTACAAGTAACGGGTCCGTACCACATTCAACTATCCATGATACAAGAGGTATATATGATCGATGCAGGGTATGCTACGTAGCTCTACGCACCCACAATCCCACCGGGTCGCTCGCAAAAATAGTTGAAGATAATTATACAGACAATGTCAATGACTAGGAAGTCCTTCTACAAGTGTCCCTACCCCTGATGATACGGTACGGATGGATACGTGCACCCTTGGCAATTTGACGCTGTGGGCGGCGGAAATGTTGCAAGGCTGGGCCGAGCAATAAAAGGGCTTGTCCCTGTCTAGCGCTCTCCATTAGAGAGGGTGTGGATGTGAGGTTGGGGATGAAGGGGGCGGTTGGAGGTGGGACGACAACTACAGCGTCGGCAACATCGAGAGTGGAGGGTACGAGGCGAAATTTAGGAGTGGATGATGATCTTGTAGGGGGTAAGGAGGGATTTGGGTGTGAATGGGTATTCGTGTACGACGAATAATTAGAGGGGTTGGGTGACGGGGTTCGTGATGAGGACGATGACGTCGACACTTGGCGAGAATAGGGCCAGTGGCGGGGCACGTTTCGAGATGGGCATGACTGTCGGATAGATATGTTTGAGGTTGGAGTGTTCGGAGGATAACTGAAAGACGAAAACAATAGGACTGACCTGAGGTTCGTATGAATCGTACATTGAATTAGAGAATTGGCAGTTTTGTGTAAGGGGGACAGGGAGGTCGAGGGTACGAAGAGATGGGAGGGTAGGACGCTCGAATATAGAGACACAAGGCATAGGAGACGTTGTGAGGTAAAACAGACAATATGCGTGGAGTAGTTGCGGAAAATAGTAGTCCGCCTGGGTTACTGAAGGCCTGCCTTATATATGAGAGATGAGAAGGATAAGAGGAAGGGTATCGAGGAAAGCCAGAGGTGGGGAAAGACGTAGAGATCGGGAATGGGCGAGTAGCTTTATAGGTTAGAAAAGGGTAGATCTAACCAGCCCATTGAGGTATAAATTGTCTTTGCCACGGCCCTACCGAGAAAGAGGACCATTCAATGGAGTCGCATGTTTCCCCAGCCATTGTGCAAAAATTGTGGACAAAAGAAGAGGCGGTCTCGTTGTTGTGCTCTGTTTGGTTGTCAATCGAAGACTTTTGTATTGCTTTTAAACATTGGTTTGCAAAGTTTTGAACAGAATGTATTGGCTGCTGAGCCAGAATACCGCCCTGCAATCTCCACCCCTGCGACGTTGAGATAGAGCAAGTTTCTTTATTGTTTGTCCAGTTTTCGAAAAGATTTTTTGCATGATATTTGTATTTGTTTAGTCTGCTCGACCTCATCACGTGGACTCAATTGAAAAGTCCCGTGCAGATTTTCATGCATTATTCTTCAAAGGAACGATGGTGGAGCCAATCCCCAAGATAAGGATTGTAAGTGTCTTGCCATTGATCAGCTAATTGTACTCTTGCTGATGTCGTCCCAATTCATACAGATGAAAGGAGCGGAACCAAATTTGTCGGCTGCTACGTTCCAAATACACGATGAATCCCATACGATTGGAAATGCATTGAGATGCATGTTGATGAAAAAGTGTGGACGACCGTTCGTCAGCCGAACTTGTCACTGAATCTCCTTCCTTTCGCGCAAGTCCAAAGGTAGAGTTTTGCGGATATAGGTGAACATTGTTGTCCTTTGTGCTTCTGCCATTGAACGGTCATCTGGATGGCATGATCTGCGGACTCCATTGGAGCATCGTAACACGAGGCATCCTGACCCTGATCTTGGAAAATCGCACACTTCGAGAAACGTGAGCCTGGCCAATGCCAGATGGAAACAAAAGAAGGTAGACAAGGTGAATGGTCATGACTTGTTTGGAAAGCGAAGGGTCAGATTGATTCCAAGCAAGGAAAGGTCAGTGAGCGGCTGCTAGGAATCACGATCTAGAGGCCGAACTTATCCTTCCCTACAAAAACAGGTTACTTAGGCTGTTGACCCTCGTCTACCATCCTTTGCTTCTAGTCCGACAACCCCCCAGGTGTCACAACTTGTGATCAGTGCAACATCCAATTGGATGGTTTTGGACCGATGACTTGAATGATGTACCTCATGAATGGATGACTGCGGGAAAATGCACTTCCACGTTTCACATCATCCTCCCAACAGGATAACCTTCCCCGAACGGGTCTTCCTTTTTCCTTCGCCTTGTCACATCCACTTGCTGATCATTTACTGGTTTCAAGCGCGCCTCATCCTTCCGAAAATGTCATTCAAGTTTGCATCCAGATGTATGGTTCGTGCATCCGGCTTTTCCAACCTGCAGATATGACAATATTAACCCACTTGCAGATAATCTGTCATCATTGTCGGCTCTGATAACTGCGCTGACTGACCTGGATTCCCTGTGCAAGGCCATTGAAGATGCATATATTGTCAGTTTGACAAAGGATAAATACGAGCGCTGGCCGGAGAAGAGCTGATGAGATCTTCCTGACAACTGATGCTGTCTCTCGATCTTATGAAATTATTTATGCTATTGTTTAATAGAGATATCGTGGTAAAGCCTTATTTACCATTTTGGAATATCAAGCAGCAACTGGTAAGGCGCCTCAAGTTGATTGATACCCATTAAAACCAACTGTCAAGCTAGAGCTACATAATGATGTTGACCCATGATATTGATACACTGTTTTCGAAGTCATTCATCCCCCTCCTGTTCCCGAATCTCCCGCTCCAACCTTTCCCTTTCTGCCTGCCTCAGTCGCATTAGTGTCAAAGACTCGTAGTCGATGCCTGGTGCAGGGGGTTTGCTTTCCGCTGAAGGGTTTGGAAGTTCGGGCTGCAAGATGAGACGTCAACACGATTTATCAATCAAGTGATTCAAGTTCAACATACAAATGATTCAGGGAAAGAGGAGAAGGTCGAGGAGTCCGTTCTTGTTTGTGCTTGCGGCAGTCCAGCATTTCCATCGGTCGATCCACCTCTATCCTTCTCCATACCCGATGGAGGGGGGGGAGTCCCCAATTTGCCCATCTTCTTCAACCATCCCAAGATCTGTGGTTCTTTGCCTCCCGCCCACCCCACCTCAACACCTTCTAAGCCTCTCTGCGGTGTCCCACTCGCGCACACAGCAGCAAACGCCTCCCCGATCTGTTTGAATGGAACAAGCGCCGTACCATATTTTGGTGGTTTATTTGGTGCTTTTTTTGGAGGTTTCAAAGATAGCACAATAGACGTTGTGTCTGTGCTTCCAAAAGGTGCCAAGAGATCAGAGAGCGACGCAGGTGTTGTGAGGTTGAGATGGGTGGTAAGTGTGTATTTGAGGCGGACTGTCGTGTCCAGTGGATCTAGAGAATTGATGCCACAAAGTAGTTAGTATTGAATTGGATTACAAAATTGGAATATCCTCGCACCTAGTGAGGGAGGCTCGAGCTCATCTTTCATTCCACCAGCAGCACCCTGCCGCTCTGCTTCCTGCTCCCGAATCACCTTTTCTCTATCCTCTCTCATCTTTCGCCCTTCCTCCTTGATCTTTTCGGTCTCCCTCCACGTGTCCAGCTCTTCCTGCTGCTTGGACAATCGTGCCTTCTTGAACGCACGCTCCCTCTCTTCCAACTCCTGCACCAAGTTCTTCCGTTTGTTATCATAATTCTTAAATCTTTCGTCCCGAGCTTGTTTTACGCGTAATTTGGCATCGAGTGCGAGACGACGCAGGGGGTCGAGTAGTAGTTCATAAGCTTGATTGAGTTCATGAAATTTGCGAGCTAGGATGCGAACAATCATCAGCATCGAGTAATTATGGTATGTTTTAAGGGTTCAGAACCTACCAGCATCAGGATTATTCCGATTCTAATTAAAAAGCGATTAGACAATCAGACTTAAAAAAAATCAGCAACAAAGTACTCACCCTGTCCGGGTGAACCTTGAGGGAGCGTTGCCGATATGCTGTACGTATCTCTTGTTCCGTGGATTCAACTTTGACTTCGAGCAACACGTATGGGTTGACTTCAATATCAGACATCCTGGCAGACAAGAATATCTGACTCGGAGTCTCGGACTAATTTGGATACTCCACGTGAGTAAACGCAATACACCCAATAGCGTCCACTCGGATATACAAAGCTCCCCCTACATACCCTCTCGGAATCTGCCGAAGAGGTACCCTTGACGTCAACGTACGTAAACTTGAAGACGTCTCAGCCTGGTAGTGCTTCTCCTTCTCTTCGTATCCCATACTAATAATAACACGCCGCCCAATGTATTTCTCCCCGGTTTTCTACGATCAACGCCAACCATAATTAATTGCAAACTTTTCAACTACTTCCGCCTGTCATTATGGACACATTGGTGCTTTGGTCCTTTGGAACGCAGTTCTGGCCATTGCCGCGCTCTGGCTTGTGATCTTTTTTGTGGAGAAAGTTTTCTCTCTTAGACGCGCCTTGAAGATTGTAGGGTGAGTATGGCAGTCTATCAGACGACCGAATATGCTTTCTAACATTGTCGGATAATCAGAGACTGTCCAGGTGGCGCAACGTTATGGCTACATCCGTTTCGTGCCGCAGCTGTCGTATGCGGACCTTTCTTTCCTTTGGTTGGCCAGACAGGACACTACTATGGCAAATTCTCTGGTTTGTTTCCTTCACACAACACAGTTTCATCTGCGCTGAGATTTCCTTGGAAAGTATATGAAAAGTACAGGAGCACCTGCCTCGGTTCTGTAACATTCTGGGATCTCATCCCTATATTTTGGCTGGCCGATGCGGATGCTATCAGGGTTGCGAGCACCGACAGAGTGACCTTTCAAAAGGACGTCAAAGCTGTAAGATTCCTGCTTACGTTGAACTTTACCGCAAGTCGTAAACAATGTTGATGCAGTACGAGGTCATTAATATTTATGGGGATAACATTGTCCGCACGGAAGGCCCCAATTGGAAACGACATCGTGCAGTGGCAAAGCCGGCTTTTAATGAGGTATCTCCTTTGTTCCTGTTCTCATCGTAGATTGACCTGTACGCTGTACAGGCGAACAATGCTTTTGTGTGGTCAGAAATTATCCGTGTCATCAGCGAGTGGTTCTATCAAACCGACGCGTCGCAGGAAAAACAACAGAAAGTGCCGACCGTCGATCTCGTTGCGGCCCTCTCATTACCTTTATTCCTCGAAACTAATGTATGAATGACGTTGTAGGCTACCCTTCTCGTCATCTCATCCGCAGGATTCGGTCGATGCGTATCATGGACCGAAGACTCGACGACTGAACTTCCGACAGGACACAAGCTGGCCTTCCGAGCTGCAGTTACTTCCGCAATACACAACCTCTTCACAAAAATCCTCACTCCCAACTGGATCTACAATTTATCGGAACACATTTACATTCCATACCTGTCCCCAACTTTGAAAGAAACCCGAGAATCCTTTGATGCCCTCAGGTTTCACATGCTAGACCTAATCTCTTTGGCTCGTGCATGGGTCTCCGAAGGCAAAGCATCGTTGACGGATGCTGCTCTTTTAAGAAATCTTGTCGAGGCAAATATGACACCAGAGGATGACAGCAGATGTCTTACTGATGATGACTTGTTGTCGGACACATTTGTAAAATATCTTCCTTCAGATCAAGCCTGATGACCACTCACTATTTCTTCTGCCCAGACTTTTCTTCTCGCTGGACACGGTATTCATCCCCGTCTTATGATTATGCTTGAAATGTCTAAGGCCTTCATATTTAGAAACTACCTCCCATTCGCTGAGTTTTGCTATTGCCCTCCTGGCAGTCTACCCAGATGTTCAGAGTAAGATTTACGAAGAGGTTTCTAGGCTTTGGCCAGATAAGTCACCATTCACTATCGCATCTCGAGTACGCACCTATCTTTCCGATTATGCAGGGACTTAATAAAATTCTCAGCCGTACAAAGAATCCATGTCGAAACTTGTAAGGCCTTCAGCATCTATCATACCCACAGACAATGACCATGGCTTGTGAAGGAATACACAACCGCTGTCTTCCACGAAACCCTCCGTTTATTTCCCCCAGTTGCTCGCATGGGTAAATCCGTCCTCATCGACACTGTTCTAAAGGCACGACGCTTTGTACCGCCATCGGGCGGAAGACGTCGTGAAGTAGAAGAATTTTCTGTCCACATACCAACTGGAAGCTTAGTCATGATTGACGTGTTCGCGGTACATATGAATCGTAGGAATCTCTCGCGCCTATCATCGTTAGTCACAACTTATTGTTTTCTTGCCTTTGCCGTTATCGCTCGTAGCAATCCATTGGGGAGAAGATGTCGATAAATTCAAGCCAGAACGCTTCGTCGATACGGATACTTATCGTTGGCCACGCGACGCATGTTCGTCTTATGGTCATTCCTTATTACAACGCACTGATCATTCTCAAAAATCCGCAGTTCTTGCGTTCTCCGCTGGCCCGAGGAGTTGCCTTGGTCAGCGTTTCGCGCTAACCGAGAGCATATGCGTCCTGGCCAACATTGTCCGTCGGTACGAAATTCTCGTCCCTGAGGACCTCCAGTCCATGTCGCACAAAGATCAGAAGTCGTCGTTGCTTCAGTGGACCCCAGGACCCACTATCACGCCAACTAACTCTCGCGTTCGTTTGCGTCGCCGACGTTGAACAATTTGTTGAGTTTTACTAGAATCAGACACATTTTCATCACGTCAGTTCTCTAGAACACTCTGCGATTTTTAATGCAATAAATACATAACATCGGCTCATCTGTTTCTTACAATCCCTGCTAGCGAATGCCTGAACCGTTTCATCGCTCTTAGCTCTTTGTTCATCTTCTGGCACCTCAAATTTCCTTCCACTTCTGTCCCAGTTCGAGAATGGCGATGAACACCGAACAATTACAATGTCATATTCCTTACATAGTATTTGACGCAGACTATCACTCCCTTTCTGTCTATCGCCGGTTGACCCTGGCATACAGATATGCTCGTCGGAGGAATACGTTCTCGTGAAAGAACATGTATGATCCGCGGACGCAGTAGCAGTTGGTAGGCTATCACGTTTCGATTACTTTGGTTGAGTGCCAGTGTCTTCAAAACTGCTGCCAAAATTCTTTCAACCACCATTTTACCAAGAGTGAGGCCGTTGAAAAGGGTGCCAGATCGCAAATGACCTGGGAAGGGAGAGATTCCAGCAGGCTAGGCAGAGCCGGTGAGCAAGCTGAATATCTCATATCTATGTGACTGCGTACCGTCAGGACCAACATGTAGGAACGATGCCTGCAGGTAATTCCAATGATGTCAAAGCTATGAGAGCTCAGATAGTACAGTAAATGAGCATGCAAGGGAGTTTGAGTGAAGTGAACGTGTTATTGCCAGCCGTTTGCATATAAGTACATCCATATAAGGTCGGGTATCCAGGACGTACTTAAGTAAGTAATCCAAGTCATTCCGAGTCAGCCTGTTCCCTGTATCTAGGCACGGCGTTCAAAAGTTTTACTTCTCACATTCTCGAGACTCAACGGATAAATCCGTTCCCCCAACCGGCTGTGATAGAGCAGGGACGGACCCCGCGCGAAATCGTATCGTTGGGAGTTCGGGACGGCGGTCATATACGTAGGGATTGTCATTCGATAGTCCTCTAATGTTCATCGACATCCGTGCTGCCTATTTTCTCTTGCTTTGAGAAAGCAGCCTGGAATTTATGTGAAATCACGTACAGCAACGCATGCGATGACACTTGCTGGCCTTGAAAAATGGTTCCGGTAATTTACAGGACTCAGTTGACTGGTATGAGACTTACCCTATCAGTAATGAGCCGTGAGACCGTGAAATCGCTAAGTTGGTAAGAAGGAACACTAAAATGAATGGATTGAGATCATGTCAATCTGAAGCGGAGGTGACCCACCGAACATGACCAAGAAGTATATCATTGAATCGCGAGCAAGCAACCTCAAACTAGGCAAGTCAATGTGGCTAATCATCCGAAGGTTCAAGTTGAGAATGAACTTACGTCTGACCAAGGCCGCCGCATCGAATAATCTTGTACATGGTGAGGATGATAATAACGCCTGGAATACCATTCAAATAGCTTGCTAATTTCTTCAGCTTGGAGTATAATGAAGCTCACTTTCAAAAATGACCGGTGGAATCCTGGCAAATGATGGCTGAGGGTGATAGAGGAAAGGAAAACAAATACTGTCTCACTTACCAGCCGACAAAGAAATATGATGGAGAACCAAAGGTGCAGCCAGAGACGATTGGATTTACCGGCCTCACTAGAAATAATGTTGATCACATAGCAACCCTGGAGCTTGCGAAAAAGAAAACTTACCAACTAGTTTTCTGACAATGAAAATATCCAAGACCAGCCATCCTACAATTTGTACTACACATATTCAGTTTTCCCTCATAGAGCACCAAAGTCTGTTTGCCTACAAATAAAGAACCCCACGAGAAACCGCGCTACCATCTGACGTAGGTTCAAAAAGCTGTTGAGAAACTCCGAACGGCTGCCAGGACAAGATATGATTACCTTGCTGTGACCGTCTATAAGCGTAACGTTCATTATTACAACAGGCTTGCAAGTCACTTTCTGCACGCTTACAGATAGCCAATACTCGGAGCATGAGCATGATTTCTACTGCTCCGAGCGCGATGAACGTTGGCCTGAACAATCCTTTAACGACAAGAATTGCGACGTTGCGAATGTGACACGGCTTACCAAGCTGACCATTTGATATAAAAATTGCAGCTAAAGACCCTTGAGCGATGGTTGCTGCACTAATAAAAAATACAGACATACGTCTAACAGAACGTCCAGACGTTGAGCTGTGAGGTTCGTTTAAGAGTCTGAAAGCTACTGACCGATTGCGGAAGATTGTATATGGAGGGTGCTGGATGTGTCATGAGAATTCCTGTCCGTGAAAAAAAAAATAGTGCTCCACTCACTGAGTCCAGTAAAGCTGTCTCGACGGAAATTTTCAGTTAGATGAGAATGGTAATATTGGGTGATACGACGAACAGGAGCATCGGAGGAACCACATATCGATTGATTAAGAATAGAAATTTAGGCAGCCGCCATGGTAGTCTGAAGTAATGTAGAGTCTTCTGAATTCGAGTGGAACATATTGTATGGAACGACTGACGTCCAAATCATTGCAACCTTTTTTCGCGAGTCTTGTCGACGCAGATAACATAATCATAGGACGGCAAGACGCACCTCGAAGTCAAACGTAATAGCATGGTCGTATAGGAGGACAGTCTGCACAATATACCCGTCAACAAACAGGTCGACATGGCAGAATTGGATCGCTCAACTAAAAATGCAACTGGTATGAAACGATAATAAGTTCTAATAGTCTATCCTTAGAATTGAGCAACTGACCGTTTGTATACTTCGCAGCTGCATAATTGTTCAAATAAGTGATGACCTTGCTGAGGGAATTGGACAACATTAGGGCGGGGTGTTGGTTGTTCGGGAATGGTTTTTCTCCACTTCCGAGATATAATTATATGGGAAGGTCCGGCGTCTGAGCGTTAGGCTTGTGGAAATGGTAAGAGGGTAATTGTTCCTACGGTCAATTAGGGAACGCAATGATCCCATTTGCAGGTGTCACCATCTTGGCAGACCTAAGGCAGATATGGTATGTTTGATATGGGACATCACTACTGTCGATGTGGATCTTCAAACGCGGGTGTTGAAGGATCTTTGCAAATTGCGCTATCGCATCTTCCAGGAGTCGGACCAGGACCTGCGATACTTGCCAATACAAGAGTGAGCTACGACCCCAACTCCGTCAACAGTGGCAAACAACGTTTGAACATCCGAATCGAACCTGATCAGCTGAGCAAAGAAATTATTACGATCGCCGATCGATTACTGATCGATACTGATCATACCACAGCCCGGCTTGCCAAGGTCGAATTTAAACATAGGACCAGTAAATAGCCATGGGCTGTTGACTCGGGCCGCCAATGCCAGTGGCAGACATCATCCCAGTCATTACGTGGCACGCCGCTAAGTTTGTTTGGCTGCCGAGTTACAGCGCCAAAGTCCATTGAAATTTTGGATTTGATGTACAGTAAAGCCAGTAGGGTCGACAAGCGGCAATTTCCACTACCCCTTACAACGACCTTGCTATTACGACAGCAAGCATACCCGGAAGTAAAGTCCCTAAACCTTCCTTGATCAAGAATGTCATGCCTCATGTTTGGTTTATTTTGGTTGAGTTTGTTTTCAAAGCTGCCGCCACATGCTCCTTTCACAACGATTTGGGTGAGCCGTTGAAACAGATGCCAGATCCCGCGAATGACCTCAGCGGTGAAAGAATTCCAACAGGCTTGGCAAAGCCGACCAGCAGGCTGGATATCTTTGGAATATCTCATATCTATGTGACTGCGTGACTTCAAGACTTGCACCTTGAATCTTGACGCCATGGCCCATGATTGGTTATGGAAAACTTGAAGATGTCTAACCCTGAACACGTATGAACGACCCTTGCACCGAATTTCGGTGTGGAGGTGATGAGGGCTCAGTAGATAAGCAATGAGCATGTGCAAGGGAGTTTGAGTGGAGCAGTGCTCAAGGTTAGGCCGCACGTGTTATCACCGCCGTTGGCACAAATGTAGGTATTATAAGGATGTACTTCAAACAATAATTCTAAGTCGTTCCGAGTCAGCCTGTTCCTTCTATCTAGGCACGATGTTCAAAAGTGTCTGAGTCGTTCCGGACACTAGACTCTATCGGATACAATTCCGTGCCCGCGGCCGACTGTGACCGAGCAGGGGTTGATCCCCCACGAAATTGTATCGTTGAGAGTTCGCGACGGCTTTCATATACGTAGGGATCGTCATTCGGTAGTCCACGAATGTTCATCATCATCCGCGCTGCCTATTTTCTCCCTTGTAGAAAGCAGTCTGGAATTTCTGTGAAATCACGTACTGCAACACATGCAATTATGCTGGATGGTCTAAGAAAATGGTTACTATAAGTAACGGGACATTGTGGAGGTACGAGGCTTACCCGATCAGTAATGCGCCGTGAGTCCTTGATACCACCAAGTTAGTAAGAAGGAACGCTAAAATAAACGGATTAAGATAATGTCAATCTGGATGCAGAGGTGACCCACCGAACATGACTGAAAAGTAAATCATTGAATCTCGGGCAAGCAACCTCAGACTAGCCAAGTCGATGTGACTGATCGTCCGAAGGTTTAAGGAGAAGGAACTTACGTCTGACCGGCGCCTTCGCATCGGATAATCTTGTACATGGTGAAGATGATAATCACACCTTGAATTCCATTTAAATAAGTTGCCATTTTCTCGAGTATGGAGTATAATCGGGCTCACTTTCAAAAACAACGGGTGGAATCCTGGCAGATGATAGCTGAGGGTATTGAGATGAAACAAATACTGTCTCACTTACCAGCCGACAAAGAAACATGGTGGAGGAGAAAAGCTGCAGCCAGGGACGATTGGATTTACCGGCCACACTTTAGACAATATTGATCACATAGCAACCCTGAAGCTTGCGAAAAGAACTTACCAGCTAGTTTTCTGATGATGAAAAGATCCAAGACCAGCCATCCTACAGTATGTACTACACATATTCAGTTTCCCCTCATAGAGCGCGAAAGTCTGTTTTCCTACAAATAAAGAGCCCCACGAGAAACCGCGTTACTATCCAACATAGGTTCAAAAACAAGGGGGTACCGGAAAAAAAAAAAAGTACCTGGGGTCGATTTTTTTTTTTCGAGCCTCAGGAGGGAACCTACTATACCTCGTAATCAGGCACATGTCCATATATAGTAATTCACGTGA
>Ga0210383_10004848_pt1 | contig 11896 bp, 9 predicted proteins | sample IncBWC14OmetaG_FD_160072 | JGI IMG/M metagenome (GOLD analysis project Ga0210383, IMG submission 160072) | Forest soil microbial communities from Barre Woods Harvard Forest LTER site, Petersham, Massachusetts, United States - Inc-BW-C-14-O ...
TTGTTAGGAAGCAGCCGCGGGACCGTCACGCTGGACCCGACATTCTGGAAGATGCCGACCAACTCGCTGATCGAGTTCGCGCTCGAGGTGCAGTTGTTGCTGCCCCCCGAAGTGTCGGCATAAAATTTTGTCGAGTCTGAAGCTATTTGCTGCATGGCCGAGCACGCGGAGATCGCCGGCGAATCGGTGCTGCAACTGCCGGACGAAGACGTCGAGGCACCGTAGGCGATCGAGTACACCCAGGTTCCGGCCGTGGCGGCGGTCTGCGCCGCGGTGATCGCCTCGTGACACTGATTGTTCTTTTCCGCGCTCGGCATATTGCTCGATGAGGCGCTAGCATCGCCATCGCTAAGCAGAATGATCACTTTCTGCACACCCGACCGACCGTTGGTTGTCAGAGCGCTCTGAGCCGCGGTGATCGCATCGGCATAAAAAGTGCCGACGCCCCCCACCGCCGTGAGACCCTGAGTGCAGCCCGATGCACCACCCCGCGCCGCCTTCACAAGATGGGAACTCGTATTCAGCGACGTCGTGGAATCGGACGTTTTGTAATCGGTCGACAACGCGATGATTTGATAAACCGGCGAGGCCGAATAGGCGGCGATCGCTGAACTGGGACTGCTGGCACAATCGTATTCGTATTGTACCTGGGTCGAATTCGTCAGACCCGGAAACACCATCAAGCCGACCTGATCCTGGCTGGGCCAAAAGCCGCTGAGCAGCGATCGGACCCCGGCCAGCGCGCAATCCTCTCTGGTCGCGTTACTGATCGAGCAATTGGCGTCGCTCGTGTTCATCGACGCCGTCGTATCGAGGATGATCATCACATCGAGGGCGTTTGGCTTGCCGCCGCCCGCGCCCGCGGTCGAGGTCGCCGAAATCTGCGCCGAGTTGATGCCGAATATCGGCGCGAAATACAGCGGCACGGTCGCCTGCTGCTTCACCACGATGGCATTTGCCGAGCTGGACCCGCTGCACGAGACACCGGTGCTCGTGAAGCACTTCAATAGGGGATACCCTGACGCCATCGTCACGGTCATCCCGGAATCGGCATTTTTGTCGCTGACCGCAGCGCTATATGCGTTGGCCGTAGCGACGCCAGTTCCCGCGGTAATATTCGCCTCGCCCGCCATTGCGGCCAAATCGGCTGTACTCTGGAGCTGTTGCTGAGCACGCGCGATGTTGCCGATATCGACCGAAAGCGCGGTCAGCCCGGCAACTCCGGTAATGACTCCCGCCGTCATGATCGCGACAGTCCCACTCCGGGCTTTAAACAGCTTGCGGATGAAATTCTTCATGTGTCGCCTCAATTAACCAGCCCAGTCATCTGAGCTGACAGTGTGCAGGAGGGGGCGAAGTTGATCCCATAGACCGAGAGGGTGCAGGGATAGGTCGCGGAAACCGTCGCGGATTTCCCGGCCGCGTTGGTTAATGCAGTCTGGCATGTCGAGTCGCTCGTACATGCCGTGCCATTGACCGTCATGGTGATCGTTATGCTCGATGCGGTCAGACTTGCTGCGGTACCGGTTATTGCACTCTGAGTATCGGTGTAGGGCGTACTGTCGCCGCGACTGAGCGACAACTGACGAGCCCCCGTGCCCACCGCGTCGGTCAGTACCACGTAGTTGCTGATGACGATGCCAAACTGGAATGTGCCCAGTACCAAAAGCAACAATACCGGTGCGATGATCGCGAACTCGATCGACACCGTACCAGCGCGATCTCCCGCTGCACCGAACCATCGACGGGCCGCGGACGAGAGAGTCATCTTTCGGGGGAACCCGAGCCGACAATCAACAGCGTTCATCCCAGAGTGCTGCCAAGAAGTTGCCGGAACAAAAAGGCGGCGTTCAACGGGGGCTTTACTACGACCGCGATGGTGATGTTACTCGGCTGTCCTTTAACAAAAGGTTACGGAACGCCTTTAACAAAAACTTACGGAATGCTTCCCCCGATTCGCACGGAATCGGCGGTAATTATGTCTTCGTTAATCATTGTTAGAGACCATGCCGGCGACCGAAAACGCCGGAGCCGTCATGTCCCCTGGCCCAGCTCGTCGTTCGAGAAAGTCAATGTCGCCGTGATGCGCTGCCGCATGGTCAAAGCGCACTGAGCGGCTCGCGCGGGAGAGGTTGGATGGCCCTGCAGTTACAATTCGCCGCGCTGCTTGGGTTCGCGGCTCTGATGTTGATGGCCGCGCTTGAAGATTTGCGCCGGCTGCTAATTCCTAACGCATTAACTTTGTCGCTTTGCGTGTTGTGGCCGCTTTATCTGGTCGCGACACCAAGCCTGCTCGGCGTGCTGGGCTCTCTTGGCTGCGCCGTCGCCGTCTTTTTGGCGGGCGCTTTCTGCTTTTCGCGTGGCTATCTCGGCGGTGGCGACGTCAAGCTCTTAGCGGCCGCCACGCTGTGGGCCGGCCCAGGCGGGACCCCGGCACTGCTGGTGCTGACCGGCGTGCTCGGCGGGATCCTCGCACTCTTTCTGGCGTTTCCGCCGGGCGCCCACATCGCGACCCTGGCCCGCGTCAAACTCGGCCCCGACGAAGCGTCGCAACGAAGCGGGTTGGCGACGCCCATCCCATATGGGGTCGCAATCGCCGCGGCATCACTAATTGTGGTATTCTTTCCTCACTTCCGCTGAGAGAGTCATGCGCGCCCGCACCGTGATCCTGCTCCTCGTCGCCCTGGTTCTCGCGGGCGGCACCACGATGATGGCCCGCGTGTGGCTTGCCTCGCAGCGCGCTGTTCGACAGGAGGCGGCGGCGGCGCTTGCCGTCCCGACGCCGGCAAAATCGGTGTTGATCGTTCGCTCGCCGATACAGCGCGGCCAGATCCTGCGCCCCGACGATTTGGCTTGGGAGCCGTGGCCGGAAGGCGGGATCGACAAGAACTACATCCTGCTCGGCACGCGAACCCCGCAAGCCTATTCCGGCTGGGTCGCGCGCCAGCCGCTCTCCGCCGGCGAGCCGTTGACGGAAGCGAAAATCATCGCTCCCGGGAACCGCGGCTTTCTCGCTGCCGTGCTGCACCCGGGCATGCGCGCGGTGTCGGTTCCGGTGACGGTCACGTCAGGCATCGCCGGTTTTGTATTTCCCGGCGACTCGGTCGACCTGATCGTGACGTATTCCGTCCAAGACCGGCCTCAGCCCGGTCAAGCTCCCGGTGGACCTGTCTACGAGCACAAGATCTCGGAGACCGTGCTCCGCGATATCCGGGTTATCGCCATAGACCAAAAGCTCGACAGCAAGGCCGGCGAGGCTGTCGTCGCCAAGACCGCGACGTTCGAGGTCACCCCGAAGCAAAGCGAGGTGGTCGCGCTCGCCAGCGAAATGGGCAAATTGTCACTAAGCCTGCGCAGCTTGGTTCCCGGACCGGGCGAACTCAAACCAGAGGTCAACAATTCGTCATTCGAAGCGCCGAGCACCCCCCTCTCTGAGACCCACACGCTCGATAGCGACGTCAGCCCGCTGCTGGCCAGCCCCGCCATTACGGCGCAGGGCAGCAGCGATGCCGGCGTCACGATCCTGCGCGGAGGCCAGAGCTCGACCGCTTCGCCTACACCAAAACCGTAAAAAATCTTGAGGGGTTGAGATGTTCCGTTGGCTTGTCGGGCTTATCGCCGCACTAGCGCTGATCCAATTTGCTTCGGTGAGTGTTGCCCAGGCGCCGCCGCCTTCATCGCCGCCGGCGATATCAGCGCCGGCGGCAACCGCGCCCGGCGCCGTGCCGCCACCCGCTACTCTGCCCAACTCTCCTCCCTTGAGGATCAGCCAGGTCGGGGCCAGCGGGCCGCCGATCGTCCTGGAAGCCGGCAAGGGAACGCTAATTCGCCTCAGTGCGCCGGCAGCAACGGTCTTCGTCGCCAACCCCGATGTCGCCGATGTGCAGGTCAAGTCGCCCGCGTTGATCTATGTAAGCGCCAAGGCACCAGGCGAGACCGTGGTCTACGCGGTCGACGCCGGCGACAACGTGCTGTTGCATTCGCCTGTCCGCGTCGCGCACGATCTGTCGCGGATGCGCGAGTCGATGCACACCCTGATGCCAGGGGAGCACATCGCGGTCAGTTCGGTCGACAATTCGGTGGTGCTGAGCGGCGATGTGTCGACCGCCGGACGCGCCGAAAAGGCGCGCGCGCTTGCCGCCTCTATCGCCAGCGCCACCGACATCAAGAACGCGAATGTTATCAATCAGCTGGCGGTTAACACACCGAACCAGGTCAACCTGCGGGTCAAAATCGCCGAGGTCAACCGCACCGCCTTGAAAGCGCTCGGCTTCAACTTTTTCAAGCAGCCTGCCAATTGTGTGGCGGCCGGCGGCGTGGTCGGCGGCATAGCCTGCGGCATGACCAGCAATTTGTTGGTCTCGACCAATAATCCCATCACCAACCAGGCCATCGGCAACTCGAACCAGTTCTTTTACGGCATCCCGATCCCGGGCAGCAGCTCGCGGCTCGAGGCCGTCCTCGACGCGCTGGGGCAGGAAAACCTGATCACGACGCTGGCCGAGCCAAACCTGACCGCAACCTCGGGTCAAACCGCCAGCTTTCTCGCCGGCGGCGAGTTTCCGGTGCCCATCCAGGGAAGCGCAAGCTCGAACGGCGCGCCGACCATCACCGTCGATTTCAAGACCTTTGGCGTGCAACTCGACTTTACCCCGACCATCATCGACGCCACGCATCTGAGCCTGAAAGTGCGGCCGGAGGTCAGTTCGCTGACCAGCACCGGTGCGGTGTCGGTGCCGCTTACCGCTACCTCCGTCGTGACAATCCCGGCCCTAACGGTGCGCCGCGCCGAGACCACGGTCGATCTCGCGAGCGGCGAAAGCTTTGCCCTCGCCGGCTTGCTGCAAAACACGACGGAGCAAGACATCTCGAAGATTCCCTGGCTCGGTGACCTCCCTATTCTGGGGCAGCTGTTCCGCTCGAACCTGTTCCAGCACAACGAGACCGAGCTGGTCATCATTGTGACGCCTTATCTTGTCAAACCGTCGACGACGGCACTGGCGGCGCCGACCGACGGGTTCATCCTGCCGCACGACGCCGAGCGTGCGGCGACCAACGCTACCTATAAGCAAACTTTGCCCGCGCCCCAGCGCGGCCCCCTGCCGGCGGGCAGTCAGCAAGGCCTGGTCGGTCCTGTCGGCTTTAAGCTCGATTGACGGGGAGACAGCCAATGCACCGCAATCGCTCTATGCTGGCTCTGGGATTGGCGCTGCTCGTCGGGGCCTGCGCCCCGGTGACAACCTATACCGATGCCGAAGCGCCCAAGCAGCTCAAGCTCGACAGCGCCACGTCCCAGCTTGACGTGCGTTTCGCCCCCGGCAGCGCGTCTCTATCGGCGGCCGACACGGCTCGTCTCAGTCGGCTCGCCGCGACCGGCGGGATTGGGCCCGCCGACCGCGTCATCGTGGCGGCGGCGGGCGGCACCACTCTTGCCGACCAGCGGGTGGCTTCGGTCGCATCGGTGCTTCTGCCTTATGGCGTCGTCGTCAACGCCGCGCCGATCGGTCAGGTGCCCGCCAACCATGCGGCGATCGAGGTAACGCGTACCCTTGTGACGCTGCCGGCTTGCCCCAATTGGAGCAAGCCCTCCAACCCCGATTTCGGCAACCAACCGAGCAGCAATTTCGGCTGTGCCACCGAAACCAATCTCGGGTTGATGGTTGCCAATCCGAGCGATCTGGCGAGCGGGTTGCCGGCTGGTCCAGCCGCCGGCAAACCGGCCGCGGCGGCCGTCGGACGCTATCTCAACGACAAGGTTCAGCTACCGACCGCCAATACGGCGCTGCCGGTCGCTGTACAGAGCGCGCCTTCGGGCGCGCCGGGCGCCGGGACGGGCACCGATTCAGGTACGGGCGGGAGTTAGGAATGGCGGCAGCCGTCGAACGATCGACTGCAATTGCGCGCAAACCCGATCGGGTGGGCGTGGTTGCGATCGTCCACGACCAGACGACACTCGATCGCATCCAAGGCGTCATCCGCGAATTGCAGCTCGACGATGAGCTGCAATTCGAGGCGACGCTTGATGCCACGCTGCGGCGCATCCATGAGGGATCACACCCCCGCGTGCTGGTCATCGATCTCAGCGAGTCGCCGGCCCCGATCTCCGAGCTCAGCGCGGCGCGAGCCGTCGGCGGCGCCGATTTAAAGATCTTGGCGCTCGGCACGGTCAACGATGTCGGGCTCTACCGCGACATGATCGCCGCCGGCGCGACGGATTATCTGGTCAAACCGCCGGGCCGCGAACAGCTGAACGCGGTATTCGAAAAGAATACCGGCGGTGGGAGCGGCGGCGGGCTCGGCCATGTAATCGCCTTTCTCGGCAGCCGCGGCGGCGTCGGCACGACGACGGCGGCGGTGTCATGCGCCTGGGTGTTTGCCGAGGACCGTAAGGAGCGCACCGCGCTCGTCGATCTCGATCTGCATTTCGGCACCGTGGCGCTGAAACTCGATAGCGATCCCGGCAACGGGCTCTGCGAGGCGCTGGAGCAGCCGTCGCGCATCGACAGCCTGTTCATCGAGCGCGCGATGATCAAGGTGAGCGAAAATCTGCGCATCCTTGCCGCCGAGGCGGCGATCGCCGATCCGCAAGTGGTCGATACCGGGGCGATCGACGTACTGCTTTACGAGCTGCGCCGAAAATTCGCCTGGGTCCTCGTCGACCTGCCGCGTTTCGTGACACCGGTCCATCGCGTTGTATTGAGCACCGCGAGCCGCGCGATCTTGGTCTGCGAACGCAGCCTCGCCGGGCTGCGCGACACGATCCGAATGCAGGCATTGTTGCGCGAGCAGGCACCGCAGACCCAGCTGATCCTGGTCGAGAGCGGCGCGCATGGCGATCGCGCGACAGTCGGCAAGGGCGAGTTCGAGAAAGCCGTCGGCAAGCCGTTCGATGCCACGCTCTCCTACGATCCGAAAGCAGCCGGAGCGGCGGCCAATGCCGGGCAGCCGCTACCGATGGCGGCACCGCGCAGCGCCTATTCGCGCGAGATTCACCAGTTGCTCGTCCACTTAGCCGGCGCCGCCGAAGCGAAGAAACGCTGGTTCGGTATCAACCTGCCATGGTGAGCCTGTTTCGCAAGCCTGCCGTCGAGCCCGATCTCGACGGCCGCATCGCCGTCCTGGCTCGTCGTCGTGTGGGCGGGCAATCGACTGAGCCGGTCGACAACAAACCCAGTGAGCCGGCCGCCGCACCGCAGGCACAGGTGCCGCCTATCGCGGCGCTGACCGGTGGTGCCGAGCGCCCACCGGGCTTGGTGCCGCCCGACCCGCTACCCGAGGTGGGGCCCGCGGGGGGATCGACACCGCCCGAACCGACACCAAGAGCCGAACCCGCTTTCGAAAGCGTTGTGGCGTCGCCCTCGCCTTTTATGGTCCGCCCGGTCGAGCCACCGCCCACGCGTCCTGAGCCCACCCCTCTAGAGCGACCGAACACGACACCAGCTCCAGCGGCCGCCGAGAGGGGATCGCTCGACGACAGGCTTGTCGCCGCTAAAACTCAGCTGATCGCAAGGCTTTCCAGCGAAATTCGTCCCGAACGGCGCAGCCTGCTGAGCCGTGGTGAGCTCGCCAAGCTCGTCGATGCCGCGGTCCAGGCGCATTTCGTGCGCAATTCATTCAATACCGATCCGCTCGCCCGGCGCGATCTTGTCACCGCCATCCTTCACGAACTGCTCAACCCGGGCACCGTCGACCCTGAAGCGCTCAGCAATCGGCGCACGCCGCATCGCGCGCTGGTCGAGTCCGCGAAAGCGCAAATCCAGCCGCTGGTGCTTGAGCACATGGACATCGCCGCCGCGGCCGAGATGCCGCGCGCGGCATTCGAGGCGCAACTGACCGGCTGGGTCAAGGAATTGCTCGCCGAGACCAAGATCCAGCTCAACTTCGCCGAGCAGCGCGAGCTCGTCGAGATGCTGGTCGCGGACATGCTCGGTCTCGGGCCGCTCGAGCCGCTGATGGCGGACGAGACGATTACCGACATCATGGTCAACGGCCCGCGCCAGATTTACGTCGAGCGGCGCGGCAAGCTCGAACTCGCCGACGTGCGGTTCCGCGACGATCAGCATGTCATGAATGTCTGCACCAAGATCGTTTCACGCATCGGTCGGCGGATCGACGAAGCAAAGCCCTTGGTCGACGCACGCCTCGAAGACGGCAGCCGCGTCAACATCATCATTCCGCCGCTGGCGCTTGACGGCCCGTCGATCTCGATCCGCAAATTCTCCAAGAAAACGATCACCCTCGACATCATGGCGCAGACCGGCAGCATTTCGGCCGCCATGGCGACCGTGCTGAAGATCGCCGCGCGTTGCCGCCTCAACATCTTGATTTCGGGTGGCACCGGCTCGGGCAAGACGACGCTGCTCAACGCGATGTCGCGCATGATCGACCCGGCGGAGCGCACGGTGACGATCGAGGACGCGGCCGAATTGCAGCTCCAGCAACCGCATGTCGTGCGCCTTGAAACCCGACCGCCCAATCTTGAGGGCACCGGCGAGATCACGATGCGCGATCTGCTCAAAAACACCCTGCGTATGCGCCCCGACCGCATCATCATCGGCGAGTGCCGCGGCGAAGAAGCGCTCGATATGCTGCAGGCGATGAACACCGGACATGACGGCTCAATGTCGACGATCCACGCGAATACGCCGCGCGAGGCGCTGACCCGCCTTGAAAACATGATTGGCATGGGCGGGATCAACCTGCCGTCGAAGGCGATGCGAACGCAGATCGCTTCGGCCATCCATATGATCGCGCAAGTGAACCGCATGCGCGACGGCACGCGCCGCGTCACTCATTTGGTCGAAGTGGTCGGCATGGAAGGTGACATCATCACCACCCAGGAGCTGTTCACCTTCCAGTACCAGGGCGAAACCGGCGAGGGCAGGCTGCGCGGCGTCTTTCAGCCTTCCGGCATTCGCCCGGCCTTCCTGCCGCGGGCCGAATATTTCGGTCTCGACCGCGCGCTGCTCGAGGCGATCTGACCGTGCCGCTCGACCCGAGCACGGTGATGGCGCTTGGGCTCGGGCTCATGGTCGCGCTCGGCGTCTTTCTGATCGCCGGAATCTTCGGCGGCGCGAACGCGCGCCGTTATCGCCGCCGGCTGGCGATGGTCACGAGCGGCAAGAAGGCGCCGACCGAGGCGCAGGGGACCCCCGAGGCACGCTCGTTGGCGCGCCGCGAAAGCGCGACGCCGTTGGTGGATCGTGTCGTCCACCGCTGGCTGCCACGTCGCGAACTGCTCGATGCGAGGCTGGCGCGGACGGGCCGCGCGATCACGGTCGGCCATTACGCGATGGCGACGGGAATCCTTGCCGTCGTGATGTTCGCGATGGCGAACATCGTCTTTGGTCTGCTCTTCCTGCCCAGCATGCTGATTGGTCTCGCGGGCGGTGTCGGCCTGCCGCACTTTGTCATCAGTTCGATGGGCAAGCGGCGCATCAAGGCATTTCTCGACCTGTTCCCGGACGCGATCGATCTGATGGTCCGGGCGTTGCGCTCCGGCCTGCCGATCACCGAGGCCATCGTCGGGGCCGCCGAGGAGATCGGCGATCCGGTCGGCGCCGAGTTCAGCACTGTCGAGAGCGGTTTGCGGATGGGTCGCGAGCTCGACAGCCTGCTGTGGGACATCGCTAAGCGCATCGACTCGCCCGAATTCCGCTTTTTCATCATTGCGCTCGGCGTCCAGCGCGAAACCGGCGGCAATCTCGCCGAGACCCTCGCCAACCTGTCCGACCTGCTGCGCCGGCGCCGCATGATGGTCAAGAAGACGCGGGCCATGTCGAGCGAGGCGCGGGCGAGCACGATGATCCTCGGCTCGCTGCCGATCGTTGTGACCGGCATTCTGTTCCTGACCTCACCCAGCTACATCAAGACGCTGTTCAGCGACCCGCGCGGCATGATGCTCATCGGGCTCGCGATCGGCATGCTGGTCACCGGGATCGGCATCATGGTCAAGATGGCCAAGTTCGAGATCTGAGCATGGGCGCGGTTACAAGCACGCCCTTTGACGCCTACCTGCCGTTCGGGCTCGGCCTCAACGACGTCATCGCCTTGATGGCGGGCCTAGCCGTGGCGGCGACGTTCTTCGCCGTCTGGCAGACGTTGCGCGCCAACACCTCGTTCGAGCGCCGGCTGACCCAGATCGCCGACAAGAAGGAAGCGATGCGGCTGGCGGCGCTCGCCACGCGGCGCCAGCGCCTGCAACTGACACCGGCAAGCATGATCCGCGAGCTGGTGACACGGCTCAATTTGCTACGCTCGCATCACGCCACCGAAGCGCGCCTAGTGCTTGCCCGCGCCGGCATGCGGTCGCACGACACGATGATCCGTTATCTATTCGCGCGGCTGAGCCTACCGCTTGTATTTGCCATGGCGGCGCTATTCGACGGCTATACGCTGCATTTGTTGCCGGTGCCGCCGAACCTGCGGCTGTTGGCCGCCGCCGGCGCCGCCGTGCTTGGGTTCTTCGCGCCCGGCATGTACATCAAGAACGTAACGGCCAAGCGTCAGAAGCGCTTGCAGAATGGCCTCCCCGACGCCCTGGACTTGATGATCATTTGCGCCGAGGCCGGCCTCAGCCTCGATGCGACCCTGGCGCGCGTCTCGCGCGAACTTGCGGCGGCATGCCCCGACCTGGCCGAAGAGCTCGCCATCACCTCGGCCGAGCTGACCTTTCTGCCGGACCGGCGACAGGCATTTGAGAACCTCAACAACCGCACCGACATGGCCTCGGTTCGCGGGGTCGTCAACACATTGATGCAGACCGCGAAATTCGGCACGCCGCTGGCCCAGTCGCTGCGCGTGCTCGCGGTCGAATATCGCGATGCACGAATGTTCCGCGCCGAGGAAAAGGCCGCCCGGCTGCCGGCGCTGATGACCGTGCCGATGATCGTGTTCATTCTGCCGACCCTGTTCATCGTGCTGATGGGGCCGGCTGCGCTCGGCATTATCGATACCTTCGACCGTTCGGGAAAAAGCAGCGGTCCGAAGCACGTAACCGTCATCACCCATAACGGGTCGGACGACGAGACGGGAGCCATTCCAGATGGGACCGAGGTCACCGAGAAGCAGGCCGAGGACGGCGTGGCGTCGGACGCGAAAAAAGCGGAGGAAGCAGCAGCCCCGCCCCCTCCCGCGTCGCTCAGCCCCGCGCAGCAAGTCGCTGCCGTCGGCGAGCCGATCGTCATCGACGTCGATGCGCGCGCCCTGGCCGCCGACTCCGATTTGCGGGTCGTCGTGGTGCCGTTGGATACGCCCGACACGGTCAGCGATCCCAAGACGTTCTTTGCCGGTGCTGCGGACGCCGCCGCCGCGCAGATGCAGGTGACGGTAGCGGCGCGAACCGCCGGCCTCAGCGAGGTTCGCCTCTATTCCGTGCCGCCGTCAGGCTCGTACTACACGGTGGCCGTGCGGGTGCCGATCACGATCACCCCAGCAACCAAGTGACTCAACTTCAAGACTGCGGGCGCGACACGGCGCTCATCGACAGGATCGCGCGGCTGCGCGCATCCGGGGAAAGGCGCCGCAACGTCTCGTAAAACGCCAGATTATGGTCGACCGAGGTAGCGTCGAGGTCCACCCGGGCGAGGTCACGCGCGATTTTCTGGTCGCCCTTGAGCCCGTAGATCAGCGCGAGCGTCTGTCGCTCCTGCGAAGTGGCGGCGGGGGCGTAGGCCAGCGGCCGCAGCACAGCGATCGCCGCGTCGAACTTCTCACTCAACGCGAATGACAGCGCCAAATTGAGGCTCAGCGAACGATCGGTCGGCGCGATCCGCAAACCTTGCTGATAGCGCGCCTGCGCCGCCGCATGCTGGCCGATGAAATCATCGGCGACACCAATCAGCAGCAACAGCTTGGGGTCGCTGGGCGTGATCTGATACGCCGTGGCGAGGGGACT
>Ga0210383_10004849_pt1 | contig 11896 bp, 11 predicted proteins | sample IncBWC14OmetaG_FD_160072 | JGI IMG/M metagenome (GOLD analysis project Ga0210383, IMG submission 160072) | Forest soil microbial communities from Barre Woods Harvard Forest LTER site, Petersham, Massachusetts, United States - Inc-BW-C-14-O ...
TCCTCGTTCGTCACCTGGCCTCATTGTGACAAACCCCGGTCGGCGGACCCGGGGAGGCTTGCGAGGACCGCTCTCGCCAGGTGCTCGTCGCCGGTGAGACGTAGCCCCCGGTGGTCGCCGCTCGGCCCGACCGCGGCGATCCACGCGTTCGTATCGCCGTGGATGGCGGCTGACGTGCGATCCGGTGTCGTTGCCGGCGCCTCGTCCGGGCTATAGGTGGCGCCCAAGCTGCCGTCCTTCACCTGGTACCGGTAGCGGATGGGCGGGTCGGTGTCCGTGACGAGAGCTTCGAGGCCGCCCGCGGGTAGATCGCTCGTCCCTTCCGCCAGGCACGGGAGCAGACGCAGGAGCACGTGGAGGTCTGCCTGCTCATGCGCGCCGGGCGCTGACCACACGTGGCGCATACCCCAGCGGGCGAGCGCCCCGGCGATCGGCAACAGCTCGTGTCCCGCGTCCGTGAGCTCCAGTTCGACTCGCGGCGGCATCTCTTTGAAGCGGGTGCGCGTCACGAGGCCCAAAGCCACCATCTGCTGCAGGCCACGCTCTAGCACACCAGTGCTGATCCCCGGCAGACGCTTATGCAGTTGCGTGAGCCGTATCCTGCCCGGACCCAACGCCAGAGCGATGCTCAGCGTCCAACGATCGCCTGTTGCCGCGAGTGCCCGTGAGAGCGGCGTCCACGCACGCGGCGCCCGCGCAGGCTGGCCGCTGTCGCTCTCCACAACGTCTGGCACCGCCGCAGTCTAGGTTCGACCATTGGGCAAAAGCGAGCGAATCGCCGCTTTGTTCCCATCTTTAAAGTGACCAGCGGGCGGTGGGGGCCGCCCGCTGGTCGAGGGGAGGAGAGGGTGCTACTACTGCCGGCGGGATATGAGGCCGGCAGACTTACCCGAGGCGGCCTCTCCGGGCCGCTCGGGGGAAGTTCGTTGCTCTAGACGAGGCTCAGGATCCGCTCCTGGACCTTGTTGGCGATGTCCGGCACGCGGTTCGCCAGATCGCCACCGCTCTTCGCGATCGCGTCACGGCGCTCCTCGAGATCGCTCACGGTGCTCTCCACCGTGCTCCCGATCTTGCGCCTGCGCTGACGCAGTTCACGCTCCACGCGCACGCGCGCTTTGCGAACCTCGCGCTCCAGGCGGTTGCGAGCCGTCGCGCCGCGGCGCTCGAATTTCTTCAGCTGCGCCTGCGTCTTCGTCGTCGACGAGTAAGTCGAGATCGTGTCGCTCACCGTCGCCACTACACGCTCGCGGGCGATCAGCGCTGCGCCGACCGGGATCAGTACCGCGCGCTCTGCGTAGTCGCCGAACACATCGGCCGTCTCTTTCGTTGCCGTCTGGGCCTGGCGGACAGCCGACTCGCTCGCGTGGACTGCACGCGTACGCGCACCCTTTGCGTGGGACGCTTTGGCTTGGGTGGTGCCGGCGCTCGCGCGGCGGGCTGACGTTGCTTTGGCGGCAGCCGGTTTTTTGGCAGCTTTCGCTTTTGCTTTGGGAGCTGTGGGGGCGGTTGGCATCTTGAAGTCTCCTATGTCTTCCTCACTGGCTGTGAGGCAATCGGGGCCAAGGGCTGTCTGTAAGGGCTGGTCGCTGTCGTGAGCGACCGAACACTTGTTTGTAACCCGTTCGCTAGAGATCGTTACACCGGGATCGTAGCATGCTGTGAAAACCCTGTAATCAAGGGCATCTACGTGGACGACTTTGTAACAGGAGGAACATGCGTTCGGCTCGTGACCCGCGCGAGCCAAAGAGCAGGTTCGTCCAGCTCCTCCTGGCTCGGCAGCGCCTCAGGGCCGCTCCACGCCAGTGCCAGCGTCTGCGGGCCGCCCGCCTCCACCACCGCGTCACAGAAGCGCCTGCCCGTCTCGTACTGCTTCAGCTTCAGCTCCAAACCCAGCAGCCGCTCCAACACCCGCCACGGCAGGCCGCGGTTCTCCCGGCGGTGGTTCATCGCCGCTCTAAGCCGCGGCAGCGACGGCAGCACCTCCGCCCCCACCGCGTCCATCACATGCTCTGCGTGTCCCTCCACCAGCGACATCGCCGCCTGCATCCGCTGCACTAGCGCCCAACGGTCCTCGCCAAGCGTCAGCCGCAAGAGCTCGCCGCGGCGCGCGCGCTCCACCATCTCACGCAGGTCCGGCATGCTCAGGTCCCACCCGCCCAGTTTCGGCAGGTTGCCCATCCAGCCGTTGTGGCCATTCGCCGCCCCGTTGGGAGAGTCGCTGTCAGGAGACTCGTCGTCTGATGAGCCGCCCGAGATCGTCACCTGCAGACCGTCGATCAGCTCTTTCAGCATCCCCCCCAGGTACTCCCGCAGCCACGGCGCCCCCGCGAACTGAACAGCATGGGTGATCTCGTGGATGCTCACCCACAACACCAGCTCATCGCGGTCCACGTCAAGCGCGCGCGCCGCGTTCGCCAGGTTCGGTGCCAGCAGCAGTAGTCGCGGCTTCACCGACGCATCCAGCAGCGCCAAGTCGTACTGGCCCAGCACTCGCTGCGAGAGCATCCCCGCCAGCGCCCCCACCTGTACACCCAGCAACAGCCCCGACACTGAGCGCAGCGGCCCCGCAAACGGGCCCTTGCCGCCACCCATCGGCTCGGTCAACGGCGCCAGCATCGGCTTCATGCCCTTCAAGTTCGCAGCGATCCAGCCCGCGCGATCCACCAGCTCAAGCGACGGCAGCTCCGTCGTGGAGTGCAGGCCGCTGTATGCGCCCACCTTGCCCGCGAACTCCCGCGTCAACGGCTCCACCGTCGTTGCCCGCACACCGCCAAACGGCGGCGAGCCCCCAATCAGCTCTCCCACCCGCTGGGCTGTGCCCCAATCGATCACGTCCACCACTCAAGCGTAGCCGCGGCCAGCAGCGCTCCAAGAATCCCCACGCGTATCCTTGATCTTGTGTCTGGCTCCAGAACCGCCGCCGCGCCGCCAAACGGCCCGCCCGGCCCGGAGCTCTCGGTCCCGACCAGGGCCGAGCCGACGGTTGATCGGGAGCCCGGTTCTGAGCAGGCAGCCGCGGCAGAGCAGGCCGGCGCGTTTCTCAAGCGACCCGAGGTACGCGACGTGCTCGCCTGGATGCGCTTGCTCGTCGACCCCCAGGACGCCGTCGCCGTCGTGCGCGCCCTCGCTAGGCCGCCCATCGAGCTGCGTCAAGTGGAGCTCGCCCGTGTCATCCAGGTCGCCCGCCGGCGCAAGCTCGACCTCGTCCTCGGCCTCGCCGCTGCCACCGAGGCACCCCAGGTGCCCCCCGAGACACGCGAACGCATCCAGCGGTTCCTCCAGCTCCATCGCGCCGCCGCCGCCCAGCTCGACACGCTCGCGCCCGATGCCTTCATTGCGCAGCTGATCGAGCGTCTCGGCGTGCGCTCCCGTGCACTGCTCGCCCCCGACGACACCGCTCAGCAGCGCGCCAGCCTCGAGCTACTCCACCAGCTCGCCGTCAAGTTCGTCGCTGCTAACCCCAACGCTGGCACCCGCGATCTCGCGCGCCATCTCGCCACCGTCGTGCCCGTCGCGCCCTCCGCGAGCTCCGCTGAGGACCAATCGCCAGACCAGCCGGGAGATCAGCGGCAAGCAGACGACACCAGTGGCGACGGCGACCACGCGTACTCCCATCCAAACGATCAACAGTCCCCTCAAGAGCCCACCGGACGGCTTGCCGACACGCTGCAACTGCTGCGTGAGGAGGTGCTCGACGGCGTCACCCGCATCGGCGGGCGCCTCGGCGAGCTGCGGCTCGACACCGACCTTGACATCTCCCACGGCGTCGTGCGCTACCTCGAGCTGCTCAAGCTCTCCGCCGTGCTCCAGCGCCCCGACGGACAGAGCCTCGCCGACGCGCTCGCCGACGCCAACGTACGTTTGCTCGCCGCCGCCACTCCGCTGCAGCGCGAGATTCTGCTCACCTCCACACTCGATGACATGCTGCTCGCCGCCGACGGGGATGTTGAGGGCGACCAGCGCGCGCGTGCCCAGGCGCTTGCTCCCCGCGACGAGCACTCGCTCGAGCCCTTCCTGCCGCGCCGCGGAATCGGTCTCGCGCTGTCCGCCTCCGATATCCACACCTACCGCGCGTGCCCGCTGCGCTACAAGTTCGCCCGCGTCCTACGCATCCCCACCGAGCAGACCATCCACCAGCGCTTCGGCATCGTCGTCCACCAGGTGCTCGAGCGCTACCACTGCGACGGCGGGCAGACACTCGCCCAGATGCTCGACCTGCTCGACGCTCGCTGGCGTCGCGCCGGGTTCGGCGACAGCCAGCGCGACCGCGAGCTGCGCGAGAAGGCCCACGTCGCGCTCACTCGCTACCACGCCCAGCTGCAAGGGCAGGACTCGCAGCCAGTGTGGTTCGAGCGGCAGTTCGACTTCCGCCTCGGGCCACATCACGTGCGCGGGCGCGTTGATCGGGTGGATCGGGTTGGCGAGGGCTATGAGCTGATCGACTACAAGACCTCTCGTCCCAAGACCGCCGAACAGTTGCGCGACGACATTCAGCTGTCCCTATATGCGCTCGCCGCGCGTGAGGACTGGGGCCTTGAGTGCTCGCAGCAGGCCTACTACTACGTCTTGGACGATCTCAAGGTCCCTGTCGAGCGGGACGAGCGGGATGCGGAAGCCGTCAAGGACGTTGTGCTCGAGGTGGGGGAGGGGATTCTTGCTCAGGCGTTCGACGCCACTCCCTCTCCTGTCGCATGTGGAATGTGCGATTACCGGATTGTTTGTCCTGCTGCGGAGGTTTAACCAGGCAGTAGCAGCGGAGTAGCGTTAGCCTTTCGATGACTGGCACAAGTCCACGATCAGCCTCAACAACTAGGAGACGGTGCCAATGAGGCACGCACGGTTGCGGCGGTTGGCAGCCGTGGCAACAAGCGCCGTTGCGCTGATCGCTGTCGCCGGGGTTACAGCCGGCGGGCCCAGCTCGCCACCCAAGCCTCACAGTCTCCAGGCGATCAGCGCCGAGCAGTCAATCAGCAGTCTCCTTGCCGACATACCCCAGAGCGGAGACACGCTAGGTCAGCAGGCGGCGCCTGTGACCCTCCAGTGGTACGGCGACCTCGAGTGTCCGTTCTGCCGTGAATTCACGCTTGGTGCATTGCCTTCGATCATTCGTAGCTGGGTACGTAGCGGCCTACTGAAGATCGAATATCTATCGATGCAGACAGCTACCCGTTCACCGAAGGTGTTCGAAGCTGAGCAGATCGCCGCGCTCGCGGCCGGCATGCAGAACAGAATGTGGAACTTCATCGAGATCTTCTACCACGAGCAGGGAGAAGAGGGGTCCGACTATGTCACCGAACGATATCTGGATGGACTTGCCAAACAGACCGCAGGGCTGAGACTGCCCGTGTGGCGGAACGCTCGCCACGACCCACGACTCGCGGCCCAGGTTGCCAAGGAGAGAAACACTGTCATACACGACGGCTTCAGCGGTACCCCCACGTTCCTGATCGGGCACACCAATGGAATCCTGTACAAGCTCAAGCCACCTTCGCTAGAGGAATCGACGTCGTTCAGTCGGGCCATCAGGGAGCTACTCGGGCCCCGGCCGGGTTACACCACAGCATCGAGTGGAGCCAGTCAGTTTGGATGACTGAGGCTCGGCTACTTCCCCTCCCGCCCCCGCTGGCGCAGGAACCGCTGAAATTCACTCGCAATGATGTCCCCCGACGGCACATCCTCAGGGGTCGACTGATCTTCGCTGTCCGCCGCCTGCTCCAAGCGTTCCACAAACGCCTGGATGTCCGGGTCGCTGCGCACCGCCAACCCCACCTGGCGTTCGTAGTCAGCGGCGGCCACCTCGAGCTCCGACACGTCCACGGATACGCCAATCAGCACTTCCACCCTGCGCAGCAGCGCCAGCGCCGCCTTCGGGTTGGCTGCCGCCGCCACGTAATGTGGAACCGACGCCCACAGGGTCGCCGATGGCAGACCAGCTTTCGCGCACGCCGTGTGCAGCACGCCCACAATGCCCGTCGGCCCCTCGTAGCTCGAGGGTTGGATGCCCATGCGCTCGAGCAGCGCCGCATCTGAGGCATGGCCGCTCAGGGACACTGGACGGGTGTGCGGCACATCGCCCAGCAGCGCGCCCAGCGTCACCACCAGTTGCACGCCTAGCGCCTCCGCGAGGTCGACCAGGTGCGTGCTGAACGCACGCCAGCGCATCGACGGCTCCACGCCCTGCACCAGCACCAGATCGCGTGGCGCCCGTGGCGCCTGTGCCTCGAAGATCTCAACCGTCGGCCACACGATCTCGCGGGTCTCGCGCTCGTCGAAGCGAATCGAAGGGCGGTTCGCCTGGAAGTCGTAGAACTCCTCCGAATCGATCCGCGCGAAGCTGCGTGCCTCGAGCGCCGAGGCCAGGAACGACACCGCGTTGGAGGCGGCGTCGCCCGCGTCGTTCCAACCTTGGAATGCGCACACCATCGCCGGGGCCCTCAGGCCCCCCGGACGGCGGTCCCAGATGAGCGGCTGCATCCGAACCACCGTACATCATGGGAGCATGGCCTCCGCCACAATCCCAGACCTGGGCGACCAACAGCAAACCGTCGCCACGTTGCGTCTCGACGAAGACGTCGATGCCGTGTTCGCCTGTACCCGTAAGGAGCGCAAGCTCTCTCGCGCCGGCTCCCCCTACCTCACCGTCGAGCTGCGCGACAGCACCGGCGCGATCATTGCCAGAGCGTTCCGCGACGCCGACGTGCTCGCTGGGCGCTTCGAGCGTGGCGAGCTCGTGCGCGTGCGCGGGCGTGTGCAGCGCTTCCGCGATGCTCTACAGATCGAGCTGTCCGCCATCGCGCGCGCCGATGGCGACGAGTCCGACCCCGCGCGCTTCCTACCTACCGCCTACCGCGATCGCGACGAGCTCGAAGGCTTCCTCGAGCATCTCGCCCGGGAGGTGTATGACCCTCGGCTGAAGGCCCTTCTCGACGGGCTGATCGGTGATCAGGCGTTGCGTGCAGAGATCCGCCGCGCGCCCTGCTCGCTGCCCGGCCCGCCGCACGATGTGACTTCAGGTGGGGGCGGGGCCGGTTCGCGCACGGGGCGGGCACCGTCCGGTCACCACGCCTACCTCGGCGGCCTGCTCGAGCACACCGTCGCCGTCGCCACCCTCGCACTCGAGCTGTGCACGCTGCACCCGCGACTCGATCGCGACCTGCTGCTCACTGCTGCCATCGTTCACGACCTCGGCAAGACCCGCGAGTTCACCTACGGCGCCGAGATCGAGCGCAGCCGCGAAGGCGCCATGCTCGGGCACATCGAGCTTGGCCTGCGGGTGATCGCCGAGCACATGCCCGCGGTCCTGAACGGTGATCGGCGGCTGGCGCTCGAGCACTGCGTGCTCCTGCACCATGGGCCCGAGTCCGCGTCCGGGCAGCGCTTCGCCTCGCCTGAGGCGCTCGCTCTGTATCGGGTCAATCTGCTCGATGCCCAAGTCAAGGGCGTGCTCGAGCACGGTGGGCTCTCTAGTGACCTGGGTCGCTAGCGGCACCTGACACAAGATCAAGCGGCCCGCTGGGGATGCCGATAGAAGCCCGTGATGGGCGATACCGCCATGTCAACCGTTGGGTCAGCAGCTGACGCCGGCGTCGATACTGCAGAGGACCGCAGGAAGAACGGCCCGCGGCCAACTGAGCAGGAACAGAAGGGCCTGTATCCACCGCGCACCTCCGGGCGCTCGCAGCGGATGATCGGCGAGGTGGTCGTCGACCTCGGGCTCGCCGACCTCGAGACAGTCGAGGCGGGCGTCGCCGCCGCCCGCGACCAGGGCCGCCCGACCGGCGTGGTGCTCGTCGAGCGCGGCATCCTCCGCCACGACCAGCTCGCACGGGTCGTCGCCGAGCGCTTTGGCCTGGACTTCATCGACCTGACCGTGTTCGACCTCGACATGGGCGCCGTCAACCTCGTCGGCATCCAGGCCGCCAAGCGCTACCAGGCGCTGCCCGTCGGCTTCACCGACGACGGCGCGCTGCTGCTCGCCATGGCCAACCCCACCAACGTGCTCACGATCGACGACGTCGGCATGATGACCGGTCGGCGCATCAAGCCCGCCGCCGCCTCTGTCGAGGACCTCAACCTGCTGCTCACCCGGCTCGCCCGCATGGACGAGTCGATCGAAGACATCGTCGACGACGAGGCAGAAGCCGAGGGCGAGCAGGTCTCAGTCGATGAGGCCGACAGCGACGCGCCCGTCATCAAGCTCGTGCACTCGATCGTCGCCCAAGCCGTTCAGCAAGGTGCCTCCGATATTCACGTCAACCCCGAGGAGGGCGACACCAAGGTGCTGTTCCGCATCGACGGTGTGCTCGCGCCCGCCGCCACCGTCAAGCGCCGCATGGCCATGGGCGTCGTCTCGCGCATCAAGATCATGGCCGACCTCGACATCTCCGAGAAGCGCGTGCCCCAAGACGGACGCTTCGCGCTCACCGTCGAGGGGCGACGCGTGGACATTCGCGTGGTCACGTTGCCGCTCGTCAACGGCGAGGGCGTCGTCATGCGCATCCTCGACCAGGGCGCCGGCGTCGTCGTCAGCGGCCTCGAGTCGCTCGACATGCAGGGCACCGAGCTCGAGCGCTTCTCCAGCGCCATCCACCGACCCAACGGCGCCGTGCTCGTCACCGGCCCCACCGGCTCCGGCAAGTCCACCACCCTATACGCGGCACTGCACGCGCTCAACGACGGCGAGCGCAGCATCCTAACTATTGAGGACCCCGTCGAGAAGCGCATCGCCGGGATCAAGCAGATGCAGATCGCGCCCAAGGCCGGTGTCACCTTCGACGTCGGCCTGCGCTCGATGCTGCGCGCCGACCCCGACGTGATCATGGTCGGCGAGATCCGCGACGCCGAGACCGCCCACATCGCGATCGAGGCCGCCCTTACCGGGCACCTGGTGCTCTCAACGCTTCACACCCGTGACGCGCCAAGTGCGCTCGGACGGCTGATCGACATGGGCATCGAGCCGTTCCTCGTGTCCTCCGCCGTCGACTGCATCGTTGCCCAGCGTCTCGTGCGCATGCTCTGCAAGCACTGCAAGCGGACCCAGACCGTCTCCGAGGCGGTGCTCGCCGAGCACGGTCTTGCCGGCGCCGAACCCTACGAGCCCGTCGGCTGCTCGCGCTGCGCCGGCACCGGCTACCGCGGTCGGGTCGCGTTGTACGAGGTCATGACCGTCTCAGAGCCCATCCGCGCGCTCATCCTCGAGCGCTCATCCGTCGACGACATGGTCGCCGTCGCGCTCTCCGAAGGCATGCAGCGGTTGCGCGATGACGGCTTGCGCAAGGTCCGCGAGGGGCTCACCTCGATCGCCGAGGTCGAACGTATGACAAATAGCTTGCTGTAGCAGGTTGATTCGGTGAGGGTGTCGCAGTTAGTGCTACGCTAGTGCACATGGCACGGGCCGTATCGATTCGCGAGCTTCGCAATTCCACCTCCGCCGTCATTTCGGAGCTGGAAGCCGGTGAGCGACTAACGCTCACCGTAAACCGCCGCCCTGTCGCGGACATCCTTCCCCATGTAGAGGATCGCGATCCCTGGGTGCCCGTCACCGAGTTGCGCCGCATCCTGCGTGAGGCGCCAGCCGACCGAGGTTTGCTCGGTGATTTGGCTGAGATCCGCGAAGCGGAGCTCGACGACGCTTGAGCCGTGCCATTGCCGATACGTCGATCTTCATCGCCCAGGAGAATGGCCGGGAACTTGGAGACTTGCCTGAGCAAGTGGCTGTCTCAGTGATTACCGCTGCCGAGTTGGAGCTGGGTGTGCTTCGCGCCTCTGAGCCAGTCGCACGGGCGATACGACTCTCGACCCTCTCTCGGGTGCAGGCCACCTACCCTCTACTCCCGGTGGATCCAGAGGTAGCCAGCTGCTTTGCTCGCCTCGCGTCATCGGAGTTGGCCAAAGGACGCCGTCTTCGTCGTCACGACACTTGGATCGCCGCAACGGCAATGCGACATGGTGCTGCAGTTATCACCCAAGACGCCGACTTCTCGTCGTTTGCTGAGGTGGCTGTCATTCGGGTTTGATCCGCAGCGCACGGGTCGAGCTTGACATCCACATGACGTACTGCCATTGTTAGTACATGGCCACGATCAAGGAAGAGCGACTCCAGATCCGTGTGGACCCGGCTGACAAGTCGCTGCTCGAGCGAGCCGCCGCCGCCGCCCATCTGAACGTCTCGGCGTTCGTGTTGCAGGCTGCTGCTGCCAGAGCCGAGGAAGTCCTCGCGGAGCGCCCAAGCATTCGGCTCAGCGCCCGCGGGGCCGCGGCATTCACCGAGGCACTAGCTCGGCCTGCACAGGTCAACGAGCGTCTCGCCGCGGCCCTACATCGGTCGCGCAACTTCACCTGGCTTGACTGAGCTTCGCCGACCAAAGCTGCTCGATCCAGGGCAGCATGACCGTGCGAGCTTCGATTCTGGCGAGCCAGTCCTAGATGAGTGGTTGCGGCGTTACGCAGGACAAAATCGCCGCCGCGACACCGCTGCGACGTGGGTCATCCTCGACGTCGATGATGCGGTCGCCGCATACGCCAGCATCGCTATGACAGGCATCGACCACTCAGCGGCGCCGTCGCCTGTAGCCAAGCAGTCCCCAGATCCAGTTCCCGCCCTACTACTTGGTCGTCTAGCAGTCGATCGTCGCTACCACGGGCAGGGCGTAGGCACCGCGCTGGTCGCGCACGTGCTGGCCACTGCTGCTGAGCTCAATACAAAGGCCGCCTGCCGCGCGGTGGTCGTCATTGCGTTGCACGCCAATGCCCGGCGCTGGTGGGAGCGTCTCGGCTTCCACCCCTTCGATGCAACCGACGAGAGCTGCAGAGAGCTCTATCTCCTCACGGCCGAAATACAAAGCACGTTTCAAGAGCTCTAAACGGTGGTGCCGTAGTTCCCCGGCGGCGCCGTCGCTTGGCGCCGCCGGGCTGGTCGATCAGATAGCCCCGTGTGGCCGTCTATCCCAGTGCTTGCTACTGCTGCTTGGTCCTATTTCTTCTTAGTTTTCGCCTTCACGTTGGTCTTCGACTTCTTCTTGTGAGACTTCTTCTTGTGGCTCACGATCGGCGCCTTCGGTTCTAGCCGCGTGCTGCCCGAGTACGCGTCAGACGGGCAGCCTTTCGGGCGGCCCAGGTCGAACGGACCTGCGATCGCCTGCGTGACCACGCCCTTTTCCAGGTACGCATAGGTGACCGTCAACAGCGGGTCCACACGTGGCTCCTTGCACAGCTTCGTGCCGATCGCGAACTGACCCGTGACCGTCTCATAGCCGTTCTTTGCCGCGCCCACGCAGTTGAGCGCGATCCCCGGCACTTCACCAGAGCACGAGAACGTTTCCGCCAGCGGCTTGGTCGTCGCGTTCGATGTCACCACCGGTGGCTGACCGGCGATCCCCGTCATCGGGATCTGTGTCTGCAGCTGATAACCGGTGATCGGGCCGTCGCAGTAGAACTCGTACTTCACCTGCTGTTCTTCGCTGCCTTCTTCGGCTTCTCCCGCGGCGATGCCGCCGAGGCAGCTGTAGTTGTTGGGATTGCTTTCTTCAGCGTGGCTGATCGCCGGGGTTACGAGGAGCAGGGCAAGAAAGCCCACGATCGCGGCGAGCCACCATGTCGCTTTGTGGTGGGCTGGTTCGAATACGTGCAACGGGGGTCTCCGTTCGTTGGTTGATGGGTCTGTCATCGCCGCAAGAGCTTTTCGAGGCTCTGCTTTGGTGAGGTTGGGTCGAACGTCGCCGAGGGCTTGGCGCCAACGGCAACGAAAGGTGAGATCAAAAGCACGCCCGCCGGGGGCTGCGAAGTGAGCGTCGCCGTCGCCGCACCTGCCGGCAGGCTCGTAGCGGTCGCTGAGCCGACCGATGCGAACGTCACCACGATCAGCCCGTTTTCGCGGAAGGCCGCCGTCGAGGTGATC
>Ga0210383_10004850_pt1 | contig 11891 bp, 14 predicted proteins | sample IncBWC14OmetaG_FD_160072 | JGI IMG/M metagenome (GOLD analysis project Ga0210383, IMG submission 160072) | Forest soil microbial communities from Barre Woods Harvard Forest LTER site, Petersham, Massachusetts, United States - Inc-BW-C-14-O ...
TATGTATTACCTCTGATTGGTGGGTGGTTTTGTCTTTGATTGTATGCTTCAGACTTGGGTGTACGTAACTGCTGTTGTACCTGCTGTGGTCAAATTGGAATATTTCTCTTCATTCTGTACTTATCACCATCGACGTACGAATTGTATCATTATTTTAGGAAAACCATGGGTAGACAGTCTTCGCGGAAGTGCGTCTGGATTGGATGAGGGAGAAAATAAGTTCGGCAGACCAACATCAAGATGATCATGATAACAACTGAGTCGAACTCGAACGCAGAATGGCAACTTGTGGTCAACACGTGACGCGCTCGGTCTTCAGATTCTTCACGTGTCACGTTCAAGTTCAACTTGAATGTCACACCACGTCTTTCTCTCCAAGTCAGGTCCATGACTCGGATATTGCAGGAGAAAATTGCAGCAGGATAAGTACAGGGGCCTTGTTCGTGGAGGGTCACGTCGGAGGCTACAGGCTGTCCCTTCAATCAAATTTTCAATTTTGGATATTTGTGACACAGGCGATGTGACGCGCGTGATGGTGCACAGCTATCTCAGGCTTCCGTTCCGACAACGCTTCCGAGTCCTCTTTCAATTTGTTCCAAGTTATTACAGCAAATCTACAAGTAAAAATGGGAGAACCTTACACCTCGCGAGGCCCGAAACATGAAGACCTTTCCTCGTATTTCGACAGAAGTGCTTCGGCTGTCCGCGGATATGCTGATGTGTAAGCCTCCGAGTCACATCTTTGATTTACATTCTAGCCGAGAATTAACATTTGGTTCACAGGTTTGAGCAGGCTTATGCACGACCTGCTATCAATACTTCTTTAGCGTTCTTCGACGAGAACCCCATCTCATTTGTACGGTGTTTCATCCGGTCAATGCACATCCAGAGACTTACATTTATTGAAAACAGACATTCATTGCCATATTTTCTCTGCTCAGTCTTATTCCCGTTATTTCATTTATGTAGGTATTGTCTGAATTGCGAATTTCTTCTGTTCACTCCTCGCCTCTTATCTCGAATGCTAATTGATAACTTGGGCTTGTGATTTTCTACAGTGGATTCTCTCTCTTCGCCATAGCCTCCTTTACTATTGTGGCACTGACATGTGCCCTCATTGCTTCTGTTGCCGTTGAATTGGCTCTCAGTACGCCAATCTATCACATTTTTATGGACACTCGCCTTATTAATATATTTATAACAGTCTCCCTCTTGTTGTTTGCTCTGCTCGCAAACCTTTTCGTCTCCGTTTCCCTGACTGTCGTGGCGATATCAACCTATCTCGTTGTACGATTTGCTATCCTAGTTCGCACCGCCGGCCGGGTAGGTGTCTCCGAATGGGCCACGGAAACCAAAGGTCACTTTCTCCATGCCAAGGCCAAGATTCTGCCCAAATTCGACTACCACGAAGGCTCCGACACTTCAACTGGGTCTGTTGTCGTGGTCCAAGGAAATGATGACGGTGTACAAAGAGTGGAAAGTTAAGGGAGTATGGTTGCTATATTTTGCGAGCACCGTGCTGAGTCCTCCGGCTTTATGTGAACTATCTTCTGTACTAACTCGAATGTTTCCCTTGCTTTCAATTTTATTGCATGAGAGTCTACGGTCCCTCTTCTCAGTTAGGTTTAACTTGATGGTTCGGTATTCCCGTGATATGTCGTGTACCATTTATTTCTGCACAGCAACCCAAAAATCTATACTTTGCAGGTTTCATTCTCAGGATACAAGTGAGTCAACCTGGTCACTCAATGACGATAGAGATTCATGAGACATCGTGTCAGCTTATGCTCTATAACTCAGCGTAATGTGGATATTTGATGAGAGATCCTGGAGTTGCTGTGTCGGATGTAGCGCAGCCATATTCAGACTACGGCGTCCTGGTCACCACAGAAAAGTCTCTTTTCACAACTCAACAGTAACGAATACCATCCTCCATGAATCCGAGCATAGGAAGACAATCCACGTGGCCATGGATGCTCAAACCATTACTACCCTGAAACCCCGCGATGGCCGTGATAATCGCCCATGGAGATATGGAGCGGCATGGAATCATACACAAGTCGATGTCGAATATAAAGTTTTGAGCCCATCCATGTCTGTCCAGTGGTCCAAATTTTCCTTGAGACTCTCGACATCCACCTTGTAATATCCGTCAGCTCTCATCCTCGATTCTGCTCGTTTCAATTTTTGACGTCTTGAAAGGCATTCATTTCCTACTCATTTAAATTTTCTTTCCGTCATTGCTCTGGCGCGAGTTTTCCCATATTCCTGGTTTATGAGTATAAACTAACTCTTAGATCAACAGCTCACTCACGCTTTGATCGACATCACCTACAGGATTTCGTCTGCCTGGCGTAGAGTGACCCATTTTGTACCTGGTAGGCTCGTCTTCCTAGTCATCCGTTATGTTCTCGTTCCGGTCCTTTTGTTTCCTCACCATATTCGCCCTGTCCTTCGGTCGGCACTCGTTCTCGCATCAATCTTCCTTCTCGCCGTTGTCATCACAAGGACCACAATCTCCGTGTGTTCTTGTGGGTTCCACCAGAAGACTTGCCGTCTTTTTCCGCGGACTACAGCTGGCAGAAAAGAGGAATGGGTTGCATTTGTAGACCGATGTGCCTCCAGCCTCTCTAATATGGGAAAAAGACACTAGAACGGCTCCACCCCTCGATCTCGACAACTTTTGCCCATCTAATCCTCCCACCCATTGGGGGGGGGCGCCCATCCACTAGATATTTTAGATGAGCACATTCCCCCGCTGTTGTGGAAGGTGGATTTCAATGGTGCAAATGTCGTCGGTCTTGCAAGTAGTATTGGTGGCCTCCTTCATCTTGCGAATGGCTTTCGTGATCTTACGAGCGAACATCTCGTTCGGCACAACAATAGTCTACGCAGAAAGAAACGATGATCAGCGACTGTCGAGGGAGGGCGAGCTGAGGGGAACTGAGGCTTCACATGGAAAATCTACCTATGATTTTTGGCAGGCAAAATATAACCTCCTAACCCAGTCCAAACCTGCACTTTGTTTACGAACGAATCGAGCCGCGGTAAGTCGTAGTGTTAGGAATGTTGGACGTAGAGTTCTTATTTTCTATCGCCTGAAGAACTTGCTATAGCAGCGATACTAACCGAGGAGGACATTAGGATAACAAATAACCCCTATTAATTTTACAGTGCACGTGATGACTTGATCGAGCTTTCCATGCCAGTGATGATGATTAATCAGTTGGCTCTCATTCGGATCCCATGTCCGAGTCCCTGCTGTCAATATGGTTTGTGGTCAACTCTTGATTGCCTTGATAATAACAGCACGATCAGTAACCGGCACATTAAGACAAACATGGTAAGCTGACCACCTTCACATCAATCCCGACACGTCTCCATGAATTTGAAGGTGCCACAAAAATTACATGCCAAACCAGCCAGTCGTTCCCCCAGGCGGCAAATTCCCTGTCCCTGCCACATCGACAACTCCACTCCTCGCATTTAGATGCGCGCCGGCTATCAAACCATATCTTGCGGAGGATGTCTCTTGTCCAGCGGGAATTCTGGTCGACACAACGATCGTTTTTTCTCAAATCAGCGGTGCCATTCCAATCACGTTGCCGTCAACCCTCACGAATGTTGATACATTGGCGGTAACTCTTAGTCTGGATGGGCAAATACTTGCCCAACGGAATATACCTCTGAATTCCACCAAAGTCGAGCTGCATTTCTCGCTGACCGATTTGAAACCGCGGAAAGAGGCATTTTCCATTGCTTGCACAGCGACCTATTCCGCCGGCGAAGATGCTAAGACGCAAATCTTCCATGGGATGACCTCCCTGTCTTACTTGCCAAATCCACTATCTGGTTCTGTCACCAAGATAGATCTCAGGACCGGGGCACTATTGGTCAAGTCCATGAACACTGCTGGTGCGAAATACGAGACAATATTCCCTATCGGCTTCTATACGTCGTTTAGTAATTATTTGGATTCGAACCTGCTAATTTTAGATGGCCTCAAGGCGCAAGGGTGAGACAAATGTTCGTTGCAAGCGTGAGGTGATTTTTACATATCTAGGATTAAGCTTCACTGTTGTACACCCTGTCCCAACTTTTGACGACTTGGATGCTCTGAAGAATGTGTTGAATCGGATGGAAGAGCTGGGTTTATACCTAATGTACGATATGCGACAGTACGTCTCTCCCTTCTTTAGCCTGGTTAATTCTCTCTGATGTCCATTAAAACGCTCTAGCACTTACCAGAACACTTCTTCTGTGATCGCGCAGGTCAATATGATCAAAAGCCGCACCAATCTGCTCCTTTGGTACACCGCCGATGAACCAGACGGAACCAGTAACTCTCTCTCCTCCACTTCCAGCGCGTACGACCTTATTTATTCCTTGGACGGGTATCATCCAGTCTCCCTTGCACTCAACTGTGCCGACTACGAATTCACAGCTTATACAGCAGGCGCTGACATTGTTATGCCATCTACATATATGATCGGCAACAATGTGAGCTTTTCGAGCAAGTATAGAACCGAATGCACACCAGAATTTGGCTGCTGTGGGTGTGATAATTGCCTAGGAGAGTTTGAGGATATACCGAGGAGGTTGGATGATTTTAAGAGAAGGTTGGCTGTGATAGGCTGGGAGAGGACGAAGGTGGTGTGGGCCGTCACACAGGCTTTTGGAGGAGAAGAGTTAGTATTGACTCGGAAATGTTTTCAGCGCATCTGGTTGGCTTATTGTCCTCTTGCCCTAGATTCTGGGACCGTGCCCCCACAAGGAGGGAATGGCTTGTCCAAGCCATTCTCAGTATTAACCACGGTGCTCTCGGTGACTCTCTTATCAATCCATTCCCTTTACCCGCACTCATGTGGGCCCACAATGTCTTAGGCATCATACCCTGGCTCGACCCAACACCTCCAGACATCAAAATGGCTGCCTCGTCCCTCGCAAAATCTCTCCCAGTCATCAAAGAATTCCTCTTCAGCCATGGCGCAAATTTCAGTCATTTCAATTCAAACCGCATCGACATTGGCTTGTGGACGGTTGACTCGGAGACCCTCATCCTTGCAACAAACTTGAACCCTTACAAGATTCTATTGCCGCTCTCACAAGCTCCTATTACAAGGGCACAATGGTGGATCCGGAGGCACATATTAAATGAAGGTGTTCAGCTGAACACAATCGATGGAGAGGTGGAATTATTGTTCGAAGCAATGGGTGTTGTGGTATTCACCGTAAGCCACGATATCACCACGGTTAATCGCCTAGACGATGAACTATAGGTGCCCCGGCCTATTGATGGCGGTTCTGCGTCATAATACGGGATTAAGCTTGTTCTTTCGGAATTCCGCTTGGGGTCACCTGGCTCGGTGCAGGATATGTTTATCCTGAACCAAGTTTTATATCGTTAGTGACTTTGTTTCGTCCCGATTCACTTCCCCGACCGATACTTATATCGCTCGCTCTTCGACATCGCATCGGACATTATCCCCTAGATCGCCGGTCATCAAGGAAGGCGCATTTTCCAGCCCACCATTTGCCGACCATGGCCATCAGACAAACGTGTAACTCTGCTGAGTTCTAGTGATGGTAACGCTCACAGGCCTCTGGGTTTCTACATGTAGATACGGAAAAAACCGGATATTACCCCACATTAAAGGCCTCAACCACCCACTTGAATCATGCTAATTATGCTATACATCTCGTCGAATGCAGACTGCGGTTCTTCCTTGGAATCTGCACCTGCTGCGAAGTGGTTACTTTCCGAGTCGTATTGAAAATGAGACTCGAACTCACAACTCTGGCAGTCGTCTAAATCGCGAGACTGACAACGTACTGCCGTCTGTGGACTCCTGACATTGGCGTATTGTCGCACTCTGGCGCAACGCCGCTATAATATATATATTCGGTTACCCGATTTTTTCGGGGCAGCCTTGGGAAGCTTGGACTCGGGGACTGTAAATTACAACGACCTTTTCACCCCTTTACTATACTGTAGCTTGGATATTGCCTGTGGCGCGGGGTACTAATTATAAAGATAATTTGTCCGAATTCGGTGTTCAACTTGGAAGTTTCAAGTTGTACCTGATCAGGCTTCAAGGCCTGAAAGGCACCGGCGGGTTCTTCTCCTATAGCTGACCCACCACTATAGCTAACGCTTGAAGCTTGAAGGCTTGTTGGTTGACATATATACATTATACAATTCCCCATCATCCCCTCATGTCCGTGATAGACGTCGTTCCCCCTTTCTTCAACCTCGATCTCCCGTCAGCAGAAGAATTCCACAAACGCAAGGTTGCACTCATCTCCGGTATTTGCGTTCATTTCGTTATTTGTGGGTAACAGGAAATTGATGATGATCTGACTGCTGCAAAGGTATCACTGGACAAGATGGGTCGTATCTGTAAGTTGCACAGAAGTCGCGTGGAGGCCAGACAGTTTCTGACCTCTATTTCAGTACTGAGCTTCTGCTAGCCAAAGGCTATCAAGTGCATGGAATCATCCGCCGTTCATCGAGTTTCAACACTGGTCGTCTGCACCATCTGTACGAAGACCAGCACGAGCGTGCGTCCCAGTCCCACTCAACGCCGCATTTTCCTAACTTATTCCCACAGGACCGGGCAAATTCAAACTTCACTACGGCGACCTCAGCGACAGTACCAACCTTGTCTATATTATAGCACAAGTCCAGCCATCCGAGGTCTACAACCTGGGTGCCCAATCACACGTCAAAGTCTCTTTCGAAATGGCCGAATACACTGGTGACGTTGACGGACTCGGCACCCTCCGTCTCCTCGATGCCATTCGCACTTGCGGGCTTGAAAAGCATGTCCGGTTCTACCAAGCCTCCACATCCGAATTGTATGGCAAAGTCGTGGAAACACCACAGAGCGAAACGACGCCATTCTACCCACGCAGTCCCTATGGTTGCGCGAAGCTTTATGCGTATTGGATCGTGGTGAATTATCGCGAGGCGTATGGGATGTATGCGTGTAATGGGATCCTGTTCAATCATGAGAGTCCGAGGAGGGGAAGGACATTTGTGACAAGGAAGATTTCCCGGGCGGCGGCCGATATTTCGTTGGGGAAGCAATCGTGTTTGTATTTGGGAAATATTGATGCACGACGGGATTGGGGACATGGTGGGTGGCCTCCTGTTTTCGGGCGGCAAACATTAACGGGTAGGTAGCTCGCGATTACGTCGAGGGGATGTGGCTCATGCTCCAGCAGCCCACACCAGACGACTTCGTGCTCGCAACTGGAGAGACACACCCGGTACGCGAGTTCATCGAAAAGTCGTTCAACGCGCTTGATATCCAGCTCAGGTTTGCCTATTTGTCACTCATACGCTCACCCCTCCCTTTGACATATATGTTTCTTGTTGTAGGTGGTCAGGAAAAGGCCTAGATGAACAAGCCATGGACGTTAAAAGCGGTAAAATAGTCGTCAAAGTCGACACCAAGTATTTCCGTCCCGCTGAAGTCGAGTGCGTTATGGGTTTTACTTCTTCCTTATTCTCTAATCGTACTCAATCCACGTTCGTTGACCCTCCTGCCCCTCAGCATCCTCCTAGGAAATCCTGCGAAAGCCGAACGGGTTCTCGGGTGGAAACGCAAAGTCGATTTTGACACCCTCGTGAAGGAGATGGTCGAGGCTGATCTCACGGCTGCCAAGATCTTGGTCGAGGATCAGAATTAGTTCTCTTTCTTTCGAGCAACAAAATTTCTCTTCTGCAATTGCACTGGATGCTCATCGAACATTTGCCATGAACTTGGACATTGGACAAACTCTGACTCCTTTTCCCACATCAAGTTTGATAGTGTAGAATAGTTAGCTGTTCGGAACTTTCTCCAAGATCTACTACGCGTGCAGTACTGTTTTATTCGTACAGATTCGAGATCCTAATGAGACGGATGAGTTACTAAACCTAGACGCCTGGTCCATCAGATGACAGAGTCCAAGAGAATATACAATATCCAAAAGATCATAAATCTATGCCAAGGCCGATGACCTCCCCGTCCTCGCAATGTCGTAATTTTCGACGAACCATTTCACAGTCGTATTAAGCGCTAAATAATAATCACTCGTCAATGACGAGACGACAGAAAGGTCGAACGAACCTTGATCGAAAGGGGTGAACTGAAACTCGCCGATGAGAGAAAGCAGCTTCTTGTTGGAAGCGGGCTTACGGAATTGTCCGTCTGCCCGAGTGGTGTCGAACTCGGGATATCATTAAGATTAGTGCTGTGACGAATTGAGAGGTGCACGGTTAAGATGGGACCTACAGCATAGTCGCCTTGGAAGCCGACGGCTTTGACGATGGCATCTGCGACTTCTTTTATGCTCACTTCTTCGTCTTCGCCGACTAGATTAAACGGATGGTAATAAGTTCAGATGGGAAACGTAAGTGGTCCCAGGAGAGGCAAGGGCTGACCGGAGATAATAACGGGTTCGACGTCATCGTATTCCCTGAGCATCCATATAAATAGTTTCGCGAGGTCATAAGAGTAAATAAATTGGCGTAGTGGTTTGCCAGTTCCGGACACGATAAATGTGCCGTTGTTCTCTGCGTGGTCATTGGGGGTGAGAGAGAGGGAGACAAGAAAGGAGACATCACACGCACTTTTGGCAAGGTAACATTTATGGATCAGGCCTGGGATGACGTGTGAGTCTTCCAGGTCACTAGAAATTCGTCAAATTGTTAATAGTTCTGTAAAACAAGTGGTTATGCGATTTACAAGTTGTCATGTGGGCCGAAGATGTTGGTCGGAATTGCCGATGTGAAGTTGCACCCGAACTCTTCCTTGTAGGCACTGAATACGATGGGCGAGGTCGGTGGGGTGATGTATTATCTCCATGCTATACTTACTGGTTTTGCACGTCCACCATCCGTTTCGCGTGAGCGTAACCGAAGTTACTCTCATGGGGAGGGCCACAGTGAATCTGGTTTTCGTCGAGGGGGTATTCGACTTTGTCGGGGAAAACACATGTGGAGAGGCAGGAGATGAGTTTTTGTGTCTTGTGCATGTAAGCCGTATGAAGCACGTTGTCGTTGATGAGAATGTTTTCCCTCATTAAAGTTAACTGAACAAAGGTAGAGTATGAGGCGATTAATACTTGCATATTATAAGATAAACTTTACTTTGTATTTCATGTTTCTGAATAGGCCCCCTACTGTTATCAGGATATCAGGGAGTGCTCTGACATAACGGGAAGAAGAAAATCATACCAAGCGCAGCGAGGTGGATGACATGAGTAGGATTGTATTTTTCGTACAATTTACGCGTCTGTTCCGGATCCCTGAATCAAAGACGTCCTTGTTCACATATATCTGAAGATAGTTCACGATGAAAGTGGTGACCTGAGATCGGCCTCAGACGAGCTGGCGAATATCCAAGTTTCGTCTGGTTTCTTCCCAAACCTCGAACCTGCGGGTTCCATGGCAATGACCTGTTGGAGGGCCTTCCCTACAAGTCCAGTGCCTCCGGTGACAAGAACTACAGTCGCCATAATCAAGGTGAGATCGCGCTGACACTGACAACACAATGGCTAAATTAAATTTGTCCAAGAATATACATGCACAAAAATAGTCGTTCCCACGATAAGATGCTCTTGGCATGAGGTTGCTGATCCCATTCATAAGACGTTTCCCAGTATCTAGCTTCAGTTTATATCCAATATCGATGGCGGTCCAACCAGCGGATCCAAAGCCGAAGGCAATGGATTGCAAGAGAATTGCAAGAGAGGTCTACGATCTGGCGAGTTCAGCAGACCCACTCGCTCCATTGGTCAAGGAGGCCTTGGATGTCATTGACTCCGGTTTGGATAGCCATGGGTGGGGACTTGTTAAATCTGTGACATGGATTACAAGTGAATGTCATTCTGATCAAGGCCGGAGCGCGTATCGATTAGCTTCAATGGGGGCAAAGACTGTGAGCATCAACACGGCATAAATCGAATATTGTCTCACGTCAAGGCGTTTGAATTAGGCACGGCGCTGTTGCATCTTTATGCAGGTGCACTTGCACATAGACTGCCGCCCTCCGAATCGATGAAACCAATCCCAGCGATATATATCTCAGTTCCGTCTCCATTTCCCGTGTTGGAATCATTCATCGAAGAATCAGCGAAGACATACAACCTTGATTTATTCCATTGCCAGTCGCAACCAGTATCTCTATTACCTGCGGATCACGTAGCAACTCCCGACAAAACCGATGAGATAAATTGTCTCAACATTGTGCCCCAACCTCAACTGGCGGGGAAACCGAAGGGAGGGGAGGGAATGCGGCAGGCACTGAGTGTCTATAAAATGCGGTTTCCGAATATCAATGCAATTTTGATTGGGATGCGTCGGTCAGATCCACATGGAGGTATACAACTCAACTCTTCTCCTTTGATGACGTGTATCTGACGTTGGTCAATTGCAAGCTACACTGTCACATCGGAACATGACAGACCCGGACTGGCCCCGTTTTGAACGTATAAATCCGATAATTAACTGGTCATATGGGGACGTGTGGAAGTTTTTGCGAAAACTCGATATACCATACTGTAAATTATATGATCAAGGGTGTGTTAATGTTGGTCCTCTTTATTATTTTCTGACAGCCATTCTCCCTCCAATCGCCACAATCAGATACACTTCACTTGGATCTACCTACAACACCTTCCCAAACCCCGCCCTCGTAATCGAAACTTCTCCTTTCACCACTGCTGACTCCCCTCCTCTATCGACCACCTCCGTCGTCTCATCCACAACAGCCCTATCCACGGCGGTATCCATCACACATACCCTCCCAAAACCTCCATCCGATGTCCTCTGCCCAACCGCTGCCTTGTCCACGATTCATTCTCCACCTGGCGGCTCGGCCATAAATCTGAATGACATCTCTGTAGCCATATCCCCTATCCCTTCAACCGACTCGCCGGAAGATCCAGATATTCCATCGGCACCAGCTACAGCGGAACCGCGATATCGTCCAGCCTACGAGCTCCTCGATGAGAACTTGGAACGCGCAGGACGCCGACTTGGCGTCAGTTTCGTACTTCGCCTCCCTCCTAATACGAACTCGAACTCTTGATACATTACCATTACTGAAACCACGGCTGTGTAGTTTGGAATTATTGATATATAGACTTCAATTGCTATTCCTAGAGCTGTCATTTTTGTATTTTTTGCGATTCGAAGTCATGGGCAGTGTTATAGCTGTGAAGGGAAAGTCCAGCGCCCATCCGCGTTAAGGTTTCACTGAATGGCTCACCACTGAGTACTGAGTTGTGGGTGTGAAGTCGGGGAAGATATAGCCCGAGTTTTGTACATATATCTTCTGGTTTGAGGGGCCACACAACAGTACAGGCCAACTCTAACCTGTTCTGAGGCTGTTCTTTTTCTTCTACTGTGAAATCAGGGCGAAAGTCGAACGTCCTACGAGCAATAGCACGAGCCCCCACCCAGAGGTTGCTCTCTCTTCCAAAGCCGCTCGCACTGTGTCCAAATTGATGACTAGTAGACTCGGACCATCAAAACTGCACATCTTCCGAGTCGTGGCCTACTCGATCTCCGAGTCGGCATGACTTTGTCAATAAAAAAATGGTAATCCAAGTAATCATCATATTAATGCCATCATGTCACCCTCCAAAGCTTTAAAATTTAAAGGACAAACGACTTACCATTTCTGGACTTCCAGGGATCGGTCGCTAAGCGATTCGGGTAGTGATTCCAGATTTGCTCCTGATGACTAGTGACTCATAAGCATCAGCATTATTAAGTCGGCGGAAATTGCACGTGATGATCCAAACTTGAACTTGTCATTCAATTGCAAAGACTTTCCAAGATCTTGCAATTGCCAATATATATTAATGGTGCCGCTCTACCAGCAAAATCGCAACAT
>Ga0210383_10004851_pt1 | contig 11891 bp, 7 predicted proteins | sample IncBWC14OmetaG_FD_160072 | JGI IMG/M metagenome (GOLD analysis project Ga0210383, IMG submission 160072) | Forest soil microbial communities from Barre Woods Harvard Forest LTER site, Petersham, Massachusetts, United States - Inc-BW-C-14-O ...
CCCAAAGTCGGCACCGTCACCATGGACGTCGGCAAGGCCGTCGAAGAGTCCAAGTCCGGCAAGGTCGAGTACCGCACCGACCGCAACGCCATCGTGCACCTCATCATCGGCAAGGTCAGCTTCGACGAACGCAAGCTGCTGGAGAACTACGCAGCCGTCGTCGAAGAGCTCACCCGCGCCAAACCTTCAGCTGCAAAAGGGCGCTACCTGCGCTCCATCACGCTCGCCTCCACCATGGGTCCTGGCATCAAGGTGGACACGAGTAAGACACGTGAAATCCTCGAGGAGGCGCCCGCGGCTACCATCGCCGCCTAGCGTCACTCCCACAGGCCACCGCAGACCCCCGGCAGCCGGCGCTCAAGCGCAGCAGAAGACCGGGACAGGAGCCCCATGAACCGAGACCAAAAGGCAGCGGCGATCGCTGAGATCGCCACCCACATCGACGAGTCCCAGGCCGTCTTCGCCGTCGACTACCGCGGCATCACCGTCGCCCAGGTAGCTGAGCTGCGCGCCACCCTGCGTCAGTCAGACGCCACTTTCAAGGTCGTCAAGAACTCGCTCACCGAGCGGGCTGCCGACCAGGTCGGGGCAGACGCGCTCAAGGACTTCCTCGCCGGCCCCACCGCCCTGACATTCGTCCGTGGTGACGTCGCAACTGCCGCCAAGGTCGTAGCCGACTACGCCCGTAGCACGCAGCTACTGCCCTTCAAGGGCGGGCTCATGGACGGCGCCACGCTCGACGTCGAGCAGATCCGCACGCTCTCCAAACTGCCGTCCCGCGAAGTCCTCTACGGACAGCTCGTCGGCGTCGTTGCCTCGCCCATCGGTGGCCTCGTGCGGTCTCTGAACGCGCTGATCGGCGGTCTCGCCGTGGCTCTCGGGCAGGTGAACGCCAAGAAGGAGTCCGGTGAGATCCCCGCCGGCGACGCGCCCGCCGCTGAGCCCGAGGCCCCTGCCGTTGAGGAGCCCGCCGCGGAGGTCGAGCAGGCGCCGGCGGCTGACGCTGAGCCCGACGCGGACGATGAGCTTCCCGACGAGGTGGCACGCGCGGAGGACGCCGCCGTAGAGGCGCCACCAGAGGACAAAACTGAGCCGGAGCAACAGCAGGACGAGCCGGCACAAGCAGACGACAACCAAGCGGACGTCTCGGCTGAGAGCCAGCCCGAGGACGCCGAGACGACCAAGGAGGACTGACACATGGCAAGCAGCACACAGGATTGGATCGAGGAGCTCAAGGGCATTTCAGTGCTCGAGCTCGCCGAGCGCATCAAAGCGCTAGAGGAGGAGTTCGGCGTGTCCGCAGCCGCTATGGCTGCCCCCGCCGCAGCGCCTGCCGCAGGCGGCGGCGACGCAGGTGCCGAGGAAGAAGCCAGCACCACCGTCGACGTCATCCTCGCCGGCTCCGGTGACAAGAAGATCCAGGTCATCAAGGTCGTTCGCGCCGCCACCGGCCTCGGTCTCAAAGAGGCCAAGGCACTCGTCGACGAGGCCCCCAAGCCCGTCAAGGAGGGCATCGAGCGCGAGGAGGCCGACAAGCTCAAGCAGGAACTCGAGGAGGCAGGGGCGACGGTCGAGCTCAAATAGTGCTTTGCCGCCCCTCTGTTTGCCGCCGACTTCGTGGGCAGCAAACAGAGGGGCCGGCTTCGTTTGGCGGGGCCAGTCTGCGGACGGGACGGGCTTGGCCTTACTTCCGTTGATCGCCAGTATCCGCGCACGCGTCGGGTTCGCCGACGACCTCGCCGCGATCATCGTTCACACGAGGTAGGTCGTAGCTCCCTCGTGCCTACGTGAGCTTTGTTGCTTGAATCGCGCTCTCGTGGAGGCTAGGCTTGGCAAGATCTGTCCGGCCGTGCATCAAATTTCGACATACAGTCTTTTGCGATTCTGCCCCGGGGCCTAAAACAATAGTGCCCAGACCTATTAGCGAATGAGCACGGAGAAGCGCAAGGCCGGTGCGCAAGCCCTCGGCCATGTTCTCTTGGACTATTTCGAGCTGGTCCTGGCCGGGCTGCTCGCGCTCGTTGTCAGCGTGCTTGCCCTGGTTGGCGAAATCGGCAGCAAAGAACTAGTTCAAGCTACCGTCGCTTTGCTTGTAGCCCTGGCGATCGCGATCATTCGCGAGAGACGTGAGCGCAAGGCCATGAGCGATCGAGTCGAGGCGGCGGTGACCCTCGCTAGCGCCGACAAGCCGTGGCAAGTCTTGGACGAGAGGCTTGAGTGGGATCTCATAGAGCCGGCCGGCAATCACGCCAAGGCCACCACCGAGAAGGTCCTTCAGTTCATGCAGGACGAGGTCCTGTCAGTGTACGAGTATCAATACAAACCAGGAGGAGCGGTATTACGCCATACTTGCCGCGGTGGGGCCAGGGGGGAGCCAAAGGTAGATCTACCTATCATCCAGACCGACTTTCCCGGTCCCGATTCGAGGGTCTACAGACTCATTTCGCTCCAGCGGGTCTGGCGCCGAGGGGAGATCATGGAGTTCGAGTCGGAGCGCGTCCTTGCTGACCACTTCCTCGAGGACAAAGAGCGGGTGTCGAAGGAGGTATCCGTGCCTACGGCGCGGGTCGCAATGAAGGTTGTCTGGCCTCCGGGGAGGCGGCCCACGGCGGTCTGGATCGAACGAACGGGCAGGCAGCCAAGAAACGTTCCTTTGAGGGAACTACGTCGTGTCGGACGGGATCGCCACTGCTACGAAGAGGTCCTCCAAGATGCCACGATGGGCGAGAAGATCACGCTAAAGTGGGACTGGTGATTGGTTGAGGACTATCAAGCAATCACAGCATATTGACGATAGAAACCCTGCATCTGGGGAAGGTGTGGTGTACATGCGGTACTATGCCTCCCTCGAAAGGGGGTTGTAATGGCTCACGGCGACGAGATCGGCTGACAAACTCAAGGAATCGAAGGCCTTGCTGGCTTGTTGGGTTCCACCGTCGGCAGGCAATTGACCCTGGCTGCCAGGTTGCAGTTGCGGACGCAGACGTGCGTCAGCGCTCCTCGGCAGCGCTGCGCTCTGCTTGCAGACGCTGATCGGCCAACCGCTGTTGGCGCTCGCGGATCGCTGTGTGGCGCTCGCCCATCTCGCGACGGAACCGCTCGTAGGCGCCGCGGGTGTGGTCGGTGTGCGAGCTCGAGATCTGCTCGAAAGTCGCGCGCTTTATCTCTTCCCCGAGTTGCGCCGCCTGTGCCTTGATCGCGAGCTTGGCCTCCTCACGGATGGCTGCGGCTTGCGCTTTCGCCGCACGCTTGGACTCTTCACGGATCGTCGCTGCCTGCGCCTTCGCGGCTCGCTTGGCGTCCTCGCGCTGTTGGCGCGTCTGCTCATGAGCTCGTCCGCGCAGCTCATTCCACGTTGTGCGGGCCTGCTTGAGAGCGTCCATCACCTGCTTGCGCGCCTCCTCGGAGGCGAGCGCTGCCTCACGTAGTTGCGAGCGCGTGCGTGTGCCCTGCGTGAGCAGGCTGAACGACCACAGGCCCGTGTCGAGCAGGCGTGCTGAGCGCTCCAGGTCGGCCGTCACTGCTGCGCTCAACGCGCGGCCGCGCAGGCCGTCTTCGATGTGGCGCACGTGTGAGCGCATCACCACACCCGTAAGACCAACGATCGCACGGGCCGCGATCGCCGGCTCAGGCTCCCGCGGGTCGAGCTCTGCGTGGCGTGCGAGCTCGACCGTCGCCACTTCCACCAGACGATCTTGAAGCTCAAGCCATGCTGCCCTTAGCGCGGGCGTCGTCTCGATCATCTCCAGGAACAACGGCAGCAGCAAGTGCGACTCGTGCGGCAGATCCTCCAGGCGTTTTGCGTCCTGCTCGAGCGCACGTAGCATCGCGCGGGTCGGCGACTCGCTCGGCTCACGCTCACGCAACGCCCGGGCTAGTCGCGCTTGGCCCTCGTCAGCCTCGTCGAACACGAGCGACTCCTTGGTGGGGAAGTAGTTGTAAACCGTCTTCTCCGAGACGCCCACGATCTCAGCGATCTGCGCGACTGTCACGTGTTCGAAGCCCCGCACCAGGAACAGCGTCGTGGCAACGTCTGAGATCTGCTGGCGCGTCAGTCGCTTCTTGCGCTCGCGCAGTCCCTCCTCGGGATGCAGTTCCCGCGCCCAGCGCTCCTCCAGCTCGCGCGTTCGTGAGTAGGCAGCAGCCATCTCCGTGCCCATCTCCGCCACCAGCATGCGCATGATGCGGTCGCTGCCCTGCAGCGTCTGTAGCTCGTCAGGCGCCGGCGCTGGAGCGGTGCTCTCGAGGTCGAGATCAGCCATGTATCAAGGCTAACAAGATCGCTACAGTTGCAGAAATTTTTCAGTTAGTGTAAGTTCTGTGCATGACCGATTCAGCCCCTGCGATTGAAGCTCACGCCCTGACTAAGCGCTTCGGCGACTTCACCGCTGTTGACGCGCTGGACCTCGACGTGCCCACCGGCACCGTCGTCTCGCTGCTCGGCCCCAACGGCGCCGGCAAGACAACCATGGTCAGGATGCTCGCCACGCTGTTGCGTCCCGACGCGGGCAGCGCGCGCGTCGCCGGGCATGATGTCGTCAGCGAAGCCGACCGGGTCCGCAGCGTGATCTCGCTCACCGGCCAGTTCGCTGCGCTCGACAAGAACCTCACAGCCGTTGAGAACCTGCAGCTGATGGCGCGCCTACGTGGGCATCGCCGCGCCGGCGCGCGCACGATCGTCGATGAGCTGGTCGAGCGCTTCGATATCGCCGAGTTCCGCGACAGGCTGGTCAAGAACCTCTCCGGCGGTCAGCGCCGCCGCGTCGACCTGGCCGCCGGTCTGATCGACAAGCCGCAGCTGTTGGTTCTCGATGAGCCCACCACAGGCCTTGACCCGCGTAGTCGCCAGGTTGTGTGGGCGACCGTACGCCAGCTGGTCGCCGAGGGCGTGACGTTGCTGCTCACCACCCAGTACCTAGACGAGGCCGACGCGCTGGCCGATCGCGTGGTGCTGATCGACCACGGCCGCGAGATCGCCGCCGGCACGCCCGCACAGCTGAAGGGGAAAGTGGGTGAGCAGCGCATCGACGTGGTCGCCGCCGACACCGTCGCACTCGATCGACTCGTTGACTTGCTAGGCGAGCAGTTCCAGGCGAGCGTCGCCCGTGAGCAACGTACCGTTTCCATCCCCGCGCCCGATGAGGCCGCCGACCTCGTGCGCGTGTCCGCCATCGTGCGCGACAGCGGCATTGCCGTCGATGAGCTCGCCTTGCGCCGCCCCACGCTCGACGACGCGTTCCTGGCGCTCACCGGTCACCCAGCCGGCGAGCAAGCGTCGAATACAGAGTCCCAGCAGACAGCAGAGGAGATTGCCGTATGAGCACCAGCGCCCCAGCCATCCGATCCGAGCGTCCCGGCTTGTTCTTCGGGCGTTACCTGCGCGACACGCTGCTGTTGACCGCGCGCAGCCTGCGCGCGATCCCGCGTGTGCCAGAGCGGCTGCTCGATGTGACGATTCAGCCAATCGTCTTCATCCTGCTGTTCCTATACGTGTTTGGCTCCGCCATCCACGTCACCGGTATCAGCTACAAGGACTACCTGTTCCCCGGCATCATCGGCCAGTCGCTTGCGTTCGGCATCATCGGCGCCGGCGTGGCCACCGCCAACGACATGACCGAGGGCGTGATCGATCGCTTCCGCTCGATGCCAATCAGCCGCTTGTCGATCATCACCGGGCAGGTCATGGGCCAGTTCTGCGAGGCGCTGCTCGGGATGACCATCGTCATCGGCTTCGGGCTGGCGCTTGGTTGGAGCCCGCACATCACCGCGCCACACCTGATCGAGCTGATCGGGCTGATGGTGCTGGCCATGTTCGCCTTTACGTGGGCAGGCGTTCTCTTCGGCATGCTCGTCCGCTCGCCCGACGCCATGCAGGGCATCGGCTTCATCGTCATCTTTCCCCTCAGCTTCATGGCCGGCACGTTCGTGCCGATCGCCGGCATGGACGCCGTGCCGCGCGCGATCGCCCAGTGGGATCCCATCTCCGCGCTCGTCGCCAGCGTGCGCGGGCTCACCCAGGGGACCAGCAGCAGCGGCTCGTGGCAGCTCGCCCATCCAGAGCTCGCGATGGCGCTGTGGTGCGTGTTGATCCTCGCCGTTGCCATGCCGCTCGCGCTGCGCCGCTTCAACCGCACGCTCGCCGCCTAAACGTAGCTCTTTAGGTTTTGCTCACAAACGCGCGTTTTCCGGTAAAGTGCCCTCCGCTAGCCGATAGTCGCAGCCGCCCGAAGCACCGAGGTCGCGCCACATACGCGAATTCTCGAAAGGCGGGGTCCGTGAGCGCTGGTGGCCCTTCTGGGTACGGATAGCCTGTGCTATCTTTCTTAGTCGCGCTTCGGCGCCCTCCTCTGCCCGTGTATCGCCCTCCGAAGGAGTCATTTCTTGGCTGCTGTAGACGCTCTCCGGACGCGCAGGACCTTTGCGCGCCTGAATAAGACAGTTGACGTCCCAAACCTGATTGACATCCAGCGCCGTTCGTTCGCTTGGCTTACAGACCCCGCTACTGGCGGTCTGCGCGAGACGATCGACGACATCTCCCCGATTGAGGACTACACGGGGAACCTCGCAGTCCAGTTCGGTGAATTCACCTTCGACGAGCCCGTCGCCTCGCTCGCCCAATGCCGCGAGAAGGATCTCACGTACGCCCGCCCGCTGACCGTCACCGTCGCGTTCATCAACCGCGAGACGGGAGAGATCCGTGAGCAGTCCGTATTCATGGGCGATTTCCCATGGATGACCGATCGCGGCACGTTTGTCATCAATGGCACCGAGCGCGTGGTCGTCACCCAGCTCGTGCGCTCGCCCGGCGCGTACCTGATGGAGCCCAAGGACCGCGAGAAGCAGGTGTTCATCGCCAACCTGATGCCTGCCCGTGGGTCCTGGCTGGAGCTCGAGATCGACAAGAAGGGCAAGGTCTTCGTCCGCATCGACCGCAAGCGCAAGCTGCCCGTCACGGTGCTTTTGCGCGCGATGGGCTACGCCGCCGATGAGGAGATCCTGCGGCTGTTCGACAACTCGCTCTACATCCGCAACACGATCGAGGCGGACACTGAAATCACCCGCACCGAAGAGGGCGCGCTGATCGAGCTGTTCAAGAAGCAGCGCCCCGGCGAGCCACCGAGCGTCGACAACGCCAAGGCGCTGCTCAACCAGCTGTTCTTCGACCCCAAGCGCTACGACCTCACGCGCGTCGGCCGCTACAAGCTTAACTCACGGCTGAAACAGAGCACCGACCTGGATGTCCGCACGCTGACCAAGGACGACATCGTCGCCCTGATCAACGAGCTCGTGCGGCTGCCCAAGATCCTCGGCATCCCCGAGGACGGCGAGGTCGAGATCAAGGACTACGCGGCGGAGGCGACGAGCATGCCGCGCGAGCCCGTCGCAGAGCACCTCGACGAGTACGAGCACTTCGGCAATCGCCGTCTGCGCACCGTCGGCGAGCTGATCCAGGAGGCCTTCCGTATCGGTCTCTACCGCATGGAGCGTGTTGTACGCGAGCGCCTCACGACCGAGGATGCCGACACGATCACGCCGCAGACGATCATCAACATCCGGCCCGTGGTGGCTGCGCTGAAGGAGTTCTTTGGCTCCTCGCAGCTGTCGCAGTTCATGGACCAGACCAACTCGCTGTCCGGGCTCACCCACCGCCGGCGCCTCTCAGCGCTGGGCGCGGGAGGGTTGACCCGCGAGCGCGCGCCGATCGAGGTGCGCGACGTGCACCCCACCCACTACGGACGCATGTGCCCGATCGAGACCCCTGAGGGTCCGAACATCGGCCTGATGGGCTCTCTGGCCTCGTTCGCCGAGGTCTCCGAGTATGGATTCGTGACAACGCCCTACCGCGTCGTCGCCGACGGTGTCGTCACAGAGGAGGTCCGCCACCTCGACGCGACCCAGGAAGAGGAGCTGCTGATTGCCCAGGCAAACACGCCCGTGGACGAGAAGACAGGCAAGCTCAAGGGCAGCGAAATCCTCTGCCGCACGCAGGCTGGCCAGTACGTGACGGTTGGGCCGAAAGACGTCGACCTGGTCGACGTCTCGCCCGAGCAGATCTGGTCGGTAGCAACCGCGATGATCCCGTTCCTCGAGCACGACGATGCCAACCGCGCGCTGATGGGCTCGAACATGCAGCGCCAGGCGGTGCCGCTGTTGAAGTCCGACGCGCCGCTGGTCGGCACCGGCATGGAGCGGCGCGCCGCGCTTGACACGGGCGACGTGCTACTTGCAAGAAACGCCGGCACGGTCGACTACATCGACGCCAACCAGATCGTGATCCAGACGAAGGACGGCGCCAAGGACGAGTACGAGCTGCAGAAGTACATGCGCTCCAACCAGGGCACCCTGATTCATCAGAAGCCCCTCGTCTTTACCGGCCAGGTGATCGAGAGTGGCGATGTTCTCGCCGACGGGTCCTCCACCGACAAGGGCGAAATGGCTCTCGGTAAGAACCTGATGGTCGCGTTCATGTCCTGGGAGGGCTACAACTTCGAGGACGCCATCATCCTCTCCAAGCGCCTCGTGCAGGACGACGAGCTCACCTCCATACACATCGAGGAGTACGAGGTCGACGCCCGCACGACCAAGCTCGGCGAGGAGGAGATCACGCGCGACATCCCCAACCGCTCAGAGGAGTCGCTGCGCAACCTCGACGACCGCGGCATCGTGCGCGTTGGCGCGGAGGTCATCTCTGGCGACCTGCTCGTCGGCAAGGTCACGCCCAAGGGCGAGACCGAGCTCACCGCCGAGGAGAAGCTGATCCGCGCGATCTTCAAGGAGAAGGCGCGTGAGGTGCGCGACACCTCGTTGAAGGTCCCTCACGGCGAGGGCGGCGTGGTGATCGACGTCAAGACGTTCAGTCGCGACGCCGGCGACGATTTGCCGCCTGGGGTCAACGACCTCGTACGCGTGTTCGTCGCCAAGAAGCGCAAGATCTCCGAGGGCGACAAGCTCGCGGGCCGTCATGGCAACAAGGGTGTCATCTCGAAGATCGTCGACCAGCAGGACATGCCGTTCCTCGAGGACGGCACCCCCGTCGACGTGATCCTCAACCCGCTGGGCGTGCCCTCGCGCATGAACGTCGGGCAGATCCTCGAGACCCACCTCGGCTGGGCTGCCGCCCAGGGCTGGTATGACGACGGCACCGAGGCATACCAAGAAGCCGACGCGGGCTCCGGCAAGCGCCGCGTGTACATATCCACGCCGGTGTTCGACGGTGCCACCGTCGCCGACGTGGACAACGCGCTCGTCAAGTGGCAAGACGCACACGAAGGTCGCATTCGCATGGACGTCGACAAGTCCAGGCGTGTGGGAGAGCAGGCGTCCGGGAAGATGACGCTGTTCAACGGCCGTAGCGGCGAGCCGTTCGAGGAGCAGGTGACCGTGGGGTACATGTACATCCTCAAGCTCCTGCACCTCGTCGACGACAAGATTCACGCCCGCTCCACGGGCCCCTACTCGCTGGTCACCCAGCAGCCACTAGGGGGCAAGGCACAGTTCGGCGGTCAACGCTTCGGCGAGATGGAGGTATGGGCGCTGGAGGCATTTGGCGCCGCCTACACCCTGCAGGAGATGCTCACGATCAAGTCCGACGACACCGTCGGGCGCGTCAAGGCCTACGAGGCGATCGTCAAGGGCGAGAACATCGCCGAGCCATCCATCCCCGAGTCGTTCAAGGTCCTGCTCAAGGAGATGCAGTCGCTGGCGCTCGACGTCAACGTCGTCTCCGAGGAGGGGCAGCGCGCGGAGATGCGCGACGAGGACGACGACCTGCTGCGCGCAGCTGAGGAGCTCGGCATCGACCTCTCAGGGGTAAGGGCCCTGGCGGGCGATGGCAGCGAGCAGGAGCCGGCGGGAGAGCCCGCCGCCGAGGCCGGTGAGGACACACAGGACAGCGCCGAGGATGACGATGGCGCTGAGGACACAGACGATGCGATCGGCGTAGAGGACCTACTGAACGTCGACGCGACGGAGGACCTCGATCTGGAGAGTCTCGCCAGTACCGAGTCCGCCGAGGAGTTGCCCGATTCACCCGCGAGCGAAAGCACAACCAGATGATCGATATAAATAACTTCGACGCCATCGAGATCAGCCTTGCCTCGTCAAAGCAGATTCGCGGCTGGAGCTCCGGCGAGGTAACTAAGCCGGAGACGATCAACTACCGCACGCTCAAGCCCGAGAAGGACGGCCTGTTCTGCGAGCGCATCTTCGGTCCCACCAAGGACTGGGAGTGCTACTGCGGTAAGTACAAGCGTGTCCGCTACAAGGGCATCGTGTGCGAGCGCTGCGGCGTGGAGGTCACGCGCTCGAAGGTTCGTCGTGAGCGCATGGGCCACGTCGATCTGGCCGCGCCCGTTAGCCACATCTGGTTCTTTAAGGGCGTGCCCAGCCGCATCGGCTACCTGCTGGACATGGCGCCGAAGGAACTGGAGAAGGTTCTGTACTTCGCCGCTTCCATCATCACCTGGGTGGACGACGAGGCGCGTACCAAGGACCTCGACTCACTTGAGAAGGAAGTCAACAAAGTCCTCGACGGCTACGCCGCCGAGCGCGAGGAGCGCGTGCTCGAGCTGCGCGAGTCGCTTGCGCGCCGCGAGAAGTACCTGCAGAACGGCAAACAGACCAACTTCAACGACGAAGACCATCTGTGGGCGGACTCGCTGGACATCAACCTGTCGAAATTGTCAGACGATGAGCGCGACAAGCAGATCAAGGAGGTGACGAAGGCGTTCGACGCCGACATCGCCGACACAGAGGCCTACATCGAAGACGCAGCCGAGCGCATGCGCAACGTGTGGGAGCTGTTCAAGACGATGGAGTCCAAGCAGATCGAGCACGACGAGACCACCTTCCGTGAGCTCAAGGAGCGGTTTGGCTCGCCTTACGGCTTCGGTGAGTACTTCCGTGGCGGCATGGGCGCCGAGGCGATCCGCGACCTGCTCCAGCAGGTCGACCTAGAGGCCGAAAGGGTGGACCTCGAGGACCAGGTCAAGAACGGCAAAGGCCAGAAGCAGGCGCGCGCGGTCAAGCGCCTGAAGGTCGTCTCTGCCTTCATCCAGTCGGGCAACAAGCCGGAGATGATGGTCCTCGACGCGGTGCCGGTGATCCCACCGGAGCTGCGGCCGATGGTCCAGCTCGACGGTGGCCGCTTTGCGACCTCCGACCTCAACGACCTCTACCGCCGCGTCATCAACCGCAACAACCGCCTCAAGCGGCTGCTCGACCTCGGCGCGCCGGAGATCATCGTCAACAACGAGAAGCGGATGCTCCAGGAGGCCGTCGACGCACTGTTCGACAACGGCCGCCGCGGGCGTCCCGTTACCGGTCCTGGCAACCGTCCGCTCAAGAGTCTGTCCGACATGCTCAAGGGCAAGCAGGGGCGCTTCCGCCAGAACCTGCTCGGCAAGCGCGTGGACTACTCAGGCCGTTCGGTGATCGTCGCCGGCCCGTACCTGAAGCTGCACCAGTGTGGCCTGCCCAAGATCATGGCGCTCGAGCTGTTCAAGCCATTCATTATGGCTCGCCTGGTCGAGCGCAAGTCCGCGCAGAACATCAAGGCGGCTAAGAAGATGGTCGACTCGATGATCGGCGAGGTTTGGGATGTGCTCGAGGAGGTCATCCACGAGCACCCCGTGTTGCTCAACCGCGCGCCCACGCTCCACCGTCTGGGTATCCAGGCGTTCGAGCCGCTGCTTGTGGAGGGCAAGGCCATCCAGGTCCACCCGCTCGTCTGTCACGCGTTCAACGCTGACTTCGACGGCGACCAGATGGCAGTGCATCTGCCCCTGTCAGCAGAGGCCCAGGCAGAGGCACGCATCCTGATGCTCTCATCCAACAACATCCTGTCCCCCGCACACGGAGCGCCGCTGGCGACTCCTACGCAGGACATGATC
>Ga0210383_10004852_pt1 | contig 11890 bp, 11 predicted proteins | sample IncBWC14OmetaG_FD_160072 | JGI IMG/M metagenome (GOLD analysis project Ga0210383, IMG submission 160072) | Forest soil microbial communities from Barre Woods Harvard Forest LTER site, Petersham, Massachusetts, United States - Inc-BW-C-14-O ...
GCCGCTCGCGGTCTTCCACGCTCAGCGCAAAAGCTTGGCTGCCTGCATCGCGGCGGCTGGCGTAGGGGCTCGCGAGCGTGCCTCCCGGAAACTCCTCGCCATTGCCGCTCGCCCTCACCCTAGGTCTCGCTGCGCCCCCGCGAGATGGCGATCTCGCCCGTGCGCATCATCTCGATCAGACCGAAGGGACGGACCATCGTCTCGAACGCCTCGATCTTCTCGGTGGTACCGGTCACCTCGATGATGATCGCGCGCTTGGTCACGTCGACGACCTTGCCGCGAAAGATCTCAGCGATCTGCATCAACTCGCCGCGTTGGACGCCGTCAGCGGTCACCTTGAACAGCGCGAGCTCACGCGAGACGGTGTCGGCCGGCTCGAGATCGCGGATCTTCAACACGTTGATGAGCTTGTGTAGCTGCTTGGTGACCTGGTCGATGGGATGTAGCGCTCCGTCCACAGTGAGCGTTACCCGCGAGACCTGTTCGTCCTCCGTGGGCCCGACGGTGAGGGTGTCGATGTTGAACCCGCGCCTGGCGAACAGGCCGGCGATGCGCGTCAGCACACCGGACTTGTTTTCGACGAGGATCGACAGCACGTGCTTGCGGCCCGTGCGCATGCTGGTGGCAGCCTGCAACTCTTCGAGGCTCAGCGGCTCCTTGGTTCCTGGTTCACCCATAATTGCCCCCATCACCCCACCATCTCGCGCGCGGCCATGCCGGCGGGGATCATCGGGTAGGTGTTCTCCTCGCGCGTGACACGCACATCGACGAACACAGGACCCTCGGTGGCGATCGCGCGCTTCATGTCCTCCACCAGCGTGTTCTTGTCCTCGAAGCGCATGCCGGTAACGCCGTAGGCCTCCGCGAGCTTGACGAAGTCGGGGAACTCACCCATGTCCACCTGGCTGTATTTGCCGTCCCAGAACAGCTCCTGCCACTGACGGACCATGCCGAGATAGCCGTTGTTCATGATGAACACCTTGATGGGAATCTTGTTCTGCGCGCATGTGGCAAGCTCCTGCGCGTTCATCTGCACGGAGCCATCGCCAGCGATGCAGCACACCAGCTGCTCGGGCATGCCGACTGCTGCGCCCATCGCGGCGGGCAGCCCGAAGCCCATCGTGCCGAGACCGCCGGAGTTGATCCACCGCCGCGGCGCGGGGAAGTCGTAGTGCTGTGCCGCCCACATCTGATGCTGGCCGACGTCGCTGGTGATGATCGCCTCGCCGCCGGTGGCCTCGTGTAGCGCTTTGACCATGAACTGCGGCTTGATCTCCGCGTCAGTGGTTTCCTCGAACGCGAGCGGGTACTTCGCTTTCCAGCCCTCGATCCGGCTCCACCAGGCATCCAGCCGCGCCGGATCGGCGCCCAACGCGCGGTACTCGATCACGAGCTTGCTCAACACGTGCTTGGCGTCGCCCACGATTGGGATATGCGCGGGCACGTTCTTCGATATCTCCGCCGGGTCAACGTCGATGTGAATGAACTTCGCCCGCGGCGCGAACTCCGAGAGCTTGCCGGTGATGCGATCGTCAAAGCGCGCACCGACGGCGCAGATCAAATCGGCCTCATCCATCGCGTAGTTGGCAGACCGCGTGCCGTGCATGCCGAGCATTCCCAGCCACTGGCGATCGGGCTGCCACCCACCCTCTCCCTGTACCACCGCGGGAAAAGCGCCGAGTCCCATCAGCGTGCAGGTCACGGGGAAGCGATCGCTGCGCGCAAACTCCCGCAGCTCCTCGGAGGCGTTGGCGTTGACGACGCCGCCACCGGCGTAGATCACCGGCCGCTGCGCGGCTGCCAGCGCCTTCGCCGCCTGGCGCACCTGCTTTTGGTTGCCTTCCACGCGGGGCTGATAGCCGGGGAGCCGCACGTCGGTGACCGGCTCGTAGTCAATTTCCGCGCGCGAGAGATCGAGCGGGATGTCCACCAGCACAGGACCCGGGCGTCCGCTGCGGGCGATGTGAAACGCCTCGTGGATCGCACGCGGCAGCTCCTGCGGGTGCTGGATCATGACTGAGTGCTTGACCACCGGCATCGTGATGCCGAGCGTGTCCGCCTCCTGAAAGCCGTCAGTACCGAGCAGGTCGGTGCGCACCTGGCCGGTGATGAACACCACCGGCACCGAGTCCATCATCGCGTCGCAGATCGGCGTCACCAGGTTGGTTGCACCGGGGCCGCTCGTGGCGAACGCCACCCCCACTTTGCCAGTGGCCTTGGCGTAGCCCTCGGCCGCATGCCCGCCACCGGCCTCGTGCCTGACGAGGATGTGGCGAATACCGCCGGTGACGAGAGCGTCATATGTAGGAAGGTTGGCACCGCCGGGTAGACCGAAGACGACGTCCACGCCCTCCGCCTTCAAACATTCCATCAACGCATCAACTGCGCGCATTTGTCGCCTCCCTTCCTTGTATGTGATTGACGAAGAGGGGTCCAGCTGGTCGGCCTACGGCCGACTGCGTCACCCTCTAGGGGGAAAATCCCAGTGTACCAGCGGGTTTACACCCGGAATCGCAAGCTCCTGCAAGCGCCCACTCGGAACGCGGCGGTTAGGAGGACCCTATGCCTACGCCGATAGCAAGAACGATGGCGCCGCCGACGGTAACGACTAGCAGCGACGAGCGCAGCGAGACCTCGAGGAAGCGATTTCTCACCCATGCGATCGCGAACAGCTCGAACGCGACGACGCAACCGGCTACGAGCAGCGCTTTGTTTACGTTCGAGATCAGGAACGGCAGCGTGTGGAAGATCCCCCCGAGCGTGGTCATGCCGCCGGTAATGGCGCCCCGCACGACCGCCGAACCGCGGCCGGTCTGCTCGCCCGTATCAGACAGCGCCTCCGACCAGCCCATGCTGACCCCTGCGCCCAGGGCGGTGGAGAAGCCCACCAGCAGCGCGGTGTGCGAGTCGGCGGCAATCGCGGCGGCGAAGATCGGCGCAAGCGATGAGACGGTGCCGTCGATCATGCCCACAAGCGCCGGCTGCACTACCCGCAGCACGAAGTCAGCCTCGTCCTTGAACCCGGAGCGGTGGATCCACCGGGTAAGCATGGATTCCTTGGCTTGCGACGCTGTCTTCACCTGAGTGCTCATGGCAGCGACAATGTAGGGCAAGAACCCACTTAGGGCGGACTAAATCTGGTTAGGGAAGCCGAACGCGGACGTTGACGTCAGCCCACCGAAGCGAGCTGCAAAAAAACACAGCGGGATGCGGCCTGCGGGGAAGACGCTCAGGAGGACGGCGAGGCGGGCACGCGCTCCCACGATTCGGGCGCGACGGCCACTTCGGGGAAGTCGAGCTCTGTGCCGCAACGCATGCAGATGGCGTCGTAGATCTTCACCACCCGCCCGCAGGTGGGGCACTGTCGGCGCATCTCATCGCGCTCGAAGCGATAGGCGATCGCCGCGAACAGGCCGAAGAACGGGATTGCCCCGGAGATGAGGAACCACAAGATGAACGAGCTGCCCTTGATCTTGCCTACGATGCCGCCGGCGAGCCCGAAGCAGGTGGCGATAACGACGTAGGCCATCGCGGCAGGCTTACAAAAGAACGCGCAACGCCCAGATGATCGCGACAATCGCGAGGATCACGGCGACGGTGCCGGCAATCGCGACGGCGATCCCGATCACGATCTTCAGGAGGATATAGCCCGCAACCAGGACCACGAGCCCGGCCAGGACTGTCTTGCCGATGGAGCGGGAGCTGGCCGAAGACTCATTCATCAGAGAATCATCCAATGGTAGCGCGGCCCCGGCCTGAGAGCGCCCTACCGCGCGCTCTCAGTAGCTTGGTAGGGCTGCAGAGCCAGCCGATGAAGGACGAAGCGCGGCCGGACAGGAAGTCCTACCCCTGCCCGGCCGCACCCCGATTGCGCCGGCTGAGGGAAGCCGACACTGTCGATGTGGGAGGAATCGCTATGTACGACCCAGCCAACCGATCTCGCGGGCCGTCCGTGCCCGAGCAAGATCGACGCTGCTGACGCCGGCACGCCGACGTCCCGCACCCTGCCCGACACTGGTGAGTTGATAACGGCGGATACGCAGCCCGTGACCTGAGCCACCCACCGTCTCCTCGGGCAGCAGAATGAACCGCCGAGGAGAGGAAACGCTTTGGTTTGCTGCCGAACGGTTCATGTCAAGCATATTGCCGCCGCAGCCGATTCTTGCCTTTGGCCGGAAGTCCAAAATGTGATGTGCCACGGTCTCCTAAGTGGCAAACGCGCTGCACGTCGATGGCGCCACGGCGCCTAGTAGGTCCGTCAGGCGTGCGGCCGGGGCCATTGCTCAGATACCCAGTTGCTCGTTGACGAGCCGCGCGACCTCGGTTCCGTCGGCGCGGCCTTTGGTCTCGCGCATGACGTGTCCGACGATCGGCCCAATCGCCTTGGCATTGCCTTCCCGCACACGCTGCACGGCGTCAGCATTGGCGGCGAGCGCAGCGGCAACGATGCCGGCGAGCTCGTCGCCGCCGTCGATTGCAGCGAGGCCCTCGGCCTGGACGATCTGCAGCGGGTCGCCGCCGTTGGCGAGCAGCTTGTCGAGCACCTGGCGGCCGGCGCCGACGCTGATGCTCTTGCTCGCGACGAGGCCGACGAGCACGACGAGCGCTCGGGGCTCGACGCGTGACGCGGATGGATCGCCGCCTTCCTGCTCGCCAAGGCGCGCGGTCAACTCGCCGGTGATCCAGTTGGCGAGCGCCTGGGCAGGCACGGCCGGCTCCCCCTCTGGAGTCGACGCAGCGGCACCGAGCGCGGCCTCGAAGTAATCGCCCAGCTCGGCGCGGAAGGCGAGTATCTGCGCGCTTTCGGCGCTCAAACCAAGCTCGCGCTCGAAGCGCTCGGCACGAGCAGCGGGCAGCTCGACCATGTCCGCGCGGGCGGCGTCGATCATCTGCTGGTCGATGGCCACGGGCAGCAGGTCGGGCTCGGGGAAGTAGCGATAGTCGTGTGCCTCCTCCTTGGAGCGCAGGGAGGTGATGGCGCCGGAGCCCGGGTCGAAGTGGAGCGTCTCCTGGGTGACCTGGCCGCCGCTTTGCAGGATCTTCTCCTGGCGTGAGATCTCAGCTCTGATGCCCCGTTCGATGAAGCGGAAGGAGTTCATGTTCTTGAGCTCTGTCTTGACGCCAAGTCCGCTGCTACCGACGGGGCGCAGCGAGATGTTGGCGTCGCAGCGCAGCGAGCCCTCCTCCATGTTCACGTCTGAGACACCGAGCTGGCGCAAGGTGGTGCGCAGCAGCTTCAGCCATTCGCTTGCCTGCTCGGCGGAGCGCACGTCGGGCTCGGTGACGATCTCTGCAAGGGGAGTGCCACCGCGGTTGAAATCGACGATGCTGGCGTCGGAGCCGTGGATCCGCCCGCTGGCGCCGACATGGGTGAGCTTGGCGGCGTCCTCCTCCAGATGCACCCGATGGATGCGTATCCCACCGAGCGAGCCGCCAAGACACAAGGGCTCGTCGTACTGGGAGATCTGGTAGCCCTTGGGCAGGTCGGGATAGAAGTAGTTCTTGCGGTGGAAGATCGAGCGCGGCGCTAGCTCCGAGCCAACGGCCATGCCGATCATCAGCCCGAAGTGAACGGCGCGGGCGTTAGCGACTGGCAGGCTGCCGGGCAGCCCCAGGCAGACGGGGCAGGTGCGTGTGTTGGGCGGCTCCCCGAACGAGAGTTCACAACCACAGAACATCTTCGTGGCGGTGGCCAGCTGCACGTGAATCTCCAGGCCGATGACCGGCTCGTAGGCATCCTCTTTTGAGGGGCCGCCTGCCGGCGGCGGAGGGGTTCGTAGTGACTCAGACACGAGCGGATGCTCCATCGAAGCCGATGCTCTGCTCGAGCGCGTGCGCGGCGTCGAGCAGGCGGTTCTCACTGAATGCGGGGCCGGCGATCTGCAAGCCCACGGGCAATCCCTGGCTGAGGCCGCAGGGGATCGATACGGCGGGGATGCCGGCGAGCGACATGGGAACTGTGCACACGTCGTTGAGGTACATGGAGAGTGGGTCGGCGGTCTTCTCCCCCAGCCCGAACGCGACCGTGGGGGCGGTCGGCGTGACGATCAGATCGACCTGGTCGAACGCGCTACGGAAGTCGGCTGCGATCTTCGTGCGTACCCGTTGGGCGCGGCCGTAGTAGGCGTCGTAGTAGCCGGAGGAAAGCGCGTAGGTGCCGAGCATGATGCGTCGCTTTACCTCCGGACCAAAGCCGTCGTGGCGGGTGCGCGTGTACATGTCCAGGAGGTCGGTGGCGTCGTCGGCGCGCAGCCCGTAGCGCACGCCGTCGAAACGCGCCAGGTTGGAGGACGCCTCGGCAGGAGCGATCACGTAATAGGCGGACAGCGCGTGCGGCGCATGCGGCAGACGCACCTCGCTGATCTGCGCGCCGAGCTGCTCGGCGCGCGTGAGCGCCGCCTGGAATGCCTCGAGCACGCCCGCTTCGATGCCCTCCCCTGTGAACTCATCCGGCACGCCGAGCCGCACACCGTCGAGCCGCTCGGCGGTAGGCAGCTGGATCGCCTCGGGAAACTGCAATGAGGTCGCGTCGCACTGGTCGCGGCCGACCATGTGGCGGAGCATCAGCGCCGCGTCGCGCACATCGCGTGTAAGCGGACCGGCCTGGTCGAGCGATGAGGCAAACGCGATCATGCCGTAGCGCGAGACGGCGCCGTAGGTGGGTTTCAGCCCGACGATCCCGCACAGGGCAGCCGGCTGGCGGATGGAGCCGCCGGTGTCGGTGCCAAGCGCCCACGGAGCAAGCCCAGCCGCGACGGCCGCGGCGCTCCCGCCGGATGAGCCACCGGGAACCTTGGTGCGGTCCCACGGGTTGCGCACCGGCCCAAACGCGGAGTTCTCGTTGGAGGAGCCCATGGCGAACTCGTCCTGGTTGGTCTTTGCCAAAAGACTCGTGCCGGCGCCGGACAGGCGTGCGACGGCGGTCGCTGTGTACGGCGGCAGATAGCCCTCGAGGATCCGCGACCCCGACTGACTGGGGACACCGTCGGTGCAGAACAGATCCTTGACCGCGAGCGGCACGCCTGCAAGAGGCGCGTCCGTGGAGGGGAACGCTTGCGGCGCATCCTCAGCCACCCAGGTAAAGCAGTTCAGGCCGTCCTCGCCCGCGGCCCGATCGGCGGCCGCACGTGCGCGGTACGTCTCGAACAGCTCGTTTGCTGACAGCGACCCACCCGCGATCGCCTCCGCGGCAGCGACGGCAGACAACTCGATGAAGTCGCTCATGCCTGTGGGCTTGGGACCAAGAAGCCATCGTCAGCGACCACGGGCGCCTGCGCGAGCGCGACCTCCCGCGGCAGGCACGGACGTGGCTCATCCGGGCGCAGCGCGCCGGTGATCTCGACCACATGAGCGGTCGGCGCCACGTCACCCAGGTCCAGCTCGGCGATTTTCGCGACGTGGTCGAGCACAGCGGAGAGCTCGCGAGCCATCGGCTCGATCTCATCCTCGCTGAGCGCCAGTCGCGCCAGCCGCGCCACGTGCAGAACTTCGTCGCGTTCGATCACAGTGGCGCCCATTCTATGGGCGGGCGGATCGTGTTGGCCGGCACGCCCCTGTGCAGGCCTCCCGACCTGTCAGCTGAACGGACTCGTTTTCTTGTATCCCACTTCTTCAGTGGCGTCGTACGCCGTCAGCACGACGTAGTACCGCCTAGAACTCGATGGCAGCGGTACCCAGCAGGTGCCCCTGAGCACTTCAGGATCATGCTTGGGCTTGACCCTCCTGATGACCACCGTGCCGAGATACCATTCCGGTGGGGGCGGCTCGTTGGTCTGCACGAGCGAGTAGGTCACGACGACCACTTTGCCCGCCAGCGCCTTGAGGGTCACTTCGTAGTGGACCCTGGCGCCAGCACTCCGATTCACAGTCTGGACCTTCTGCACCGCGGCCGCCGTGTTGTTGGCGCTGTCTTTGAGCACCTTTTCAACGAGTGGCTTCAGACCACAGGTGGGGCGACAGCGCTCCGGTAGCTGTGCGTCGTGGAGGACTTCTTCCACCCGGCTCGCTGGCGTACCCGCTTCGAGCCGCCGCTGTGTGAGCGGCCGGGCTGCCTCCTGCCTCTTTGCCCGCACCGTCGCCTTTGCCTTCTCCACAGCCTTCCTTGCGGTCGCTTCTTCTAGCAGGGCTTTCGTCGTACCGTGTGTCTTGGTTTCCTCGGCGCGTTTCTGGGCTTCGCGCTCCTTCTTCTGTTCTTCGCGAACTCGCGCTTCAGCGCTTTCCTTTTCTGCCGCGGCCACGCTGGCTTCTTGGTGGACGACTTCTTCGGCGTGCTTGGCTTCTTCGCGCACCTGTGCGCCTTCTACCCTGATTTTCTGTTCGGCGCTGGTGGTCGTGCTCTGGCCAGCGCCGTCTGTTTGTTCTTCCGAAACGCCGACGACGAGCTCACTTGTGCGAGAAGGCTCACTCGTGGACGCAGAGTAAGTGGCGAAGCGATATTTGGAACCTAGCGCAGACGATCCTCTGGGAGCGACAGCCGCGGTCGCACCCGACCCCTGACCCATCAGCTGGGCTTGCGCGTCGAACTCGCGGAGGGTGATGAAGGGATCCACTTCCGCGACAATGGTCGCTGCTGGGGGGACGGGGGGTGGCGCGGGGGGAAAAAGAATTTCTTCGAGCTTTTGCCAATTCGTCACGATCGCCACCAGCGCCACGAGGATCGCCGCCACGGTGGCGAGACCCTTCTGGCCGCCGGTGACGAAGTCCCGCAACTTGGTCCACCACTTGGTGAGCTGGTTGGGCGGATGCCTTGCCCTGCTCATGCAAGTCGCCTTTCCGTCCAGCGAAACGCACCATGCGCTTGCCGCGTCGACTTGCCTTCACCGGGGTCGAGCCCGACCGTCACCACATCCCCCATCTCGATTCACTGTCGGTTTCGAGCGATCGAGATTATCACGCCTCGTCCATCACATGGACGAATTCTAGTTAGTCGTGAGGATGGCTGCGATGCCACGAGCGAACCAGCTCTCGGGGTACCTGGCGTGCAGCTCGCGGCTACGGGAAAGGCGAGTCGACGGCCGCTAGGGTCGCGGGCGCGACTCGGGCAGTGCGGGCGGGTACAGCGAAGGTCGTTCATCGCGTAGCGCAAGCCATGCGCCGACGAGGATCAGAGCGGCCCCGATGAGCGCGAGCCACACCCCGTAGCAGGCCTCGGTGGCGTGTTCTGGTCGTGCGAGAGCCCGCACGAGCGCCGCGATCACCGAGACCAGACCGAGCAGCACACACCACACCGCAGTGGAGACGGGAAGCGCGGTACTGCGCTCGGTGAGCGCGCTGATGACGGTGGCAAGCGCCGCACAGATGGCAGCCAGCTCGAGCGCCACCCCAGGGCCAAACGTGTTCCACGCATTCAGGTACCCGGCGGGGCCGTAGTAGGAGCGCACGAACAACGACACGATCAAACAGATCACGCCCACAAGCACCGTCGACTCCCCCACGCGCAACTGCCGGAAGTTCATCGGCGCACCCCTTGTGCGTGCTTGGCGGCGTCGCACGCACGCCTGACATCCCGAGGTGTCCTCATTCGATCTCCTCATCCATCTCCGAGAGCATCATCTCTAGCTCCGCCTGATAGCGAGCAGCCTGCAACGTGTTGCGCAACAGCATCGCGATCGTCATCGGGCCGACGCCACCTGGGACGGGCGTGATCGCGGAGGCGACCTCGGCGGCAGCGGCGAAGTCCACGTCACCGACGAGCCCGCTCTTATTGCCGGCTTCCTCGGGGGTGAGACGGTTCATGCCAACGTCGATCACCACGGCACCGGGTTTGACGAAGTCGCCCTTGACCAGTCGCGCGCGCCCGACAGCCACAATCAGCACCTCCGCGCGCGAGCACACCTCGCGCAGATCACGTGTACGCGAGTGGCAGACGGTCACGGTGGCGTTCTCGGCAAGCAGCAGCTGCGCCATTGGCTTGCCGAACAGGTTGGAGCGCCCGACCACCACCGCTTCTGCGCCTTCCAGCTGGACGCCCGTGTCGGCGAGCATCTCCATTACCCCAGCGGGCGTGCACGGCCGCAATCCCGGGCGTCCGAGCGAGAGCAGCCCGGCGTTGACCGGCGTGAGACCGTCGACGTCCTTGTCCGCGCTGATCATGCCCGTGAGCGCCGGCCCGTCGAGATGCTCGGGCACGGGCAGTTGCAGCAGGACGCCGCTGACGGAGCGCTCGGCGTTGAGCATTTCGAGTTCTTCGGCCACCTCATCAAAGGAGGCATCGGCGCTCAGGCGACGATCAAACGGAACCATCCCAACCTCAGTGCACGCGCGCTGCTTACCGCCCACATACACCGCCGAAGCAGGGTCCTCACCGACAAGCACGGTCGCCAAGCCGGGCGCCTTACCGAAGCTGCCGGTGAAGCTCTCGACCTCGCGAGCGACGTCTGCCCGTACCCGCGCAGCGATTGCCTTGCCGTCGATGATCGTTGCGCTCATGGGCAGATGCTATGCGTTGTAGCGGGGAGAGCGCGCTTTTTAGCGTCTGCTGACAGGAGCGTACTCGGCCATGAGCTTACGTTCGGAGCCATCGTCAGCGAAGCGCACGACGATCACACCACCCGGCTCGACACCCGTGATCACGCCATCACCGAACGCAGCATGGACGACATCCTCGCCCAGGCGAAACTGGGTGGTGGCCGCCTGCGACTCACGCGCACGCGTCCCAGAAGCGCCCCGCTCGGGCATCCCCCGCTCATACCAGCCTCCCTGTGCGCCCGAGCCATGAGCACCCCTGGAGCCGCCCACCCCAGCGAAACCACTGGACACGGCGCTCGCCCGCAAGACGGTCTGTCGCGGCTCCTCCAGCAGGTCGGCTGGGATCTCATCGAGGAAGCGGCTGCGCATGCCGAACGTTTGCGCCCCGAACACCGCGCGGCGGCGCGCGTATGTGAGATACAGCTGGCGCATCGCCCGTGTGATACCCACGTAGAACAGACGGCGCTCCTCCTCCAGGCCGCCCTCATCGATCGCACGCGAATGGGGGAACACGCCGTCCTCGCAGCCGGCGATGAACACGATCGGATACTCCAGGCCCTTCGCGTTATGCAGCGTCATCAATGTCACGAGGCCCTGGTCATCGCTACGGGTGTCGGCGTCGGCTACCAGTGCGATCTGCTGCAGGAACACGTCCAGCGTGTCTTCGTCCTCGGGAGCGCTCGCGTCGAACTCACGACCGACCTCGACCAGTTGCTCGAGGTTCTCGATCCGCCCCTGCGCCTCGATCGTCCGCTCCGCTTCGAGCGCCTCGATGTAGCCGGTCTGCGAGAGCATCGCCTCGAGCAGGTCACCCACGGGAACGCCCAGCGGCACCGCCGCCTGCACTGCGCCAAGCTCCCCATCATGCGAGCCACCGCGATCATCCTGGCCCATGCCGGCCATCGCCCGGAGATCGTCCATCGTGTCCATGAACCGCCGCAGCGCCTTGACCGCGGCAGCGCCCAGCCCAGGGACCTCTTCAGGCACAGCCGCCGCGTCCCACACCGAGATGTCGAGCGCCGACGCGTGGGCGAGGACACGCTGCAGCGAGGTCTGGCCGATGCCGCGCCGCGGCGAGTTGACCACGCGCGTGAAGCTGACCACGTCAAATGGGTTGGCGAGCAATGACAGGTAGGCGACCGCGTCCTTGATCTCCGCCCGTTCGTAGAACTTCGTGCCGCCGATCACCTGGTAGGCGATCTCACGACGCACGAGCGTGTCCTCAATCACCCGTGACATCGCGTTCGTGCGATACAGCACGGCTATCTCCGCCCGCGAGGCGCCCTCGTCGACCAGCCGCTCGATCTCACCCACCACGAACCGCGCCTCGGCGTGCTCGTCCTCGAGGTCGCGCAACTGAATCTGATCGCCCTGGCCGAGCTCGCTCCACAGCCGCTTGGCGATCCCGCCGTGGTTGTTCGCG
>Ga0210383_10004853_pt1 | contig 11890 bp, 6 predicted proteins | sample IncBWC14OmetaG_FD_160072 | JGI IMG/M metagenome (GOLD analysis project Ga0210383, IMG submission 160072) | Forest soil microbial communities from Barre Woods Harvard Forest LTER site, Petersham, Massachusetts, United States - Inc-BW-C-14-O ...
TTATCGGGATTCTCGAAGACTCGGGTTACCTGGCCCGCGCCGCGTTGATCGCCGATCGCGTGATGCGCACCACGGGCCTCAACGGCAAGGCCTTTATCCCGCTGCTTTCGGCGTATGCGTGCGCGGTGCCCGCCATCATGGCGACGCGCACCATCGAGAACCGGCGCGACCGCCTGGCCACGATCCTGGTGACGCCGTTCATGACCTGCTCGGCACGGCTGCCCGTTTACATACTGCTGATCGCTGCCTTCATTCCCAACATCACCTACCTGCACGGCTTCCTTGGCCTGCGGACGCTGGTGATGCTGGGGCTTTACGTGGCGGGTTTTGTGGCGGCCATGACCACGGCATTTCTGCTCAAGAGCTCCATCCTGCGGTCGAGCGACACGCCCTTCATCCTGGAGCTTCCGCAGTACCGCATGCCCACGGTGCGCGCGCTTCTGATGCGGCTGGTGGATCGGGCCCGCGTGTTTCTGCGCCAGGCGGGTACAGTGATCCTGGCCGTGACGCTGGTTCTGTGGGTGCTCGCCCACCTGCCAGTCATCCATACGCAGGCCGGCTCCTGGGGCATTCCTGATCTCGCCAACAGCCTGGTCGGTCGCCTTGGCCACCTGATCGAACCGGTGATCGCGCCCCTGGGCTTCAACTGGAAGATCGGCATCGGGCTCATCTCGAGCGTTCTGGCTCGCGAAGTCATGGTGAGCACCATGGGAACGCTGTACGGTGCGGACCCGGGCACCCAGGCACTGAATCTTCAGACCGCGCTGCACAGCGACATGACGCTGGGCGGAGCGTTGGCGCTGATGATCTTCTTTGCCTTCGCCATGCAGTGCACGTCGACGATGGCCGTGGTGCGGCGCGAGACCAACAGTTGGAAGTGGCCGGCGTTCCAGTTTGCTTACATGCTGGTTCTGGCGTATGGCGCGGCGTTCGTGGTGAATCGACTGGTTACAGCGATCTTCGGCTAATAAGCGGCGCGTCCGGGGCGATCCAGCGAGCTGGCCGCGCCTCATCCTTAAGGAATCGTAACGGTCGTCTGATTGGAAGGGACACTTTCCCTCCCGGCTGCGTCGACACTCGTTACATAGTAGGTAAAGCTCGATCCAGACTGGACAGCCTGATCCGCGTAGCTCGTCTGACTATCCGACGTGGAGTTCAAACGCTGGAAAGCGGTGCCCCCACTCGGGGAACGATAGACATTGTAGCCGCTGACCGGCACCGGCGAGTCTGTGGGCCCATTCCAGTTCAGCGTCACCTGGTGCTGCACGGCCGTTCCCGTCCCACTCAAACTGACAACCGCCGAGCTACCAGTCGATGAATTGCTTGAGATGGTCAACACTCCAGCGAAAGCACCCACAGCCGTCGGATCGAACTGTGCCTGTAGCGTGATCGCAACACCAGGATTCAGTGTCACAGGAAATGTCGCCCCGGAAGTCGTAAATCCTGCCCCGGACAGACTCACCCCACTTAATGTAACGGCCGCGGTGCCGGTCGAAGTCAGTGTCAGCGCTTGGATGGTTGGCGTACCCACCGACACACTCCCAAAGCTCAGGCTGGCTGCACTGATCGTAAGGACAGGATTGGCCGTCGTTCCGGCACCCGTGCCGCTCACACTCACCACCGTCGTACCGCTCGTGTGGGAATAAGTGGTTATGGAGATGCTTCCCGTCGCAGCTCCCGCCACCGTTGGATCAAATCCCACCTGGATGCTCGCAGTCTGGCCGGGGGTCAGCGTAAGGGGAACGGAGGGTGCTGCAATCGTGAAGCCTGCGCCCGCCACAGTTAGACCATCAATCGTGATTGAACCTGTTCCAGTCGACGTCAGTGTAATTGTCTGCGTCGAAATCGAATTCAGCGACACCGTTCCGAAGTTCAAGCTGGTTGAACTCACCGTCAATTGTCGCGTCCGATGGTAGCGCGCGCTGTCTGTAATCGGACGGTGCTGTTGGGCAAATGCACTGGTTGTAAGAATTAGGACAGTCGAGGCGGCGCTAAGCAAGCAGTGCGCAAAATTCATTTTTCCTCCTGGAACCGGAAGCTCAGGCGCAGTTTTGTTGAAAGTCGTACGCATCGTCGTCAGGCACAACTCCACGGCACCGCGAAACGCAGCTTTATGTCGACTCGTGTGGGCCGCCTTTGCCGTGTCACTTGCTGCAAAGGCCTCTTGGCCCTTTCGTCAATGGGCCGTCAGCGATTCTTGCGAACAGGCGCAGATTTGCCCACAGGGACAACGTCAAACCCGGGCAGGAATACGGGAATTGGTCGTGCACTTCCCGTGATGTGCGTTCAAGTTAGTTACGTAGTTTTTAAATCCTAATTGTGTCTGTAACTCCCAGATTAGCGATCTTCATATGGACCCAAATCGGCGGTGTTGCGAAGATTGTGGACTGGTGTGGTCGGGCTGAATAACACCATCACTAACCGCAATCTCGAAAGCATTATGCCACATGGGGCTCCAGCTTTCCGCTCCTTGATGAACAAACCAAACTTCCGAAATCGACGACCTGTGCGCTGTGAAACATTAGTTTGAGGGCCGTTTCACGGAGAGCGAGGCCGGCCGGTCCAGCCTCCCGTCCAGCGGTAGGTGTGAGAAACTGAAGACAGGGCCGACGCTTGTGCGCGCCCCAAACCTCGATCAACCCCGGCTTTATCCGGCCCCGCGGAGCCGATACCAGACTGCGGCCCGCGCTTAGGAATCAGAACGAATGCTCAGTGTCAGCAATGTATCGATGCGCTATGGCTCGAAGGTGCTCTTCGAGGATGTGAGTGTAAGCTTTGTGCCCGGACGGCGCTACGGGCTTACGGGCCCCAACGGATCCGGCAAGTCGACTTTCATGAAAGTCCTGACCGGGGAACTGGATGCGCAGAAGGGCAATGTGGTGCGCCCGCGCAAAATGGGTGTGCTGCGCCAGGACCAGTTCGCGTTCGACGACTATCGCGTCATCGACACCGTCATCATGGGAAACCGGCCGCTGTGGGCTGCACTGGAAGAGCGCGACCGCATCTACGAGAAGCCCGAGATGACCGATGAAGACGGCATGCGCCTGGGCGAACTCGAGGGCGTAATCGGCGACGAAGACGGCTATACCGCCGAAGCCGATGCCGCGATCCTCCTGGATGGTCTCGACATTCCCGAGGAACTTCACGAGCGCAAGATGGGCGAAATCCAAGGCGGCCAGAAAGTGCGCGTGTTGCTGGCGCAGGCGCTGTTCGGCAAGCCGGAAGCGCTGATGCTCGACGAGCCGACCAACTACCTGGATCTCGAATCGATCCACTGGCTGCAGGATTTCCTGAATGACTACGACGGGACGCTGATCGCCATCTCGCACGATCGTCACTTTCTCAACAGCGTCACGACCCACACCGCCGATATCGACTACCAGACGATCATCACCTACACCGGCGGCTACGACGATATGGTGATGGCCAAGACCCAGATTCGTTCCACGCTGGAGTCGCAGAATGCCCAGCGCGAAAAGAAGATCGCGCAGCTCAATGAATTCATCGCTCGTTTTGCCGCCGGCACCCGATCGAGCCAGGTGACGAGCCGGCGCAAGGAAGTGGAGCGGCTGCAGACCAATGAACTGGCACGGTCGAATATCCAGCGGCCGTACGTGAAGTTTGACCAGGTGCGGCCCAGCGGCAAGCACGTGCTGGAGTTCAAGCATTTAACGAAGTTTTACGGTGATCTGAAAGTGATCGACGGCTTTAGCGCCAACGTGCTGCGCGGAGAAAAGATCTGCCTGATGGGCCGCAACGGAGCGGGCAAGACCACGCTGCTGAAGAGCCTGCTGGCCAATTATCCAGGGCTTGCCGATCCTGAATTCACGCTTGACAACGGGACCGTCTTCTGGGGACACGAGGCCCAGGTGGGCTACTTCCCGCAGGATGTAGGCGCAACGATCGAGCACGGGCTCACGGTGGCCGAGTGGCTGCATCGCTGGAACCCCGCGGCACACGTCGAGGAGATTCGCGGCATCCTCGGGCAGATGCTCTTTTCCGGCGAAGAGGGTGAAAAGCCGACCAAGGCGCTTTCGGGCGGCGAACAGGCGCGGCTGGTGTTCTGCAAGCTGATTCTGACCAAGCCCAATATTCTGATTTTCGACGAGCCGACAAACCATCTCGACCTCGAAGCGATCAACGCGCTCAACATCGCATTGCAGCGCTACGAAGGCACTGTGCTGCTGGTGACCCACGATCACGACCTGATCGATGAGGTGGCGACGCGGCTGTTGGTGTTCAAAGAGGGCGCGATCGAAGACTTCCAGGGCCCGTACGCGGAGTGGAAGGGCAAGCACAACTAGCGATTCGAAGGTCTGCGGCAGTTACCCGGGCCCCCGGAAGCTCTACATCGAAAGAAATGAAGATTGACAGCGGATCGCACCACGTTTGTAATAGAAGCAGTGGTGATGGAGTTCACCCTTAACCGCTGTCCTTCCTGCTAACGGCCGGACAGATGATGACTCCTGACAGGGATGCCTGTCGGGGAGTCATGTCCCGGCCCGAAATCCCTGCACATGATGAATAGCGTGAGGCGCACATAGCGTTATTGCGTCTTCTCGCGTTGAAGCTGACGAAAGGAGAACAGCTTTGCAGAGATATCTGCTCATTGCATTGGGGGGCGGGCTCGGTTCGATTGCGCGGTACTGGGTGGGCTCCACGATTGGCAGCCGCATGGGGGTTCGATTTCCGTACGGCACCCTCGTCGTCAACATCACGGCTTGCGTAGTGATCGGCTTCGCGCTGACCTGGTTCAGCCAGCGCGCGGAAATCAATCCCGCCTGGCGCTACCTGTTTGCGGTCGGATTTATTGGAGCCTACAGTACCTTCTCGACGTATGAGTGGGAGACGCTCTCCACGCTGCGCTCGGGGGCGTTCGCGCTGGCATCGATCTACGCGCTCGGCAGCCTGGTGCTTGGCCTGGCAGCGGTCTGGTGCGGCGCGGCGCTGGCGGAGGCGATTTAAGCGCCTCTCCCGAGCCGCATTGTGGCTGGCGGGATCTTGCTTTCCCAGGTCTCAGAAGCGAGACCTGGGGCACCCAGCTTTTTCGAATCGAAAAGGAAAACGACTAGACCTTGGCTTCGAGGCCCGCGATGACATCGAAGAAGCGCTGATCGAGGCGGCGATTTGTAGCGATGGCTTCCTTGATGGTGATGTCGGTGATGTCGGTGCCATGGAGCACGGCGATTCGGCCCCACTTCTTTTCGTGAACCATGTCGATGGCGTGGAGGCCGTAGCGCTGGCCGAGAAGGCGATCAAACGCGGTGGGCACGCCGCCGCGCTGGGTGTGACCGAGGTTGACGGAGCGGGTCTCAAAGCCGGTCTTCTCCTCGATCACCTCGGCGAGGGCTTCGCCGATGCCGGAGAGTCGGGCGTGACCGAAGGAGTCGACTTCCTTGGAGCCAATGACCTGGCCGCCTTCGGGGAGATGACAGCCTTCGGCGACAACGACAACGCCGTAGTGCTTGCCGTGGTCGTAGTTGTACTTGAGCAAGGCGCACACGTGCTCGATGTCTATAGGCTTTTCGGGAACCAGAATCACATGGGCGCCGCCGGCCACGCCGGATGCATAGGCGATCCAGCCGGCGTCGCGTCCCATCACTTCGACGACGATCACGCGATTGTGGGAATCGGCGGTAGTGTGAATGCGGTCGATGGCTTCGGTAGCGATCATGACGGCGGTATCGAAACCAAAGGTCTGGTCGGTGCCGCTGATGTCGTTGTCGATGGTCTTGGGAACGCCTACGCTTGGAACGCCGTTCTCGCTCAAGAACAGGGTCACCGACTGGGTATCGTCGCCGCCCAGTGCGATCAGCGCGTCAACCTTGTTCGCCGCCAGGACTTCGCGAACCTTCTCAATGCCGCCGGGGATCTTTTTGACGTTGGTGCGCGACGAGTGGAGGATGGTGCCGCCCCTGAGTTGAATGCCGTCGGTGCTTTCGAGGGTGAGCGGGATCCAGTTGTTGTCGAGCACGCCGCGCCACCCGTTCAGGAAGCCGATAAACTCATCGCCATACGTGTTGATACCCTTCTTCACGGCCGCGTAGATCACGGCATTCAATCCGGGGCAATCGCCGCCGCCGGTCAATAGAGCCACTCGCATCGAAATCTCTCCTGACAAAATTGGCGCGGCCCAAGAGCCGCAAATTGGGATGATTCCCCGGAAGTATGGTTTACCCGGTCGGCAACCGCCGGTCTTAATGCCGTAAACAGTGTACCGTGCCCCTGTAAAGTGGAATCGTGATCGTGCGCACCAAGCGAAGAGCCCACGCGTACCAACGCCGTCAATTTTTCACCGGGCTTTTAAAGTGGACGCGGCCACGTGGTTGAATTGCATATGCCTGGGACCGGAACCTTCTTATTGCTGGCCTTCGCCAGCCTGGTGGTGATCGTACTGCTGGTGCTCCTGCAGTTGACGCGCCTCGGGTTCGTTGTCCGAAGCACCATCCAGGATCGGCCGCGACGGCGCATGTTCATTGCGTCGGTCTCGTTTCTGGTCACATTTTTGGGTGTGCGCATCCTGGTGCAGCTCATCAGCCGCCACGTGGGGCCGTTCCAATGGGTGATGGTGCGCGGCCATCACATTCATCACCTGGTGTGGGGCATTCTCATCCTTCTGCTGGTGGGCTACGGATGGCTGCTCGACCTGGGCCGGTCGCATTCCCCACTTTCGATTTTCTTCAGCCGGCTGATGTCGGTCAGCTACGGCGTGGGAGCGGCACTGACCCTCGATGAATTTGCGCTGTGGCTCAACCTGGAACCGGACGCGTACTGGTCGCGCGAAGGGCGCATTAGCATCGACGCGGTGATTCTATTCGGCAGCGTGCTGGCGGTGGGCGCCTGGGGAGCCCCGTTCTTCCGGGGTCTGAGCCGGATGTGGGGCAAGGGGGCGGTGTTCGGCAAAGGGCTGGGATCGGGAGTGAAGACGGCTATTCGCCGTGCGCGGTTGCTTCGTCCGCGTAGAGTTCGCCGACCACCTCCGCGTATCGCGCCGTGATCACGCGCCGCTTCAGCTTCATTGAGGGAGTCAACTCGCCCGTGTCTTGCGACCACTCCTCGGCGACAAGGCGGAACCGCTTGATGGTTTCGAAGTTGGCCAGACCGGTGTTGACTTCGCGGACGAGATCACTGTAGAGAGCGACGATCCGAGGATGGGTTACCAGTTCGGCGCGCGTCCGAGCGCGGATTTCGTGGCGCCGCGCCCATTCCTCGAGGGCGGCGAAATTGGGTGAAATCAAGGCGGAGATGAACTTGTGCTTGTCACCGACCAGCGCAGCCTGGCCGACGAGCAGGCTGGTCTTCAGTTTGTTCTCGATGGGCTGCGGCGCGACTAGTTTGCCCCCCGAAGTTTTCAGCAGTTCTTTCTTGCGATCGGTGATGTAGAGAAATCCATCCTGGTCGAAGTGCGCAATGTCGCCAGTTTTGAACCAGCCTTCGGAGTCGAAACACTCTTGATTCGACTCGGGCTTGTGCCAGTAGCCGCTAAACACCGACGGCCCACGAACCAGCAGTTCTCCATCCCCGGCAAATTTCAATTCAACGTTGGGAAGTGGCTTCCCCACCGCGCCCATGCGGTGATTGGGGAGTGAGTTCAGCGCGATGACGGGCGACGTCTCGGTGAGGCCGTAGCCTTCCCAGACAGGGATGCCGACGGAGGCGAACCATTGCGCGGTGTCGATGCCGAGCGGGGCGCCTCCGGAGACAAATACCCGGACGCGGCCGCCGAAAGCCTCGCGGACTTTGGTGAAGACGAGTTTGTTGGCCAGTTTCCACATGCGGGAGGAGGGCTGGCCGCCGCCATAGACAGCTTCCCGATGCTTTGCGCCCAAACGAACAGCGAACCGGAGCAGGCGTTTCTTGACCGGAGATTCACCCGCACGGCGCTCCACTTCCTGGCGAATCTTTTCGTACACGCGGGGTACGCCGACGAAAACAGTGGGCTTGATTTCGCGCATGGATTGGGGCAGCATGTCGAATTTTGCGCAGTAGACGACCTGCGCGCCGCTGCCATACATCACGTAGTCGAGGGCGCGGGCGGTGATGTGAGAGAGGGGCAGAAACGAAATGCAAACATCGCTCGAGTCGAAGGTGTATTCGTAGCCCGCAAGGTTTTGATTGGCGGCGATATTACCGTGGGTGAGCATTACCCCCTTGGGCTCGCCGGTGGTTCCGGACGTGTAGATGAGGGTTGCCAAGTCTTCAGGTTCAACAGACTGAGCCAGCGCGTCGAATACGGGATCGCGCTCGCTGCCGCGTTCGTCGGCGCCGGCGACCAAGTCGCTGAAGGGAATGGCGCCCGCGGGCGGGGTTATCGAATCCATGATCACGATACGTTCGAGCCGGGTCTTGGCGCGGACGGCGTTGAGCTTGTCGTACTGCTGGCGGGTGGAAACGATTGCGATTCGGCAGCCGGCGTCTTCGAGCAGGACGGCGATCTGGTCGCCGGTCAGCGTGGGGTAGATGGGGACATTGGCGGCGCCGATGGCAAGGGTGGCGAAGTCGGTAACGGCCCATTCCCAGCGGTTTTCTCCGATAAGGGCGACAGGGTCGCCTTTTTGCACGCCCCATTCGAGCAAAGTTTTCCCGAGACCGCGCACGCGCTGGTAGAGCTGGTCGGAAGAGATGGGCCGCCAGCGGCCGAGCTCGTCCTGCCACAACACCGCCTTGGGGTTGGCGCGCGCTACCAGGCGGCTGAAAAGGTCATTGATGGTGGAGATCGGGGTGATGGGTGTCATTTGGCCTGTGAACGCGGCGCGAATTCACGGGCCGCGAACAATCGAGAGTGTAACAGCGCAGGGTGCGGGTCCGCGTGAAGGACGAACTTGGCGCGCAAGGATTCGGAGTCGAACAAAATCGGCACGGCCCTCTCTAATTGACTCAGGCTTGGGGTTTGGGGGTCATGCGCACGAACTTCGGGGATTCGCGTTCCCAGTGCGTCAGCAACCACTCCGCGCGCTTGCTCCGGGTTTTGGTGTAGTGGAGTTCAACCAGTTCGCGGATGGATTGGCGGGCGGTGCGATCGAGCTCATCCCAGGTTGCGGGTTGCAGAAAGCCCTGGTGGTAGCGGCCCTTGCCGAGGAAGGCGCCGGCTTCGTCGTAGATCCAGGCCAGACCGCCGGTCATGCCCGCGCCGAAGTTGATGCCGGTTGTGCCCAGCACCACGGCGAGGCCGCCGGTCATGTATTCGCAGCCATGGTCGCCCACGCCTTCAACGATGGCCAGGACGCCGGAATTGCGCACCGCGAATCGCTCGCCGGCGCGGCCGGCCGCGAAGAGCCAGCCGCTGGTGGCTCCATAGAGAGCCACATTCCCGAGCAGGGTGTGCCGGGCGCTGTCCTGGGCGGCTCGGCCCACGGCGCGTAGCACCAGTTCGCCTCCGCACAGGCCCTTGCCGACGAAATCGTTGGCCAGCCCGGCGAGTTGGAGGGTCATGCCCGAGACCGCAAAGGCGCCAAAGGACTGGCCGGCGGTGCCGTGCATGTTGAACGTCAGGTTGGAGCCGGTGGCGGTGGGGTTGTGCGTCTTGAAGAGAGCGAGTTCTCCGGCGAGGCGAGCTCCCAGGGTCCGATCCTCGTTGGTGACGCGGGTTTCGACGGAATAGGGACGCCCGGCTTTGTAGGCCTCCAACCCGGGTGCGACCCAGGCATCGTCAATCGGGTCGTGCTCCTCGGGACGGTCGTTGCGGCCGCCTTCCCACCGGATCGCCCCTCCAGCTTCGGCGGCGATGGCGGTGGCTGAGAGCACCGGCTTCAAGTCGAGGCTGGCGTCCCACCGGACCTGTTCCAACAGATCAGTGCGGCCCGTGGCGGCCTGGAGCGAGGGCAGGCCGAGCTTGGCGAGCAATTGCCGGACTTCGGCGGACAGCTCATCGAACAGGCGCACCACATGCTCAGGCTTGCCGCGAAACTTGGCGCGCAATTCGGGACGCTGCGTGGCAATGCCGGTGGGGCAGGTGTTGAGGTGGCACTGGCGCGCCATGTCACAGCCGAGAGCGACCAGGACGGCCGTGCCGAACGCGAATTCGTCGGCCCCGAGCAGCGCGGCGATGACAATGTCCCGGGCAGTGCGCAGGCCGCCGTCCGTACGCAGACGCACGCGGCCGCGCAATCCGTTATGGATCAGAACCTGCTGGGCTTCGGCGAGGCCCAGTTCCCAGGGGTTTCCTGCGTACTTGATGCTGGAGAGCGGCGAGGCGCCGGTGCCGCCCGAATGGCCGGCGATCACGATGTAGTCCGCATAGGCCTTGGCCACGCCCGCGGCGATCGTGCCCACGCCGCATCCCGAGACCAGCTTGACGCCGACGGTGGCGCGGGGGTTGACGCGCTTCAGGTCCCAGATGAGCTGCGCCAGGTCCTCGATGGAGTAGATGTCGTGGTGGGGCGGCGGTGAAATCAGCTGCATGCCGGGCTGTGCATGGCGCAGGCGGGCAATGAGTTCGGAGACCTTGTGGCCGGGGAGCTGGCCGCCTTCGCCGGGCTTGGCGCCCTGGGCGATCTTAATTTCGAGTTCGTCGGCATGAATCAGGTATTCCGCGGTAACGCCGAAGCGGGCGCTCGCGACTTGCTTGATCTTGTTGTTCAACAGCGACGGCGCGCCGTCGACCGCCGCATAAACCGCAGGATCCTCGCCGCCTTCGCCGGTGTTGGAGCGTGCCCCCAGAAGGTTCATGGCCTGGGTAATGGTCTGGTGAGCTTCCGGCGACAGCGATCCAAAGGACATGGCACTGGCAATAAAGCGATGGGTGATCGCCTCTCCGGGTTCCACCTGGTCGAGGGCAAGTTCGGCCCCGGCGGGGCGAATCTCGAGCAGGTCGCGGAGGTGCGTGGGAGCGGAATCGACGGTCTGGGCAGCAAAGCTGGCGAAGGGAGCGAGAGCAAGAGCGGCTCCCTGCTTGGTGGAACCGACAACCGTCTGCAGAGCGCGCACGGTCTGGGGCTGCCAACCGTGCGACTCGGCCTCTTCGGCCTTGCGGAAACGCACGAAGCCATAGTCGGGTAGATCCCGAACCTGGGTGGCGGAGACAACGGCGCCGGTGCCATCCGCGGCCTCGTCGGGAGCGGGGTCGGCAGCCCAAAGCAGGCGCACCTGGGCATCGATCTGCTCAAAGCCGTGGCCGCCGATCGGCGCCGGAACGCCGGGGAAGCACTTGTCGACGACAGCCTGAGAAAGTCCGATGGCGTCGAAGAGATGGGCACTGCGATAGCTGTCGACAACGCTTATGCCCATTTTGGACATCACCTTGGCGAGTCCGAGTTCGAGAGCGCGGAGCAGGTTTTCTTCGCCCTGCTCGGATTGCAGGTCGCGCGCGGTTTCGAGGGCCAGCCACGGACAAACGGCCCCAGCGCCCATGCCAAGCAGCACCGCCACATGATGAATCTCGCGGCAGTCGCCAGCCTCGACGGCGAGACCAACCTCGGCCCGGACGCCGGCCTTGGTCAATGCGTTGTGCACCGCACCAGTTGCCATTGCCATCGGAACCGGAAGCGTATCGGGCGAGGCGCCGCGATCCGTAAGGAGCAGCAAGGACGCGCCGCTGGCAACCAGTTCGATAGCGCGTGTTGCGAGGATGTCGACAGCCACTTCGAGCGCCGTATCCGGGGAGTACACGCAGTTGAGCACCGCGTGGGGCATGTTGGCTGCCTGCGCGTGTTCCCCGTGTTTGAGGGCGTGCATCTGGGCCAGCGTGATCAAGGGCGAACGCAGCGAGAGGCCCGGCAGGCGGCCCCGCAATTCAAAGATGTGCGGCCAGGGGCCGAGGCGGGTGTGCATCTTCAACACCACCGCTTCGCGCAGCGGATCGATCGGCGGATTGGTCACCTGGGCAAAGCGCTGGCGGAAAAACGCGTAGAGCGGGCGAGGCGCTCGGGCCAATGGCGCAATGGCGGTGTCG
>Ga0210383_10004854_pt1 | contig 11888 bp, 9 predicted proteins | sample IncBWC14OmetaG_FD_160072 | JGI IMG/M metagenome (GOLD analysis project Ga0210383, IMG submission 160072) | Forest soil microbial communities from Barre Woods Harvard Forest LTER site, Petersham, Massachusetts, United States - Inc-BW-C-14-O ...
CGCGCTCGCCTTTGAAATCTTTTGTGATTTGTTGCGCGACTTCGCGGACGCGCTTTTGAATGGCCGCGCGGCGAATCAGAACTTTTAGTTTAGCCTGTCCGGCAACCGCCATTTTGTGCGCCCCCGCAGAGAAGGCGGCTACTCTATCGCACGGATGGAGGGATGACAAGGCGGCGGATGAGCGTGGAGGAAATTTGGCGGTGGCGTTGCGCGGAGGTGCAGATGCGAAAGGAAAACCTACGACGAGGTACTGCGCTCGTCATGGCTACCAAAAACTCGCCGGCGCAGGCCGACTAGCAGCGCTCGATGATTGTGGCGATGCCCTGGCCTACGCCGATGCACATTGTGCAGAGTGCGTAGCGGCCTTTGATTTTGTGGAGTTGATACATCGCTGTTGTCGCCAGTCTTGCGCCGCTCGCGCCGAGCGGGTGTCCGATCGCGATTGCTCCACCGTTTGGGTTTACCTGTGGCGCATCGTCCGGCAGGCCCAAGTCGCGAGTGACGGCGAGAGCTTGAGCCGCAAACGCCTCGTTCAATTCGATTACGTCCATCTGCGAAAGTTGCAGTCCTGTTTTTGCGAATAGTTTGCGCGATGCGGGAGAGGGCGCGAAACCCATCACGCGCGGAGCGACTCCCGCGGTGGCTGTTCCTACGACACGCGCACATGGCGTGAGCCCGTACTTCGCGGCCGCGGACTTTGATGCGAGCAATAGCGCGCATGCTCCGTCATTGATACCTGAGGCATTTCCTGCTGTGACGGTGCCGTTCGGCTTCACGATTGGTTTGAGTTTCTGCAGGCCTTCAATTGTTGTATCCGGGCGCGGTTGTTCGTCGGCGTCGAAAACTTTAGGGTCGCCCTTCGGCTGCGGAAGGTTTACTGCGACGATCTCATGCTTAAAAAAACCGGCAGCGTTTGCGCGCGCACACCGCTGTTGCGTTCGCAGGGCGAAAGCGTCTTGATCCTGTCGATTGACGTGGTATTCCTCAGCAACGTTTTCAGCCGTCTCGGGCATGGAGTCTACGCCGTACTTGCTTTTCATCGCAGGATTCACGAAGCGCCAGCCGATCGTGGTGTCGAATATTTGCGCGTCGCGGCTGAAGGGCTTATCGGATTTGCCCATCACGTAGGGGGCGCGCGTCATGCTTTCGACGCCGCCTGCAATCATCATTTCGGCTTCGCCGGATTTGATCGCGCGCGCGGCAGTGGAAAGCGCTTCGAGGCTCGAGCCACAGAGACGATTGACGGTGGCGCCGGACACTTCCTTCGGCATTCCAGCTAGAAGAAGCGCCATCCTCGCAACATTGCGATTGTCTTCGCCGGCTTGGTTCGCACAGCCGTAAATTACGTCATCGAGGGCGGACCAGTCGACGGCCGCATTGCGATCCATTAGCGCGCGAATCGGCAGCGCGGCGAGGTCGTCTGTGCGGACCATCGATAACGCGCCGCCGAACTTGCCGAAAGGGGTGCGCACCGCGTCGCAGATGAAAACTTCGTTCACGATGATCCTCCGAGAGCTGGCGATAACCGCCCCAGACGCGTTCGAGGTCACAGGGGCGAATCTACATGATGAATCTTTCCGGGAATTCCGACAAGTGAGAGAATCGCTGCGAAATGCAAGAATGCTTCCGAGGCGGCGTGGGTCAGATAATTCCAAACAGAACCGAGAGTGTGGCTTGAATGAACACTCTTGAACTGACCGCGCTCTTGTGGCTTGGATCGCTCGTCGCCGGTTTCCTTGGATCTTTGACTGGGCTCGGCGGCGGCGTGGTCCTCGTTCCGCTACTCACGCTCGTATTTGGAGTCGACATCCGATATGCGATCGGCGCGTCTCTTGTGTCCGTGATTGCAACTTCGTCGGGGGCCGCAGCGGCTTACGTGCGGGAAGGATTTTCGAATATTCGCGTAGGGATGTTTCTTGAAATCGCAACGACGATTGGTGCGATCGCGGGAGCAGTCGTCGCGATTCATCTGCACCTTTCGTGGATTGCGATCACGTTTGGGCTGGTGCTCCTGTGGTCCGCATACGAATCGATCCGATCGCATCCCGGCTCTCGAGGACCGGCAAAACAGGATCAAATCGCTTCCTTTCTGCGGCTCGACGGAACCTTTCCTGGACCAGAGGGCGAGCAGGCCTACCACGTCTCACATGTTCCGGCTGGATTCGGGCTGATGTTTACGGCAGGCGTGTTGTCGGGTGTGCTTGGCATCGGCTCTGGCGCAGTGAAAGTGCTGGCGATGGACCGCGCGATGGGGCTTCCGTTCAAAGTTTCGACGACGACGAGCAACTTCATGATTGGCGTGACGGCTGCCGCGAGCGCCGGAGTCTATTTGACACGCGGATACATCGATCCCGCGCTCGCGATGCCTGTCGTGCTGGGTGTGCTTGGTGGATCGCTGATCGGCGCGCGACTATTGGCGGGGGCGCGAGTGAGGATTCTGCGAATCCTGTTCAGCATCGTAATTGCGCTTCTGGGGATTGAGATGATCTTCAACGGCATCGGAGGGAAGTTCGCGCAATGAACAGCCTGACACATGGGATGTCTGACCGGCGCGCGGAAGCGATCATCGGGATCCTGCTTCGTTCGGGAGTGACGATCGCCGCGATTGTGGTTTTCGCAGGCGCGATTCCGTTTCTCATGCAGCACGGCTCTGCAATTCCCAGTTACAAGACGTTTACTGGAGAGCCATCCGAGTTGCGAAGCGTTTCCGGAATTTTGAAAGCGAGTCTGGCGCTTGATCCAGCGGGAATTATTCAGCTGGGAATTCTGCTATTGATTGCGACTCCAGTGGCGCGGGTGGCGTTTTCTGTGTTTGCATTCGCTGAAGAGCGCGATTGGATGTATGTCGTGGTTACGCTCGTTGTGCTCGGCTTGCTTTTGTACAGTTTGACCGCGAAGAATTTGTGAGGTGCGGTTCCTCAGCGCGAGCCTGCGCTGCTACGAAAAACTTAACTACTCTTGCTGCGTTGTGTGCCGCACTGCGTACCAGCAGGGCGTGTAGCCGAAATGCGGGAAGATGGAGTGGAGGCAAGCTTCTGTCTGCGGCGGATCGAAGCTGAATTCCTCGCGGCCGTCTTTATGCGGGACTTCCCATATCTTATGGACTTCCACGCTGCCGAGTGCCGCCGCAGAATTCGGGCCGGACATTTTGTGATGCGCCCAGCCGTAATCGCCCACGTACAGTAAGACGATGGCGAGAATTGCGGTCAGAACCACGCGCTTCGCGATGATTGATGCCTGCAAGGATGTAGTCTCCTGACGTTTGCAACGAAGTCCAGTTTAGAGGCTCGTTCTCGCTTTTCCCAGCGCGAAAGCGTCATTCCCATTAGATTCTAGAGCACTCCTGAGGACGCGCCTGCACGATTTTACGTTTCGCGGTATAATTAATCTCCTTTGCTCACCGTTAATAACATCACTATGCGGTTCGGCGCTCGAATACTGTTCGAGGACGTCACCACTACGTTCTTTACAGGGCGGCGCTACGCGATCACCGGGCCGAACGGCGCCGGCAAGTCCACGTTTATGAAGATCCTTACAGGCGAGCTGGAATCGTCAAAAGGATCGGTGACACGTCCTAAAAAGCTCGGCATTCTGCGCCAGGATCAGTTCGCGTTCGACGAATACCGCGTGATTGACGCGGTGATCATGGGCAACACGCGCCTTTGGAAGGCATTGCAGGAACGCGAAGCCCTCTACGCAAAGCCGCACGAATCGCTTACCGACAAAGATGGTATGCGCCTCGGCGAACTCGAAGGAATTGTCGGAGAGGAAGACGGCTACACCGCCGAAGCAGACGCGGCGATTCTTCTCGACGGTTTAGGGCTCGAGGAACCCCTGCATGAGCGCAAAATGCGCGAACTGCAGGGCGGGCAGAAGGTCCGCGTGCTATTGGCGCAAGCGCTCTTCGGCAGCCCGCAAGTGCTGCTGCTCGACGAGCCGACGAACCACCTCGACCTCGATTCAGTTCACTGGTTGCAGGACTACCTGCTCGAATACGAGGGCGTGCTGATCGTGATTTCGCACGACCGGCACTTCCTGAACAGCGTTTGCACGCACGTGGCAGACATCGACTATCAAACGATCATCATGTACAACGGCGGTTACGATGACATGGTGCTCGCAAAAACAGCGATCCGCTCACGCATCGAATCCGAAAACGCACAGCGCGAGAAAAAGATCGCGCAGTTGAATGAGTTCATCGCGCGTTTTTCCGCCGGCACGCGTTCGGCGCAGGCGACATCCCGCAAAAAAGAAGTCGAACGGCTGCAAACGGCTGACCTTGCCAGGTCAAACATTGCCCGGCCTTTCATCCGTTTTCAGATGGATCAGCACTCCGGAAAACATCCACTCGAAATTAAGAGCGTGATGAAGGCCTACGACGGCACGAAAGTGTTTGCGCCATTCAGCGCGAGCGTGTCGCGCGGAGAAAAAGTAGCGCTGATGGGCCGCAACGGAACGGGCAAGACAACACTTCTGAAATCGCTCGTGCGCAATGCTCCCGGATTCGTTGGCGACGAGGAGAAGAAGTTCCCTATTGACGGCGGCACGGTCGCGTGGGGACACAACGTTGCAGTGGGCTATTTTGCGCAGGACCACAGTGAATCAATCGTAAAGGGCACAACCGCGATTGAATGGCTTCACCAATTCGATCCAATGGCGACACAGGAGCAACTGCGCGGCGTGCTGGGGCAAATGCTTTTCAGCGGCGAAGAAGCGCTGAAGCCGACGGGAGCGCTGTCGGGAGGCGAAGCGGCCCGGTTGATTTTCTGCCGGTTGATGCTGCAAAAGCCGAATGTGCTGGTACTAGACGAGCCGACAAACCACCTCGACCTCGAATCGATCAACGCGCTGAATATCGCGCTGCAGAAGTATCTCGGCACGGTGCTGCTGGTAACGCACGATCATGACGTGATCGACGAAGTCGCTACTCGCATATGGCATTTCGAGGGCGGTCGCATCGAAGACTTCAAGGGGCCGTACTCGGAATACGTGGTATACGCGCAGGAGAAGGCTTCGTAGAGCAGACCTGTTCGGCAACCTAATCGCCAGCATTTCTGCTGCCTGTATCGTTTGTTCGGTGACGCGTCCAACCTTTCCGAAGGCATACGCCTCAAAGAAACTGACCAGCTCCGAGACAGTTGACCTTTTGGAACATCTTAAGTTCGACAGCGAATAAAGTCCTTCGGCGGCACCGAATAGACTAAGCTGCCGTACGGTTGAATGCTCCTCACAGAACGCTGGCTGCGCGCCAGATAAATCAAACTGAACTCAAAAAAGTAGGTTACATGCGAAAAATGCGGGTACTGATGGCCGCCGTTGCGATAGCTCCGATTGTGATTCTCTCGGCGTGTTTCCCGAGCATCGGCGACATCATTGGAGGTGGCGGAGGATCCGCGCCCGCCAGCGTTTCTGGAAAGTGGTCGATCATGCTCACTTCACAGAATGGCTCGAGCAACAACGTGGACCTCGAAGCCAACTTTTCGCAGTCGACAGGAACGATCTCAGCGGCGCCGGCCGTAATTCTCTCCAGCTCGCCGTGCGACGTCGGGACAGATTCAATCGATGGAACCGTGAAAAGCAACTCGATCGTTTTTACGCTCGCGTTCGGCGGAACAGATCCAGTGGTCACCTTTAGCGGCTCAGTAAGTTCGGACGGCCTGACGATGGCTGGTAACTACAAGCTGCCAAAAGGCGGTTGCTCACCCGCCGACTCCGGCACCTGGGTGGCGACTAAGTTCGGAGATTCCTCCGGCACGTATTCGGGACCGCTCATGTCTGCGGTAACCGGTCGAACTTTTAATATCTCTGCCGTGGTGCAAGAAGACGCGTCGAACGATCTTCAAGTGACCGCGAACATTACGGGTGGGGCGTGCGGTGCGCTGAATAATATGACGGGACAGGCGATCGGCAGCATCCTGCAATTCCAGACTGCGGATGGCTTGATTTCATTCGCCGCGCAGGCACCACTTCCGACGTATGCAACCCTCGCCACGGAATACGCCTTCACCGGCGAAACTTGCGGCACGGAAGACAATGGGTCAGGAACTTTGACTTTGAATACTTCGAGCGCAGTCCGATCAACTGCCAAAGCGCAAATTACGCCAACGATGCACGCGCTGTTCGAAAAGGCGCGCGAATCGCTGGCCGCCTCGAGGTAAAGCGAAGAGCGCCGTCACAATAGCCGCTAAGTAATTCTTTCCGATGGCGATACGTATCAACACTCCCGCCTCGGGCTCGACCTTCATGCAACACATTTATTTTCAATCATTTACATGCGTTTCAGCCATGGATACGAACGTGCACTGCTAAGTGGTGTATTTATAGTCGCGAATTCCGATAGGAGCTTTAGAATCATGATCGCACAGCCCAGCGAAAACGTCGCGCAGCCCCACTCCAGGTGGCGCGAGCGTCTTCAGGCGTTGAACAACATCCCGCCATTATTTCGGATGGTTTGGCAGTCAGCTCCTAAAGCAGTTGCGTCGAATCTTACCTGCAGAATAATCGCCGGACTTATCCCACTCGCGATGTTGTATGTCACGCGCATCATCATCGACTCCATCATCGGTTTCCGGTCTCACGGAATCGCGCTGCCCAGGAATTTCTGGTACCTGATCGGGTTGGAATTTGGATTGGCAAGCCTCGCTACAATCCTCGCGCGGCTCATCGACTTTTGCGACACCGTTCTCGCCGATAAATTCACCCGGCACATCGGGACACGCATCATGGAGCACGCTTCGAAGCTCGATTTAACCCGCTTCGAGGACCCGACATTCAACGACAAGATGGAACGCGCGCGCATGCAGGCAAATGATCGCGTGATGACGATCCAGATGGCCGGGCGGCTCGTTCAGGAGTTCATCACCACGGCCAGCCTTGCCGCGGGAATCCTATTTTTTTCTCCTTGGCTGTTGTTCTTCCTGGTCATTTGTGTAGTTCCGGCTTTCCTCGGAGAAACTCATTTCGCCTTTCTCGGATACTCGCTAAGTTTCGCGCAAAGCACGGCGCGACGAAAAATGGAATACCTGCGGCTGCTTGGTGGGAGCAAAGAGAGCGCGAAAGAACTGAAGCTCTTTGGGTTGGGGCCATTCTTTGTCAAGCGCTACAGAAATATTACGGACGAGCTGCACGGACAGAACGTTGCGCTCGCAAAACAAAAGCTGCTTTTTGGATCGCTGCTAACCGTTCTCGGCACGATCGGGTATTACGGGACGTATGCGTATGTCGTCTACGAGGCAGTGGCTGGCAGATTAACGATCGGCCAACTGACGTTTCTTGCCGGAGCAATTGCCGGCGCCAGCACGAACATTCAAGCGCTCTTTTCAACGTTCTCGGGTCTCGCTGACCAAGCATTGTTCATGACAGACCTGCTGGATTTCTTTCATGTTCAGCCGCGCATCGCTGCAAAGAGCGGCGCAATTCTCGCTCCACGCCCAATTCGTTCCGGCATCGAATTCCGGAATGTTTCGTTCACGTATCCCGGAAGCACGAAGCCTGTATTGCGCAACGTTAACCTGAAGATTGGCCCTCACGAGCGGATCGCGCTTGTTGGCGAGAACGGGCAAGGTAAAACGACGATCGCGAAGCTGATAACGCGGCTATACGATCCAACTGAAGGCCAGATTCTCCTCGATGGCATCGATCTTCGTGACTACGACTTGGACTCGTTGTGGAATGAAGTCGGCGCGATATTCCAGGATTTTATGCGCTACGACATGACCGCTGCCGAAAACATCGGCATGGGACGAATCGAAGTAGCGAATAATCCTTTCCAGGTGCGCGCTGCGGCGATGAAAAGCTACGCAGAGAAATTGATTCATAACCTGCCGGGTGGGTACGACCAGCTTCTGGGATGCAGGTTCGAAGGTGGCAAGGAGCTATCCGGCGGCGAGTGGCAGAAGATTGCCCTTGCACGCGCTCATTTGCGCGATGCGCAGGTGCTGATCCTGGACGAGCCGACGGCGGCGCTCGACGCGAAGTCTGAACGCGAAGTATTCGAGCGCTTCACCGAGCTCGCGAAGGGCAAGATGACGCTGTTGATCTCTCACCGATTTTCGACCGTACGAATGGCGGATCGCATCCTCGTCCTAGCCGATGGCAAGATTGCCGAACAGGGGCCGCACGACGCGCTCGTGAAAGACGGTGGGCGCTATGCGGAGATGTTTGAACTACAGGCCGCTGGCTATCGTTAGAATCTTGCTGCCTGATGGCGGAGCAAATCACTTCACCGTCCTGGTGCCGGCGTCGAATAGAATGCTTTTGTGACTCCCTTCGTGAAGTTCTGCGCAAAATCGAACGAGTTTCTTCGGTCGCTGCGGCTTGAGCATCCGGGCATTCTCTTCGCTTCAGTTATTTTATTTACCTGCACTTTTCATCTCGCTAAACAATCAACCCCGCAACAGTCGTCGGAGAAATTTGCCGGTTCGCCGAGCGCACTTGAGGAAACGATCGTCATCGATCGGGCAGCTACCGCTCACCCATTCCCTCATTACTGGGAGCAAATGTTCGGATCGGGCCGGGCAATCCTGAGTTTGCGCGAATCGTACCGGCGTGACTTGCGCGAGGTAAAGGCCGCCACCGATTTCAAGTATGTCCGCTTCCACGCGATCCTTGACGACGAAGTGGGGGTCTACGGGGAAGACGCCCAGGGCAACCCTGTTTACAATTTCTCGTACGTGGACCAGATCTATGACGGCTTGATTGAGAATGGAGTTCGGCCGTTTGTCGAACTGAGTTTTATGCCGCGCAAGCTAGCCTCGAAGGAAATCTTTCAGGCCTTCTGGTACCGGCCAATTGTTGCTCCGCCGAAGAGCGATCAGAAATGGAGCGATCTTATTTCGCACTTGGCGCAACACCTGATTGATCGTTACGGAATCGAAGAAGTCTCGCAGTGGTACTTCGAAGTTTGGAATGAACCGAATATTGATTTCTGGGCAGGCGATCCGAAAGAACAGACCTATTACCAGCTATACGATGCAACAGCGAGGTCATTGAAGGCTGTAAGCCCTCGGCTGCGTGTCGGCGGGCCGGCGACGGCACAGGCCGCTTGGGTTGATCGATTTATTCGCCATTGCGCCGACAATCATGTTCCGGTGGATTTTGTTTCCACGCACGTCTACGCGAACGACACGGCAAAAGACGTCTTTGGCACAGACGAAGCAATTACCCGCAATCAAATGGTTTGCCGCGCGGTGCGTAAAGTCCACGACCAGGTAAGAGAATCTTCGCTTCCTTCCCTGCCGCTGATTTGGAGCGAGTACAACGCGAGCTACAAAAATGAGACCAACGTTACGGATGCAGTTTACATGGCTCCTTGGCTCGCTGATACGATTCGGCAGTGCGATGGGCTCGTCGAGATGATGTCGTATTGGACCTTCTCCGACGTTTTCGAAGAGCAGGGTGTGGTGAAGCAGCCATTTTACGGAGGATATGGATTGATCGCGGAGGATGGCCTGCCGAAACCGGCATTCAACGCGTTCAAGCTGCTGCATCAGTTAGGTGGCGAACGACTCGAAAATAATTCGAACAACGCGATCGTGACCAGGCGCAGCGACGGCGCGCTTGTAATCGCGGTTTGGAATCTTTTCTTGCCAGAGGATACGGGTACTCCCAAGGACTTCACAATCGAGATCAAAGGCAGTTCGAACAACGGTCATGCGCTGGTGTATCGATTGGATTCAACGCACGGATCGCTTCTCAATGCGTATAAAGAGATGGGAAGCCCGACCTATCCTACAGCTCGGCGGATCGACGAACTGCGCCGTGCGGCGGAACTTCCTAAACCCGAATCGAAATCGCTGTCACGAGGGCAACTCAACCTCACATTGCCGCCGCAAAGCCTCGCACTGATCGAAGTTCGATAAACCGCGAAATCTGTTTCGTCGCAAAGACTACCGTCGAGAGGCTTGCTCCGTATCCGCGGGCTTCTGCGGCTGATAATTCTTAAATCCAGCGCGCTGCATTCCTCGTTGGGCTTCGGGGTTCTTCATAAAAGTATTCCAGACGAACCCGGTTCGCGCGTTTTCCGCCATCAACATCGTGATTCCTGTATCGATGCCGATCACGTCGGTGTCATACCAATTCGTCAGCGGATTGAACGCGTCGACAAATCCGTAGCGCGTCCATCCTCGCTGGCCGTATTTGTTCTTGATCGTCTGTAAAACGCGGACTGTCGCCTGAGGAAGAAACGGCAACGAGCCTCCCGCGGCGCATGGGACGACCGTCCCATCGATCGGACCTGTTGCGGGCGGGCCACCCCATGCAACGTATCCTCGCGCCGAGTCCGACGCTGTAATTCCCCAGAGGTCGTCACTGTAATCTGGAAACTGAGATGCGAGATCGATACAGAAACGGCGATGCACGTCCGTAGCGATGATCGAGTTCTGGAAATAATCGGTGTACTGGTCGCGCTTGTTGCGAAAATCAAACCAGGCCTGCGAATACTGGTGAACAAAGAGCGGCGCGAACGATCCGAGGTAGCGAATCCCATCGTATTCGAAAGTAACCCGCTTCCATGCGCTCCAAGTTTCCGGGGAAAGCGGATGCGCGGAAGAGCCCAGGCCCAGCAAGTACATCATCATCATTTCACTGTAATTGTCCCAGCGATACTGCAGAAAACCCGTTTCGGGTGTCCACCCGTGCGGAAGGATGCGCGTATCTTCTGAGAGCCAGGTCCAATCGACGCGGTTGAAAATCTCAGAAGCCAACACGCTGATCTCAGAATGTTGGAAATGTTCACGGCACATCAAGATTCCGCAGAGCAGTATGGCGGTATCAACCGAAGAGACTTCCGAATCCCACAGTCTCTCGCCGGTGTTCACGTTCGCCCAGTGATAGAAAAATCCGCGGTGATTCGGCAGTTTTTTCCAGAGAAAGCGCATTGCGTTCAGCGCGCGCGTCCGTGTTTCGAGGTGCGAGGCGTATCCACGCTGATCGCCAATACAAAGAGCGGTGAGGCCAAAACCTGTCGAGGCAATACTACCGAGGTCGCTCTTATCGGGCACAACCGCGTTACAGCGGTCGCGGACGATTCCGGTTTCCGGGTTGGCTTGTTCCCAAAAATAGCGAAAGTTCGAGTTCTCGATTTCCTCGAGCAGCGCCTCGTCCACCTGGTAGAACGGTGATACTACCGGCAAAGGTTCTTTCTGAAGATTGGTTCTTTGAGCGGCACCGACCGCCATTGACCGGATCAATGGCAAGAGCGGCAGAAGTACGCTCGCCCGAGTGCCGCGCAGAATGAACTGTCTGCGCGTGAGCGTCTCCCAAACCGTCTTGTCGGTATCCATCTAATCAAGTATAGAGACTCTTGCGCTGAGGGTGAAGACCGTGCGTGGTAAGTGGTAAAGATCGCTCGCGCACGCTTCCAGTCGCTTTGCTAAAATTATCTAAGCAATGAGATTTGCATCAAGCGAAGGGAAAACCAGCATCTGGGTCGCGATCGCCGCGGCTACTGCAGCCGTGCTCGCGGTCGTACTGGTTTCAGTCGCGATGCACTACATAAATAAACCGCTGGCACTGCGCGGCGCGGTGATCCAGCAGGACGACGACACTTTGAAACAGTCGCCGATCACAGATGTGGAAATTGAAGCTGCGAATCAGATGGCGGGTACGAGCGCCAAGTCCGACTTCTCGGGATATTTCAAACTCACCTTGGCTTCAGGCGTGAAACGGGGCCAGACAGTCACACTTCGATTTCGTCATCCTGATTACGAGCCGGTCGAGATGAAAGAAGTAGTGAGCGACAAATTGTACATCGTCCGGATGATCCCTCTTCATCAGGACGATGTGGATGAACAGCCTGACCGCCCGCAGATTTCTGTGGCGGAGATTTTCGTGCGTTATTCCACGGAAACGACAGCAGCGGTGAATATTGGGACCGGTGTAAAAACTTT
>Ga0210383_10004855_pt1 | contig 11888 bp, 19 predicted proteins | sample IncBWC14OmetaG_FD_160072 | JGI IMG/M metagenome (GOLD analysis project Ga0210383, IMG submission 160072) | Forest soil microbial communities from Barre Woods Harvard Forest LTER site, Petersham, Massachusetts, United States - Inc-BW-C-14-O ...
TCCAGCCGTCCACGCGATTGCTTCCTCACATTCCTTCGCCGCAAGGGCCGGTCGCGCCGCACTCGCGCTGTTCGCGGCGCTGGCGGCGTGGCTGGTGCCAGGCCTCGGACACTTGCTGCTAGGACGCTGGGGCCGGGCGCTGCTGTTTTTCGTCGCGGTCGGCGGCCTGGTGGTCACCGGCTACCTGCTTCGTGGCAACGTCTTCGCTCCGCATTCCGGCGATCCATTCGGCACGCTCGGTTTTGTGGCGGATGCCGGCACCGGTGTGTTTTATTATTTTTCGCGTTTTTTCGAGGCCGCCGGGCCAGACGTCTCGCGCGCCGCTGGAGATTACGGCACGCGCTTCATCGCTGCGGCCGGGGTGGTAAACGTACTGGCGGTGTTGGATGCAATCGAAATTGCCACGGGCAGGAGAAGCTGAGTGATTTGCAGCGCGTTCATATTGATCAACGGTGTGCTGCGGCTCAGCCACCTCGCCGCGATGCTGCTATTCGCGCTGCTGGTTTCCGTCGTGCTAGCGTGCTTGACGCAACGCGCAAGACCGGGTGGCGTCAAATATGCATTGTGGTCATTTGCGCTGTTCGTTCTAGTTGGCGTCGGCGTCGCGTGGCTGATGTATCCCATCTCGCGCTAAGCATTGCGGCAATATTGCAGGCTTCGCGCAGCGGGCCGGTGATGCGCATCGGCGGTGTACACTACGCGCCCAAAGTTTGACAGTTTTTTTCCGCCGATGTTACAGTCGAATAGGCGCCGAGGTAGCTCAGTTGGTAGAGCAGCCGATTCGTAATCGGCAGGTCCCCGGTTCAAGTCCGGGCCTCGGCTCCATCCCCTTTAGAATCATCGCTGCAAGGATTCGCCGAAGACGATTTCGTAACATCACCTAACAACTCGTCAGCCAATTCATTCAGCGGAGCCCGGAAATCTTCGGTCTCAACGTGCTGGTACACTCTTAGCGTTGTGTGCACGTCCGAATGCCCGAGTATTTCCGAAACCACTTTCGTGGGCCATTGTTTCAATGAGCGAGTCGCCAACGTATGGCGAAAATCGTGCCAGCCGCCAATCTTGATTCCGAGACCCTGCACGACGGGGCGAACGTACCGCTTTAGAACGTTGCCCGGATTGAGTGGAGTTCCCGCACGAGACCGGAATACCCATTCGCCCCTCCGCACATCGCAGAAAATACAATCTCAACTCCTGATTTGTCGCGTTACCCGGCATTTCGGGCGTCGCAGATACATCCGCTCAGCGATGCGCTGCTTCATTCATTTTCGGCCTGCAACCGCTGCGAAATATATTAACGCCGAGAAAATGGCCGAGATAACCACGAGCCCAAAAATACTAAAGCGTGGAAGCCTACGAAATGAAAAGGGCACGTCTACTCCAAAGCTGAAAGTTACGAAGCCGAATTTACCACGATTTCGGGCCGGTGCCTGGCGCGTCGCGTTGCGTGGTTTTGCAACGATTTCACTTTTCCGGCAGCGTCAAGAAGGCGCTAGCCGAATATCGATTCTGTTGTCCTGTCGAGTCGATTGCAGTATCTTGTTCTCCAGTGGAACACGAATTCACCTGTCCATATTGTGGAGAAGAAATTTCGATGGTGTTGGACTTGTCCGTCGGTCGCCAAACCTACATTGAAGACTGCGAGGTATGCTGCAAACCAATCGAGGTCAGCTTTACTGTCGAAGATGACGAACTCGCCAGCTTCTCTGCTAAGACCCTCGGCTAGAGTGTCGCGTTACCGTACGAGTGGTTTCGCCCTGATTCGAGTGCTCCAGTATGCGCGTTTGGACGTAGCCGCCCGGCGGCGTTGAGTGGCGAAGGACGGGTAGGCGTCACTTGCGAAAACAGCGTCGGCTTTCGGAATCAGTTACGGATGGTTGGTTTTCCAAAGCACAACAGCAAGAATAAACAGGCCAAAAGTGACGGTGGTATTCGTGAGGCCATCGTTCATGGAATCGTCGGCCACTTCCAGCAAGGTATTCAGCGGAGATTCACCTGGCTGTTCCGCAATCCTGCCCGAGCGATAGAGTTCGTTGATTTTTCCATGACGTATGAGCGCCCACCAGTACGGATAAATCACGTTCCAGAGCAAGAGTACAAAAATCCCAGTGGTCGGCGTATAGCCCAAAGATTTCCACACGACAATCGCACACCCAAGGCACACCACAACGACCAGTAAAGTGTTGACCACGAATTACCAGGAGCGAAACGGCGACCGAAAGAAAAAGGTATTTGGCTGTGGGTCATCTCCGAACCAAACTACGGCTTTGCGCTCGCTCACAACTCCTCCGTCACACTCGGCTGAGTGTATTCTCCATTCAATAGGACCTGCAAGTGGATGGTTAGTCGTAACCGGAAAAGTCAAATTGCCTGAAATCCTCTTCGACGGTTAATGCGTCAGAACGAAGCCGCCCGGCGGCGCGCCGATTCCGGGTCGCGAGTGCTATGGGAATCTTACGCCAGTCATCGAGGTCGCGAACGGTTCATCTCCTCGATGTCATCGCGCACCTTGTCCTGAATCGCGTTCTGATGCTGGGCTTCGTCTCCACGAATCCTCTTGCCGCCATGCTCCTGCAAGAAGGTCGCAGACTCCTGGTGCCCGCTCGAAGCGGCTAACTCAGTAGGGCTGTCACCAGAGCGATCCAAGGCGTTTACGTCTGCGCCACTCGACACGAGAAACTCAATCGTCCGTAGGTCACCAGCAATTGCGGCAGCATGGAGCGCGGTTCGCCGTTCCGAATGGTCCGTCGCTCCAACGCTTACGCCGTGCGACAGCATCGCCTTGACGGTGCGGAAGTCTGCGTTGTACGCAGCGTATACAAGCAAATCACCGGCACGCGGAGAAGAGGCCATCTGTCGGATGAACAGCCTTTGCCAAACGCCGCTCGGCACGAATAGGAGCCCAAATAACAACACCGCCAAGCCGAACGCTGCCCACGTCGGTGTATCAGTCCTTCTTTTCTTGACAAGATTTGTGACAATCACCACGAGCGCAATTGTTGCCCAGCAGCCAAGCAAAAAAGGAGCGAACAACAAAACAGCACTCGACCCGTGGGCAAGTGAAAAGCCCACCATCTGAGGCCCTCGTTCCCAAGTCCATACTGTCTGTTCCCATATGAGCCGTCCTGCAAGAAGCGCAGTACCGATGAGCGGTATGACTCCAAGAACGAGCAGCCACCAGCGCACACGCACCGCAGGCGCGGGATTCACAGAGTCTTTGGTGGCGATTGTCATGAAGAGTCTCTTAGCACACGAGTTGTGCATTCACAAAGGTAATCGCTGAAATCAGGCGATAGCGCTCACCACCTAGAATGGCTGGGTTCGGATTCCGATTGGACCCGCGGGCAACTCGGAGATGATTCCACTTCTTCGCGAAAGCGCGCGTCCGATAGGCTCGAACCCCTGATTCCCAGGCGATGATGCTGAACCTCGACAAATATGCGAGGGTTGCTCGCGCTTGGCGCGATTGGGCAAAAATTGACTGCGTCGCATCACAACATTTGTTCTTCAGTGGCAATCCGTTTCTTTATTTTCCCGCCGCAACGCTTGGGCATCACGCGCTTGAGATGTACTTGAAGGCTGCGCTCATCTGCGAGGGCATGACCGTGTTCGACGCGAACATCGTTGGTAAGTTACATTCGAGCGTTGGTTTGAAAGCGTCGGACTGTGTTTGGGGCCATAATCTCGCCGCGTTAGCAACGCAGCTGGCGACAAGACGGACTGATTTCGATTTGTCAGATGAACTCAATATTCCCTGCGTAGCGTTGAAGATGCCGATGAAATTGCTCACGGCCTTTGAACTCTTTGATCCATTCTTCTCTGAGATTCGTTATCCGACAGAGCTCAAGAAATTCGAAGGACTCACTGAGGAGGAAGGGCGTGTACTGGACGCACTGGTTTCCCGCCTGCTCCCCTTCTTAAACACGGTCTAGCGGAGAAGAAACCATACGTGCGTCGCGACGATGCTCGCATCTGTTGGCACGGAGAAAAAGGTAGGCGAAACTAAAGAGAAAATGATATCTTGCCTTCTCCATGGACGAGGGCCGGAAAAAACTGATCTATCTCGCGGCCGGAATGTTCCTGGTTCGGCGCTTAGCGGGGCTGGATCGCGAGCCTTCGCCGGCGCGGGAAAACGCGTTCCGGGATGCGATTGATAATGCCGTCGAGTTGATGCGGCGCCTGGATGCGCGATTTCCGACTGCCGACAGATCGCGGTAACACCAGGCGTTCCTGCCTGCGATGCCTAAGGGTTTCCCTGAGACGCTATGCAGTGTTTGCTGTATTAACAGGCCCTTTACATCTCTGTAGGGTGTCCTACATTGGACGTGGCTCAGTCATTGAGCCTGACCATGCGCACGTCGCGCGAGTGCTGATTGCCGAAGACAACGAGGTACCCCACCCCACCTCGCAGAACTACACGAAAGTTCGTTCCGAGTTCTCAGCGAGTCAATCGTGTCCAAGCGGATTCTAGTGGCGGATGACAGCGACACCGTTCGCAGGATCCTTCGTTCATATCTCGCCCAGCACGACCTTGATGTCTGCGGCGAGGCAGCCGATGGCGAAGATGCCATCGAAAAAGCCCGGAAACTCAAGCCCGATTTGATTCTTCTGGATGCGGCGATGCCCAGGACGAATGGCATCGTTGTAGCGTGCGTCTTGAAAGAGATGATGCCAAACGTCCCGATAGTTCTATTCACGATGTATAGCGAAGCGATTTCCAGAGCATTTCCTGGCAAAGGTCTCGCCGTTGACGGCATAGTTGCTAAATCGGAAGGCATGAGCAGACTCGCAGAATGTGTTCAAAACTTGCTCCGTTCGTAGATGCGTCTGCGCGGGCGCCTAGCGGGGTTTGCCGGGACTGAGAGGTCAAAACGAGAAGACGACTTAACTGTTCTCTAATCGTAGTTCGGAGGGGCCGTCATCCGCGAAATTCTCACGCGCTTTTTCTACCGTACGTTGAATGGCTTGCGCTCTTTCGCGGTAAACACTCGCGAGCAAATCCCACTCAGCTTTTTGTTCCTGCCTAAGTTCTATTGCAACCAGTTCAAAGTTCCGCGCCGAATCGTCTAACCACCGTGCTTCGGTTTCAGCCAACGAAAGTACTTCCTTCACCAGTTCGTTCATACAGCACCTCAAAGCTGTCGAGCGCGGTTGCGGAGATGAATTGCGTAAAACTACCACGCGGCAGGGTATTGCTCTGCTCGCTACCGTACCGGCAGGAGCCCCGAGTTGACTGAGTGCGATTGTTGTTTCAAGATGTACGCTAGCGCACAGTGTGATGGCCTGTGGCGCGGTAGCTTTGCGCGATTCAACTCAGGAACCGCGACCGACGTCTTTGAGGTGAGGTATGCAGCAACTACTCAAGGAAGTGCTTTCGCTAGCGGAAGGCAATGCAACATGGTTAGACCACGCCGCACTGCACTTTGAACATTTCGCAGCCCAACTTCACGAAGACGAAAAAGCTAGGTGGGAGTTGCTCGCCGCTGTATATCGCGAAAGAGTGAGAGTTGTTCAACACGTGGCAGGGAAAGTGCGTCAGAGTTTGGCGACTAACGGTTCCTCGGACTTGGAATCGGAGGACACTTAGGTCATTTATTTCTTATGCTACTGATGTAGGGATGCGCAGATCGAAATACGTAATTCCCCGTATTGCTTCCTTTCCCCGCTCGCTGCGATTATACGCCCCGAACCGAGAACGCTTTGCGGGGACTCGGGCTGGGGATTCGCGAGCGTTCTCGGTTCGACCACTGGCGATGTCATATACCAGCTCGGAATCAGCACAAGCAGGAAACGGCAACGTCCCGACTGGCAAGCGGGAGAAGCGATGCAACCAAGTTCGATTCGCAATCGTTGGACTCAGTTCATCGGAACGATCAAGAAAAAATGGGGCAGTATGGGCGACGGAATGGTTCTCGCTCTCGCGGAAGAAGAAATGCAGACTCGGCGGGCGGAATTGCGGAACCAAATTGCGGCGCTTAGTCAGCGCGACTAAGCGAAGGACTAAGAGGCGAACCGCTTGACGCTATGCCCTGTTCGCCATTTTGGTCGCCATGTGAAACAGAAGCCCGCGCTTTTTATCATCCATGCGCGAAAATAACTTCGCGAACGACCGAAGCACACTCTCTTCTTTCGAGTTGGCCGCCCGACGAGGAATGATTTCCGTCGGTATATTCGGCTTTTTTATGTGTTCTTCGTCCGTGAAAAGCCGGTACATCGGAACTTCCAAAGCGGTAGCGATCTTTTCCAGCGTATCCACGGAGGGCACAGTGTGTCCGTTTTCGACTCGTGAGAGGTAGCAACGAAGAAGACCCGTCCGCTTTTCTACATCGCCCTGAGACAAGTTTTTCTGTTCCCTTAAGCCCTTCAATCTTTCGCCTATGACCATTGAATTCCTCCGCACGCATCATACCCGATTGTCGGTGTCAGCGGTATAATTCAGGCAATGGCAGACGTGGTTCACATCTACGGCAGCTCTTACGAGACGTGCCCTGTGTGCGGCCAGAAGTGCGCCTGTGGCGGCGGGACAGGAGAATTCGTGGGTGAACCCGTAATGCGACCTTCTGATTGGGAAATTGAATTGAGCTGCCCCGAACACGGCAAGTTCCAAGTGTTAGCAGGGAATTTGATCCAGCCGTGCGCAGTCTGACCCTAGGGCTTAGCTCTATTCATGGAAGCAATCAGCGATTTTGTTGGAATATGCATAACTCGAAACTCGTTATCAGTCACCTCTACTAATTCTCGTAATCTTTGAATCGCTTTTTCGTGGCCGGTTACGCTATCCCGCCAGACTAGCGAACCATCTGGAAATACTTCGAACAAGTCATAATCTCGGTCCATACCTCCCCTTTGAGAGTGGGAGATTCAGACTGCCACAACCCACGCGCTGGCGCTGTTCAAGGTTAGACATCGCGCAGCTACATATTCGTGTTCCTTTGTCGGGTGCTAGGCCGTAAAATCTGCATATGAAACGCAAGCGCCCCCGTTACGCCTGTCCTGACCTTCCCCCAATTAGAAATTGCAATTTGTTTCTACGATGTTGCCTGTGATAATCCGAAACGGAGTTTCGAGCAGATAACGATGAGAGTGTTACCGCGCGGGTTCGGAGAGTCGAAAGCGAGCGTGAGGTTTAAGAAGGAAGCGCGGAAGATGTGTGATCTCGCGCGTTAACCCGTTGTTCCCTCGCATGTTTACAGCGACCGACCGCAGGTTTCGTTAGTCCTGAATTTCAATCTGGCTGCGTTCAGTAGCCACAATCTCCGGCCGACTCCGATAGCTCGTTATCTTGCCTGTCACGCACACCCGTAAGCCTTTGTACTCGTCCTCTGGCGTGCCAAACTTTTCGCGATCCGAACCCCAAGGCCCAATCCACAGCACGTACTCGCTATTTGCATCCTTTGGCTTGCAAGTGCTTATTGAATTCGACTAAACGTGCATTTGCGCTGGTTTGTTCGGCGATGATTTGGTCAATTCTCGCCCCGACTTCCGGTGCGACCGTTGTTGTGTGCGCGAGTAATGCGAAGAATTCTTGTTCAATCTGCGTGTCCTGCGCGATCAATGGCGCGCCTTCGTGGATGGTTAGGGCACAACGTCGCCCCGCCGGATTAGGCTGGGATTCAAAGCCCAAAAAATTTCAAGGCCGAGGGCGAGACTGACCTACTCAACTCGCGGAGAAATCGGCTATCGCGACGCTGCTGGCGTTAGGCTCCTTGCGGGCGCTGGATCCTGCACGCGGACGACCGTGGCATAGTAATGGTTGCCGTAATGATTGGTGCCGGACGATCCCGATATCTTCAGTATTCCGAATGCGGCTCCCGTAAATTCGTTATCGAAAACCGTGTTCTGATTGCCCTGAATGTACACAGCAGCGTCATCGCTGGTGCTGATGTCATTGGAGCTCACCGAGTTGCCGTTGCCGACCAACGCTATTCCATCGAGCGCCACAGAATGAAAAACGGTGTTGCCTGCGATGTTACCGTTGTTTGCTGCAACAAAGATGCCTACCTGATTTGAGCCGACGGTGTTGCGTTCGACGCGAACCCCGTCGGACTGATAGATCAAAATTCCGGTAGCATTCGACGGGCAGTTGGTCGCGGATTCACACGGTGAATAGATATTGTCTGCCACCACATTGTTCGTTACTCGACCTTGCGCGCCGAATCCGATTTGGATGCCGTTCTGCGCGGCACCGGTGGTTGGACCCAAGCCGGTGACTGCGTTGTTGGTGACAAACACCTCCGTCCCGGGCTCGTCCGCGGTAATTCCATTTTTCTGATATCCGTCCACACTGTTGTCCGCGATGGTGACGCTCGATTGCCCGCTGCTGCTACTCTCAACGTCAATCGCAAGGCCGCTTTGGCAACCCGTCAAGTCGTTTGCCAGCCGCACGTTTCGCACGGCGTTGTGTGCAATCGAGCCCGAAGCATCCTGGTAGAGAATGCCAATCAATGTGGGACCACATGCAGTCAGTCCATTGGCGCTGCCGTCCACGATGAAGCCTTGCAGACTAACGTTTTCCGCGTTCTTCACCAGAACGATGGTTGCGATCGGTTCGGCGCTTGACAAACCAGCTGCGTTCGCGACCACGTCGCTGGGAATCACAATCACGCCGTTGTCCGCTTCCAGGCTGAGCGATTTACCAATCACCACTTGCTCGTGATAGGTGCCGGCACAGACGCGAATTACGTCTCCGGATTTTGCGGCGTTCACGGCAGCTTGAATGGAAGTGTACGCAGCCGTGGGGCACTGCACTTTGTCGTCATCCACCAGGATGTTCGGCTGCTGGTTGGCATCCTGAGCGAGAGCTGGACGGATTGCGAAACACACCACGAGACATGCTAGAAGAAAAAGCGAGGGAAACTTTTTCATTTGCGTCTCCTTCTCAAGATCAAGGGCGCGGGCGGGGGGCGGAGCAATCTTGAGATTCTAGGATCTGGGCCATTATAGTCCCGAGAATTCCAAATTGCCACGCTCCGCAGCGGAGATCCTCACCAGTGCCGTGTACCGTCGTTACATTTGAGTCACGCATCTTGCGAGCCCAGACGCATCCGACCACCGCACGCTCCCAATTCGCGTGAGGCTGTCCGTGAATTAGGGCACTTGGACGATTAACGCCCGCGACGAAGCTGCTCTGCCAGATCCCTGCGATCGGTCCGATCCGGGCGGCGCTGCTGATCGCTTTGATTCAAACACCGCATCGCTTCCGCAGCAAGCGACCGCTCTGGAAATACAGCGGCTTCGGCATCGAAATGCACAGCAGTGCCGATTACCGTAAGGTCCAAGGACAGCTAGAAAAAACCAAGAAGAAAGTCTCGGTTCGTGGACTCAATCGAGACTGCAATCACGATCTGAAGAATCTGTTCAAGAGTGCCGCGACCATTTCCAGGACTTGGTGCCGAGTTCACAGCCGTTACAACGCGGCCGTAGGTTTCAGAACGCCAGCAGAACATAACCGGCAGTTCCATCTTTCCTGCTAATCGCCGGGCCTGCGCACAGAATACCGTAGCCGCCTACTCCACCTGTGCCCAACGGAAAACCACTGCTGTATGGGTAACAAGTGCAGGTACTTGGAGCTACGTTCACTGCGTACGGCTTTGCCCGTTCCTTTATAGCCCATTCATCTGGCATTGACACTCGCGGTGTTATAAGTTCGGTCGGTTTTCGAATCTTCCAGATTTGCGCAAGCCCTCGAGAAGCCCAAGTCAATCTCAGGAGGAAATGAACAATGAAGGCATACACCTCGGTGCTCGCTCCGGCACTATTGATGTGCGGTATGGTGGCTCCCATATTCGCGCAGGCCCCGACCGCGCCACACGCAGTTTCTCCGTACACTTTATCTGTATTTGCCAGTGCTCCGGCAGGCCTAAGCGCGCCGGACGACATCGCAGTTCTGGATGATCACGTATTCGTAGGCTATGGGGATGGACACGATCCGGGGGGCGTCGACGGGTTGAGCAGCCAGGTAGTGGAATACAACATGGACGGATCTGTGGTGCACACCTATACCGTGCTTGGGCATGTCGATGGCGTAAAGGTCGACCCAATTACTCACAAAGTGTGGACACTGGAGAACGAAGACGGCAATACCCGGCTGGTGATCATCGAGCCGGAGACGCGGAAAACATCGCTCTATATCGTCGGCACCGGGCCACACGGCGGGGGTTACGACGACATCACCTTCCGAGGCTGCAAGGTGTACTTCAGCGCGTCGAACCCGTTGATCAACCCGAATACGGCGCCAGCGATCGTCAGCGTCAAGCTGAGGAACGGCACGGTGGAGCTCGAAGGCGTACTGCAAGGCAATGCCAGTGCTATTAACATTCCGCTGGACACAACCGTCACCTTGAACTTGCAGGATCCAGACTCAATGACCCTCGATCCGTTGGGAAACCTTGTGCTGGACAGCCAGGGCGACCAGCAATTGATCATCGTTTCGAATCCCGGCGATACCCATCAGCGGGTATTGCAGTTGCCGCTGTCGTACCAGACCCCGAGTGGGCCGATGGGCGTGGAAGTGGACGACACCTTTTTCACTACCTCCAGCCAAGGTTTTATTCTCTTTGCCGACAAGGGCCTCAACAAGATTTTCAAGTTGAGCAAGAATGGCTGGGCGCCCGGCGTCGCCTACACCGCTGCGGACGGCGGTCCGTTCGTGGGCACGATTGATATGACCACCGGTATCATTACCCCCATCGTGAAGGGGTTAGCGGGTCCCGGGGGATTGATGTTTGTGGATACATCCAAGCCCGTCTGGCCGGATTGGAAGCGAGACGACAACGCTTGCCGCGACGACCGCGAGTAGAAACGCAACCAACTCTTCGAAGTGGTTCGCAATAAGCAGATTGCCGACGAACTGTCGATTTCTGAGACCACACTATCCATCGGTCCTTCACGACAAGATTCTCCCGCACTACAACCCACTGCTCCCGGGGTTGCGATGATCCCGGTTGACAGAAGACTTTGGTCTACCTCGGTCACTGGCAGCCCCGTGATATGGCCCAAGCGCCTCGCGAGAGTGGATTTGCCTGGCGCACCACGACCGACAATGACTACGCGTTTCATGGTCGCCGGTTTATGCAGATTGGCGGTTTGGATTCGAAGCTAGTCTGGCCTGGTAAACGCAGCATTAACCGGAGAAGCGCTACTTCAAATGGACGAGCGCGCTGCGGGATCATGGACCAGATGATCGCCTGCTGCGGGCGCGCGAATTATGCGCTGATCCTGGATTGCCGGACGCTGGGATTCCGGCTGCTGCCATTATTCGCGGACGCGCAATTTGTGGTATGCAACAGCATGGTGAAACACGATCACGCGACCGGCGAATACAATGCGCGGCGAGCGGATTGCGAAACGGCGACGCGGATTCTGGCGGAGCAGATGCCGGGCGTGCGGGCGCTGCGCGACGTGTCGCTCGGGGATCTGGAGCGCTATGCAAAATTGCTGCCGGAAGTGGTGTACCGGCGTAGTCGGCACGTGATCAGTGAAAATGCGCGCGTGGAAGATGCGCGCGGGGCGCTGGAACGCGGCGATCCGGAATCGTTGGGGCGATTGATGAGCGAATCGCATCGCAGCTTGCAAGAGGATTATGAGGTGAGCAGCACGGAGCTGGATTTGCTGGTAGGAATCGCCCGTGGGATCGCGGGCGTGTACGGCTCGCGGATGACGGGCGGCGGATTTGGCGGTTGCACGATCAGCCTGCTGGGCAGCGGCGCGGTGGAGGAATTTCAGAGTGCCGTCGCGCAAGGCTACGAGCGAGCGACGGGGCGCAAGCCGGACATCTATATTGTGCGAGCCTCAGACGGCGTGCGCGAGGCGCTGGAATAGGCAAGCGCAACGGCTGTCGTCAGCACGCTTTCTTATCGCGTGAAGCGCGTAGTTCATTTACCTAGCCT
>Ga0210383_10004858_pt1 | contig 11886 bp, 9 predicted proteins | sample IncBWC14OmetaG_FD_160072 | JGI IMG/M metagenome (GOLD analysis project Ga0210383, IMG submission 160072) | Forest soil microbial communities from Barre Woods Harvard Forest LTER site, Petersham, Massachusetts, United States - Inc-BW-C-14-O ...
ACCGTCACCTCGGTAAAGGGCTTGTGCGGGCGGATCGCGGCATTGTTGATCAGAATGTCGACGCGGCCGAACTCAGATAGGGCGCGCGCCGCCAGCGCATCGACTTGTTCTTTCTTAGCGACGTCGGCGAGGACGGCCACCGCCTTGACCCCTTTCTCCCGGACTTCGCGCGCGACGGCCTCGGCCTCGGCCTCGTTGGCGCGGGCGTTGACGACGATGTGAGCGCCTTCGCCCGCGAGCTTTAGCGCCGTAGCGCGGCCGATATTGCGGCCGGAACCGGTGATCAGGGCGACCTTCCCATCGAGCTTACCCATCGGCATACCCCTTGACGATTTGCGAAGACGCGGACCGCAGCCCGGTGCTGTCACGTGTCGGTCACTGCGCCTCGACTGTCAATCGGTCGCTTGATCCGATCTCGGCAGGGTGTTCGAGAGCGTCGTGATCCAGTTCGAGGTCTTGGCTGCTTCGGTGCAGTGAATTACGCTCGACGATCGGTTTGATGAGCGAGCCTCGTTCCCGGAAAAGGCTAAATTTTTAAAAAAGGTTAATTTTGCGCGCCGCGTGTGAACTGGCTCACACTGGTATCGGGCAAGTCGGGCGCTATCTTGTTGCGCAAGGCGGCTCGTCGGCTGCGATGCGGAGAGGTTCCCGGTAACCACCAGTGTGCCGGCTTTAATGCGAGGAGGGTGGGGAGAACAATTGAGGAATTTGCTCGCTATTCACCGGCGATCTTCGCAGCGTCATCCAATTGTCACATTGCCCGGATCCCATCAGGGATATGCGCGAGGCGCACTACGTAAGATTGGTGGAAAGTTCAGACGCCGCCTCCGCGGTGGAGCGGTTCCGGCGGGTAGATTACCTATTGCTTCGATGACCGCTAACCGTAAACCCAATCCCGGTCGTGCGACCGTCTATCGCTGAGCTGAGCAAACGGTGTTGATGCTCGGTCAACGATATGTTAACTACCATAGGTGATGTTTAACCGCGACACCGCCGTCAGCGGTTGCCGTGAGACCCCCCGGAGGCTGTAATGCGCGTGCTGATTGTCGAGGACGACTCGGCCATGTCCGCCAGCATCAAGATGATGTTGAAAAAGGAAAACTTTATCTGCGATTCGACCGACCTCGGCGAGGACTGCTTGGAGATCGGCAAGCTCTACGACTACGACATCATCATTCTCGACCTGATGCTCCCCGATATCGACGGCTACGAGGTGCTGCGGCGGTTGCGCGCGGCCCGGGTGCACACCCCGATCCTGATCCTGTCGAGCCTGGCTGAACTCGACCACAAGCTCAAGGGCTTGGGCTTTGGCGCCGACGACTTCTTGACCAAGCCGTTCGACCGCCGCGAGTTGGTGGCGCGGATCCATGCGATCGTTCGCCGCTCAAAGGGTCACGCGGAATCGGTGATCCGGACCGGCAAGCTCGTCGTCAATCTCGACGCTCGCGTTGTCGAGGTCGACAACCGGGCATTGCATCTGACAGGCAAGGAGTACGGTATCCTCGAATTGCTCAGCTTGCGCAAGGGCACCACGCTGACCAAGGAGATGTTTTTGAACCATCTCTACGGCGGGATGGACGAGCCGGAACTCAAGATCATCGACGTCTTTGTCTGCAAGTTGCGGAAAAAGCTGGCTCAGGCCACCGGTGGTAAACATTACATCGAGACCGTGTGGGGGCGTGGGTATGTGCTGCGCGACCCGCCCGAACCGCCGGTCGCCACGGTCCAAGCGATCGGTCCCGGAGACCATGACGCGCGGCGCAGCACCGCCGCGGCTTAGACGGTGAGTGCCGCCGACCTGACGCGAAGCCTGCCGGGCTCCGCCGCCTCGATGAGTAGATGCCGCCCTCGGGTTCGCGCCAAAAGACCGGTGAAATAGGTCTGCACAGTCCGCGGGGTGAGCGCTTCGACCGGTGTCTTCAATAGCAGCGCGTCGAGCTGTTCGGGGGCGAGGCGGGCGGCCTCGCCCGCGGCGTCGAGGTGCATTTCATCACCGACTGCGTCAAGAACGAGCTTCCCGCCGCGGACGAGCGCTTCGCCCCCAACGAGAAGCAGGTTGCAGCCGAGCTTTTGCTCGGCGGGAGCGAGGATACGCACGCCCTCGGCGTAGTGGCAGGCGATCCGCGTCGTCGCAAAATAGCTCGCCGCCAACTCGAATGGAGGCGGCCCGGCGGCGCGACCCTCGCCGCCTAAACCGTAGGCAAAACGATAGAACTGCAATCGGGCGCTCGCCCGACGGGCGCTGTCAGCGGCAAGCGCCAGCGCTTCCTGATCAAGATTGAGAGGTTGGTCGAGGAGCAGCTCGACGCCGTTTTCAACCGCTGCCACCGGGCCGATCAACTCGTGGCAGAGGCGCGCCGTCAGCAGTTCCGATATTCGCAGATCCGCAATCCGAGTCATGCCGAAGAGTGTCACGCGCACGATTTTTTCGGAATGAAAACTTCGCTCTGCTCCGTTCGTGGGCCAATTCTGATGCTAAGCCCCCACCCCCCGTACCTCTTTGTCACCCCCGCGAAGGCGTCGCGAGGGCGGGAACCCAGGCGCTGGACCCCCGCCCGCAGCATGCGGAATTCCCTCTGTGCTATCATCGGCTCGCGTCATGCTGAGGAGCGTCCGAACGACGCGTCTCAAAGCACGCACGATGCCGATGCAACTGTGGTTTTGCTCTGCGACCCATTTCTTCACACGCTCTTTCGCGGGGCGACGGACAACCCATCGATATATCGTGCAACAGTTGGGCTCGGGGCGCTTAGAGCTTCTGGACTTCGACCGGCGTCGTCGGCGCCGGGGCAGGGGGCGCTTCCGGGCTGCCGGACGCAGCCGCGGAAGGCGGCGGCGGGGGCGATTCCGCCTGCTGCGAACCGGGCGGTTCCCCCGGCCGGACCTCGACATAGGAAACCACCCGACTGACACCCGACACGTTGCGCGCGAGATCGGTGGCATGATTAAGTTCGTCTTGGCTGCGCGCCGAGCCGATCAGATAAACCGACCGGTCGACGGTCTCGACGTTGTAATTCACCGAGCGGACATTGCTGAACACCAGGCTCGAGCGCACCTCCGAGGTAATCCAGGCGTCCTTTGTCGAGTTCCAGGCCGATTCGTTCGGCGCCACCTCGATTTCGTTATAGACGGCGCGCACCCCCGGAATGCCGCCGGCCGCCTCGCCCGCGTGGGCTTTTATCTGCGGGTCGGGCGCCGTGCCGGTCAGCAAGGCGCGGCCCCCGTATACCGTCACGTCGAGATGTGCCGCCATCTCCGGGTTGGCTTTGGCCAAGGCCGCCTGGATGTTGGTCTTGATCGCGAAGTCGTTGGCGGTGCCGCCGACGCCGCGTTCCTGGTTGGCGGCATACCCAGCACCGCCGGCAGCGGCGATGCCGCCGACGATCGCCAGCGGACAACCGCACAGGCTGCCGCTCAGCCCAAGACCGAGCGCCGGCCACAATGCAAAGCGAAAACGCGACATCGATCACCCCCCAGATGCAGATGTCGCGGCGGATACTCGGGTAGATCGGCCGCTTTTCCAATTGCGGGCCTTGTGAGCTTTTCAGGTTTCACGTCGCGGGCTCGGAATTGGCTTGGCCGAGGACATCGCTAGCGATCGAATATTTAGCTAAAACAATATGTTGGCGGCCGATCCGAGAGCGAGGATGGCGGTGCTGTGCTAGCCGTCGGCGCGCCAGGCGTCGCGCCAATGCCGCGGCAACCGCCTGGGCGCGACCAGCATAACGTCGAATCGCACGTCGCAGCTGGCGAGATCCGGCCGCGACCTCAAGAGGGCTTCGGCGGCGCGCGCGATGCGCCGCCGCTGACGCGACGCCAGCGCGTTTGCCGCCACCGCGACCTCGCCGCGCGATTTGACCTCGATGATCGCCAGTATTTTGCCGCGCTGGGCAACGATGTCGATTTCGCCGGCCGAACAGCGCCAGCCGCGGGCGACGATATGCCAACCGCGCAGCCGCAAATGCCACCGGCACAGCCATTCGGCGAGCCGTCCGCGGCGCTCGGCGCGCCGCCGCCGCGCCGTGCTGCGCTGGCGCGCGGCATGGTTTCGCGCGGTCGGCTTCATCGCCCTTCCTCGCGGATCGTCAGCGCCTGTCGATAGAGCGCGTTGCGCGGCAGGCCGGTTTCGGCGGCAAGCTTGGCCGCGGCGTCGCGCACGCCTAATTCCGCGACCGCCGCCCGCAATCGCCGCTCGATCTCGTCTTCGTCGGGCGGCGGGGCGGGCACGGGCGGCCCGACGACGACCACCGTCTCGCCGCGCGGCGGCCCGGCGGCGCGATAGTGGCTCGCCAGCTCTTCGAGCGAGCCGCGTCGGACCTCCTCGTGAAATTTGGTCAGCTCGCGGGCTACCGCGGCCGGCCGCGCGCCCAATATTTCCGCCATGTCGGCAAGGGCGGCGGCGAGCCGCGGCGGCGCTTCGTAAAACACCAGGGTAGCGTCGAGCGCTGCCCAGCCAGCGAGCGCGGTGCGCCGCGCCGCCCGCTGTCTTGGCAAAAAGCCGCCGAACAAAAACCGGTCGGGCGGCAACCCCGACAGGATCAATGCCGTCAGCGCCGCCGACGCGCCGGGAGCGGCGGTGACCGGCAGACCTTCGGCGATCGCCGCGCGCACGAGCTTGTAGCCGGGGTCGCAGACGAGCGGCGTCCCGGCGTCGCTGACCAATGCCACCCGCTCGCCACGGCCGAGCGCCGCGAGAATCGCCGGCCGCATCGTCTTGGCGTTATGGTCGTGATAGGGCTCGAGCGGCGTCTTGACGCCATAACGGCCGAGGAGCCGCGCGGTGACCCTGGTGTCCTCGCAATAGATGCGATCGGCGCCGCGCAGGACCGCCAATGCGCGCAGGCTGACATCGCCGAGATTGCCGATCGGCGTTGCCACCAGATGCAGACCGGGCGCGGGCGACGCCGGCAATGCGGTCGGGATCGGCGGCAGGGCCGGCTCGGGTTTACTCGGACCCAGACCGCCGTTAGGCTCGCGCTCCTCGCCGCTGCCGCCCGAGGTCGCCTTTGCCGCGCTGGTGCTTTTCCCGCCTCGCCTCACGATTGGCTGTCCTCGCCGCGTTTGCGGCGCTTGCCGCCTGCGTCCCGCCGATGGTACCGGCGCCGCTCGCGACGCCGCAACCACCCTATGGCTATCGGCCACCGCCTTCGCCGGCCGCGAATCCCTTCCCGCCGGTGGCGGCCGCCCCCTCCGGGCCGGCCAAGATCGCCCTTTTGGTGCCGCTCTCCGGCCCCAATGCCGGGCTCGGCAACGCGATCCTCGACGCGGCGCAGCTGGCCCTGTTCGAGACCGGCGGCGACCAGCTGACCTTGGTGCCGCGCGACACCAAAGGCACGCCCGCGGGTGCGGCCGACGCCGCCCGCTCGGCGGTCGGCGACGGAGCGGCGCTGATCCTCGGCCCGTTGCTGGCAGGCGAAGTCGAGGCGGTCAAGCCGATCGCCAGCGACGCCCATGTCAATGTCATCGCCTTTTCGACAGTTACCGATCTCGCCGGCGGCAACACCTACCTCATGGGGTTTCTACCGCGCCAAGAGGTGGTGCGCGAGGTCGCCTATGCGCGGCAGCGCGGGATCGGCCGGTTTGCGGCGCTGGCGCCGAACACTCCCTATGGCCATCTGATGACGGACGCGCTGCGCGACGCCGCCTCCTCAACCGGGGCCACGGTGAGCAAGGCCGCATTTTTCGACCCGAGCGCCGGCGACCCGTCGACGGCGATTGCGGTGCTGCTGCCCTCGGGCTCAACGCCGCCATCACCGGGGCCCGACGCCCCCGGCGAGGCCGCCGCCCCGGCCGCTGCCCCTGCGCCGCCGTCGCCGGCGGTGCCGAATTTCGATGCGCTGTTGCTGCCGGAAGGCGGCGCCCAGCTGAAACAGATCGTCCGCAAATTGTCGGCCGCCGGGCTCGACAGCAAGGCGACGCGGCTGCTCGGCAGCGGGTTGTGGGACGAGCCCGACATCGGCGACGAGCCGACGCTCGACGGCGGCTGGTTTGCTGCCTCGCCGCCCGAGGCGCGACGCGATTTCGAGCAGCACTACCGCGCCACCTATGGTAGCGAGCCGCCGCGGCTGGCTTCGCTCGGCTACGATGCCGCCGCCCTCGCCGCGGCGTTGGCGAGCGGTAAGAGCGGCCCGCCCTTCTCGCGAGAAGCGATCTTGAACCCGAATGGGTTCAGCGGCGTCGACGGGCTGTTCCGCTTCACCCCCGATGGTCTCGTCCAGCGCGGCCTTGCCGTGCTCGAAGTCGAGCCGCAAGGCAACGTCGTCGTCAGCCCGGCCCCGACCCGCTTCCAGGACCTCGGCTACTGAGACCGGAGTTGGGCAGCGCTGCCGCTCTCGCCTTCGGCTATTCGCCGTGGCGCTCGTACCACACCCGCCCATCCTTGATCGTCAGCTGGGCAATCAATCGGCGCTTGGCGGTGACGGTGTTGCCGTCGCTGTCGCGCAGCGGAAAATTGCCGTCGCGCAATTCGAACACGGCGATGTCGGCGCTGGCGCCGGGTGCAAGGGTGCCGACGGTGCCCTGATAGCCAAGGATCTTCGCTGGCGCCGCGGTCGAGCGCATCACGACGTCATCGAGCGACATGCCGAAATGCAGCAATTTCGACATCGTCGTCGGCAGGTCGAAGACCGGCCCGTGGGTGGCGCTGGCAAAGGTCAGGTCGGTCGAGATCGTGTCGGGCAGAAAGCCCTGATCGAGCGCCTTTTCGATCAGCGGAAAGCTGAAATGGCTGCGGCCATGGGCGCAGTCGAAAATGATGCCATGGCGCTGCGCCTCGACGACTTCCTTCAGGATCAACTGCTTCTCCTGACCCATGATCCCGTGCGCCCGCCCGTGGTAGCAGTGGGTGACGATGTCGCCCGGCTTCATGTGAGCCAAGAGTTCGGGCAGCGGGATAGGCGAGTCGGTGATGTGCATCATCATCGGCACCCCGCCGGCCATGTCCGCGGTCTTGCGCGCCAATTTGACCGGCTCGGCGCTGTATTCCCACACCAACCCCGGCCCGTAGCGAAGCTTGACGCCGATCGCGAGGTCGGGATTTTCGCTGATCGTGCGGGCGCAGCCTTCGGGGTCGGCATAGGGGAAGTGCGACAGCTCGCCGCCGCGCGCGGTGCCGACGATGCCGATCGCCGACAAATTAACAAAGGCGCGGGTGCGGGTTCGCACCTCGCGGTCGATGACTTGACGCAGCCCGGCAAGGTCGCCGAGCCGGTGCTGCCGGCGTCGCACAGGGTGGTCACCCCGCTCGCCCGGCAGAAACGATCGGTGTCGCCCGCCATGTCATGCGCGTTGACAAAGATGTGGGCGTGGATGTCGACAAGCCCCGGCGTCACCAGCCGACCTTTGGCGCCGATCGCGCGGCGCGCCTCAGTAGCCGGCAGCGACGGCGCCACCGCGACAATCTTGCCGCCGGCGATGCCGATATCCATCACCCCGCGCAACCCCGCGGCGGGGTCGAGCACCTCGCCGCCGGTCAGCAGAAGATCGTATTTCATCGCCGCCCCTTTCCTCCGATCCGATTCCGCCATCGTCTGTCGTCGCCGCGCCGCGGGCAACCCCATCCCGGTCCCGACGGCGCAGAGCCCGCTGCCGGGTATGCGGTGTGCCTCTTTCGGGAAGAGCGCCCGCCAGCCGCGGCGGTCTCGCGGGGGTGCGCCTCAGTCGAGCAGCCAGGGTGCGGCGCAAGCCTGAGCGATCTGGCGCACCTGGTTTACCAGCCCGGGCCCGACCGGAATCCCTTCCACCATGCGCTTTGCCGCATTGTTCCATTGCGGGTCGCCCGCGACCATGACCGGCTGGGCCGGGTCGACCGGCTTTGTCGCGCGCAGATCGTTGCAGAATCGGGTCACGTCGGCGGCGAATTCGTCGCGCTCGCGGAACAGGCCCGGATCGATCGCGATAAAACAATGGCCGATGTCGTTGCCCTGCGGCTTCTTTCCGGCCATCGGGTCGGTGATCAAGGTCGCTCCCGACAGGCAGGCGCCGAGAATATTCACCATCACCGCGAGCCCGTAGCCCTTATAGCTCGAGTTCTCCGGCGAGCCGCCGAGCGAGGTCAGAAACCCGCCCTTCTCGCGCGCCTCCTGCGGGTCGGGGCTGGGCCGCCCGTCCTTGTCGAGCACCCAGCCCGGCGGGCAGGGAAGTCCCTCGTTGGCCTTGTTGCGGATGCGGCCAGCGGCGACGGTCGTCGTCGCCATGTCGAGCAGAAACGGCTGCCCGTCGGCGCTGGGTGCTGAAAACGACCAAGGATCGGTGCCGAGCTTTGCTTCCTTGCCAAAGGTCGGTGCGACCTGGATGCTCGAAGCGCTGGTGCAAGCCATGCCGATCAGCCCCTCCCTCGCCGCCATCAGCGTGTAGTAACCGGTGGCGCCGAAATGAGCCGAGTTGCGCACTGCCGCGATCGCCATACCGGATTGTTTTGCCTTGTCGATCGCCACCTGCATCGCGAACCGCGCCGGCACATGGCCCAATCCGCCGTCACCGTCGACCAATGCCGAAACCGGCGTTTCCTTGATGATCCGCGGACGCGCCTGCATGTTCGCCCGTCCGCTGCGGCGCAGCCGGTCGTAGCCGGGCAGCATCGAGATGCCGTGGCTGTCGACGCCGTGCAGATCGGCCCAGGACAGAATGTCGGCCGTCGCTTGCGCGTTGTCTTCCGGCATTCCCCAGGCGAGCAGGATGGCTTGGAGTTGGGCGCGGTGCGTTTCGTAGGGCGCGGGCATCGCCAGTCTCCTCGGTTGCGCGCATAGCGTTGCGCGATCGCGCCGTCTCGGCAAGCGTGCGATGGGGCGAGAGCGCGACTGCCCGGGGCAACAGCGAGCGCGTTTGGTGCCTAATCGGCGGCGGCCGGTGTGCTCGGCCGCGGGCCGCCGGCTGTCGCGAGCGCCCCGACACCCGGCCGGCTCGGGCGGATAAACAGCAACAGCGCGGCCGAAGCGATCGAGATCACCATCAGCAGCGCGAAATTGTCGATGTAGGCGATCATCGCCGCCTGCCGGGTGACCTCGGCATTGAGTGCCGCGATGCCGGGAGGAGCGGTCAGGCTGTACGGCGCAGCCAGGTAGGGCGCACGAGCCAGCGGGTTGTCCGGCCGCAGTTGCTCGACCAGCCGAGAATGCACGATCTGGGTGTTCTGGGTCAGCAAGGCCTCAAGCACGGCGATGCCAATGCTGCCTCCCAAATTGCGCATCAGGCTGCGAATCGCTGTCCCTTGGGTCAGGATGTGGCGCGGCAAGTTAGACAGCGCGATGGTGTTTAACGGCACAAACGTGCAGCCCAGACCGAAACCCTGGACCAGCCCCGAGACGATGATCGGCTCCATCCCCATCGCCAACGAGAACTCGGTCATCTGCCACATCGAGACCGCGGTCAACAGCAACCCGATCAGGATGATCAGCCGGTTGTCGAGGCGGTTGATCACGCGGGCAATGGCGAACATCGCGATCATCGAACCGACGCCGCGGGGGGCGGTCACCAGACCGGTCGTCAGCACCGGATAGGCCATCAGATCCTGCAGCATTGTCGGCAACAGCGCCAAGGTGCCGTTCATGATCAACCCGACAAGGAACATCAGCACCGTGCCGACGACGAAATTCGTGTTTTTCAATAAATCTCGGTTTAGAAATGAGCGATCGGTCGCAGTCGCGGTGTGGACGATAAAAAGATAGAGCGCGACACCACAAACAATGGCTTCGATCCAGATTTCGGTGGAGCCGAACCAGTCCTTCAGCTCGCCGCGATCGAGCATCATTTGCAATGCACCGATCGCGAAACTCAAGGTGACGAAGCCGAGCAAGTCAAACGGCTCGCGATGGGCCTGGCGGTTGTCGCGGCCGAAGATCAGCATGCCGAGGGTGGCGATGACACCGAACGGCAGATTGATATAGAAAACCCAGCGCCAATTGTAGTCGTAGGTCAGCCAGCCGCCGAGCACCGGGCCGCAAATCGGCCCCAATATCGTCCCAATGCCAAACACCGCCATCGCCTGGCCATGCCGCTCGGGCGGGTTGATCTGGAGCAGCACCGCTTGCGTCAGCGGCACCAGCCCGGCGCCGCACACCCCTTGCAGCGTGCGGTAGAGGACGAGCTCGGTCAGGCTCGTGGCACTGCCGCACAGGGCCGAGGCCAAGGTGAAGCCCGCGACCGAAAGCACAAATACGATTTTGATGCCGAACCGGCCGGCGAGCCAACCGGTCAGCGGCATCATGATCGCCGCGGCGACGATGTACGACGTCAGCACCCAGGAGATCTGATCGAGCGAGGCCGACAGACTGCCGCGGATATGCGGCAGCGCCACGTTGGCGATCGTGGTGTCGAGCCCCTGCATGATGTTGGCCAGCATGATCGCAAAGGTCAGCGGCCCGCGGTTGGCGACGAGCGGGCGTGGCGCGCTTCTCATCGGACGCTTGCCGATAGCGCGCGCCGGCCGTTACAGCCCAATTGCAGACGGGCAACGCCCGACAGCAAGGCCAATACTGCGTTTCCTCCCGCAGCGATGCGGGCCGCCGCGCGGCCCACGGTCGCAAATTCGTCATGCGATCATAGTCGCCGGCAACGAAAACGCCAAAGCGGCGTCGCGCGCGCGGCGTGGGCGCCGCCTCAGCCGGGCGGCGCCGTTCGGCGGCTGCAACCTGGCCGCCACGCGGATAATTTCCTGGGCTCGTCCCCGCGTCGCCCTGTCTGCGGCCAGGCGCATACTCGGGACGCGTATCACTCATGCATTTTTGCTAGGACTCACCGATAGATAGCGTCTGCGGCGTTGACATTCCACGCATAGCGCCCGACGATCGCGTGGAGATTGGAAACGGCATCGTGTTGCGCTGCGTCATTCGGTGGTTGAGCGCGGCCCGTCAAGGTGGGATTGTTTGACGATTGGCACGCGAGCAGGAGATCGTGCGATGGAGAAGTTAGCCCCTGGATCATGACCGCAGCCGCAATGCGATGACAGTACGTCGCGCTGATGGCCCGACGAGCCTCCGTACCAGGTTCGGCGCCGAGCGGGTGCTGCCGCGTGGCGAGCACGACGGCGGCGCACTCCTTCAGCCCGCGGTCGCCTCCCTGGCGAGGCGAGAGAAGTCGCGCCGATGGAATGGCGCTGTTTGCAGTGAGAGAGTGAGACCATCGAACTAGACACCCCTGTACTTACGGAGAAACCACCATGCCAATGCCGCAACGTATCCAATATTCAGACGCCATCGAACCGCTGGTCCAGTTTATCGAGGATACGTCCCCCGATGAGATCCTGGATCGCGCCCTGGAGAAGCTGCGCGCAGGGGTTTCTCCCCAAACCATGCTGACCGCCTCCGCTCTCGCGGTGACCCGCTCGACCGAGATGCCGCCCGGTCATCACGGTGGCCCGCTGCACCCCTTGGCCGGCCTCTACGCGGTCTCGAAGCTGGTCGACCGCCTGGAGGGCGAGGAGCGTTTTGTCCCGGTGCTGCAACACGTGGCGCTGACCAACAAGCACATCCACCATCCGGCGATGGGGCCCTACGGCCTGCTGGAATTCGCGCCGGAGGATGCTGGCGGGGTCGAGGCCACCAAAGCGGCGTTCCTTGCTGCGGTGGGTCGCGGCGAGTGGAACAAAGCAGACCACCTCTACCAGTGGCTGTGGGATAACGCCCCCCGGATCGAGGCGTTCGATCTGCTGCTGGGCGTAGCCATCCCGAAAAATTTCCATGACGACCACTACTTCATGTTTCCCGGCACGGTGTGGCGCGCGCTTGAGACGGGCGTTCTCGACAAGGAGCTTCTGCCGGTGCTGATGCGGCCGGTCGTACGGTTTGTGACCCGTTCTCCGGTCGCCCCGAATAATCCGATGCCGTCGCCGCTGCCGCAGATCGAAGCGCTGATCGAGGAGCATCAGTTGTTGAAACGCATCTACCGCCA
>Ga0210383_10004859_pt1 | contig 11883 bp, 10 predicted proteins | sample IncBWC14OmetaG_FD_160072 | JGI IMG/M metagenome (GOLD analysis project Ga0210383, IMG submission 160072) | Forest soil microbial communities from Barre Woods Harvard Forest LTER site, Petersham, Massachusetts, United States - Inc-BW-C-14-O ...
TACGTCGTGGTCGGCGGCCGTCGGGTCCGGAAGGACACCAAGACTCACCAGGACCGGTACCTGGCCATAGATCCGGTGACCTGCGCGATGATCCGCGAGCACCTTGACGCGATCCGCGTCGAGCTCGCCGGTCTGGGCCTCGAGCTCCCCGCGGAGGCCTACGTGTTCTCCAACGACCCGATGGGCGCCAGGCCGTGGAATCCCGACTGGGCCACGCACAAGGCAAGCGATCTGGCGGCCGCGGCGGGGGTCAAGCTCAATATCAAGGGCCTGCGGCACTATACGGCCAGCCAACTGCTAGCGGCCCGCTTCGACCTGCGGAACACCGCGGCCCGCCTTGGCCATGGCAGCGGCGGAGCTACCACACTGCGGCATTACGCCGACCCCGTGTCTGAGGTTGACCGACGAGCCGCCGCCTACCTCGCACAGCTAACTGCAGGATCCGGCGCCCAAACCGACTAAGACGTGTGGGGACCGATGACTTTGAGTACCGATCGTGCCCAATACGCGCCAAGATTAGCCCGCCTCGTGACATCGCGCCTGCTCAGGGCTAGTTAGCCGTGTCGTCTGCTCGTGAAGCAGACCATACGTACGCGTCCCCTGGCGTCCACCGCTGTCGGTGGCGGTTGTCACTTACCTCGTCACTTGGTTGCTCGCAAGCCTGTCGCGAGCGACTGCTGTTTCCAAACGCTTTCCAGGTATGCGTGGCTGGGTTCGGCGAAGGTCCCCAGTGGACCGCGACCTCGGATATATCCGTGAGGTGGTGTGCGCCGTCCGAGTTTCGAAGCAGCCGGTCGGCAACGAAACTTTGGGCAGGGCAGCCTGCCGATCAGCCGAGATGGGAGCAGCCGCGCCGCAAAACGAGCCGATCGGCAGGGGATCATCAACCGACTGCGTGGTACATGTCGTGGAACAGTTCTATGGCGCCCAGACCGAGTACGACCATGATCGCTATCGCGATGATGAGGAGGACGAGCCGCCACCATACGATGCACACGATCGCCAGCGCGATCAGGACCAGGATGAAGTTAGGGTCTTGAGCCGGTCCCTGAGAAGACAACATGATATTTCCCTCCTCTCTCGGGTTGTCACCGTCGAGAGGGGGACCGGTGATCGGTTAACGCTACCTACCTTGGCCCTTTGACTCTGTCGTTGGGATGTGTAGTATCGTCCCTAACATCGGTCCCCTGCCGCTACGACTTGGTTCCGGTGACATCACGGCCGGTGGTCCAACACCGGCCGTGTTCGTGTCTGAAGGGCCAACAGCGGACTCGGGTCGCCGGCGACATAGCCCGCTTGACCGGTGCTCGTCTCCTGTCCTGGTCTCCTCCCACACGGCTGGCGCTCATTGCTTAACGACAGTATGCGCTATGCCCACGTCCTATGGGAAGAGGGCAATCAGCCATATGGCAGCTAGCTAGGGTCAGGTTGCCTGGCAGCGCTGGACGGGTGGGTAGGTAGGTCGCGCCATCGCTCCACGTCACGCCATGCCGCCAAACGATCATGCGCTTCCGCGGTTTCCAGCCAACATGGTAAGCGTGACATCGAAGGGCGTGAGATCTCCGCGTTTGTCGCCTAACTTCCGGACAGCGTCAGGGCCTGCTGAACAGGGGATACGGGCACCGCTTCCCCGTTCATGCCGAGATCTGGGACCTTGTGCGTCTCGATCATCGAATGATCAGAGGGTGTCGTTGCCTATCTGGCCGAGAGTCCACTCGCCGTTGCGCATGCCTTGTAGGAAGGCGGCCCACTGATGGCACGAGAACGAGAGTACGGAGCCGAGCGGATCCCGTGAGTTCCGCACCAGGACCGACCCATCAACGGCCGCCACCTCGACACAGTTGCCACCGCCCCCTCCTGATGCTGTGCTCCTGTGCCATGTGATGTCGGCTTGCCCTGAGTCCGTCACGCGTCCTCCTTCAAGGGGGCAGCTGGACTCTCCCGCGCAGCCTAGCCACGTGCCGCCCCCTCCAGGTCGGCCTTGGTGCGGTATGGCCAGCGTGCGATGCGAGTACGGCATTGATAGTGCACACCAACGTGGTGAAATCCGCACGGCACAAGCAAGACCAACGCCACCCCAACATGGATCTCCACAGGCAAGTGTATACGCTGCGGGTCAATCCGGCCACTGCACGTGCACGATGGCAAGCGACACTTGCGGCCAGAAAGGGATCCTCTAGGCCCCTTGTTAGTTCACCTGCTCGTCCAGCAATCCGCGCAAGAACTCGACGGAGCCCTCTTCCCCGAGCGACATGCCTCGCAGCTCCTCAAAGATCTCCCGATAATCGACAACCTCTTCCGGATTGTCCCGGCTGATCCAATTCCAATCGCTCCGGGGGCTCTCCAAGTACAGAACGTCATCATCCTCTGCATCCGGAAACTCAAAGACCACGAACGGCCCTTGCGTCCCACGGCTGATACCGGCGCTGAATGGCACGATCTCAATGGTCACGTTGCCCCTGGTGGCCAGCTCAATCAGGTGGCGGATTTGACCACGCATGACGTCCCGGCCTCCCACCAGGCGACGTACGACGCTCTCGTCCAGAATGAAGAAGAACCAGGGCGGCGGCCCGTCTTGCTTCAGCAGCTCCTGGCGCTTCAAACGAAGCGCGACCAACGCGTCCATTTGGTCTTTCGGACTATGGGCGTCGAACTTCCCGATGACTTCGCGCGTATACTCTTCCGTCTGGAGCAGGCCGGGAATCAGCAGCGGTTCGAAGGATCTCGTGATCATGGCTGCTGCTTCGTACTCGACGAACTGGAGAAGCCTCTGCGGCGCGACGTCACTGTACGAGCTCCACCACGAGCGCTCCCTGGCTGCCTTACCAAGCGCGAGCAGTTCATCGATCCGAGCGTCATCAACGATGCCGTAATGCTCAAGGAGCACTTTAAGATCACTCCTTGAAATACTTACGGACCCGTTCTCGATCCGGATAAGCTTCGACAGCGACCACTGCATAGCAGTTGCTACCTGGTCCTGAGTTTCACCCGTCTCCAAGCGCAGCCGACGCAGCTCGCCGCGGAGCCGTCGACGCTGGACAACCGGGCTCGGACCATCGCTCTTCCCCATAGCCGCTCCCCTTTTGCTACTGGCTACCAGACCTGCCCCTCCCTGCTACGTGCAGATTGACAGTATGCATGATCCTAAGGCTACTGATGGCTCTGTCAAGTCAATCCTGTAACAAGTTCGCCAAATTTCTCTCTTCGTTACTTTCGTCCCGCCTTAAGGCTGGGACGACTACGAACGTGGCTGTTTGTCCTAGGTGCTGGGCGCCGGACGGGGACGGGGTTACTCGAACGTAACCTGAAGGGTTGAGACCTCACCGAGAGTGTGCGTCCTCGCTGAAAAGCGGAAGGTCGACAGTTCGATCCTGTCCCTGACCACCAGTCCAGAGCGAGGCCTGTCGGCTCTGAGCAGCCAAAACGTGAGCCGTTGCGCTGGACTACGGACACGGTTACCTGCCCGTTCCCGCCCGTGGGTGACCGCAGGTCGCCGCCCCTTGGGGCACGTGAAGTGCACGGAGAGGCATTACCATGACCGAAGTCAAGCCGGTACGCACCGTAGGCGATTTGATCGAGCGACTGAGCGAGTTCGACCCGCATGCGCTTGTCCGCCTACAGCACGGGCTCTCCTCTGTTGCTGACTTTGTGATAGGTGTCGGCCTGATACCGGATATACCCGATACGGTAGGCATCGTGTACATGCCGCCCCCTGAAAGTCCTGGTCAATAACCCTCACGCCCTAAGTCGTGAGCGAGTCGCCACAGACGCTGACAACGTCAGTCGGCGCCGGGACTATGCCGCTTGTCAGCCACGGGGGAGTCCTTGGCGAAGGAGGCCATCATGGAGTACGTCATCGCCTGGAAGGTGCGGCACAGCGGATCAGCGGCCGAGAACGATGCGGACGCCGCCGGGATCCTTGAGATGTACAGCAAGTAGGCCCCACGCAGTGGTGTCACGTTTCACCAGTTCGTCGCTCGGATCGACGGGCAGGGTGGCTTCACGGTCACGGAAGGCGTCGATCCTGCAATCGCCGCGCTAGATATCGCCAAGCTCTCCCCCTACCTTGAGTACACGGTCTACCCGGTCATGGACCTCGGGGGCGGCATGGTCTCGGAGGCTGGGCGAAGAACGGTTGACAATCCTCCTTCGCCAGGGCGAAGTTCACCACTACGCTCTGGCAATGTGCCACCACCATGGAAGTCGGTCTCGGTCAGAAGCCTGTACAGGCTCGACGCCCGACCGTTGGGCACGGGGACGTACTGTGAGGTCTTTCGCGCCGAGCGCCGTGATAGCGGAGAATTCGTAGCTCTCAAGCGGATCAGGTTGGTACCGGAGGCTGGAGCTCGAATCAAGCGCGAGATTGAGGCTCAAAAGCTACTCGCCCCTCACCCCAATATAATGCCCATTATCGACAACGATCCCGAATACAGATGGTATACGATGCCGATCGCTCGTGGGACGCTACTCACCCTGAGGCATGAAATTGACCAAGATGGGCTGGCAACCATCCTTCATGATCTTGCTAACGCCCTAGACGTCGCACATCAGCAAGACCTGATTCACCGTGACATTTCGCCTAGGAACATCCTCGCGCTTGCAGGACAAGGGTCATCTGGCGGAGATCGCTGGGTTGTTGCTGACTGGGGAATGGTAAGCCGTCTTCAAGGAAGCAGATTCCCTCCCATCACGCGTACGGGGATGGCCATGGGAACTCCAGGATTTGATGCGCCAGAGCTTAGCGAAAACCCCAGCGCAGCCACAGCGGCGGCTGATGTCTATAGCCTAGGCCGAGTCGCAGCATGGTTCTTGACTGGTAAATGGCCAAACTCCGGATACCCGCTGCTTCCAGACGGCCCTGCACTCCGATGGCGCCTTTTTGTGAAAAGATGCACCGAGCATAGAATCAACGATCGCATCCAGAATATGACTGACTTCAACGATGCCCTGGAAAGAGTGTTTACTGTCTACGATGAAGCCCCGGCCGTGCAGACGAGTCGACTTCTTCGGGATTTGCTTGCAGGAAACGTAACGAAACTGGATGAGCTCATATCAATAGCCCTTGCGCATCCTGATGACCCGGTCGTACATCTCGACCACATTGCCCGCATTCCTTCAAACATAATTCAATCTTGGGCAGTCGATGCCCCCGACTCTGCCGCTAACGTGGCATGCCAGGTTGCAGAGCATCTGCTGACCAGCCCGTGGGGAGATCGCGACCAACAGTATGTTGGGACACCGTTGGGCTTCGTCTTTGCAATACTTCAGGCTCTCACGGACGCGGGCAAACTGGGCCAGGCCCAAGATGTGGCAGCTAAGTTCTTCGTTGCCGATGCGCATTGGAGGCACGGACCTCAACGCCAGCGATCCATAGAGTGGCTGAGCGAGCTTGAGCCACCGACCGACAGAGTCGTTGCTCCACTCTTCGGTGACCGGAAGGATCTGATCGCTTACTACGGTCCTCTCCGAGAGCCCCACAGCATCGTCCTGGGTACTATCTTCCGCTCCCTGAGCGACCAGTGATGCCAACACCGTGGCGCTCCGAGCCACCGCCGTGGTGCAATGAGATGGTGATACCTCGAAGCCACCCTCCCATCGCAGGCTCGTCGACTCCCCAAGCTGCCGTACCTGCAAGTCTGCCCAGCGAACCGGCTACAGGCCGTGGTCGCAGCCACGGGACGAGCAGTAGCGAACCCTACGATCGTTGGTTCCGGTATCCAGCAGGCTTTGCGTCCGATTACGTCGCTATTCTCTTGCGGTATCTGAATCTTAGGTCCGGCCATCTAGTCGTCGATCCATTTGCCGGATCGGCCGTAACTGGAACTGCCGCTAAATCGCAAGGCTTGTCATTCTTTGGCATAGAAGCCCATCCTCTTATTGCAGAACTAGGCTCGCTAAAGCTTAACGACCCGCCCGGCAAAGGCCAGGAACTCGCCGCGAAGGGCGAGCTCCTAATAAAAGAAGCGGAAAAATCAGCGCAAAAAATGACACCCATTATTTACTCTGAAACCGATCTAGTACAGCGATGCTTTGAGCCTCAGGTACTCACCAAGCTTACATCCCTACGTGCACTCATAAAATCAGACCTATCCGATGACTGGGCAGGCTATCTTAAGTGGGCACTCCTGGCTACGCTACGAGACGTAGCATCAGTACGCGTAGGGTGGCCATACCAAAGGCCCGGAAATAAGCGTAAGCCTAAGTACAGCGATCCACTCGCCCGTTTTCGCCAGCGCCTATCGTGGATGGTCGCCGACCTCGAAGTCTCGGCTGCGAATCAGGGAGAAAGACCCTGCAGCAATATAATCCATGGCGACTCACGTGATCCCGAGGCATGGGCTGTACTGTCATCAGTTAAGGCGAATGGTTGCATCTCATCGCCTCCGTACCTCAATAACTTTGATTACGCAGATGCAACGCGTTTGGAACTCTACTTCTGGGGAGAGGTTAGGACGTGGTCCGAAATGTGTCAATCGGTACGATCGCAGATGATCACGGCTACGACTCAGCAAAGCAGCATCACAGAGGCCTCTTCAGCACTCTCTAAGCTAGGCAATCATTCTGCCCTAAAGACAATAGACAAGCTTACATCTGAGCTAGCTACCGAGCGCAAAGAACGGAAACGCGGCAAGGAATACGACCGTGTCTTGCCAGCGTACTTCGCCGCGATGGCCGCAGTATTTGAAAACCTATCAACTCATCTATCCCCGAAGGCACCCGTCGTATGGCTAATCGGCGATAGCGCCCCCTATGGGGTTTATATCGACACGCCCCTTCTTATAGCCGAGCTTGCAGAGTCCTTCGGGTTTACATGCGAACGCGATATCGTTCTCCGCCGCAGGGGCGAGCGATGGACCCACAGCAATACCCGTCATGACATGGCTCTTTCGGAACGCTTGATTCTTCTCAGGAGCCAATAAAGCGTGTTACATCGACAATCTTTGACTCTATTTCAAGGATTTGTTGGTTATAAATTCTGCTAGGAGCCGATTTCTAAGCTCGCTTGTATCGGCGGGACGTTCGAACACCATTGAGCGATATGCAAGGTTCCGAGCATAAGCACGAAATTCGCTTACCAGCTGATCGAACGCCCTTTCAAGGGTGGCTGCGGTCAAGTTAGACCTGCGGGCTAGATCCTTAGCAAGAAAGCTGATCACTTCATTGCGGTACTCAGCAGGAATGTAGATCAGCTGTACGCCCTTTGCAGATGCATCATCTGCAACGATCAGCCGGTGTGCCAACCTCCGACGTGCTTCAGTCAGGCCGTATCCACCCTTCAAGCGGTGTTCGGCCGATGACCTTGAGCTCTTCGCCGTAAGAACTTCGGCAAACCTATCAGCGCCAGCATAGATCGCTCGGTCCACATCCCTACCATCTGGCGTTGAGTGCTCTCGTTGCTCGACTGCTCTTTGGGGGCAATCCGAACGGTTTACAAGCAGGGCCAGAACAATGCCGACTGCTACCGCCTGCATTACCTCCTTGCCTGCGCCTGATCGAAGATCAATCACTTGGCGTAGCCGGCTCAGAGCCCACTTACGGTACGTCTCCATCGCCGTATGCTCCGCCCAAGAAGCAGCACTGGGAGGGATCACAATGTGTTCGCGATCCGAGCGCACACGCTTCAGTAGCTCTATCGTGAGCCTAGCTTCCACCCCAACGAGTAGTAGGCCCTCACCCGCCTGAACAACGAGAGGTTCTCCATACCGCTCCATTCGTCGTGAGACATCAGTAGGAGGCGGGCTTAGTTCGGTCAGGCGTTCCCGTAGCGTCAGCCCTCTTGCAAGTGGATCAAAGAATCGACGGCCTCGTTCGAGATCGCTGGCGAGCGCACCGAGCTTACGCTCATACGTTTGCTCCCACAGAAGGGTAAGATCTCGCTGGAGGGTGGCTCGTTCATTAGCTGTCAATACAGCTGGGATACCAAATATCCGGCGTTCTTCTTCATCTACTTCTTCGATCATGTTTGGAGACGCTCCGCAAAATATCCGCGGCGTGACAGTTGAGCGTCGCGAGGAGTCTGCTTCTCTTCGTTTGCGACGATATCGCGCGGTCTCACACCACAGGGCAGAATCACTAGAACATGATCATTCGGTATCCGTTCTTGCCTTTTCACCAGATAATCGCTAAGGCCAGATAGCCGCTCCGCGTCCAGGAAAGCTCCGAATTCGTCTAGGGCTATAAGACGATTGGGAACCTGATCTGCGTCACGATCCAGCTGAGCAACTCGGGCGCGGGTAAAAGCAAATGCCTGTTCGCCGCTTGAGAACAATGCAAGGGGACGCTTGAAATCTTCGCCATTCAGCTTCCACGAAACCGTCAACTCTTGCGGATCTACTGTAATATCGTTACCTCCATCGAACAGTGCCTGTCTCATTGTCTCGTCGTCGAACCATTGCCGAGCCTGTCCGGCAATCCAATTCCTAACTGGAAGATCCCAGACTTGAGTTTCAATACTATCTGAGAGGCCCCGTCGCCGTCGCTCACCTCTGTCGGAAGAGTTAGCATCACGTAGGCCATTGGCGAGTTGCTCCAATGCGACTCCTATACTGCGAACCGCTTGTAGAGTTTCGCTTGCCGTTTGTCTCTTGTCGGTCAGACGTGCTTCCAATGATTGGATAGTTGCGAGTTGTTCGTCCAGACTAAGTTCTGCCAGGCGGGCGGCTTGAGGAAATGCTCTTCTGAGCCATGCAAGATCTTCTGACGTGGATATCCCACTGGCGGTCTTGGCTACTGCATCCAACATGTCCTGTAGGTCGTGAGCCGCGGACGCTTCGTTTGCCTGAACCATCGCATGGTCCACAGTTAGAGAATTGAGGATGTTCCGCTCTCGCTCAAGCGCACTGCGTACCCTGGTAGGGTCAACGTTGACCTCTCGACAAAGGCGGTCGAATTCAGCCGCAAGGACCTCCTCTGTGCGACCGCCTCCAAGTAGGTCAATCTCCGCCCGGAGCCGATCTATTTGTGACTGTAGTTGTCGCCCTTCGTTATCGAGGTCGTTGCGATGCCTAAGCAGTTCATTTAGGCGCCTTCCTACAGACCCGGGCAAATTAGTTGCGGTTTCTATCAGTCTGCTCTCTGCGTTCCGGAGCCTAGATTCATCGCGAGAAACAGTCTCCAGCAGGCTTTCTACACGCGCAAGGGCATCGAGGCGGCTACGTGCCGCTGCAATGTTCCTTGCAAGCTCTTCTGCGTCAGAGGTTTGCGCATGTTCGGAAATGCGTTGCATCTGAATACGAAAAGCTTCGCGAAGAACTTCCACGCTCCAGCCTTGGCTTGAACTGGCTTCTTCGATCAATATTTGATCGCTCAATCCAGCCGAAATTGCATCATCCAAACGGCGCATCAGGTCATCTAGGACTGCGAGTGTTTGTGGACCCTTACTGACAATTGGTTGCGCATTAATAAGTTCACTTAGCTCGCGTTCCAACATACCAATGGCGACTGCTACGTCATCCGCCCTAGGCGATACTTTCGCCGCAGCCGCCGCGTGTTCAAGCTCTTGAATTCTCCTGCGAAGAGCTCCGTCGTACCTACTGACTAGTCTCTCTAGCCGTATAAGATCCTCTTCGGCTTGCTCGCCTAGATGCTTTTCAATCTGAGAAGCTTCAATCTCCCGATCGAGCGTCTCTCGGCGACCATCGAGTTCCGAAAGAGTCGCCTCCAGCTCCTGGAGTTTATGTTCCATCTGAGGGCTACTGCCACGCACGGTGTCGAGTTGATCGGCGATCTCAACCGCTTCACTCAGACTCTGGACTCGGGTCCGTACATTTTCGACGCGCTCAGCTGCTGCGGCCAGGGCCACTTTAGCTTCGCCTGAAACCTCGCGGGCCAACCTTATCTTTGCGGGTGAAGATGTAGCCAGAAGTTTAAGCGCTTTGCTAAGCATATTATCTATAGCTATTCCACGAATTTCCCCTTCGGCTCTATACCAAGTTTCGAGCGCCGAACTAGCAGAATAGACTTGACCGGTCAAAATTCCTACCGGCGTTTCTGTGGTGTTTAGATGATGAATCTTCAGGAGTGACTGGACATCAGCTACCGTTCCTATTCGGCCGTCAATACGAATCTCCCCCAGCGAGCTAGCCGGATACTGTGATTCGTCTTCTGGCCATTCTGCAGGTCTGAGCGTCCATTCAATATCGTCAGCATCGCGTAGATCCGATATACGAACTTTAGCCTCGATGAGCTGATCGCGAAAGCTCCGCCACGCGGCACCTTTGCCCCTGAACGGCTGCTCCCCCGTACATAGCTGGAGTAGCCTTATGGCACTCGTCTTCCCGATTCCGTTATATCCTTCTAGCTTGCCCGGCTTCAGATCTGGGATCTCCTCGATGATCCTCAGCCCACGCCTGCAATCAGCCTTAATCTCGATGTGCATCTGATATGAACCTCTCTAGGACAGCCGAAACATCAAAATCATTCCCAGAGATATCTTCAAGGAAGTTGAGATCTGGACGAGGTTGCATCTGTGGCAGCGCAGCGTGCTCGGAGTCAGCAACGGCGGCGGACGCGCACACTTCTCGCACGATATCTAGCATCCGCTGAGCTGAATGCCTGTCGATCCCCATGCGCACCCCTTCCGCTGGATGTCCGAGTTAGCTCTGACTACGTAAGAGTATCCGTGTAACCTGCCACGGTGGCGAAGTCGGGCCCAGATAGGACGAGTCGCCGCTCGGCAGGACGCCTTGGCGATTCGCTGCGCTGTGGCACCCAGTCATTGACCTCGTGCTATGGATCGTATCGAGGCGCTCGCCGCCAGGGCCGACTCTTGCCTCTGTCGCAGGCGAGATGACCGCCTGGTTGCCAAGCCGACCCCGGCTAACCTCTCGTCGCAGCCGCTCCGTCAGCCTCATTGGCCTAGTTGCGGCATGTTGGCTTGCAGAAGCCGTACGCCTGATGCACTGCGAGCGTCTCGCGTGTGTTGCACGGCCGCGCTGGTGAAAGATGCCCCGGGCGGATATCTGTATTTCTCGTTCCTTGTCGCCCGGGTGGCCGGGGCCCTCCTGGTGCAGGCGTGCGGAAGCAAGGCGCGAGCCGCCGCGCTGGTGAACGACTGGGTTAACGAGAACGTGAAGATCCGGGTCCGCAAGTCGGCGTGAGCTCGGCTCACATCTCGGCCTCGTAATCCACCTCAGCTGACCTGTCTTCGGCCTGGCTGGACGGCCACGCGCGGGCAGCTTCGGCTTCATGCTGGGCCTCCGCGGCCATCCTCGCCGCGTATTCGGCACCCTCTTGCTGCTGCGCTTCAAGCTCAGCGGCAGCCCGCTCCCCCGCCTCTTGCACGCGCTTGACGCTCGCGTCGATCCGCTCGGCAACGTCTACCGTGTATCCGGGCTCCCCTTCACGTTCCGGCTTGCGCTCGGGCTGGGCAAGCCGCACCATCTCGGTCTGCTGCTGGTTTTCGCTGAGCTTGAGCTCTTGCTGGTAGCCGTCCTGCTGCGGCTGTTTAGCGGTGTTCTGCGCCTTGAGGGCCGCCGGCTCGGCGATTTTGCCAGGCTGTGGCGGCCAGGCCTTGCCGTCGTCGATCGCGGCCTGGTGCTGCCATTTGATTGCCCGGTCGGCTGCTGCGGCGTCGGCCTCGAACTGGCGCCACCACTCGATCAAGCTCTCGGATTCGTTGCGGTCGGGTTCGGCAGTGATCCCGCGGTGGTCCAGCTCCTGGCGCGACGCGCGGGCCGCCAGGCGGTTGGCCTCATGTTGCCGGTCCCAGGCATCCCGGATGTCCTGGGTGTTACTCAGCCCGTGCGCCAGCCGGGTCTCCTCGGCGGCTGCGGCGCGGGAATCGCTGGCAAGCTGCATGTCGCCGTCTGCCTCGGCCTGCTCGGCTTGCCGCTGCAACCCTGCGGCCTGCTTGCGATAGTGGTCAAGCTGCCGGGACATGTC
>Ga0210383_10004861_pt1 | contig 11882 bp, 13 predicted proteins | sample IncBWC14OmetaG_FD_160072 | JGI IMG/M metagenome (GOLD analysis project Ga0210383, IMG submission 160072) | Forest soil microbial communities from Barre Woods Harvard Forest LTER site, Petersham, Massachusetts, United States - Inc-BW-C-14-O ...
GAAGTCTCGAAGGAGGGCACCGTGCGCGTCCGCCGCGTGATCTGCGCGATCGATTGCGGCACCGTCGTCAATCCCAACACGGTGCAAGCGCAGATCCAGAGCGGAATTATCTTCGGCGCCACGGCTGCGCTCTATGGCGAGATCACGCTGAAGAACGGTCGTGTCGAGCAGACCAATTTCGACAGCTATCAGATGATCCGCATGAACGAGGCTCCTTCTATCGAGGTTTACGTGGTGAAGAGTTCGGAGCCGCCCGGTGGAATGGGCGAAACCGGAACCTCGGCCATCGTGCCGGCGATCGCCAACGCAATCTATGCGGCGACGGGCAAGCGTCTGCGCAAGATGCCTGTCGACAGCAACATTCTGAAGCAGGCGGCGTGAGCGGCGAGGTAAACTTGAAGCGGACACCGAAGCGTCAACGCCGGCCAATGCGGCGGTAGCGGAGCGGTAGGCAAAGCGTCAGTCTGAACAGGGCCGCGTTCGCTATCCGAGAGGGCGGCGGCGAAATTGATCTCGCCGCCGCCGAGTCCACGGAGCTCGTTGAGAAGAAAAAGCTCATGATGGGGCCGGTCGCGGTAAGCTCTTCAGGTGGCCACGGCCGGCCTTGAACCGAGTTCGCCACTCCTGCGCCAATTGTCGATGCTGAGTGCACCTGCCCCGAATGCCGCGATCTGCAGAAGCCCGCCTGCCATCATCACGTTCTTGAGGAAGTGGATCATCTGGTTCTGGTCGGCAAAGTTATTGTGAAACGAAACCGCTGTCGCGAGCGAGAAGACAGCGAGGGCTATGGCGACGGAGCGAGCCTGATAGCCGGCGATCAGGAGCACACCACCGCCGAGTTCGAGGGCAACGGCGACGGCGAACGCCAACGGGGGAAGAGGCAATCCGGCGGCGCTGATCATCCCGGCTGTGGCGCTGTAGGCACCCAGCTTGCTCAGGCCACTCATGGCAAAAGGAAGACCGATCATCAGTCGGCCAACAAAGGGAAGGTAACGGGTCGCGGTCATTGAAGCTCTCCTTGAAACAGGTCTCCGCATCTCCTTGCGGGTCGCGCCAATATTGTTGCGGAGGGCGATTTTTCGAAATAGAAATGAATGAAATTCATCGTTGCAGGAATGTCGATGTCCAAGCTGCCTGACTTCGAGGGGCTCGCGATGTTCGCCAAAGTGGCCGAAGAGCGATCGTTTGCTGCGGCGGCCCGGGCCATGGGCGTATCGGTGGCCACCGTCTCACGAGGCGTCACACGCCTCGAACAGCGTCTTGGGGGGCGCCTGTTCAACAGGACGTCGCGGCGGCTCGCATTGACGGATTATGGTCACACGCTGGCTGAGCGGGCCTCGAGGATCTACGCGGAAGCAGAGGAAGCCGAGGACTTCGCGCGCGAGACCTCGAGTCGCCCGCGAGGACTCGTGAAGCTTGCCGCCCCGTTGTCCTTTGGCGCTCGCTGGGTCGCACCAATGCTACCGGAATTCTTTCGCCGCTATCCCGACATCGCGGTCGATCTTCACCTCACCGATGCGCAGACCGACCTGATCGGCGGCGGCTTCGACGCCGCGCTGCGCATCGCGGTCCTTGAGGACTCATCGCTTGTCGCGCGGCTGATCGCACCCGTGCACCGGTTTCTGGTCGCATCGCCAGGCTACATCGCACGCTACGGCCGCCCGAAGCACCCACACGACCTGGAAGCCCATCGATGTCTGAGCTACGCCAACAGAGCAAAGCGCGACGTCTGGCGCCTTACGCATCGCAAGACAGGCGAGGAGTGCCCCATCACGCCAACCGGGCCGCTCAGAGGAACTAGCGTCGAGGCGTTGTTGCCGACGGTGCTCGAGGGTCTGGCGATCACCGAGCTACCCGAGTTCATCGCGACACAATATTTTCCGAACAAGCAGCTTGAGCCGATTCTCACCAATTGGCGCCTGCCCGAAGGCGGATTGTATTTCGTGACTCCAACGGCTCGCGCGCGTCCCGCGAAGGTTTCCGCCTTGGCCGATTTCCTGATCGCTGGATTGACGGACGCGCGGTGGAGCGCAGAAGTGGCGATGGGCTGGAAGCCGCCGGCGCAACGGAGCAGGAAGGCATAGACCACAGGCCGCTCCAGCAAAGGATCGCTCCTCTGCCACGTTGCGAACATGGCTGGGCCTCTCGAGCTCAGGCCGCTTTCAAATCGACATTCCTGCAACGATGGCTTTCATCCATTTCTATTTCGAAAACGCGCCCTCCACCACAAATTGCTGTGGCCAGGAAGGAAACACGGAGATCCGCCATGTCGGACAGGATTCATGAACTGCTTAACCGCAACCTCCAGGAGGTTTTCGGTGAGGGCAACGCCGCCCGCCGTCGTGCGGCGATCGAGGAACTCTATACCGATGACTGCGTCCTCTACGTGCCGCCCGGCGTTTTCGTCGGCCACGACGCATTGGACAAGTTCGCAGGCGACCTGCGTGCGACTCACCCTCACTTTGCATACACGCCTCACGGCGAGCCGCAGGCACTCCACAACGCCGGCCGTCTGGCGTGGGGGTCCGGTCCGCGGGGGGAGAAGCCCGATTACACGGGCTTGGACGTGATCATCGTTCGCGGCGACAAGATTGCCGCGCTCTATGTGTTCCTCGATGTGTGAAATATCAGCGAACGCGATGACACCACGGGCGAGTGCAGTTGTCGGAGCGTCCACCACATCTCATCAAGGACCGTATTTGTTACAAAGATATCCGCCGGCCTGGCGTCAGCTTCAGTAAAAGTATCATGGGTCGAAGCTCGTCTAGTAACCGGCGACCGCGAGCGCTGCGACGGCGCTGAGCAGAATCCAGCCAAAATGCTTGCCCCGTGTGCCCCAGGCATTACCGACCGCGCTGAAGACAAACAGGCAGGCAAACGCCACGATCATCCAGTGCCGGGCCGATTCCGACCCCATCGAAGGGGCCGCGATCAGGAGCACGCCGCCGGCGATCCAGGCGACCGTCGGGATCTGCCACACCAGGCGAAACAGCGTCCGCAGCCGCCGAGGCTCGATCGTCACCCGCGGGAACACCTTGGTCTCCGTGAGCACGCCATGGGCTACCGCCGCCGCGATGGCAAGGAGCCCCGAACATTGCAGCAAGACGTCACGCATGGAAGACTCCATACAGTTGCGTATGGTACTAGCACTGTCACTGGTACCCGTCAATACATGAGTGTATGGTAGCGTGGCATCATGCCCGATCAGCTCTCAGCCAAAGACTGGCTCGACCAGGGCCTCAAGACGCTGGCCGCAAATGGCCCCGGCGCGCTGAAGGCCGATCCGCTGGCGAAGGCCTTGGGAGTGTCGCGCGGCAGCTTCTACTGGCATTTCGCCGATGTCGCCGCGTTCCGCACCGCGATCCTTGCCTACTGGCGAGAGGTCTCGGCCGAGCGGATCATTGCCGAGCTCGAGGCGGCGGCGGAGCATGAGAATCCGTTGCTGCTTTTGTTGCGCCGGACATTCTCCAGCCGCCTGGCACTGGAGAAGGCGGTGCGCAGCTGGGCGACTTTCGATACCGAAGCGCGAAACGCCGTGCAGGCCATCGACCGCCGGCGCATCGACTATATTGAAGGTCAACTCAAAGTGTCCGGCCTCGCGGAGGATGTTGCTCAGGCTCGCGCCCAAATCCTCTATTGGACGTTTGTCGGCTACGCGCTGTCCGACAAGCGGCTGCCGAAGGCAAAACAGGAGGCCGCGTACGACGAGCTTGTGCGGATCGCGCTCGGAAACTGATACGCAGACACCCGCGACCGAAGGTGGCCCGCAGTCGACCAACGAATGACCGCTTCGATCGCTGTGCGCTACTCTGGTTCGAGGCGATAAGCCCCTCTGAGGATCGTCGCGCCCGTCGCTGTCCCGCAAGCGCTTCCGGATCACTTGATACGGAACGATATTGCGACGATGATGAAGGGCAACGAACTGGTATCGTCACCTCGAAGGAGGTTAGCCGTGCGCGCACCGATCTACTACGGCGATTACCTGCAGCTCGGTCGGCTTTTGGCTTCGCAGGAACCCGAAAGCGCCAAGATCGGCGTAAATGCCCATGACGAGTTGCTGTTCATCATCGTCCACCAGGCCTACGAGCTCTGGTTCAAGCAGATCCTGCACGAGCTCGATCGGATCGAGACGGATTTCGGCGCGATCCCCGTCACCGATGATGCGATGGCCCGTATCGTTCATGGACTCAACCGCATTCATGAGATTCTCAAGCTGCTCGTTGCCCAACTCGATGTGTTGGAAACCATGACGCCGTTCGATTTTCTGGATTTCCGCGATCTGCTAATGCCGGCTTCCGGCTTTCAGTCGCTGCAGTTTCGGTTGATCGAGGCGCGGCTGGGGTTGCTGGCCGAAACGCGCATCGCGTTCGACGACAAGGCGATCGACGAGCGGCTGTCCGAGTCAGACCGGGCCGCACTTCGCGCTGCCGGCAACAGACCGTCGTTGTTCGATTTGCTCAACCGATGGCTTGCACGCACGCCCTTCCTCAATTGGGGAGGAGAGACGTTCCGCGACGCCTACCGGGCCGCGGTCGAAAGACATCTCGCCCGCGATGCCGAGTTGGTGCGCGATGATCCGGCGATCCCGCCGGAAAAACGCGAGCGCGAGCTCAAGAGCATCGAGCAGGCGATTGCATCGTTCTCGGCGATCTTTTCCATGTCCGAGGACGGCGGCGGGTGGCGACTTTCGCCGCAGTCGGTTCAGGCGGCTCTGTTCATCACGCTCTATCGCGACAAGCCAGCCGTGCAGCCAGCGTTCCGTCTGTTGACGGCGCTTATCGACATCGACGAAACCTTGACGCTGTGGCGTTACAGGCATGCGCTGATGGTGGAGCGCATGATCGGTTTGAAGATCGGTACCGGCGGCTCGTCGGGCCACGCTTATTTGCGGACCACGACTGAACGGCATCGCATCTTCTCCGACCTCTTTCGTCTCTCCACTTTCCTGATCCCACGCTCGGCAGTGCCTGAGCTTCCGCCCGCGATCCAGGCGCAGATGAGCTTCGTGTACGCATCATGACCATGCTCGATCTCACGGCCCATTTTGCAAAGTTCCGCGCCGCGGCGCCCGAGCGGATCAACCTTGCGGCTCACAGCCACCATGACTGGCCCGATGTGACTTTCGCGGCGCAAGCGGAGTGCTGGCTCGACGCGGCACGGCTCGCGGGCGACAAATGGAATCTTGTATTCGGAGTACTTATCCCGCGCGTCCAGGCGGGCATTGCACGGCAGCTGCACCTGCCTGATCCGTCGACGATTGCCGTCGGGCCCAACACGCACGAATTCCTGCGTCGGCTCTTGTCGTGTTTTACGGCCAATCGGCCAACCCGTATCCTGACCAGCGATGCCGAATTCCACACCGCAAGACGTCAGCTAGAACGTCTCGAAGAAGATGGGCTAGTCGCCGTTGCACGGATATCCGCCGAACCATTCGATACGTTCACCGAGCGGTTTCATGCGGCATGCGCCAAAGGTGAACATGACCTTGTCTTTGTCAGCCAGGTTTTCTTCACCTCGTCCGCGACATCGGGAAATCTCAGGACATTGGTCGAGGCGGTGCCATCGCAGGATACGTTCATTGTGATCGACGGCTATCACGGCTTCATGGCGCGACCAACCGATCTTTCAGCTATCGCCGGCCGCATCTTCTATCTTGCTGGCGGCTACAAATATGCGATGGCAGGCGAGGGGTGCTGTTTCATGCATTGCCCGCCCGCTTATGGACCAAGACCGCGCGATACCGGCTGGTTCGCCGATTTTGGCGCGCTTGCAGGCCCAAATGGCAATCGGTCGGCTATCCCGAACACGGCGGGCGCTTCCTCGGCGCGACCTTCGATCCCTCAGGACTCTACCGACTCGCGGCCGTTCTCGACTGGCTGGCGCTTGAACACATCACGGTCGAACAAATCCATCTGCACGCGCGGGCGTTGATGAAGCGCTTTCTCGACGGCCTCGACGTCATGCAGATCGAGGGCCTGCGCATTTCGGACCTGGTCACCCCGTTTGGCACCAAAGCCGAGCATGGCAATTTTCTTACCTTCCGGACGCCGCGCGCCGCCGAGATCGAAGAAAAGCTTGCCAGCGTCCACTTGCATTGCGATCACCGCGGTGATCGGCTTCGTTTCGGTTTTGGCATTTGCACAAACGCCCGGGACGTTGACCAGGCCCTGGCAAGAGTGGCGCGGGCGATTGCCGGCTAGCCTCCTAAACGCAGACACGGTTGAATGGGCCGCGAACTCCCTGTTCTTGCTCCGAGATTTCCACGGATCGCCCATCGAGCCGTTTCCCGACGTCGCTCATCTTCGCATGACGTGATAACTGAGGTCTCCTGGATCAGTGAGATCAGGCACTTTCCAACCGTCGAGATCGTATTCCGCCATGCAGTCTTCGACGAAGCCTTTGAACTTTTCGGCGTTGCCGGACGCCAGCGCCCCCCAATAGTTGAACAGCCGGATCTGCTCGGTGGCGCCGCCATAGTTGATCTCGTAAAGCTCGTGGCGACCGCCAAACTCGGTGCCGAGGCTGTCCCACAACAGTTTCATCAGCTTGACGCGCTCTTCGGCCTTGTAGCCGTTGGAGCCGCGCATGTACTGATCGATGTAGGGCCTGATCTCGGGGTTCTTGAAGTCACGGGTATGACTGTTGAGATAGATCAGGCCGGAGGCAACGATCTGCTCGATCAGATATTTGATCTTGGTGTAGGCAATGGTCGAGAGCACTTGATAGGCGTTACCGGGATCAGCGTTGGGTTGAACGTAGTCGCCGATCCAAGGCTTGGGATCGCGCACCATGGCGTCGCTCAGCCCCCAAAACAGATTGCGCCATGCGATGATCTCGCCAATGTTCACCTGCACACCGCGAAAATCCTTGCTGCCCATGGCCTCGACGGCTTTGAGCAACAGACCAGTGATGAAGTCGAGTTTCACGGCGAGCCGCGTGCAGCCGTGCACGACAAAACGCGACAAAAACCCGGTGCGCGGGAAGAAGTTGTTGGCTTTTTCGATATCGGCGTAGACGAAGACGTTTTCCCAGGGAACCAGCACCTTGTCGAGGATGAACACAGCGTCGTTCTCGTCGATGCGGCTTGACAGCGGGTAATCGAACGGACTGCCCATAACGGTCGATGTCATCTCATAGGAAGTGCGGCAAAGAAACTTCACGCCCTTCGCGTTGGTCGGAATCATGAAGACAACAGCGAATTTCTTGTCCTGCAGCGGCAGCTGGCCGTGGTGCGCCACGAACGTGTAGTTGGTCAGTACCGAGCCGGTGGCGACCACCTTGGCGCCGGACACGATGATGCCAGCGTCCGTTTCCTTCTCGACATGGCAGCAGACGTCAGCGACTTCATTCGGCGGGCGGTCGCGATCGACCGGCGGGTGGATGATCGCGTGGTTGACGAAGGGCAAGCGCTCCTGGCTGAATTTGTACCAGCGCCTGGCGTTGTCCTGGTACGGCTCGTAGAAATCGGCGTTCGCACCAAGAGTAGCGAGGAACGCGGCCTTGTAGTCGGGGGCGCGACCCATCCAGCCATAGGTGATCTTCGCCCACTCGGCGATGGCGCTGCGGCCGGCAAGCAGGTCGTCCATGGATTTCGGCGCCTTGAAGAAGGCGTGGGTCTTACCGCCATTGCCGGTATCGGTCGGCACAAGGATCTTGTCCGCGCGTTTGTTGTCGTGCAGCGCGTCGTAGAGACGGGCAACCATGCGCGCCGTGTTGCGGAAGGCCGGATGTTCGGTGACGTCTTTGACCCGCTCGCCATAGATGTAGACCGTGCGATCGTCGCGCAGTGAATCCAGATATTCCTGGCCGGTCTGCGGGCGCGTGACTTTGACGTTGCCCGTATGCTCCGGCGGAATTGCCAACGCCGGCTCGCTCTGCGCTTTTCCTGCCATCTGAACCTCCCTAACTTGTTCGATTATCGAACGAGTGTCCGTATTTCGAACTTGAGGCGACGATACGGCTGGTCCCTCCTGATGGCAAGAGAGGACGAGTGCGTCAGACCGTGGTCCAGGAGACCTGTTCGGAGATTCGGTTCAATTCCGGCAGAAAGAGCTTCCGCATTTCATTGCGGGTCGTGCGGGTCGAGTGGGTCGACAGATTGATCGCGCCGATGGCTTGTCCGGTACGGTCGAAGACCGGCACGGCCAACGCGCGAAGGCCGCGCTCGAGTTCTTCATCGACGATGGAGAATCTCTGCTCGTGGTCGGCGCAAATGCGATCGAACAGCGCCTGCAGATCGGTGATGGTTTGCGGGGTGTAGGCCTCGATACGTTGTGACTTCAGCCGCCGCCAGATTTCGGCTTCATCGAGATAGCCGAACAGGATTCGTCCCAACGCCGTGTGCAGGGCCGGAAGCCTGCTGCCGACCGACAGCGCTGCCGACATGATCCGCCGCGCCGGCACGCGCGCGACATAGACGATGTCGTTGCCTTGCAGGATCGCGGCTGAGCACGATTCGCCGAGACGCTCGCTAAGCTCTCGCATCAGCGGCAATGCGCGATCGATCCAGCTCTGCGTCGACAGATAGGCGAAACCGAAGTCCAGAATCCTTGATGACGGTGAAAACGTCCGGCCATCCTGCTTGACATAGCCCAGCATGGACAGGGTTCGCAGCACGCGCCGAGCGGTCGCCCTCGACAGTTCGGCAACCTGGGCCGCTTCGGATAACGTCATGGTCGGACGCTGCCGGCCGAAGGCACCTAGCACCGCGAGGCCCTTGGCAAGCGTCGTCATAAATTCCTTGTCGGGATCGCCTTTACGTTGCATCGGTGGTCCCATCCCGTCGCGGGCTGTTGACTCCATCTGACCTCTGACGGAGACTGGTCGACTAACGAACGTTCGTTCGAATATCGAACGCCGGCGCGACTGTCAAACGATCCGCGACGCGGAACCGGCGCACCCTTGAGGGGAGGACGCGCAGATGACCTGCCACAGCAATCGCCATTCGATCGACCGCCGCTCGTTGCTGAAATATTCCGCCGCGACGGGTGCGTTGCTTTCGATGGGAGTTCATGCACCCGCGATTGCGCAGACGCGTGCCATCAAGCTCGGCTATGTCAGCCCGCAAACCGGGCCGCTTGCCGCGTTTGCCGAGGCCGACAATTTCATTCTCGCCAATTTCAGGGAAGCGACCAAAGCCGGACTCAAGATCGGCAACGCGACCGTACCCGTCGAGGTCGTCGTGAAGGACAGCCAGTCCAATCCGAACCGTGCCGCCGAGGTGGCAAAAGATCTCATCGTCCAGGACAAGATCGATCTGATGCTGGTCGCATCGACGCCGGAGACGACAAACCCGGTTTCGACACAATGCGAAATTGAGGAGGTAGCGTGCATCTCCACGATGGCGCCCTGGCAACCCTGGTTCATCGGCCGCCAGGCCAATCCGGCCGGCGGGCCGCCCGCATGGAAGGATTTCAACTACACCTATCATTTCTTCTGGGGGCTCGAGGACGTCATCGCCGTTTTCACCAACATGTGGAGCCAGGTCCCGACCAACAAAGCCGTCGGCGGACTATTTCCCAACGATGGCGACGGCAACGCCTGGGGCGACAAGGTGGTCGGTTTCCCGCCGGTTCTAGAAAAGGGCGGCTACAAGCTCACCGATCCCGGCCGCTACCAGAATCTCACGGACAACTTCTCTGCCCAGATTGGCGCGTTCAAGTCGGCCAATTGCGAGATCATTACCGGCGTGGTGCTGCCGCCGGATTTCACGACATTCTGGAAACAGGCTTTGCAGCAGGGTTTCAAACCGAAGGTCGCGTCGATCGGCAAAGCGATCCTGTTCCCGGTCGCGGTCGAAGCGCTTGGCAAGGACGGCAACAACCTGTCCTCGGAGGTCTGGTGGTCGCCGAACCATCCTTTCAAGTCGTCGCTCACAGGCGCAAGCGCCAAGGATCTTGCTGCCGCCTATCAGAGCGCGACCAAGAAGCAATGGACGCAGCCGATCGGCTTCGTCCATGCGCTGCTCGAAGTCGCCGTCGACGTGCTCAAGCGTTCTCCGGATCGCGACTCCAAGGCGCTTGTTAAGACCATCGCTGCGACCAATCTCGACACGGTTGTCGGCAAGGTGCAATGGAATGGGGCGAACCTGCCACCGTTCGCGGCCAAGAATGTCGCCAAAACGCCGCTCGTCGGCGGCCAGTGGCGGTTCAAGGACGGCAAGTACGACATTGTCATCACCGACAACCGGACCGCGCCCGCGATCCCGGTAGGCGGCAAGATGGAGGCTATCACCTGATCACGCTGCGCATTGACGGACCATGCTGCTCGAAATCGCCGGCCTCAGGAAAAGCTTCGGTTCAATCGTCGTCGCCGAAAACCTCGATCTTGCGATCGCCCCGGGCGAGGCCGTCGGGATCATCGGGCCGAACGGCGCGGGCAAGACCACGCTTTTCAATCTGATCGCCGGCGGCCTGTCGCCGAATGGCGGGAACATCCGATTCGATGGGCGCGACCTCGCGCGCTCGCCACCACAGGCTCGATGTCTGGCAGGGATCGCGCGCACGCACCAGATCCCGCAGCCATTCGAAAAGCTCACGGTGTTCGAGAACCTTCTGGTCGGTGCGGTGTGCGGCCGTCGCAAGACCGAGCGGGAGGTCACGCAGTCCTGCGGCGAAATTCTCGAACGGCTCGGCCTGTTGAAGCGCGCAAACGCGCCTGCGGGCTCTCTGACGCTGCTCGAACGCAAGCGGCTCGAATTGGCCCGGGCGCTCGCAACGGCGCCGCGGCTTCTGCTGCTCGACGAGATCGCCGGCGGCTTGACCGAGGGCGAGTGCGTTGAACTCGTCGCTGCCATTCGCGAGGTCCGCCGGAGCGGTGTGGCGATCCTGTGGATCGAGCACGTCGTGCATGCCTTGCTGGCTGTAATCGATCGCCTGGTCGTGCTCAATTTCGGGCGGAAGGTCGCGGAGGGATCGCCGAGCGAGGTGATGCGACTGCCCGAGGTGCATCAGATCTACATCGGCATCGAGGCGTGAGTCATGCCGCTTCTGGAGACCCACAAGCTCACGGCCTTCTACGGCGACTTCCAGGCGCTCTTCGGCATAGACACCACTTTGGATGAGGGCGAGACCATAGCCATCATCGGCGCGAACGGGGCGGGGAAGTCCACGTTCCTGAAGGCGATCGCAGGCCTCATAAGGCGGCCGGCCGACAGTGTCCTCTTCAATGGCGAGCCGATTGGCTCGCAAAATGCAGCCGACATCGTCAAGCTCGGCGTTGCCCTCGTGCCCGAAGGGCGACGGCTATTTCCATCGCTCAACGTGGAAGAGAACCTGATGATCGGCGGATATGGCCGCAAGACGCCGGGTCCATGGTCGCTCGACCGTGTCTACTCCCTGTTCCCGGTCCTGAAGGACCGGCGATCCTCCAGCACGCCAGTTCTGTCGGGCGGGCAGCAGCAGATGGTCGCAATCGGGCGTGCGCTGATGTCCAATCCCCGCGTCCTTCTGTGCGACGAGATCAGCCTCGGGCTCGCGCCGATCATTATTGCAGACATCTACACCGCGCTCCCACAAATTAAGCGCGAGGGTACCAGTGTCGTGCTGGTCGAGCAGGATATCGTTCAAGCGATGAAAGTCGCCGACCGCGTCTACTGCTTCCAGGAGGGCCGTCTCTCGCTCTCGGGCCGTCCGCACGATCTGACGCGCGATCAGATTCACCGCGCTTATTTTGGTTCCATGAAATGACGGATTGGCTCAACGCATTTATCCAGGGCATCCTGTTGGGGGGACTCTACGCATTGTTCGCGGCGGGACTTTCGCTCATCTTCGGAGTGATGCGGCTGGTCAATTTGGCTCATGGCGACCTCATCGTGCTCGCTGCCTTCGCCATCCTTTTCGTTGCTGCCAAGCTCGGTCTGGACCCCTTCGTCGCCGTGCTGG
>Ga0210383_10004862_pt1 | contig 11880 bp, 14 predicted proteins | sample IncBWC14OmetaG_FD_160072 | JGI IMG/M metagenome (GOLD analysis project Ga0210383, IMG submission 160072) | Forest soil microbial communities from Barre Woods Harvard Forest LTER site, Petersham, Massachusetts, United States - Inc-BW-C-14-O ...
CTTGGAACACTTGGGTCCGGCAGTCATCAAGGAGCGCCTGCCGGGAATTGCTGAAACCGCGCGGATCTTCGCCGGCGTCGATGTCAACAAAGAGCCGATACCGGTGCTGCCCACCGTGCATTACAACATGGGCGGCATACCCTGCAATGTGCATGGCGAGGCGGTCACTCGAACCGCCGACGGCGAGAGGCTGGTGCCCGGCCTCATGGCGGTCGGCGAGGCGGCGTGCGTTTCGGTGCATGGCGCGAATCGGTTGGGATCGAACTCGCTGCTCGATCTGGTGGTTTTCGGCCGGGAGGCCGCGCAGCACTGCGCGCGCGTGCTGAAACCGGGGGCGCCGCATCGGGCGCTGAAGGCGGACGCGACCGCGGCCGCCGTCGAACGGCTGGACAAGCTGCGTCATGCCAAGGGTTCGCAACGCACCGCGGATATCCGCTTAAGCATGCAGCGCGTGATGCAAAGCGACGCCGCCGTGTTTCGCACGGCGGAAACCTTGAATGAAGGCAAGCGCAAGTTGGCCGCCGTTTTCGCATCATTTGCAGATGTCAGCGTCAGCGATCGTTCCATGGTCTGGAACAGCGACCTGATCGAGACCCTGGAGCTGGACAATCTGCTGGGTCAGGCGATCGCCACGCTGCATTCGGCGGAGATTCGCAAGGAAAGCCGCGGTGCTCAAGCTCGCGAGGATTTTCCCAACCGAGACGATCAGAAATGGCTGAAGCACACGCTTTGCTGGGTTGACCCGTCAGGCAACAGCCGCTTTGACTATCGAGCCGTGCATTTGAATACCCTGACCGACGAGGTCGAATCGATACCCCCGAAGGCGCGGACCTATTGAGGCGCTTGCGCGCCGGATCTACGGGGTCGAGGACGACCCCGTCCTTTAAAGTTTAAGGAGAGGAATTTCGATGGCTGAGTTCTTTCTTCCGGCCAATTCCAAAATCCGCAAAGAAGGGCGGGTGTTCAAGGCGCCTGCCGGCGCCACCAAAGTCCGTGTCTTCAAGATTTATCGCTTCGACCCCGATGCCGATGAAAACCCGCGGCTCGACACGTACGAGATCGACATGGAGCACTGCGGTCCGATGGTGTTGGACGCCCTGATCAAGATCAAAAATGAAATCGACACCACGTTGACCTTTCGCCGCTCCTGCCGCGAAGGAATCTGCGGCTCTTGTGCCATGAATATCGACGGCAGGAACGCCTTGGCCTGCATCAGCGCCTGCGACGAGGTCAAACGCGATATCAAGATCTATCCGTTGCCGCATCTGCCCGTCATCAAGGACTTGGTGCCCGACCTGACGAATTTCTATGCCCAATACGCCTCGATCAAGCCCTGGCTGCAGACCCGCACGCCGCCGCCGCCGGACGGCGAACGGCTGCAGTCCAAGGAGGACCAGGAGAAGGTGGACCGGCCCTCCGCTTGCATCCTCTGCGCCTGCTGTTCCACGAGCTGCCCGAGCTATTGGTGGAACAGCGACCGCTATCTGGGACCCGCCGCGTTGCTGGCCGCCTACCGCTGGATCGTCGACACCCGCGACGAGGCGGCCGGCGAGCGCCTGGACAATCTTGAAGATCCCTTTCGGCTGTATCGCTGCCACACCATCATGAACTGCACCGAGGCCTGCCCGAAGGACCTCAATCCGGCCAAGGCGATAGCTGAGATCAAGCAAATGATGTTGCACCGGCGTTATTAATGGCCTCTGAGGAAGGCAGACTGCGCTGGCGTTGCCGGCGGGGAATGAAAGAACTCGATATTTTGCTGAGCCGTTACATGGACGAGCGATTTTCCGCCGCGCCGCCTCAGGAGCAGGAAGCATTCCGGCGCTTGTTGGAGAGCCCCGATCCGGAGATTTATGCCTATTGCCTGGGCTCTGAAAGGCCCCCGGAGCACCTGGCGGTACTTATAGAACGAATTACCGCCCGCCCGTCTGCCTAGCAGCCTGTCCGGCGCCAACGCGGTCCGGCCCGGCTGATAGAATCTATCGTGTGCGCAAATTCACGTTTAATCATCTTAGGTAGGGAATTGTCGAACTTTTCCTCCGAGCACAGGTCTATCGCGACAGGCGTAGGTTTACGCTCGCCGGTTTGCGATCACCCATGAGCGTCGAGGAGAGTGACCTCAAACTGGTCGAAAGAGTCCAGCGCGGTGAGCGCGCGGCGTTCGATTTATTAGTACTGCGATACCAGCACAAGGTGCTGAAGCTGATCATGCGTTACGTGCACGATGCAACTGAAGCGGAAGACATCGCACAAGAGGCTTTCGTCAAGGCGTTCCGGGCGCTGCAATCGTTTCGCGGCGACAGCGCTTTCTACACCTGGCTCTACAGGATCGCGATCAATACCGCTAAAAATGCCTTGGTTGCCACCAAACGGCGGCCAATGGATTACGATCTGGATTTGCAGGATCCCGAGCAATACGATTTGCATGCCCGCCTTGCCGAATCCGAGACGCCGGAAGGACTGTTGCTCACCGACGAGATCCGTGAAACGGTGAATCGGGCGATCGAAAACCTGCCCGAGGACCTGCGAACCGCCATCGTGCTGCGCGAATTGGAAGGCTTGAGTTACGAAGACATTGCCCAGACGATGGATTGCCCGGTGGGTACGGTGCGCTCCCGGATCTTTAGAGCGCGAGAAGCGATTGACAAAAAGCTGCGCCCGATTTTTGATGGTGGTTTAGGAAGGCCTGAGGACACATGAGCGAACAAATTCGTGAACAAGTCTCGGCGTTTCTCGACGGCGAGTTGCCGAACACCGAGACCGAACTGCTGTTGAAGCGCCTGACTCGGGACGGCGAGCTGCGCGAGAGTTTCGGACGATATGCGCTCATCGGCGAGGCGCTGCGCGGCGCCGGCTCCCAAGTCTTGACCCGAGGCTTCGCTTCCCGGGTCAATCATGCGATCGACGGCGAGCCGGCACAGACGGCCGGACACGCACAGCAGGCTCGCGCCCCGCGCTGGTGGCGGCCGCTGGCGGGAGTGACGGTGGCGGCGGGAGTCGCCGCTGTCGCAATCGTTGCCCTGCAGCAGCGCGCGATTACGCCGGGGGCCAAGAATGTTGTTGCTTCGACAGTAACCGCCCCGAATCAATTGCCCGTGCAGGGCGGCGGACCCCGCGAAGCGCTGTCCTATACGGTACCCGCGGCCCCGGCGGAGGCACCATCAGCGATCGCGCCCGCCCGGTTGACGAACTATATTTTCGCGCACAGCAAGTACTCCTCCGGCTTGGGCCAACGCGGCGTGTTGGCAGATTTGCTGATCGAGGACGATGAGCCGCAATTGATGCCGGTTCCACGGGTCGCGCAACCCTCAACGACACCGGACAAACGCGTCGCTCCATGACGCGGCCTCTGTACAGCCGAACCTATTGGCTCGTTCCCTGCGCCCTGGTCGGCGCGTTGCTCAGTTCCGTCCCCGTTGCGCGAGGTGCGGACGATCCGCGTGAATGGCTCGAGAGGATGAATAAGGCCCTGGCGACCCGCAATTACGACGGCACGTTCTTTCATATCAGCGGGGGTCGGGTCGAGACCATGCGCATCGTGCACCGGGTACGCTCGGGGCGCGTGACTGAACGGCTGCAATCGCTCGACGGCTCGGGGCGCGAATTTGTACGCGCGAACGACGAGCTGACCTGCTATCTGCCCGATCAGCACACCGTGCTGGTGGAGCCGCGTCAGGATAGGGGGCCGTTTCTGGGTTCCTTGCCCCAATTTGACGCGAGCGTCAGCGATTTTTATCGCATCGAGGCGTTGCCGGAGGCACACATTCTCGGCCGTCCGGTGCGGGTCATTGCCGTGAACCCGAAGGATCAGTTCCGCTTTGGCTACCGTCTGTGGTTGGATGAAAAGACCGCCATGCCTCTGAAGACGCAACTGTGCGATTCGCGCGGCGCGGTCCTCGAGCAGATATTTTTCGCGCGGCTCGACATGCCCGAAAGCATTCCGGACAGCGATCTGGCGCCGACGGTGCGCACGGACGGCATGCGCTGGGTACGCCAAGGTCCGGCGGTGGACAGTGCCTCCGCGGCGTTGGCCGCCTATCGGGCGAGCCAATTACCGCCGGGTTTCCGTCTGACGGTACAAGGCGCGCAAACGCTCGGGGGAGCGTCGGCACCGGCAAGCCACCTGGTCTACTCGGATGGATTGGCGACCGTATCGGTGTTCGTCGAGGAGGAACGCAGCTCCGATTCGGGCGTTGCAGCGGCGCCGGATTCCCAGACCCAGGCTCCGATGCAGGGATTGGCTCGGGTTGGCTCCGGCTACGCGTTCTCGACCATCGTGCAGGGTCACCAGGTCACCGCGGTCGGCGAGGTTCCCGCTCAAACGGTCGAGTTCATTGCCCACTCTGTGAAAATTTCCAGCGGCGGCGAGATTCCTCGTCATTGATCCCAAGCGGTTCCTGCTGTACTCACGTCCCGGGTGCGGCCTGTGCGAGGAAATGCTGAGCGAGCTTCAGGCGTTGCCTTCGGCGAAAGGGATCCCCGTCGATGTCGTCGACGTTGATCTTGACCCCAAGACGCGGGCGCGCTTCGGGCACAAGATCCCGGTCCTGTTGTTTGCGGGGGAATTGGTGTGTCACGGCCGCTTAGACGGCGAAGAAGTGGATAAGACCCTCAGTTTTCACCGCCGACCGGTATAATGCCTGGTTTGCCCAAACCCAGGCCTCGATGAAGAATATCCGCAATTTTTCCATCATTGCTCATATCGACCACGGCAAATCGACGCTGGCCGATCGGTTCATTCAGGAATGCGGTGGACTGGACGCGCGGGAGATGCAGGCTCAGGTGCTCGATTCCATGGACTTGGAGCGTGAGCGCGGCATTACGATCAAGGCACAGAGCGTGACGCTGGGTTTCCAATCGGTCAGCGGCGAGCTGTATCAGCTGAATTTCATCGACACGCCGGGGCACGTCGACTTCTCCTACGAGGTTTCCCGGTCGCTCGCCGCCTGCGAAGGCGCGCTGCTGGTGGTCGATGCGGCGCAGGGCGTCGAGGCGCAGAGCGTCGCCAATTGCTACACGGCGCTGGAGCAGGGCCTGGAGGTGCTGCCGGTCATCAATAAGATTGATCTGCCTTCGGCCGATCCGGCCAAAGTCATTCACGAAATCGAAGAGATCATCGGCATACCGGCGGAGGACGCGGCACTGGTGAGCGCCAAGACGGGCGAGGGCGTGCATGCGTTGCTGGAACAGTTGGTCAAGCGAATTCCGGCGCCCAAGGGCGATCCGGACGGCCCATTGCAGGCATTGATCATCGATTCCTGGTTCGACAACTATGTGGGCGTGGTGTCCTTGGTGCGGGTGATGAACGGGGCCCTGCGCACGGGCGAAAAAATCCGCATGATGTCCACCGGCCGCAGCCACCAGATCGACAAGCTCGGCCGCTTCTCGCCGAAACCGGTGACGCGCGAGTCGCTGGAAACCGGCGAGGTGGGTTTCGTCATCGCCGGCATCAAGGAAATCGACGGCGCGCCCGTGGGCGATACGATTACGCTGGAGGCCAATCCGGCGAAGCAGCCGCTTGCGGGATTCAAGCAGGTGCAGCCGCGGGTATTTGCGGGTTTGTTTCCCGTCAGTTCCGATGACTACGAGCAGTTTCGCGACGCGCTCAAGAAGCTCAAGCTCAATGATTCAGCGCTGCACTTCGAGCCGGAAGTGTCGACCGCGCTGGGGTTCGGTTTTCGCTGCGGCTTCCTGGGACTGCTGCACATGGACATCGTCCAGGAGCGGCTGGAGCGCGAGTACAGCCTCAATCTGATCACCAGCGCGCCGACGGTCATCTACGAGTTGCTGCTGACCGATGGCTCGGTCATCAACGTCGACAATCCGACCAAGCTGCCGCCGCAGGATCGGATCGAAGAGCTGCGCGAGCCCATCATCGTGGCGAACATCCTGGTACCGCCGGATCATGTCGGCGCCGTGTTGACTCTCTGCAGCGAGAAGCGCGGCGTGCAGAAAAAGATGCTGTTCCTGGGCAGCCAGGTATCGCTGCAGTACGAATTGCCGCTCGCGGAAATCGTGCTCGATTTTTTCGACCGGCTGAAGTCCTCGAGCCGCGGCTATGCATCGTTCGATTACGAATTCAGTCACTTTCAAGCGGCGCCGCTCGTCAAGCTCGATGTCTTGATCAATGGCGATCCGGTCGATGCGCTGTCGCTCATCGTGCATCGGGATAACTCCTATGCGCGCGGCCGTGAATTGGTCGACAAGATGCAGGAATTGATACCGCGGCAGATGTTCGACATCGCGGTGCAGGCCGCGATCGGCAGCCACATCATCGCGCGCGCCAGCGTCAAGGCGATGCGCAAGAATGTGCTGGCCAAATGCTACGGCGGCGACATCACGCGCAAGCGCAAGCTGCTCGAAAAGCAAAAGGCCGGCAAGAAACGCATGAAACAGGTCGGCCAGGTCGAAATTCCGCAAGAGGCTTTTCTCGCGGTTTTGCAAGTCGGCAAAAAAGCCAACTAATCGTGCTTGATTACCTTGGGGGTATTTCGTGAATGATGGTGATCGTGTTTTCCTAGCGCTGTTGTGCGCGGGCGCCGTTTGCGTGCTGGTGATCCTGATCGACGGCTGGTTTTTGAGACCGCGGCGCGATCCGGGCGCGACCAGCGCCGAAGAGCCCTTGCTGCCCAAACTCGCGGGCTACGCCTTGGTTGGGCTGGCCTTGGGCATGCTCTGGCGCCTGTTCCGCTACGAAGCCGTTGATTTCAGTCTGATGCTGGTGGCCGTCGGTGCGATATCCGGCATCATTTGGGCCGCCGATGCCGCATTTTTTGCGCGCCGCCGCAGAATAGCCGCCGCCTCGGCGGGAACCCCCGCGGAGCGGGTACGTGAGCCCATTGCGGTCGAATATGCACGCTCGTTCTTCCCCGTCATCATTCTGGTGCTGGTGATCCGCTCGTTCCTGTTCGAGCCGTTTCGCATCCCGTCCGATTCCATGATGCCCACCTTGTACGACGGCGATTTCATCTTCGTGAGCAAGTACTCCTACGGCTTGCGTCTGCCGGTCACCAACACGCTGGTGTTCGCCACAGGCACCCCTCAACGGGGCGATGTGATCGTATTTCGCCTGCCGCCGAATCCCAAAATCAACTACATCAAGCGTCTCGTGGGACTGCCGGGCGATCGCATCCGAGTCGACGAAAATAATGAGCTATACGTCAACGGCAAGCTCATGCCGCAGGCACCGGGGCCGACCTACGCCGGACCGAAGCAGGACCTTTGGAATTACACAGGCGTCCCGACGGCTTTCGAACAGCTGGATGCCAAGCGCCATCGCATCATGTTTGCGAATGGCAGCGTGAAATCCGGGGAATGGGTGGTGCCCGCCGGCCACTATTTCTTCATGGGCGACAACCGCAATAACAGCAAAGACAGCCGTTGGCTCGACGAACCGGATGCGCCGGGATTCGTTCCGGAGCAGAATCTGGTGGGTAAAGCGGTCCGAATTTGGCTTAATCTTGATACTCGTGACGGACCTCTCTGGAGAAGGGTCGGAAATAAGATTGAATAGGGGCTCTTTTAGGGAGATTTTATGCGTAACCAGCAGCACGGCATGACATTTATCGGATTGCTCTGCATCCTCGCGTTGGTCGGCGTGGTCGTCTACGCGGGGATACGGCTGGCGCCCCTGTACCTGAATTACATGAAAATTGTGCGCGCCATGGAAGGGGTGGCGACGGAGGTCAAGGGGGATAATCCCGATCCAGGCGCCATTCGTGGTTTGCTCGATCGCCACTTCACCATCGATGATCCGACCGGTATTGATGTCAAGGATATTGAGATCACCAAGGATGATACTGGCGTACAAATGCATGTCGCATACGATGATGTCGCGCCCTACGTGGCGAACGTGTCGCTCAGCGTGCACTTCGAAAAAACCGTGAAGGTGCGGTGATTCCTTCCGCTAAGCCGGATGATCTTTTGGCCTGGGTCGAGCGCTCATTCGGCCATGTATTCGCGACGCCGGCGCTCTGCCATACGGCACTGACGCATCGAAGCGCGGCCGCGGAACACAACGAACGCCTGGAATTCCTCGGTGATTCCATTCTCAATTGCGCCGTCGCGCGGCTGCTTTACGATGCGCACCCGCTGGCCGATGAAGGAGATCTGTCGCGATTACGTGCCTCGCTGGTGAGCGGGGAAAGCCTGGCGCAGATTGCCGCGGAATTGGGATTGGGAGAATTCCTGCGCTTAGGGTCCGGTGAATTGAAAACCGGCGGCTTTCGCCGCGCCTCCATCCTGGCGGATGCCTTGGAGGCGATGCTGGGCGCCATATTTTTGGACTCGGGATACGAGGCGGCAGCGGCGGCGGTTGCGCGTATCATGGCCCCGAAGCTCTCGGAGCTGCCGGCGGCTGGAACTTTGAAGGATCCAAAGACTCGATTGCAGGAACTGATGCAGGCGCGAGGGGTGGCATTGCCGGTCTATACACTGACCGCGGTCGGAGGCGATCCGCATGCGCAAACTTTTACCGTGATGTGCGAGGTTCCCGTCTTCGGCGTGGGCGCCATGGGCGAGGGCGGCAGCCGGCGCCGCGCGGAGCAATTGGCCGCGGCCAAAGTCATCGACCTGCTGCCGGCCGAGATACGCGGTCCCGCATGAGCGATTCAAATTTTCGCGCCGGCCACGTTGCCATTGTCGGGCGGCCCAATGTCGGCAAATCGACCCTGGTCAATGCGCTGGTGGGCCGCAAGGTGACCATCGTGACGGCCAAGCCGCAGACCACGCGGCATCGAATCTTAGGTTTGGTCAATCGTCCCGAGGCGCAGCTGGTGCTGGTGGACACGCCGGGCCTGCACGAATCGACCCGCCGGGTCATGAATCAGTACATGAATCGCGTTGCGATTTCCTCCTCGCAGGATGCCGATGTCGTGCTGTTCGTGATCGAAGCCATGCGATTCACCGAGGAAGACGAGTGGGTGTGGGAGCGGGTGCGGGGCTTGAAACAGCCGCTGTTTTTGGTGGTCAACAAGGTCGACCGCGTGTTCCCGAAGGATCAGATGCTGCCCTTTCTCGAAGAGATGACCACGCGAGTACCGGCCTCGGGAATCATTCCCGTCTCGGCGCTGCAATCGGACAATCTCACTCGATTGGTCGATCTGGTCGGTTCGCGGCTGCCGGTGTCGCCGCCGTTGTTTGCCCCGGATGTTCTGACCGATCGCGACGAGCCGTTTCATGCCGCTGAAATCGTGCGTGAAAAGCTGACATTGAAGCTGCGCGAAGAGCTGCCCTACGGCATCAACGTGCAGATCGAGCGCTTTGCGGATGAAGACAATCGAATTATGATCAATGCGGTCATCTGGGTCGAACGCGCCGGACAGAAGGCCATCGTGATCGGCCAGGGCGGCGAGCGCCTCAAGGAAATCGGCCGTTTGGCGCGCATCGAACTCAACGATCTCTGGCAGCGCTCCGTGCATCTGGAGCTTTGGGTCAAGGTCAAGGAAAATTGGGCCGACAGCGAAATGGCCTTGCGCCAATTTGGGTACGACACGTTGTGAAGAGCACGCGGCGCGTATGGCTGGCACCGGCCTACGTATTGCACCAGTACGCCTATCGGGACACCAGCCGCATCGTCGAGGTGCTCACCGCCGAGCATGGACGGCTCACGTTGTTCGCGCGCGGCGCCAACGGTCCGAAATCAGCCCTTAAGGGCGTTTTGCGGCCCTTTCAAAGGCTGCTGGTTTCCTGGTCAGGTGTCTCCGAGGCCTGTCCGCTGGTCGCCGCGGAGAGCGACGGCCAGATCACCCGTCTTGCACCCGAACGGCTCATGAGCGGGTTTTATTTGAACGAGTTGCTCTTGAAGTTGACCGAGCGCCGCGATCCGCATCCGGAGATTTTCTTCTTGTATGCGTCCTGCGTTCAGGCACTGTGCGACGGCGAGGTCGAAGAACGGGCACTGCGTCGTTTCGAAAAGCGCCTGCTGAATGAGTTGGGCTACGGATTGGAATTGACGCAGACCGGCGATGGAATCCCGGTGGAACAAGACAAGTACTATCGATTCGCACTGCAGAGCGGTCCGCAGTTGTGCGTGGCGGAGGCGCCGGGTGCCGTCTATGGGCAGTCCCTGGCCGATCTGCAGGCGGAAAGCTTTGAGGATGCCCGCTCTTTGCGCGACGCCAAGCGGCTGTTGCGCGCCGCTATCGACGTCTGTCTGGACGGCCGCCCCTTGAAGTCCCGCGAGGTCATGCTGGCGTTGCGACACCGCGAGCCGCCGCGCCAGGAGCCTGTCTCAGGCTCCCGGGAGGGCTCGTGAGCGAGCCCAAACTGCACGGCGGGATCGCGCTGGGCGTGAACATCGATCACGTCGCGACGCTGCGCCAGGCACGGCGCGCCCGCTATCCCGACCCGCTGTACGCCGCGCTGCTGGCGGAGGAAGCGGGCGCCGACAGCATCACTCTGCATCTGCGCGAGGACCGCCGGCATATCCAGGATCGCGACGTGACGGCAATGCGCGAAGCGCTGCAGACGCGCATGAATCTTGAAATGGCCGTGACCGACGAAATGGTCCGAATCGCACAAACCGTGCGGCCGCAGGATGTTTGCCTGGTGCCGGAGTCGCGCCAGGAAATCACCACGGAAGGCGGCCTCAATGTTTCCGGGCAGAGCGCACGCTTGAAGGACGCCGTTGCGGCGCTCGCGGGCGCCGGAATCCGCGTCTCCCTGTTTATCGATCCCGATGAGCGGCAAATCGAAGCGGCGCGCCGCGTAGGCAGCCCGGTCATCGAACTGCACACCGGAGCCTATGCAGATGCGGCGGGCGGCGCGCGCGCGCGGGAATTTGAACGGCTGCGCAACGCCGCGAAGTTTGCCGCCTCCCTGGGGTTGACCGTGAATGCCGGTCATGGTCTCAACTATCACAATGTCGAGCCCATCGCCGCAATCCCTGAAATCATCGAGCTCAATATCGGGCACTCGATCGTGGCGCGATCCATCATGGACGGACTGGCCAAGGCGGTGCGCGACATGAAGGAACTGATGCGCCGGGCTCGAGTCGGTGCGAACGGCATTCTATGATCTTTGGCATCGGCATCGACGTATTGCAGGTTGATCGAGTCGAGCGGGTGTACAAGAAGCATGGCGAGCGCTTCGTCCGGCATTTGTTGTTGCCGGAGGAGCGCGCGCAGCTCGAGCATACCGCGCGGCCCGTGCGGTTTCTGGCAATGCGTTTCGCGGCCAAGGAAGCCATCGTCAAGGGCATGGGCACGGGTTTTTCCCACGGCGTGTGGATCCGCGACGTCGGCGTCGTGCAGAACTCGTGGGGCAAGCCGGAAGTGGTCTATTCCGAGCGCGGCGCCAAGGTTCGAGACGGTTTGGGGATCGGCGAAGGCCATGTGACATTGACCGACGAGGCCGGCTTGGTTGTAGCCGTCGCCATTCTCATGCGGCGCGTCGCCACTTGAACACCCTGGTGTTCGACATTGAAACAGTCCCGGATACCGATCTGGGCCGGCGGCTCTATGGCCTGCGCGAGCTGTCCGATGAGCACGTGGCGCAGATCATGTTCACCAAGCGTCGACAGGAGACGGGCAGCGAATTCCTGTCGCACGAACAGCAGCGCATCGTTGCCATTTCAGTCGTCATGCGTTCGCGGGAATCGCTCAAGGTGTGGAGCTTGGGCGATGAATCCTCCTCGGAGAAGGATCTGATCGAGCGATTCTTCGACGGCCTCGACAAATACACGCCGGACTTGGTGTCGTGGAACGGCGCCGGCTTCGATCTGCCGGTGCTGCACTATCGAAGCTTGCTGCACAGTGTGCCCGCCGCCCGCTACTGGGAGATGGGAGACACGGATCAGAGCTTCAGATACAGCAATTATTTGAGCCGCTTTCATTGGCGGCACATGGACCTGATGGATATCCTGTCCGGCTTCCAAGGCCG
>Ga0210383_10004863_pt1 | contig 11879 bp, 9 predicted proteins | sample IncBWC14OmetaG_FD_160072 | JGI IMG/M metagenome (GOLD analysis project Ga0210383, IMG submission 160072) | Forest soil microbial communities from Barre Woods Harvard Forest LTER site, Petersham, Massachusetts, United States - Inc-BW-C-14-O ...
CACTCCCACCCCACGGCACCGACCACACGGGCTGGCCGCTGTCGAGTGCGAGAGCGACCACGCGACCGCTTCGAAGGGCGAAATACGCGTTGTGTTCATCCAGCGCTCCGCCGTAGACGATCTCTCCAAACGAACTCGGCGGCTTCTGTCCCGGCAGCAACACGCTCGTGGTCCAGTCGACCGCACCATTCTTATCTGGGTCGAAGCCGAAGACCATGCCGCTCTTCTGTCCAGCGACGAGCATCCGATGGCCGTTGGATAAAGTCCGCAGCATCGCGGAGGAGCCGAAATCCCAATCTGGTCCCTGATGCGGTGGACAGTTCTCGGACCGGTTGGGAGCATCATCATCGCACGCGCCCAAGAACGCGTCTTTGGCAGTGCCTTGATGAAACCAAATTCGCTTGCCGGTCTGAATGTCGAGCGCCATCACGGCGTCGGTGGTTTCCGGAGCTGGATCCGTCTGACCGTCGCCAGTGCCGAAATAGACTGCTTGAAGTTTGCGGTCCACGGTCGGTGAATTCCAGACCGAGCCGCCCGAGGGCGCCCAAAGCTGCGTGCCCTTCGAATTCTTCTTCACAGGTGCGGGCTTTTCGTCAATCGTGTACGTCTTCCAGATCCTCTGTCCCGTGTTCGCGTCAAGGGCCACGACGCTCCCTTGAAAGGTGCAACACGGATAGAGCGGATCGGACGCCGAAAATTCCTCGAAGGTTGAAACGGGAACGAACAATCGGCCGTCCGCGAGCGTCGGCGCACCCGGATCACGCGCGGTGATGTGGTTGTCGACCAATCTCGTCCAAAGCAGCTTTCCCGTGTGCGCATCAATCGCGTAGACGTTGGCCTTCTGATCGCCGACATACGCCGCGAACCTCGTATCGCCATGCCCTGTGACCGGACCGATGCTGATCGCTGTCCGCATCGCGGCCTTCGCTTGAAACGACCAATAGACGCAGCCAGTTTGGGCGTCGAGCGAATACACGTAGCCGTTGTCGCTGGCAACGAAGATGCGGCCGGACACGATCGTCGGCTGGCCATAGGCCGACAGGCCGGTAGGAAAACCGAAAGCCCATTTCAATTTCAAGTGAGGGACTTGATCGGCGGAGAGTCCTGCGGCCTTCGCGGTTTGGAATCGAGTGTTACCGACGTCAGCGCCCCAGCCATTCCACGCCGGCCCGGCGGCGGGATCGCTGAGCGGCGGATTGCTGGCGCAACGATTGGGCATCGCCTTGGCGTCACCGGCGCCCGTACTGCCGAGCAGTCGGCCGCTGACCGTTTCGGCGACTCGGCGCTTTTCCATGTCAGTCATGATGTTGCCCACGACAGGGGCCATCAGGCCGGTCGCGAGTGCGGCGTAGATTTTTTCCGGCGCCATCAACTTCATGGTGGCGAAAGACGGGGCCCGCGATCCCGTTGCCGGATGCTCGTGGCAGGAGACGCACTTCTGCTCGAAGATGCCATTTCCGATTTCCGTTCCCGAAGGAGAAGATATTGCGTTCGCAGCGGCGGGAGGCCCGGTCTGCGAAGGTTTCTGGTCTTCCGATTGTGCGATGGCACGCGAAGCGAGCGGCAAAGATGCGCTCGCCGCGAGCGACAGCAACAACAGAGTTCGCTTCATTTGCGATCCCCTTCCTTGGGTCACTTCGCAGCAAACGCCAGCAGCACGTTGCCGGGCAGGCCGCCTCCGACGTTGGCATAGCCCGAACTCACATAGAGCATCCCACCGGCAACCGTCGGACCCGGGCCACCCATCGAGCCGCCCTTCGCGGCGACCCCGTTAACAGTCGTGAATTCCTGCACGGTATTGAATTGCCAGAGCACTTTGCCATCGTCGGTCGAAAGAGCGCGCAGGATGCCGTCCCATCCGCCCGTAAACACGGCGCCGGGGATTCCCGTGACGGCGGCCGATTGGCCGAATCGCAAGCCGGCTTTCGTCCGGTTCTCGCCGTTGATCGTCGGCTGGCCCAGATTGTCGAGCGATTCAAGTTCCGTGGTCCATGCCCGCTTGCCGGTGGCGAGGTCAATCGCGACGAAATTCCCGTCCTCGAGCGCTAGGTATGTCCGCCTGGAATCGGTGCTGCCTCCGAATGCAATCTCGCCGTTGTTCGGCGCGGGCTTCTGAGAAACATTCAACCGCCAGACGACGGCTCCCTGGCGATCCGGGTCGAGGGCAATAACGTCTCCACTTTTTGGCGTGGCAAGCAGTAGCCGCTCGCCATTTGGGCCGGTGACCAGAACCGGTGACGAACCGAAGTCGTAATCCACTCCCAGATCCTTGGGGCAGTTGTCGGTCGGCACGGGGACGCAGCCGACCATCCAGGAATCGTCCTTCACGGCTTGAAACGACCATAGGATGTTGCCTGTTTGCAGATCGAGCGCGACGACGGCGTCGGAATTCTTCGCTGCAGGTTCGGTGAACGCGTCACCCGTTCCGACATAGAGGGCGTGCTGCTTAGGGTCAATCGTCGGCGAGTTCCACACGGCGGCGCCCGCGGGAGCCATCAGCTGAACGCCAGCCGAATTCTTGCGCACCGGCTGAGGCGCTTCCGGAATCACGTACGTTCGCCAGATTTGCTGGCCCGTTGCGGCATCGAGTGCGACGACGCTACCGCGAAATGTGCAGCAGGGATAGGACGGAGCCGCGCTGAACGCTTCCTCCGTGGCCGCGATGGGAACGTAGACGCGGCCTGCGTATACGGAAGGCGCTCCGGTAATCCGCGCGGTGTAATGGTCGGACACGTTTTGCGTCCAGATCTGATTTCCGGTGGCCGCATCCACGGCATAGGCGTTCGCGCGCATGTCTCCGAAATACACTGCGTACTTTGTCGCGCCCGTTCCCTTCACCGCAGCCACAATCGGTGCGGTGCGCACACCCGACTTTGCATGGAAGGACCAATAGACGCACCCGGTCGCCGCGTCGAGCGAATAGACGTAACCGATGTCGCTGCCGATGTAGACACGCCCGCCCGCGATGGTTGGCTGGCCAAAGGCGGTATCACCATTCGGAAACCCGAAAGCCCACTTCAGCTGTAACTGGGGAACGTCGCGTGCCGTCAAACCGGCACTCTTGGCTGTCGCGAAACGAGTGTTGCCGCGATCGTCGCTCCATCCGTTCCACGAAGGCGCGGCTGACGGGTCCACAAGAGGCGGATGGGTGGGGCACTGGTTGGACATCGATTCGGCGCTGCCGGAATGTTTTAGATCGAGCGGCCGGCCACCGAGATATTCCGCGATGAGGCGCTTTTCATCCGACGTCAGTTTTTGTGCGGGCAGGGCCATTGTCCCGGTGGTCACAGCTGCGTACACGGACTCGGGAGTGAACTCCATCAGAGTTTTCAGATCGGGCGCGCGCTCCACATGACTGGGACCGGCATGGCAGGATGCGCAGTTCTGGTTGAACAGCGTCTGGCCCGGAGATGTCGGCAACGGCGAAGCGCTTTGCGCGCGGGCTCGAGGCGTCAACGTCGAAAGCAGGATGGCCACGCAGGCGATCGGTAACGCGCCGAAATAATTTTGTCGATTCATATCGAAGGCCTCCGCGATCCTGTCCTCTGCGTTACGCGGCGCTGATCATAGGACATTCGGACTGCTTCTGCCATTCGCATGGCCACGCGCCGGGCGCTACGTCTTTCCGTAATACTGCTTCGAGACGGTCAGTTCCTGGGAGGTGATGAATTCGAGCAGCGCGGGAACGCCCTTTTTCGTCTGCTCGATTCCACGGCGGATCGCAGGAACGATTTCGCCGGGCTCCGTGACGCGCTCGCCATATCCGCCGAGGGCGCGGGCCATGGCGGCGTAGTCTCCCGAGATATCGGTCGAGCGATATCTCTCCGTGGAGACGGGCATGATCGGCAATTCCATCGCCATGCTGAAATTGTTCAGCAAGACTGACAGGATGGGAATGCGCTCGCGCACGGCGGTTTCAAAATCCATGCCTGTGAATCCAATGGCAGCGTCACCCCACACATTGATGCAAAGCTTTTCCGGGCGCGCGAGCTTCGCGCCCATGGCGAGACCCAGACCGTATCCGAGCTGAGTCGTCTTGCCCCAGCCGAGATAGCCCAGCGGTTGCGTGGTGACCCAGAACGGAGCGAGCTGATCGCGCGGGCTGCCTGCATCGTGCGTGATGATCGTGTTGGCCACGTCAACTGTGTGCTGCAAATTCCACAGCACGCGGTAAGGCGAAATCGGCGATTCGCCCGATGTAAGTTTCGGCATCCATTCATCGAGCCAGGCCTTGCGGACCGCGGCGATTTCGGCGGACACCGTGGAGACTCGCGGCTTCGCGATCAATCGCTCGACCTCGACGCAGAGCGCGTCGAGAGTCAATTGCGCGTCGCCGATCAGGCCAATTTCCGCGCGAACGTCCTTGTTCAGGTGATTCGGGTCCAGCGTCGCGTGAATGAACTTCTTTCCGGCCGGCATGGCGATGCCAAACGCAGTCTCGGTAAAGCTGCAACCCGCGCCTAAAATCCAATCGGCCTTTTCGAGAAAATGCGGGACGGTACGAGGAAATGCCAAGCCTCCCGAACCAAGCGACAACGGGTGGTTCTCGGGAAACGCGCTTTTGCCCTGCAGACTGGTGGCGACGGGCGCAGCCAGCAACTCCGCGAGCCGCTTGAGGGGTTCCCACGCCTGCGCGTAGTGAATTCCCTGCCCCGCATAAATGACGGGATGTCTAGCCTCGACCAGCGCGGCGGCAGCGCGGCGCACATCGGCGATATCCGGCCCGTAGCGCGCCGAGACTGCCGGTTCGTACATGAAGGGTCCGGAAACTTCCTCCGCAAAGAGGTCCACTGGAATTTCGACCAGGGCGGGACCACCTCGGCCATTGCGCAGGCGCGAAAAAGCCCGCCTGAAGATGTTCGCGATTTCGGCGGGCGACGTAATCGGCTCGGCCGATTTCGTTATCGAGCGCATGCTCGCTGTGGAATTGAAATTCGGGTCAATATGCGCGAGCCTCCGCGCGTACCCCATGGGCATCACCAGAATCGGAACCGATTCGCTGTAGGCCTGCGCGACGCCGCCGAACGCGTTTTCCGAACCGGGGCCATGCTGCATCGCGAAGACGCCGATTTTGCGCCCGCTCGTGACGCGCGACATGGCGTCCGCCATGTGCAGGCCCACACGCTCCTGGCGGACGATCACCGGACGTATGCCGGCGCACGCCGCCGCTTCCAGAACGTGGTTCACTGGATAACCGAAAATAATCTCTACACCTTCGCGCTTCAGAATCTCGGCGATCGCTTCGCCAACTTTCATGAATGGCTCCCGGAGAAACTATATACTCGATTCGCGCGGCGCGTATAATCCCGTCGCATGCAGAAGGGCGCATCAACGTGCCGGCAAATGTGTGAGGAGTCCCGGTAGAATGGCCGCCGAGAAAGGCAATTCATTGAATATCGATTCGCGTGTTCGCGCCGCCAATGGTCCTCGCAGGAATTTCACGCGATGACTCGACAAGAACATCGAGTGGCTTCGCCGCGCGTCGTCAATATTGGCGATTTGCGGCACGCGGCCGAACGCAGGCTGCCGCGTGTCGTCTTCGACTACGTGGACGGCGGAGCGCAAGGCGAAATCACTCTACGTGAAAATACGCGTGCATTCGAGGAAGTCACATTTCGTCCGCGCAACGCCGTGGCCGTGAGCGGCTGCGACCTTCGCACGAAAGTGCTCGGCACCGAGCTCTCGATGCCGATGCTCCTCGCTCCGATCGGATTCAGCCGAATGTTGTACCCACAAGGAGAGATCACTGCGGCGCGGGCCGCCGGAAAAGCGGATATCGGGTTCACGCTGACCACGATTTCGGGCTGTGCTCTCGAGAAGGTTGCCGAAGCGACTCAAGGCCCGCGCTGGTATCAGCTCTACCTCGTAGGTGGTCGTGAATGCGCCGAGGCGGCACTGGAGCGCGCCAAGAAGGCAGGCTTCACGGCACTGGCCATCACCATTGATACCGGCACATTCGGGATGCGCGAACGCGACGTTTACAATGGCGCGAGTGTGCTCATGGGAAGCCGTACAATCGCAAAAATTCGATTCCTGCCGCACCTTCTGGCGCATCCCGGATGGCTCGCCGGATTCCTCCGAGACGGAGGCATGCTCCAGCTTCCGAACGTAATCGTGCCTGGACGCGGTCCGATGCCTCTCGCCGAAACGCAGGCCAGCCTGGCGCGCTCGGTTGTAACATGGGCGGACTTGAAATGGCTGCGTAAGGCGTGGCCGGGACCGATCGTCGTGAAGGGCGTGATGATAGGCGACGACGCGCGACGCGCGCTCGACGAAGGCGTCGCGGGCGTGGTGGTTTCCAATCACGGCGGCAGGCAGCTTGACGGCGTGGCGGCTTCACTGCGAGCGCTGCCGGAGATCGTCAAGGCCGTGGGCGGGCGCGCAGAGGTGCTGATGGATGGAGGCATTCGGCGCGGTGGCGACATTGCGAAAGCCATTTGCCTGGGGGCGCGAGCGGTCTTGATTGGGCGCGCGTACGCCTACGGGCTGGGCGCGGCGGGAGAGGCAGGCGTGGCCCGAGCAATCGAAATTTTGCGGGCAGATCTGGTGCGCGTGCTGGCGCTGTTGGGTTGCGAATCAGTGGCAGAACTGAACCGATCGTATGTGGATATTCCCGCAAGTTGGGCAAGGCTGGCTATGTAGTTTCCGCCGCAAACAAGTTCATCCGATCTGATCCCGCTGGTGATGACCCTACGTCCTCGGAACATTTACGAGCGGGCACGGCGATCCGATCACGAGGGTCGAAACAGCAGATGCGGCTCGACCATTTTGCCGGGGTTCATGCGGTTATCCGGGTCGAACGCCTGTTTGATCGCGCGCATGGCATCGAGGCCGCCGCCGTGCTCTTCGCGGAGATACTTGATACGGCCGGTACCGATCCCGTGTTCGCCGGTGCAGGTGCCGCCCATGTCAAGCGCGCGCCGGATAATTTTCTCCTCGACGACCTTTGCCTCGGCAAGCTCGGCAGGATTTTCGGGATCGAGGATAAAAGACATATGAAAATTCCCGTCTCCGACATGCCCCACGACAGGAGCCGGAAAAGGCGCGTCGGCCACATCTTTTTTCGATTCTACGATGCAGTCGGCGAGCCGGGAAATGGGAACGCAGATGTCCGTGGTGAACATCTTGCCGCCGCGGCGAATCGCCACATTCGCGAAATAGGCTTCGTGTCGCATTTTCCAGAGCGCCTCGCGTTCCTCCGGTGAAGTGAACGATCGAAAACCGCGCCCGGCGTGCTCTTGCGCAAGGCTCCGCACGGTTTCGGCTTGGTCGTTGACGCTACGCTCGCTATCACCGTGGAATTCAAAGAACAGGGTCGGCGCCACCGGGTAACTTGTTTTCGAATACTTGTTGCACGCGTCTACCTGAGCCTCGTCCATCAGTTCCATGCGGGCCACGGGAATACCAAGCTGAATCGTTTCGATCGCTGTCTCAACGGCGCCCCGGATGCTTTCGAACGTGCAGCTCGCCGCCGCCACAGCCTCCGGCAACGGATGCAACCGCAAGATAACTTCCACAATCACGCCGAGCGTGCCTTCGGCGCCGACGAAAAGATGCGTGAGGTCGTATCCCGCCGCAGATTTTCGCGCGCGAGAACCCGTCTTGATGATCCGGCCGTCGGCAAGAACCACCGTGAGGCCCATCACATTCTCGCGCATCGTGCCGTAGCGCACAGCCGTTGTGCCGGAGGCGCGCGTCGAGGTCATTCCTCCGATCGTCGCATCAGCGCCTGGATCGATGAAAAACGTGAAGCCAGTATTGACCAGCGCCTTCACGAGTTGTTTCCGCGGAACTCCCGCTTCGACGGTGGCCTGCAGATCCTCCGCGCTGATGCGCACGACTTTGTTCATCTCGCGCATGTCGATCGTGATGCCGCCGTGAATCGCGTTTACCTGCGCTTCCATGGATGTGCCCGCGCCGAACGGAATCACGGGTACTTGATGCTTGGCGCTGATCTTCATGATCTCGCTGACTTCCGCGATCGAGACTGGAAAGCAGACAGCGTCGGGCAAAGCTGCCGCATGGTACGACTCTCCGTGGCTGTGGTGTTCGCGAACTACTTCCGCCGTTGTCACGCGCTGGTCCAGTAGGGATTTCAAATCGCGGATAGCCGCTTGCATTCGGGCATCGACGGGCAGAGCCAAATCTGCGCTTGCCATGATGGCACCTCTCTTTTTTACGGATGAATGGTCACGTCGTAGTGCAGGACCGCGCCATTGCCGTCGAGCACCGGATCGATTCGCAGCACTTGAAACGTGCGGTCCTTCAAATCGCCAACGGTGCGGCTCAAAATGTCGTGCGTCTCGCGCTCGAGTTCCGGCGTCGGCCTGGTCGCGCGCTTCTGGGGCGAGAGCGCGGCGGCATCGAGACGGTACATGCGCGTCTGGCTGGCGGAATCCTCGGAGACAAACCGAACGCTCGCGCTGGCGCCAGCGCTCGCTTGCGGCCGGTCGTGAAACCAGCTCCGCGGGGTGGCCAGAACGAAAATGACGATGGCCACCACCAGCACGTCGTACGGCCAGCTCCCGCGCTCGTAGGGCCAAAAAATCGTGCGGACGATGCCTCGCCAGAAGGATCGCATCTCAGGAGTGGGCGGCTGACCCGTTCACGACCAGGCCATCGCGCATGTGCAGCACGCGATCCCCGTAGGTTGCTGCTTCCGGGTTGTGCGTGATCATCACAATCGTCTGGCCGAGATCCTTATTGAGCTGCCGCAACAGCGCGAGCACGGATTCGGAGCTTTTCGAGTCAAGATTTCCCGTGGGCTCATCAGCAAGGACAATCTTTGGCTCGCTGATGATGGCACGCGCCAGAGCCACACGCTGCTGTTCGCCGCCGGAAAGTTCCGAGGGTTTGTGCCGCAGCCGCTCCTTCAGGCCAAGCAGGCCGGCAACAGCTTCGAACCGATGCGGGTCGAAACCGTTTCCATGGATATGCTGCGCGAGGGCGATGTTGTGATACGCGTCAAGCGTCGGCAGCAGGTTAAACCGCTGGAACACGAAACCAACTTTGTGACGCCGCAGCAGGGTTCGCGCGGCATCGCTCATCTCCGTGAGGTCATTCCCATCGAGCAGCACGCGCCCGCGAGTGGCCTGCGCCAAGCCTCCAATCACGTGCAACAGCGTCGATTTACCGCAACCCGAAGGCCCCATGATGGAAACGAATTCGCCGGGAAGAATGGAAATGCTGACGCCGCGAAGTGCCGGGACTTCGACCTTGCCCGTGCGATACATTTTCCATAGGTTTTCAGTCTTGAGTATCGGCTCCAACGCCTACTCCCCCGCGAGCGATCATGCCTGTCAGAATGCAACTAGTTTAGCCGTGATATGCATTTCTGCATAGTGCGCCCCACGGTGGGAGTTCGCTAAAGGAGTTTCGGAAGCTAGTCGTAGGCAAGCGCCTCAACGGGATCTTTGCGGCTGGCGAGCCAGGCGGGATAGGAAGCGCCGAGGAGTCCTCCGGTGACGGCAATGGCGCCGGAATAGAGAATCCATCTCGTGGTAATGTGAATGGGCAGCGAGGGAAAAAGAAACGATATGATGACGACCTTCATGAGATAGCTCAAGCCGACTCCACAGACGAACCCGCCGAAGCAGAGCAGAACCGTCTCACTCATCACGATCTTGATGATGTAGGTTTTCGAGGCACCCAGCGATTTCAGGACTCCGATTTCACGGGTCCTTTCGATGATGGTCGTGTACATCGAGAGAAAAGTAACCAGAAAACCGATGGCCACGGCGATCGCGATCATCACGTTGATGAAGTCCGCGAGATACGGAACCGTGGAGGACGTGTACATCTGAATGAAATCCTTCATCGGGCGAATGGTATAGGGCGGCAACAGTTGCTTGATTTCGTCCATCGCCGCTGCGGTGTGATCGGAACGGTCGCACTTCACGAAGAAAATAGATGCTTTGTCGCGCACGCCGGACATTTCCTCGAGCGTGGACATCAGCACAAAAAGCCTGGCGCCTTTGCCGTGTTCGACGATTCCGGCCACATGAAAGTCATGCCCCAGAATGTGCACGGCCTGGCCGACGCGAACCTTTTTTGCCTTGGCGTACACGTCGTCCACCAGCAGGTCGTCCGCCTCACGCAAGTCGTGCCCGGAATAAAAGACAAATCCCTGCGAGACAGCGCGAAAGCTCGTTGGGTCGATTCCAAAGACGAGTTCAAACGCATTCACAGAATTGAATTGGACGAGCACAGGCGCGACGGCTTGCACGTATTCCAGCTGCTGCAGTTTGTCGCCAATCGCGATCGGCATCGGGGCGCCGCTGAACGCGATAAACACCGAGGCTGAGGGAGGCTGCACCATGACATCCGCACCGACGCCTTCGGTGCGGGTGGCGGAATCGATCAGCATGCCGCTGGTCAGCCCGACGACGATGATGACGAGCATGACTTCCACGGCGACCGCAACCACGGTGATGGCGGTGCGAACGGGACGGTGCAGAGCGTTCTGCAGGATGATGTGCGCGATCAATTCCTGGGCTCCGTTTTCGGCTCCGCGGGTTTCCCCTGCTGGGACTCCTCGCCAACGTTGACCAACTCCGCTCCGGGCGGCTGGCGCAGCACGAAGCGATCTGGCGATATCGTCTCATTGAACGCCGCTTTGGTGATACCGATCTGTAGCTTGTAATCATTACCCGGACGCGTCAGAGCAATCTGCCGGGGATATCGCACGGCTCCGAATGCGTTCCAGCCGCTGTAGCTGGCGTCGGAGACAGGCTTGCCGCCTGGTTCGTAGATTTGGCAGCGAGCGACACTCAAATCGGCGCGGTCAAACCAGATTTTCTGAGCAATCTCCCAGTCCACATCCGCCTGGTCCGCCCCGGCTTTGACCTCGCGCCGAATGACGGTGAGTATGTAATACCGCGTTGACGCTTCGGTCGCTTCCTCCACAAGCACGGGCGATTTCTCAGGAATCGCATCCCAGAAAATCGCGCTGGTTAGATGTTGCGGCCGCAGATTCTCGATGGGCTTCGCGGAGGGCCGCTCCAGATTCGCCGGCCCGGTGAGGAACTTGTTTTGCGACGGAATGGAGATGCGGAACGTCTCTCCATCGCTGACCATGTCGAAAATGTTCGTCCCCACCACAGGCGCCTGGCCGATCACGCGAATGCTGGAAGGCTTCTGCGCAAGGATGAATCCTTTTACCTCGTGATATTGCTTGATCACGCCTGTGTAGGCCGACCCGGCGGTGAGCGTCATCGTCACCGTCACATTCAGGGATGTGACCGCCTCCGCCTGTTGGTTGTAGCGCGCGATCAGCTCGGGTTTGGTCGCGGTCTGCAATTGGACGGGAGCGCCGGAAGGTTTGACGATTGTGGTGTGGCTCGCGGCGCACCCTGCGGCCAGCCAGGCTGCGAAAGCAACCGAAACGACCGGGAGGAATCTCTGAAGCTTTGAAGTGGGTCGAGTTGCAAGCACCAACAAGGGAATTTAGCAGCCGCTCCGCGGGGTGTCAACGAATGGGGACAATCGGTGGCGGATCGGTTTGCCGTCGAGCATACGAGCGGTCACTTCTTACGCCCGCTTCTCGACATCGCGGCCGCGCTAGGGAATACGAGCGGTTATGCCGACCGATATGCCGTCGCGGGTTTTGTCCACGCGAACTTGTTCGGAAGTTCAGTGAATCTTCTGGGCTTGCTTAATTGCGACAATCTCCACGCCGCCATAGCGGCAGCCGGACGTTTCTCCATTGCCCTGTTCATCTACAAGGGCGGGTTCTTTCGCTTCCTTCTCGGCGGTTTTCAGCGGAAGGGGCCCGAATCGGTAACCCCCACCTGAACCATCCGCCGCAGTAAACAAGGGGTGGTGCACCCAGGCGCTCGCCCATCGGGCGAGCCGTTGCGGGCGGGCCGTCTATTGAACGG